>Ga0302279_10007188_pt1 | contig 11479 bp, 8 predicted proteins | sample III_Bog_N3_3_FD_194541 | JGI IMG/M metagenome (GOLD analysis project Ga0302279, IMG submission 194541) | Peat permafrost microbial communities from Stordalen Mire near Abisko, Sweden - III_Bog_N3_3 | ecosystem: Environmental > Terrestrial > Soil > Wetlands > Peat | place: Sweden: Abisko...
CAGGTGGTGGTCCATAGCGTCAATGATCTGGACGATTACTCCGTCTGGCGGGACAAACTGGGGGCCAAATCACGGGTGCTGCTGATCGGCGCCGGATTGATCGGGGCGGAATTCGCCAATGATCTGGCCGGAGCCGGGCATGCAGTCACCATCGTCGACCCAGCCCCCTGGCCTCTGGGCCGGCTGCTGCCGAAGATCCTCGGCGACGCTGTCACCCAGGCTTTGACCGGCATTGGCATCACTTTGCATCTGTCCCGCTCGGTGGCTCGCTTCGAGCCGGGCAAGGCCGTTCTGGATGATGGTCAGGTGGTGGAATTCGATCTGGCCCTGTCGGCCATCGGTCTGCTACCCCGCGTCACCCTGGCCCGCGAAGCAGGCCTGACGGTGGACAGGGGCATCGTGGTGGACCGGCTGTTGCGGACCTCTGATGCCTCCATCTTCGCCCTGGGCGATTGTGCCCAGACCGAGGCTGGGCCGCTGCCCTTCGTTCTGCCGCTGATGGCCCAGGCCCGCGCCTTGGCCGCCACTCTGGCCGGGACGGAAACGTCACTGACTTTGCCGGCCCTGCCGGTGGTGGTGAAGACCCCGGCCCTGCCGGTAGCCGTCTGCCCGCCGCCCTTCGGCATCGCCGGCGACTGGAGCGTGGAAGGCGAGGGCCGTGATCTCAAAGCCCTCTATCTGGACGCATCGGGGAAAGCCGTCGGCTTCGCCCTGGCCGGAGCCAAGGTCTCCGAGCGTCAGTCCTTGGGCAAAAGCATGCCGGATGTCTTGGCCTAAGCAGTCTTCCCTTGAGGAGCCGCGCCCCCATCATCGGGCGCGGCTTCTGTCTTATCCTCTTCGCCGTAAAGGCTGAAGTCGCGTCCGCAGCCCTGGCAGACGTCATCGACGTAATCACAAAGACCCAGGCAGTCGGCCATCCCTCAATCCCTTCCGGCGGTACAGTCATTCACTTGCGCTGATAGATGGCTCATAGGGCATTCCGCGACAAGGGCCGGTATCTTCCGAACCTTGCAATTGCCGTTGATCATCCTGACGAACTGCGTCAGCATCCTGTCTCAAATCGACCTTATGTGACAGAGAGATCAAGCCCAGATGAAGAGACAGGCATCCCTCGCAGTCGTTCTGCCGCTCCTGCTGCTGGCCGCCTGCGCCTCCGAGCCGGAGTCCGAGCCCGACGCCAAGCCGGACCCCCTGGCCGACCCGATCGTGGAGCAGAAGGCCGAGCCGTCAAAGCCCGAGGCCCTGAACGCCGAGACCTTGAAGCCCTGGATCGGCATCTGGGCCGTCACCGACCTTTACGGCTTGGGTCAAGCCGGGCCGCTGGGCCAGCGCCTGTTCATCACCGAAAACAGCGCCACCGACCTCGCCGGCCATACCTGTCCCAAGCCAGTCTATGTGGCCGACAGCCAGAGCGAAGCCGCCTTCCTGGGTCTGGAGAAGACCAGCGAAGATGCTCTGAAGCAGCCCCAGCCGCATCTGACCATTACCTGCAACGACGAAGCCTTCATCGAATATCTGCAGCTGAAGGACGGCAGCCTGTTGTCCCTGGCCAATGGCAAGCCCCTGCGCCTGGGCCGCCAGCCGGAAACCCAAATGGTCGAGGAAAAGAAGGCATCTGAGGCCAAGAAATCCGAAGCCAAGTCCGAGGGTCCTCTGGTCTATCTGGCCTCCTACCGCGACAAGGGCACCGCCATGGCCGGCTGGAAAGAGCTGGGCAAATCCTCGCCCCTCTTGAGCAAGGCCAAGCCGGAGCTGACCAAGCTGACCATCCCCGGCAAGGGCAATTTCCTGCGCCTTCAGGCCAAAGGCCTGTCGGAGGCCGAGGGCGCCAAACTGTGCAAGTCCTTGACCAAGATCCTACCCGATTGCGGAGCCAAGGGCCGCGGCTGACATGACCCGCATGATGCATCTTTCCCTGGCCGGCGGGCCGCTGGAATATGTCTGGATAGGCCCGCCGCCCGACGCCGCCCCCACCCTGGTGCTACTGCACGAGGGCTTGGGCTCGGTGGCTCAATGGAAGGATTTCCCCGAACGGCTGGCCGGGCTGACCGGCTTTGGCGTTCTGGTCTATAGCCGCTTCGGCTATGGCGGATCGGGGCCGATTACCCTGCCGCGCCCGCCGGACTATATGCACGCCGAGGCCCAGGGGCCGCTGCCAGAGCTTCTAGCCGCTTTGCAGGTGGGGCGCCATCTGCTGATCGGCCATTCCGACGGCGGAAGCATCGCCTTGCTCAACGCCGCCCTGGCTCCCGCTGCCGGGCTGGCCGGAGTGGTGGCCGAGGCCCCCCATGTCTTCGTCGAGGATGAAACCGTGGCCGGCATCCGCGCCACCCTTGATCTTTACAAGGACAACGGTCCCCCAAATAACCCGGGGGGCCTGCGCCAGCGCCTCGCCCGCTATCATGCCGACAATGTGGATCTGGCCTTCCACGGCTGGTCCGGGGCCTGGCTGCATCCCGACTTCCGCGCCTGGAACATCGAGGCCGAGATGGCGGACATCAAAGTCCCCACCCTGCTGATCCAGGGCCGTCAGGACGAATATGCCAGCCTGGAGCAGTTGGATCGCATCCAGCGCCGCCTGTCCGGCCCCGCCGAGCGCTTCGTGGTGGAAGACTGCGGCCACAGCCCGCATCTGCAGCACCCCGAACAAGTGGCGGCAGCCATAGTGGACTTTGCCAGAAGAGTTTTATCGAAACCTCATCCTGAGGAGCCGTGAAGCAGCGTCTCGAAGGATGTTACCCCTCGGGAGATGCTTCGAGACGGCCCTGGCGGCCCTCCTCAGCATGAGGCGTAAACCGTATCAGAAATCCACGCAGCGCCCGCCGCGTTCCCAATCCTGGTAGCGGGTGGGTTCCGGACCCTTGGGGCCGCCGTGTTCAGGTGGTTTTTCCGATTTAACTTCAGGCTTTTCCGTCACATTCTTTTCGGGGCTCTTGCCGCCCTGGTCCTGGCCGGTCATGGTAGGTCCTTCTTGTTCCTTGGCTGACCCATAGTTAAGCCTCATCGCTCTGCTGTTCAATCGTGGAGCTTGGAGTTTCGGTTGTCTCTGCATCTGTCCCGTTCCGAATTCGGCGCCCGCGCCGCCGCCGTCGAAGCCCTTAGCCGGGTGCTGCGCCGCCGTCTGGCCTTGGACGAAGCTCTGGACCTCTCGGCCCTGGAGGACCGCGACCGCGCCTTCGCCCGCCTGCTGGTGGCCGGAACTCTGCGCCGCCTGGGTCAGATCGATGATCTTCTGAAGCGCTGCCTGGAACATCCCCTGCCGGCCAAGGCCGCTCTGGCCGAAGACATCCTGCGCCTGGGCGCCGCCCAGCTGTTGTTCCTCGACACCCCCGCCCATGCTGCCGTCGATACCGCCGTCAATATGACCCGCGCCGCCGGGCTGTCGGCCCATGTCAAACTGGTCAACGCCGTGCTGCGCCGCCTGGGCCGCGAGGGCAAGGCCATGGCCGAGGCCCAAGACGCACCTCGCCTGAATACCCCCGACTGGCTGTGGAACTCCTGGAGCGGAGCTTATGGCGAGGAAACCTGCCGCGCCATCGCCGCCGCCCATCTGACCGAAGCACCCCTGGACTTCACCACCAAGGGCGACCCCGCCGCCTGGGCCGAAGCGCTAGAGGCCGAACTGCTGCCCACAGGCAGCCTGCGCCGCGCCCCCGGCGGATTGGTCCCGGCCCTGCCCGGCTTCGAAGAAGGGGAATGGTGGGTGCAAGACGCCGCCGCCGCCATTCCAGCCCGGCTGCTGGGAGATGTCTCAGGCCTGGCCATCGCCGATCTTTGCGCCGCTCCCGGTGGCAAGACCGCCCAACTGGCCGCTGGCGGAGCCCATGTTATCGCTCTCGACCGATCGGTCAAACGCCTGGAAAAGCTCTCGGCCAATCTGACCCGCCTGCATCTGGAGGCCGAACCTGTCGTGGGCGACGCCGGAACCTGGCGGCCTGAAAGCTTGCTCGACGCCGTCCTGCTGGACGCCCCCTGCTCCGCCACCGGCACCCTGCGCCGCCACCCGGAAGCCGCCTGGTTGAAGCGCCCCGAGGATGTGGCCAAGCTGGCTGCCACCCAGGACCGCCTGCTGACCGCCTCTGTGGAAATGCTGAAGGTCGGCGGCAAGCTGGTCTTCTGCACCTGCTCGCTCCAGCCCGAAGAAGGCCTGCTGCCCATCGAGACCCTGCTGGCCTCAGGCGCACCTGTGCGCCGCCTGCCCATCAGCGCCGAGGAGGTGGGCGGCTTGGCCGAACTGATCACTCCCGTCGGCGACCTGCGCTGTCTGCCCTGCCATCTGGGCGACAAGGGCGGCATGGACGGCTTCTTCGCCGCCCGCCTGGAAAGGATCTGAGGCTTATGACCGCCGCGACCTCGCGCCGCTTTGTCCTCTTGGACCGCGACGGCACCATTAACGTCGAGCGTCATTACCTCTCCGATCCCGACCAGCTGGAGCTTTATCCCGGCGTCGGCGAGGCCCTGGCTCGGCTGCAGGCCTTGGACTATGGGCTGGTGGTGGTCACCAACCAGTCGGGCGTCGCCCGTGGTTATTTCGATCTCGAAACGCTGTCCCGCATCCATGACCGCCTGCGCCAGCTTCTCGGGGCTTTCGGCGTCACCATCGATGGCATTTACCTCTGCCCCCATGGCCCCGACGAAGACTGCCGCTGCCGCAAGCCCCTGCCCGGCATGGTCGAGCAGGCAATGGCCGAGCTGGGCTTCGACCCAAAACGCGCCATCATGGTCGGCGACAAGGCGGTGGATGTGGAACTGGCCCATGGGGTTGGCGCCGTCGGCATCCTGGTGCGCACCGGTCACGGTGTGAAAAATGAAGATAAATGCACCCCGGAGCTGGTAGCGGATGACCTTCCGGCGGCGGCGGCCTGGATCGAACGATCGTTCGGGTCCGCTTTGACCTAAATTAACCGGCTTATTGATCAGCTTTTTAGAACAAATCTTAAACTCAAGGGCAGTGGCGCGGGAAAAGCGTCAGGAGTACAGTCCTTTCCCATGACCGATACTCCTTCCCCTGTCCCGCCTCGCGCCGCCCTGAAATACCGCGATTTTCGCCTATTTCTGCTGGTGCGCTTCTTTTCCAACGTCGCCCATCTGATCATGACGGTGGCCATCGGCTGGCAGGTCTATGACCTCACCCACGACCCCCTGGATCTCGGCTTCGTCGGACTGTCGGTCTTCCTGCCGCAGATCATCTTCGTGCTGATCACCGGCGCCGTCTCGGACCGCTTCGACCGCCGCCGCGTCGCCATGCTGTTCCTGGCCCTGGAAACCCTGGCCGCCGCCGCCCTGCTGGTCCTGACCATCAACGGCCTGACCTCGGTCCATCCGGTCTTCGCCGTGCTGGTCCTCACCGGAATCGCCCGCGCTTTCCTGGGACCGGCCCTGCAATCGGTGGTGCCGCTGCTGGTGCCCCGCGAGCATTTCCCCAATGCCGTCGCCTGGAGCTCCACCGTCTGGCAGATCGGCGTCATCAGCGGCCCCGCTGTCGGCGGCTTTCTCTATGGCTTCGGTCCAACGGTGGTCTATGGGTTGGTCACCCTGATGCTGCTGGCCTCGGTGCTGACGGTCTCGCGCATCACCACCAAACTGAAAACCCACAGCGAAGACGCCCCCATGATCCAGCGCTTGACCGCCGGCATCCGCTATGTCTGGTCGCGGCCCGTCATCCTGGGAGCCATTTCGCTGGATCTGTTCGCCGTTCTGTTCGGCGGGGCCACCGCTCTTTTGCCCATCTATGCCCGCGACATCCTGATGGTGGGGCCGACCGGATTGGGCATCCTGCGCAGCGCCCCCGCCCTTGGGGCCGCCATCTGCGCTCTGCGCCTGACCCGCCATCCCCTGAAGCGCCGGGCTGGAGCCGTGATGTTCTCCTGCGTCGGCGGCTTCGGACTGGCTACCATCGTCTTCGGATTATCCACCAACTTCTGGCTGTCGCTGGCGGCCCTGGTATGCCTAGGCGCTTGCGACATGATCAGCGTCTATGTCCGCCAAAGCCTGGTGCAGCTGTGGACCCCCGACGCCATGCGCGGCCGGGTCAGCGCCGTCAATCTGGTCTTCATCGGAGCTTCCAACGAGCTGGGAGAATTCGAATCCGGCGTCACCGCCTCCTGGTTCGGCACCGTGCCGGCGGTGGTGATCGGCGGCATCGGCACCTTGCTGGTGGTGGGGATCTGGTCTTGGCGCTTCTTCGAGCTCCGCAAGGTCGACCGCCTGGAAGACGCCCATCACTCTTAAAATAGACAATCCTCCCGGTCTGATCTAACGTCCGGCCCATGATTGGAAGCCGTCATTTCAGCCGTGCGCATATCGCCTTTGCCCATGATGTGGTGATGGCGGCGCTGTCGTTTGTGGTGGCTTTGTGGCTGCGTCTCGGCGACGGGCTGTTCGTCAGCTGGAGCGCTCCGCGCCTGATCGCCGCCACCGGGCTGTTCGCCCTGGTGGCCGGCGGAGTGTTCCTGTCGTTGCGGCTTTATCGCGGCATCTGGCGCTATGCCTCCGTCGATGATCTGGTGGCCCTGACCAAGGCTGCGACCCTGACGGTGCTGATCTTTCTGCCGCTGCTGTTTTTGGCCACCCGCCTGGATGTGGTGCCGCGCTCTTTTCCCCTGATCAACTGGTTCTGCCTGTTGGCCCTTTTGGGCGGGCCGCGTTTTCTGTACCGCGTCTTTAAAGACCGCAATCTGGCGCTGGTGCGCGAGCGTTCAGGCGAACGTCAGGTTCCGGTGCTGTTGGTGGGGGCCGGAGATGCCGCCGATCTGTTCATCCGCGCCAGCCGTGGGGCCTCGGCCCAATATCGCGCCGTCGGCATTCTGGCGGGACGGCAAAGCCGCATCGGCCAAGGCATCCATGGCATCGAGGTGCTGGGCACCCTGGACGATCTGGAAGAGGTTCATGCCGGGCTGAAGGCCAAGAATCTTGCGCCTGAACGCCTGATCATCACCGATTCCGACATGGCGTCCGGCACCGTGCGGGCCCTGTTCGACCGCGCCGATGCTCTGGGCATGACCCTGGCCCGGCTGCCGCGCCTGACCGACCTTAAGGACGGTGTGGCCGACACGGTCGAGATCAAGCCGGTGGCGGTCGAAGACCTTTTGGGTCGGCCGCAGACGGTGCTGGATCGCAGCGGCCTCAAAGGCCTGATCGCCGGAAAAAGAGTTCTGGTCACCGGAGCCGGCGGCTCCATCGGCTCGGAACTGGCGCGCCAGATCGGCGATTGCGGGCCCGAGCTGCTGATGCTGGCGGATTCGTCCGAGTACGCCCTCTATTCCATCGACATGGAGATGAGCCGGCGCTGCCCCGACCTGCCCCGCAAACCCCGCATCGCCGATGTCCGCGACCGGGTCCGCATCAATCAATTGATGGCCGAGCTGCAGCCCCATCTGGTGGTTCATGCGGCGGCGCTGAAACATGTGCCCATGGTCGAGGAGAACCCCATCGAGGGTCTGCTGACCAACGCGGTGGGTACGCGCATCGTCGCCGACGCCTGCATCGCCCATGACGTGCCCCTGATGGTGATGATCTCCACCGACAAGGCAGTCAATCCGACCAATGTCATGGGCTCGACCAAGCGCATGGCCGAATGCTATTGCCAGGCCCTGGACGCCAGTTCCAGCACCACCCGCTTCGTCACCGTGCGCTTCGGCAATGTGCTGGGCTCCACCGGATCGGTGGTGCCGCTGTTCCAGAAACAGCTGGCCCTGGGCGGCCCCATCACCGTCACCCACCCGGAGATGACCCGCTATTTCATGACCATCAGGGAAGCGGTGGAGCTGGTGCTGCAGGCCACCACCCTCGGCGTCGCCCATGGCGAAGACTATCGTGGGCGGCTGTTCGTGCTCGACATGGGCGAGCCGGTCAAGATCGTGCATCTGGCCCGCCAGATGATCCGCCTGGCCGGCCTGCGCCCCGACCAGGACGTGGCCATCAGCTTCACGGGCTTACGCCCCGGCGAGAAATTGTTCGAGGAAATCTTCCACGGCGCGGAAGCCCCCGTCCCCACCGAAATGACCGGCATCCTGGTCGCATCGGTCCGCGCCGGCGATGCCCGGCAGGTCGGGCAGCAGCTCGACAGCCTGGAAGACGCCTGCCGCAAGATGGATCTGACGACTGCTATGCAGGTGCTGCAAAGCTTGGTCCCGGAATACAGATCGCCCGATCATTCAGCCGTAGCAGTCCGCTGCCTTTCATGCTATATCCCGCGCAAATCTCCCACCGCCCATTTCCAGCCCATTGGGGACTATGACCATGGCCGAACCCGTCATCCGCCGCGCTCTGATTTCCGTTTCCGACAAGACCGGTCTGGTCGATTTCGCCAGCTTCCTGGCTGCCCAAGGCGTCGAGATCCTCTCGACCGGCGGCTCGGCCAAGAGCTTGCGCGATGCCGGCGTCCCGGTGAAGGACGTCTCGGAACACACCGGCTTCCCCGAGATGCTGGACGGCCGCGTCAAGACCCTGCACCCCAAGGTCCATGGCGGCCTGCTGGGTATTCGCGGCAATGCCGAGCATGAGGCCGCCATGGCCGAACACGGCATCGCCCCCATCGATCTGCTGGTGGTCAACCTCTATCCCTTCGAGGCCACCGTGGCCAAGGGTGCTGAGTGGGATGACTGCATCGAGAACATCGACATCGGCGGCCCCGCCATGATCCGCGCCGCCGCCAAGAACCACGACCATGTGGCCGTGGTGGTTGACGTCGAAGACTACCAGCTGATCAAGGATCAGATGACCGCCAACAATGGCGCCACCACCAAAGCCGTCCGCGTCAAGCTGGCCGCCACCGCTTATGCCCGTACCGGCGCTTATGACGCCGCCATCTCGGGTTGGATGGCGGCTCAGATCGGCGACACCTTCCCCCGCCGCGTCGCCGTCGGCGCCGAGCTGAAGCAGACCCTGCGCTACGGCGAAAATCCGCATCAGCAGGCCGCCCTTTATGTCTCGGGCAAGGTGCGCCCCGGTGTGGCCTCCGCCGAGCAGCTGCAGGGCAAGGAACTGTCGTTCAACAACATCAACGACACCGACGCCGCCTTCGAGCTGGTCTCGGAGTTCGAGGAACCCACCGTCGCCATCATCAAGCATGCCAACCCCTGCGGCGTGGCTTCGGCTGCCAATATGAAGGACGCCTACCTCAAGGCCCTGACCTGCGATCCGGTCTCGGCCTTTGGCGGCATCATCGCCCTGAACCGTCCCCTGGACGGCCCCACCGCCGAGGAGATCGCCAAGCTCTTCACCGAAGTGGTGATCGCGCCCGAGGCCGACGCGGCCGCCCGCGCCGCCTTTGCCGCTAAGAAGAACCTGCGCCTGCTGATCACCCACGGTCTCGCCGATCCGACCGAGCTGGGCATGACCCTGCGCACCATCGCCGGCGGCTATCTGCTGCAAAGCCGCGATTCCGGTCGCGTCAGCCTGGCCGACCTCAAGGTGGTGACCAAGCGTCAGCCCACCGAGCAAGAGCTGAAGGATTTGCTGTTCGCCTTCCGCGTCTGCAAGCACGTCAAGTCCAACGCCATCATCTATGTGAAGGACGGCCTGACCGTGGGCATCGGCGCCGGCCAGATGAGCCGCGTCGACAGCTCGCGCATTGCCGCCTGGAAGAGCAAGGAAGCCGCTGATGCCGCCAAGCTGGCTCAGCCCGCCACCGTTGGCTCGGTGGTCGCCTCCGACGCCTTCTTCCCCTTCGCCGATGGCCTGCTGGCCGCTGCCGATGCGGGTGCCACCGCCATCATCCAGCCGGGCGGCAGCATGCGTGACGCCGAAGTCATCGCCGCCGCCGACGAGAAAGGTCTGGCCATGGTCTTCACTGGCATGCGCCACTTCCGGCACTAAGCAACAGAGGGTTCCTCTATAATTGCGGGCTCTGCCCGCAGACCCGCAAAAGGCCATTGGCCCTTGGCGGGAAGAGGCAGAGCCCGCATATGAACGAAGCTGCAATCAGACACGAGGCTGCTATGGACCTGAACGCTTTGATCGACGGCGAATTCGCCGAACATGCGGGAATCGTCGAAGCGACGCGTCAGGCCGTGCGACAGCCTTTGGCCAAATTGGCCGAGGTCTGCGTGACCTCGCTGAAAGCCGGGGGCAAGATCCTGTTCTGCGGCAACGGCGGCAGCGCCGCCGACGCCCAGCATCTTTCCACCGAGCTGGTGGTGCGCTATCGCCAGAACCGTCCGGCCCTGGCCTCCATCGCTCTGACCACCGACACCTCGCTTCTGACCGCCGCCGCCAATGATTTCTCCTTCGACGAGGTCTTTTCACGCCAAGTCGAAGGCCTGGCCCGGCCCGGCGATATCTTCATCGGCATCAGCACCTCGGGCAACAGCCCGAATGTGCTCAAGGCCCTGGAAGCCGCCCGCAAGGTCGGAGCTATCCCCGCCGGCTTCTCGGGCCGCGACGGCGGCAAGATGGTGGGGTTGGCCGATCCTTTGCTGATCGTGCCCTGCGACGTCACCGCCCGCATTCAGGAAATGCACATCCTGATCGGCCATATCCTTTGCGATCATATCGAGCGCAGCTTCGTTTAAGACGCGGCAGACAAAATAATGGCCATGGCGGGATGCATCCGGCCATGGCCATTGTCATGTCTGAAGGGAAAGATCGAACTCTCGATCTCATCTCCCTCAGTTGCTGATGCTGCTTTTCGTTGCGGCCAGATAACCCGCCGGGCTGCTGAAGGCCGGCATCAGGAAATTGGCGTTACGAAACAACGCTAAAGGTTGCGCCAGATTGGTTTTGATCTTCAAAGACCCGCCCTTGCGTACCCATGAATCAACGGCGGCGCGAGTGGTCGATGCCTCGGACGGAGCCATGCCCGCCTTGACCAGCTCCATTTCGTCGACGATTGACTCTGGGCCCTGAGCAGCGGCTCCCTCTGGCGGCAGGTCGTAGCCGATGACCTCTGAGTCACGCTTGTAGAAGCCAGAACTATCGATGGACACCTCTGCTTGGGCCAAACTGACCGAAGCAAGACCCTGTAGCCCCTGGCCGGCGGCGGCCAGAATGGCAAAGGGATTGGTCTCGGCGGGCACGTTCGCCATGTTGTAAAGGGTGCTGACGCTGTTTGGATCGATGCCGCCCAGCGAGATCTTGGCGGCCCAGGCTCCGAAGTCGGTGAAATTGCCCGAGGTCTCGACGGACAAAATCCCCTTCATATCTTCATAGCGCACCGAAAGGCCAAGGTCGCCTTTCAGGGTCGTATAACCCATGCCGATCATCGTCCGCAGGCCGGCATCGACACCCCTTTGTTCGCGGGCGATTGCCAGCAGGGGAATCTCCGTGCCGCGGGCGGCAAGGGTGACGCTGCGCAGCTGGTCGTATTTCATCTCCACATTGGAGATATCCAGGGCCGCGATGCTGACCGAATTGGTCGGCGACAGCTTGAGCTTAACCCCCGAAAGGGTGACCGAGCCAAACGGAGAGGCCGACAGGTCGTCATAGGCGATCTTGCCGCGCAGGTCGTGACGAATGATGAATCCATCGATATTGTCCT
>Ga0302279_10007190_pt1 | contig 11476 bp, 1 predicted proteins | sample III_Bog_N3_3_FD_194541 | JGI IMG/M metagenome (GOLD analysis project Ga0302279, IMG submission 194541) | Peat permafrost microbial communities from Stordalen Mire near Abisko, Sweden - III_Bog_N3_3 | ecosystem: Environmental > Terrestrial > Soil > Wetlands > Peat | place: Sweden: Abisko...
CAAGGCGAGAGCTGCCGCGACGGTGGGGGCCTCCACCCCGAAGGCCGCCGGGGGCCCCAAGGCGAAGCGAGGCAAGCGGGCCCCGAGTGAGGCGCAGCTCGCCGCGCTCGAGGCAGGCCGGGAACAGCGAGCGTCCCAGCGCGCCGAAGCGGCGCCTCCGACCCAGCGAGCTGCGGGCAGCGCCACGCCCGCCAACAAGCCTGCCAACAAACCCGCCAAGCCCGCCAAGCCGCCTACCCGCAAGGGAGCCGCCGCACACCCTGCGAGCGGCCCCCGGTCCAGCATCCACGTCCACGAGGATGAGAAGGTGCTGGCCGATGTGCTGGCCCAGTTGAAGAAGAAGAACCCCGCAGAGGCCGAGCAACTCTTCGATGCGCTGAAGCGCATCTGGCTGGGCGGAGGCCGGGAGAAGACGATCGCCTGGATGAAGGAACACGGCCAGCGGAACGTCGTCAAGGCGTTCGACGCGTGGGTGAACGCCAACATGAAGGAAGCCAAGCAGATTCTCGAAAAGGTCGCTTAGGTCCCCCAGCGATGGTCGGCCTGCGGAAACAGCGAGGCGCGCAATGAACGGCGGCGCAGGAGACAGGCGATGAGCGGATTTTCGAAGCTGGCGGCGACTCTCGGGTCGGGTGGGTCACCGCCGGCTCCGCCCGCGGACGGACCGTCGAAAGCCTCATCCAGCGGCGGCTTCGCGGCGCTCGGGCGCATCGTCGCCAAGAACGCTCCGCCGGCGCGCCCTCCTACGTCCTCGGCCCCGTCCCTGCGGGGGTTCGCGGCACTTGGCGCCCAAATCGGGGGGGACTCCGCCCCCAGCGCCCCTCTCCAGGGGTTCGCCGCTCTTGGTGCCACCCTGAAGGCATCTGCCCCCGTCGCGGCTCCTGGGGTCGATGCGGCCAACGAGGGGCCAGCGTCCCAGCGTCCAGCATCGCTGCGCGCGAGGGCCGCGCCAGAGGCAGAGACCGCTGCGGCCGAGCGCCGACCGCTCGCGGAGGGGATCCGCGATGCGGAGGAGACCCGTCTCCGTGAGCTCACGGTCGACGCTCGGGCGCGCGACGGGCTCGTGAGGCCGCCGCAACCGGCGCCGGGCGCCCCGCCCTCGGCCCGCGCTCCCAGTGCGCGGGCAGAGCCCGCCGCGGTTGGGGCGCCCGTCGAACGGGCCCCCTCGGTTCGCGCTCCGAGCGCGCGGCCGCCGACGGCCACGCCGGCGCCGCCCACCGCAGCACTCGCTATCGGAAGCGCCACCGACATGGGTGTCGCGCACGAGATTCTGCGCCAACTCGGGGGCCAGCGCTTCGTCACGATGACGGGGGCCACGAACCTGGTCGGGTCCAAGGATGCGCTGTCCTTCCGCCTCCCGCTGAACTTCGCCAAGAACGGGATCAACGGGGTCCGGATCAAGCTCGACGCCACGGATACTTACACCGTGCAGTTCTTGAAGGTTGGGCGGGCCCCGGAGCACCGGCTGACGGTGGTGGACGCGATCGACAGCATCTACGCCGACACCCTCGCGGAAGTCTTCCGGAGCCACACGGGCCTCGAGACGAGGATGCCCGAGGTGCGCGTGGGCCGCGCCGCGACCGTCCAGCCGCCCGCTCGCGAGCCCGACCACGGCGCCCAACCCTCCCGCGTCGGCCCCTCGCCCTCGTCCACGGCGGCAACCCCGGGCGCCGCGGTGACCTCGCTTCGGGGGGCGCAGCGGGTGTCTGAACCGACGCAGGCCGAGGGGTCGACTCCCGCGCCCCGGGGGCGCGAAACGATCACCGGCGACCGCGAAAAGGTCGTGCCCGGTCCGAGCGGAGGGGCCCTGCGCGACCGCATCACCGCGTACCTGACCGCCCACCCCGCGCAGCAGGCCACCGTCCTCATGAGGGATCTCGGCGGCACCGACCCCGACAAAAAGAGCCGCGTCCTCAGCGCGCTCCAGGCCATGCGCCAAGAGGGGGTCGTCGTCCGCGAGAACAAGGACGATCGTCACCTTTGGAGTCTCACGCGCACCGCTGTGCCCGCGGTCGCCTCGAAGCCGACGACCGCCCAGGCCGCGCCCGCCGTGAAGGCGGCGCCCGGAGAGCGGCACCCCATGGCTGCGGTCCCGGCGGTCGCGTCGCCGCGCGTCGTGCCGGTGGACACCGCGCAGGTGGACGAGGGCTGGGAAACACCCGTGACGGTGGCAGCGAAGGCGGAGCCTGCGGAGTCCGAGGCCGAGCCGGCGCCGCAGTCGGAGATGCGCGTGCTCTCCGTCCGCGAGCCGCCCTCGCTCTCCACGCCGAAGGCAAGCCCGTCGCCGCTGGACATGCCTGTCGTCGGGCATGCCGAGATCTCCACGGCGAATGGGCGTCGCACGGTGGCCGTGCTGGCGCGCGACGCGGATTTGTTCGTTCATGCGACCCGCGAGAAGCCCACGCGCCTTGCGGTGTCGGAGGTCTTGACGGGCCTGAAAATCGGCACGTTCGATACGATCGAAGAGGCGCGGGCCGCCATGTGGGCAGTGAACAGCCCGGAGATCCGGCCGCTGCTTGAGCAGGCGTTCCGTGGCGTGTCCTTCAAGACGCGAGGTAGGAAGAAGGGGCTGCCCGTATTGACCGAGGCTGCCCAACAGAGCGCAAACGAGGTCATCACCCGGCTCGCCGAGGGCGAGTCGACGCGGCTCGCTCGGTACCAGGCGGCACTCCATGCTGGCTACCCGCCCGCCGCGCCGGCCGTGCGTGTCCCGTCGCCGAAGCCGGCGGTGCGAATCCCGTCGCCGAAGCCCGCGCCGATCGCGCAGCTCGTCAAGCTCGACCGCCTCTCCGAGGAGCAGCTCTCGGCCTTGGGAGTCTACGTCTTCGACCCCGCGCATAACGGTGACGACGGTAGCCTGCCCTTTCCTGGGCGCATGGAGGGCAAGACCCTCGTCGTCGATGACGTGAGTGACGGCATCGAGTGGCTCATCGAGGCGGCCAACTCGGCCGACGCCGACGCTGACGTCGTGCTCCGCTCCGCGCTGGAGACGATCACGGAGCGTCTCCAGCACGTGCGGAGAGCGATCGTCGAAGCGAAGACGTCCGACCCGACGCTCCTGGACGAGATGGAGCCGAGGTTCGGGCTGCCTGCCGACGATCCGAAGAAGGCAACACTGGCAAGACTGGCCCGCGGGGTGCTGGGGATTGACGAAGCCGGAGCTACGGCTCCCGGTCGGGGCTCCGCCCCCGTCTCGGTCCCGTCGCTCGAGGACCGGGTGCTCGCCGCCACGCTGGAGCAGCCCCGCGCCTCCGCCGAGCTGGCCGCGCACCTGGGTGCCGACATCGGCGCGATCCGCAAGGTGGTGGTGAACCTGCACGACGGGAGGCGCCTGAACCTGCTCCCGGCCCAAGGCGGCTCGCCGGAACGCTGGGTGAATGCTGCCATCGACGCCGCCAAGCCCGCGCCGTCGCCGGCAGCGGCAACACCCGTGCCGCCGCACGGACAGCCCGCTGGGAGACCCGAGCGCGTCCGAGAAGCGCTTGGGACCACCCTGGCCAGGAGCTTCGCGCGTGACGCGAATGAAACGAAGGCCGAGGAGGGCGAGCCGTCCTCCCGCACCTTGGCGCGCCGGTACGCGGCGCACGATGCGGAGGTGATGGTCCGCATGATGGGGCCCGGAGTCGTGGCGCATGTGGGAGGCGTCACCATGAGGGCCACGCCCGACTGGAGACCCCAGGGGCAGGAGCCGGCGCCACGGCCGACGACCGCGGCGCTCCGCGCGCTGGCCACGCGGGCGGACGCGGCGAGCGCCCGGATCATCGAGCTCCTCGGTCAGATCGGCGAGGCCGGCGGTGTCGCCATCTTCCGAGAGGTCACCGATCCGGTGGCGCCCAGGGTCCTCGCCGATCTGGTCAAGGACGGCGCGGTCGTCGCCACGCCGTTCGGGGAGAGCGTCCTCTACAGCTTGCCGCGCGCGTCGCCGTCGGTCCGCGCCCAGCAACCTCCCGCGCGCTCCGAGCGGGCCGACGCGAGCCTCGTCGACGACGAAATTTCCCCGGTCGAGCACCGGACCGCCGCCGCGCGCCGGGACGCGAACCTCAAGGCGATGGTGCTCGCCGCCGAGCTCGAGGCCCGCCCTCGCGCGCTCACCGACGCGGATCGGCTGACGCTCGCCGCGTACTCCGATTGGGGAGGGATCGGGATCCAGAAGGCACAGGCCAAGTTCCCGCCGGGCTTCCCCGTCCCGGAGGCCCGCCAGCTCATCCACGCGTACTTCACGCCGCCGCGGGTCTGCGCCGAGATTGCCCGCGTGGTGCGGCCGCTCCTCCCGGGCCTGGTGGCCACGGACGGCCGAGTCCACGCGTTGGAGCCGGCCGTGGGCATCGGCAGGTTCCCGCTCGCGCTCTCCGGCCCCGGCTTCGAGACGGTGACCTGGCACTGCGTCGAGTTCTCGCTGCTCTCGTACAAGATGCTCCACGCGCTCCGGCCGGACATGGACCTCTATCAGGGGCCGTTCGAGCGCTGGGTCGCCGAGCGTGGGGCGGACTTCGCGGGGCGGCTCAAGCTCGTCATCAGCAACCCGCCCTACGGTCAGCGAAGCTACGCGACCACGGACGACCCGGATCGGAGCTACCGCTATAAGCGCGCCGACGACTACTTCCTCCGCCGCGGCCTCGACCTTCTCGGCGCCGGCGGGCTCGGGGTCTACATCATCCCGTCCGGGTTCCTGACCGGGATGTCGAAGGGCGCCGTCGAGCTTCGGAAGGAGGTTCTCCGACGGCATCACCTCTCGGCGGCGTTCCGGCTCCCGAACGAGGTGTTCAGCCTCGCCAACGTCGTGACCGACATCCTCTTCTTCCGCGCCCGTGGCGGCGAACCGCTCCCGGCGGTCGATGCGGCGGACACGTTCATCCTCGAAGGCCGCTACTACGAGGAGTTCCCGGCGCACATCCTCGGGAAGGTGGTGCAGAACGACCCTTCCAAGGCGCGCGGCTGGCACACGAGCGCCGAGGGCTACACCGTCGTGGGCGAGTTCACGGAGCTGCCGCCTCTCCTCGAGGAGCGGCCCATGTGCTCCGCGTGCCTGCACAGCCCCGTCCCCCAGCCCGTCCAGCCCCCGAAGGCCACGCGCTCGCTCACGACCACGGCGACGGCCGCCGAGCAGATCGTCGACGACGACGAGCGCATGGCGGCGGCCGCCAGCCTCGGACGTCGCGTCGAGTCGTTCCTCTCCAGCGTCGCGAACCCCGATCTCGAGCCGGTGGGGTGGGCGGAACTGCACGACGATCTCACGCAGTGGGCAGCCATGAACGGCGCGCCGGCGATGGACCAAGCCGTGCTGGCGCTGGCGAAGGCTGAACGCGGCGCGTTGGGGCACGGACCGCCGGGGGGCGCGGGGTGGCTCCTCAAGGCGTTCCTCGGCACGTCGATGACGCTCATCGAGCCCTTGGCCGAGAAGCCGCGCTGGATGCCGCGCTTCCTCGGCAACCCGAACGATCCGTTGCAGGTGGGGGAGCACCTTTACCGCTCGCGCAAGACGCTCGCGATCCACGAGCTTCCGGGCCAGGATCCGAGCGCCCTGTTCGCCGCGGGGTGGTGCGAGGACTCGACCGCGCCGGCGTGGATCGAGCGGCTCGACGCGCGCGGGCAACTCTTGCCCCCCGACGAGTACCTGTTCGGGGAGCTCTGGCCTCGGTTCGACCGCGCCCAGGCGCGCGCGGTGCTCGGGGACGCGCAGGCGGCCGCGCAAGCGACGCGCCTCATCGAGATCATCAAGCCGGCGACGTTCGACGAGATCGAGGTGACCCCGCAGGACGGCTTCCTCCCGCTCGAGCTGCTCGCCGGATGGCTCGCGACCGTGAACCACAACGATCCGGTGGACCTCGTGCGGGACAAGGGCCTCGTGCGTCCGGCCAACGTCGCGTTCGAGGACCTCGACAAGCACCTCGGATCCTTGTCGACCGAGGCGCTCTGGATCGTCGGCTGGGTCAACCATGACTACGTGACCTTCCAGCCCTCGGCCGGGGAGGGCGAGAAGGTCGACGATGTGCGCTTGGCGCTCGCGAAGGAGTGGACGCAGCGCTTCCGGGCCTGGCTCGAATCCGCCCCGTTGCGCCAGCGCATCGTCGAGAAGAGCTACCAGCGCGCGCGCCAGGGCTACCGCGCGCACGGCTACGGATCCGAGCCGCTGAAGCTCGCGCGGTGGAATCCCGCGATCGTCCTGAACCCCCACCAGATCGCCGGCGCGCGACGGGTCGACGCGAACCACGGCGGCGGCCTTGGCTTCGACGTCGGCGTGGGCAAGACGTTCACCATCCTCGCCGCGCTGGCGCTGGCCCGGCAGGCGGGGCGTGCCCGGCGCGCCGTGCTCGTCGTCCCCCAGCCGATCGCCTTCCAGTGGGTCGCCAACATCGGCAAGGCGTTGCCCGGCTTCCGCGTCGTCGTCATCGGGATCAACAAGAAGACGATCGCGACCGGCCTACGAAAGGGGCTCGAAACCAGCGAGACCGACTCCCCGGAAGAGCGGAGCCGCAAGTGGGCACGCTTCCAGGGCGGCGAATTCGATGTGGCGATCCTCACCTACGACGCCCTCCCGCGCACGCAGATGGACCAGGCGTCGACGCTCAAGTTCATCGAGGGCGTGACGGCCATCGAGCGGGAGGTCGAGATCCGCAAGCGGAACGCCGCCAAGGCGGCGAAGGGGAAGCTGGCGAAGTACGAGGAGGACAAGGGGAAGCTCGACCGGAAGCTCGCGAAGCTGGAGAAGAAGCTCGCGGGCCTCGAAAGCCAGCGACAGCACGGGCACTGGATCGGCAAGAAGGGGGACGACCACCGCGAGCTGATCGCGGCGGCCCAGGCCCAACGGGCGGCGCTCGAAAAGAAGCACCTCGGGTCGCTCACCGAGCGCCAGGACGCGATTCTCACGGAGGGCGTGGGGGCGTGGCTCGCCGAAATGCTCGAGCTCCCACAGGGGTGGAAGCACGACCCCGACATCGTGTGGAACACGATCGGCGTCGACTGGATGGGGATCGACGAGGCGCACAACGGCAAGAACCTGCACATGCCGTCGAGCCGCGAAGGCGGCTCCGTCCCGAAGTTCATGGGCAACGAGGGCGAGGGGTCCAAGCGCGCCTGGCACTGGTTCTTCCGGTGCTGCGACGTCCAGTCGAGGGGCGGCGAGGTGGTTCTGGCGACCGCGACGCCCGCCTCCAACAGCCCGCTCGAGTTCTACAACCTCGTCAAGCTCATGGACAAGGACGCGTGGGGGCGCATCGGGATCTACGACCCGGAGGCGTTCATCGATCGCTTCTGCCTGCTCGAGCCGCAGGAGGTTCTCAACGCGGAGATGGAGACGGAGACGCGCCTCGCCTGCGTGGGCTTCAAGAACCTCGACGAGCTGCGCTCGGTCATCTTCAAATTCTGGGAATTCAAGACCGCGAAGCAAGCGCACCTCAAGCTGCCGGTCGCCAAAGTCGAGCGCGTCTTCGTCAACATGGATACCGCCCAGGAGAAGAAGTACGCGACGTACATCGCGCAGATCGAGGACGCGCTCTCGAAGCCCAAGGAGCTCGGGGGCAACACGATCCTTGGACTGCTCGCGAAAATGGCGATGGTCGCCATGCACGCGCAACTGGACGAAAAGTTCGACTGGAACACGGCACGCGGCGTGGACTCGCCGCACAGCCCGAAGTTCGACGCCCTCGCCCAGAAGATCCTCGCTCAGCGCGGTTGCGGTCACATCGTCTTCGCCGACTACATCGCGGCGCACGCCTGGCTCCGCGACGTGTTGATCGAGGCCGGCATCCCCGCCGGCCGGATCGGTGTCCTCAACGCGGTCGTCGCTCCCAACGCCGCCGACCGCCAGCGCATCGCGCGCGACTTCAACGGCGACGCCCAGGCCGGCATCGCGTCCAAGTACGACGTTCTCATTGCCAACGCGATCGGGGAGGAGGGCGTCGACCTTCAGGACAAGACGTGCGCGATCCACCACCTGGACATCGGCTGGACCCCCAAGAAGACCGAGCAGCGCAACGGGCGCGGTGTCCGCCAGGGCAACACGCTCTCCAACATCAATATTTTCTACTACATCGCGAACCGCTCCCAGGACGGCACGCGGCTCGACATGGTGCGCGGCAAGCAGAACTGGATCAGCAGCCTGCTCGAGGGCGAGGACAAGGACACCAACAACCCCGCCGCGCAGTCCAACCTCAGTCGCAAGGAGCTGCTCGTCCTCATCAGCCGCGACCCCGAGAAGACCCGAGCCCGGCTCGAAGCGGCGGAGGCGGAGCGCGAGGACGAGCGGAAGGCGAAGCTAGCGAAGGGGGCGACCGACACCCTGCGCGCCGTCGCCAACCGCTTCCAGCGCGCCCGCACCGAGCGGGATCCGACCATCGCCGCGGAGCTCATCTCGGTGGCCAAGCAGAAGCTCGCCGGGCTCGCCAAGGTGCCGCCCGACATCTGGCCCTGGGCCGGATGGGCGACGGCGGCCGACCAGTTCCCGATGCTCGTCCCGAAAGAGGGCGGGCCGGTGTACGAGACCCTCCGCGTCGCGATGCCGCGCGTGCTCGACCGCTCCGTCATCGAGTACGCGGAGTTCGGGCGCGTCGACGAGGCCAGCATCGGTAGCCGGGTCGCCGGCGCCGCCCATTGGGAGCAGGTCCCGCTCGACAAGGTCGTGCAGTTGCGACTGGAGCCGCAGATGCGGGTCGCCGAGGGCACCGGCCCGTCGTGGCCGACGAACGACCAGGTCGGTGTGGACGCCGCCATGAAGGAGAAGTGGCTGCTTCGCTTCAGGCAGGGGCCCGGGGCGTCCGCCGCGTGGACCGATCTCGGGTGGACGCGTGCCCCCGAGGGGTTCGTCGAGGAGCAATGGTCGCGCTGGGGCGATGAGATCGTTCGCGCCATGGCTTCGACGGGAGGCTGGGCCGCGAAACTCCAGGTCCCGGCGATCCGGGGCGTCCAGCTCGTGTTGGGACTGACCCCGCCGTACAACTCCGTCATCCCGCCGACGTCCGCAGGGTGGCAGCGCTTCCTCGAGCTTGCGCGCCTCTCGGGCGAGAAGTTCACCGTGCTCGAGGATGCCGGGCTGTGGTGGTTCGGTCGGGGTATCCCTCGCAACCTGCTCGCCGTCGCGCGCGAGGCCGACCCTGCACCGAAGTCGAGGGCCGCATGACCGCCCCTACCTTCGTCACCCGTCCGACGGACGCTGGCGACGTGAACGAGCGCGGCCCCTTCGCCTCCGCACCCGCCACGCAAGACGAGGCGTCGCGAGTTGCGGCCGTCGGGGGCGACCTCGGCGTCGGGCGCGAGCCAGGCGAGGGCAGAGGCCTGGGCGGAGCCCTTCTGGGAGGCTATGTGACCGGCGGCGCGCCGGTCGCCCGCGCCGCTGCGCTTCTCGCCCATCTCGCCGACGGCGAGGCCGGCGGCCCGTGGGGGAACATCGAGGAGGAGGATGTCACCGTGCCCGCCTCGAGGGAACGGGTGCGGGCCCGGAGCTACCGTCCCGCCGGCGCCGGTGCACGTTCCTCCCTCCCGGGGCTCGTGCTTGCCCATGGTCTCAGCCCCGATGGGATCGACGATCCCCGCCTGGTCCGGTTCGCGCGCGCGCTCGCGGGCGCTGGTCTCGAGGTGCTCACCCCCGAGTTGCAGGCGCTCATCGAGCCACGGGTGGACCCTCGGTGCCTCGGCACCCTCGGTGCCGCCGTGAAGATGTTGGCGGCGCAGACGGGATGCCCGGTGGGCCTGGTCGGCCTCAGCCTCGCCGGTGGCCTTGCGCTCCTGGCGGCCGCCGATCCCCGGCTTGCCGAGCCCATCGGCTACCTGGTGTGCATCGGAGCGCACCACGATCTCGGCCGCGTCTGTCGGCACCTCCTGGCTAACCCGGAGGGAGCGCGGAGGGTCAAGGGGTTCGCCGATGTCACCCCCGAGGCCCTTGCCGCGGTCTCCCCACGGGGCCAGCTCGACCGGGTGGGGGCGCCGGTCTTCCTGCTTCACGGCGCCAACGACCCCGTGATCCCGGCCACCGAGAGCAGGCGGATCGCCCGTGAGCTTCGCCCTGGCACGCTGCGCGCTTCCCTGGTGACCCCGGCCCTGTCGCACGTGGACTTCGGGGGCAGCGGGGTGACGGCCGAGGAGGCGCGCGCGCTGGTGAACTTCCTGGCCGGCGTCCTCGAGGAGGCGGACGGCAGCCGAGGCGAGGCCGGGGATGCCTTGGGAGGGAGCGAGGGTGCCAGCGAGCCCGGTGCGCTCGACCGACTGGGCAGCGCTCTTGGTGACGCAGCCCGCCGTCTCAACCCGTTCGGCCATCCCATGCCGCTCCGCTCGGTCCCGCTGCCTCCGACGCCTTCCGAGGATTGGGTGCCCGAGCCCTACGCGCCTCCCGACCCCGAGTACCCGACCCTGATACCGCCGGCGAATCCCGCGTGGGAGGAGCCCGCGCCTCGCGAGGAGCCGCGGAAGCCCCTGACGAGGCGCGTGTACACCGTCAAGAAGGACGACGGCATGCGGCGGATCGCGAAGGGGTTCGCCGCGGCGACTCGACCGCACTGGTATCGCGAGCTCGTCCGCGCGAACCCGCACAAGCGACTGGACGGCGACCGCGGCTGGACGTCGCTGGGCGCTGGCGAGGTGATCAACATCCCCGACGCGTGGCCAGAAAGGATGGGTACCGCGACGGACCCACTTCGGAGCCGCTCCGCGGCGGCGGAGACAGGCGACCCCGGCGAGTCGGGGGCCCCCCCCGCGACCACGTCGAACGCGGACCGCGGGGCCAAGCAGATCGCAGCGCTCCAGGCGATCAGCCGCGACCCCAGCAGCGTCCACGCACTCAGTGGCCCGGGGCAGGTCGTTCTCGCCGCGCTCACGGGCGTGGTGGAGAAGGTGGGGGGGCTCGCCCTGGACGCGATCAAGACCGAGGTGACCACGAGCCTCCTGCCGACGATCGCGGACATGCTCGGGACGACGGTCAGCGACCTCGCCAGCGCGATCCCGATGGTCGGCCAGGTCGTCGCCCTGGGGATCAAGGTCGTCACGGCCCTCGCCTCCGCCGGCAGCTCGAACGAGGCGAGCGTCCAGGGCCTCTGCCGAGCGTGCCAGCAACGGTTTCAGCCCCTACCCACGGGCTCCATCTTGGCGGGCGACGGGATGGTGCCGGCCGACATCTTCGCGCCGGTCCACCGGGTCTACGACACCTACGCGCCCGAGACCCAGCGCACGGTGAGGGCGTTGGGCAACAAGGTGTACGACGCGCACAACAAGTGGAACCCGCTGAGCAGCGGGCCGTGCATCGGCGTCGAGGGGTACGCGTCGGCGCTCGGCCAGGCGCTGACCCTGTTGCTCGAGGGTGCCTCGGTCGACAGCGCCGACGTGGAATGGGGCCGTCTCCACCACGCGGGCGGCTGGGGCCTCCGCGGGCTCGTGCGCCTGGACTACCTCCGAGAGGCGATGGGCAACGCGCCCTTGCCGCACAACGTCGCATCCTTCGAGCGGCTGATCGCGGCCAACATCGCCCACTGCGATCGCGAATGGCAGAAAG
>Ga0302279_10007195_pt1 | contig 11469 bp, 10 predicted proteins | sample III_Bog_N3_3_FD_194541 | JGI IMG/M metagenome (GOLD analysis project Ga0302279, IMG submission 194541) | Peat permafrost microbial communities from Stordalen Mire near Abisko, Sweden - III_Bog_N3_3 | ecosystem: Environmental > Terrestrial > Soil > Wetlands > Peat | place: Sweden: Abisko...
GCGATTACTGGCCTCAGCCCTTGGCACGCCCCGAAAAAGTTCTTCGCCTCGGCTAAACGACCTCGCGAAGCGTCAAGTCCGACGGCCTCCTAGAGGACGTGCACCGACTCTAGGCCCGCGGAACCGATACAGCCATGTACAGTTGGCAGGTCCGGCCTGCCTTATGTGCAGGGCGAGCGACCTATACAGTTTGAAGCCCGGAATCCGATCTCGATGTTCACGCTCCAGAACGATTCCCCCACGCCGCTGGTCACTCAGATCGTCGACGGCCTGCGCCGCCTGATCGCCGACGGCAGCCTGCGCACGGGCACGAAGATCCCGTCGATCCGCCACTTCGCCAAGACGCACGGCGTGAGCGTGTTCACCGTCGTCGAGGCCTACGACCGGCTGGTCGCGCAGGGCTACCTCGTCTCGCGCCCGCATTCGGGCTTCTTCGTGCGGCGCCGTGCGCCTGCCGAGTCGAGCGCCGTGCCGGGCCTGGCATCGACGGCCAGCTTCGACGCCCAGTGGTACCTGCGCAGCATCTTCGAGAATCGCCACCTGGCCGTGAAGGCCGGCTGCGGCTGGCTGCCGCAGTCGTGGCTGTTCGAGGACGGCGTGCGCCGCAGCCTGCGCGCCCTGGCTTCCGAGAACGTCGAGCTTGACGGCTACGGCGACCCGCGCGGCCACCTGCCGCTGCGCGAATGGATCCGCGATGCGCTGGCCGAGCACGAGGTCTCGCTGCAGGCCGACCAGGTGCTGCTGACGCATGGGTCGAGCCACGCGCTCGATCTCGCGATCCGCCGCCTCGTGCGTGCGGGCGACGCGGTGCTGGTCGACGATCCGGGCTACTCCAACCTGCTGTTCGCGCTGCGCGTGGCCGGCGCGCGGCTGATCCCGGTGCCGCGCACGCCGCAGGGCTACGACCTGGCCGCGCTGGAACTGGCCATCGCGACGCACCATCCGCGCGTGTTCTTCACACAGCCGCGGCTGCAGAGTCCCACCGCGTCGACCGCGACCCTGCCGCAGCTGCACCGCGTGCTTCAACTGGCCGACAAGCACGGTTTGACCATCGTCGAGAACGACCTCTACGTCGACCTCGACCCCGACCCGCGGCCGTCGCTCGCGAGCCTGGACCAGCTGGCGCGCGTGCTCTACGTCGGCAGCTATTCGAAGACGGTCTCGCCCAACCTGCGCGTGGGCTATGTCGCCGCGCATCCGGCGCTGATCGACGACCTCGCGCAGCTGAAGATGATCTCCGGCTTGACGTCGTCGGCGTTCAGCGAACGGCTGGTGCTGGGCGCGCTGACGGAAGGTCGCTGGCGCAAGCACCTGAAGAGCCTGCGCGCTCGCCTGGCCGCGGCGCACGAGACCTGCGGGCAGCGACTGCAGGCGCTTGGCTTCGAGCTGTTCCACGAACCCAAGGCCGGCATGTTCCTGTGGGCGCGCCATCCGCGGTTGCCCGACCCGGTGGCGCTGTCCAACCGCGCCGCATTGCACGACATCATGCTGGGCCCGGGCAACCTGTTTTCCGCGACCTTGCAGGCGACGGACTGGATGCGGTTCAACGTGGCATTCGCGGATGACGCGCGGATGGGGGCCTTCCTCGAAGCGGAGGTGGCCGCGAGCTGAGGACGCGCCGGGGTCACCCCAACCGCGGCTGTATCCCGAAGATCAACCCGAAGATCACCGCGATCACGGTGATCGCCAGCCAGATGCGCTGCAGTGTCTCGGTGGCGCGTTTTTCCTTCAGAGCGGCGGCGAGCTGCTCCTGCAGCGTCGCGATCTGCTGTTGCATCACCGGCGCCGCCATCTGCGCGCTGACGGCTTCTGCGAGCAGCGGCGCGGTGAGTTCCTGGGCCTTGTCGGTGTTCCAGGTGGTCTTCAAGTCCTTGATCGAGCTCGCCCAGAACGTGCCCCCGCCGCCCGAGGTCGGCTTGACGATGAAGCCCGAGCGTGTGAAGAAGGCGTCGCGCAGCGCGATCTGGTCGGGCGTGGGCACGTCCACCTGGTACAGCGAGCCGGTGAGCAGCGTGGCGTCGGGATGGTGCTCTGCCACCCATTCGACCACCAGCGCGCGCAGCAGCGTCATGATCCCCATGTCGGGCGGATCGGCCAGGATCTGGCCTTTCGGGCCGAGACGTGCGGCGCTCAGGCGCTTGCCGTCGGCGGCGGTCATCTCCAGCACGCGGAACTGCAGCGCGTTGGTGGCGCGTCCGGTGTCGGTGCGCTCCGAGAAGCGCTCGGTCTGGCCGTCGCGCGGATCGAACTCGACCAGCCAGCTCAGCTGCACGCGGTAGAGGTGTTCGACGCGGCTGTCGGCGCTGCTGGCGGCCGTGCTGTGGAAATAGGTGACGGCGGCCACCCGAACGAGCCCGGTCTTCATGCGCAGGCGGAACACGCGCGTGCGCGACGGGCGCGCGGCCGTCTCCATCTCGTGCTGCGTGCTCACCCACGGCGCCACCGCCGGCGGCGCGTCGGCGGTCGTTTCTGGGTCGGTGGGCGTGGCGGACATGGCGGGGACGGCCGGCTTGCGGCGAAAGTCGTCCCATTGTCCGGCGCGGCGCAGCGGCGGCAAGGGGCACTTGCCCTCGGGAGGGTGACGTTGTACCGGTTCCGGCCCTCGGCACTCGTGCGGGCACCGCCTTCTATAATCGACGGCTTCGCGCGACCTCGTCGCACGCCTCTCGCCCGCCGCGGTGTCACCCGGCGCGGCCCCCAGAAAGTGCCGGAATGAAAGCCGCAGAAATCCGCTCGACCTTCCTGAAGTTCTTCGAATCGAAGGGCCACGCCATCGTCGCGTCGTCGCCGGTGGTGCCGGGCGACGATCCGACGCTGCTGTTCACGAACGCCGGGATGAACCAGTTCAAGGACGTGTTCCTCGGCTTCGACAAGCGCCCGTACACGCGCGCCACCACCTCGCAGAAGTGCATCCGCGCCGGCGGCAAGCACAACGACCTGGACAACGTGGGCTACACCGCGCGCCATCACACGTTCTTCGAGATGCTGGGCAACTTCTCGTTCGGCGACTACTTCAAGAAGGACGCCATCAGCTACGCCTGGGAACTGCTGACGGTGCACTTCAAGCTGCCCAGCGACAAGCTGTGGGTGACGGTCTACGCCGAGGACGACGAGGCCTACGACATCTGGAGCAAGACCGTGGGCGTGCCTGCCGACCGCATCATCCGCATCGGCGACAACAAGGGCGCGCGCTACGCGTCGGACAACTTCTGGATGATGGGCGACACCGGCCCGTGCGGCCCGTGCACCGAGATCTTCTACGACCACGGCGAGGACATCCCCGGCGGCCCGCCGGGCTCGCCGAACGAGGACGGGGACCGCTACATCGAGATCTGGAACAACGTCTTCATGCAGTTCAACCGCACCGAAGACGGCGTGATGCACCGCCTTCCGAAGCCCAGCGTCGACACCGGCATGGGCCTGGAGCGCCTGGCGGCGGTGCTGCAGCACGTGCACTCGAACTACGAGATCGACCTGTTCGTGAACCTGCTCGCGGCCGCCAAGAAGGCCGTCGACGAAGCGACGCCTGGCGGCGGCGACTGCGACAAGGATTCCCCGTCCCTCAAGGTCATCGCCGACCACATCCGCGCCTGCTCGTTCACCGTCGTCGACGGCGTGATCCCCGGCAACGCCGGCCGCGGCTACGTGCTGCGCCGCATTGCTCGCCGCGCGATCCGCCACGGCTACAAGCTGGGCGCGCGCACGCCGTTCTTCCACAAGCTGGTGGCCGCGCTGGTGGCCGAGATGGGCGAGGCCTATCCCGAGCTGCGCGCCGCGCAGGCGCGCGTCACCGAAGTGCTGCAGCAGGAAGAAGAGCGCTTCTTCAAGACCATCGCCACCGGCATGGAATTGCTCGAATCGGCCCTGGCCGGCGGTGCGAAGCAGATCGACGGCGAGACCGCGTTCAAGCTGCACGACACCTTCGGTTTCCCGGTCGACCTGACCGCCGACGTCTGCCGCGAGCGCGGCCTGACGGTGGACGAGGCTGGTTTCAACCGCCTGCTCGAGGAGCAGAAGGAACGCGGCCGCCAGGCCGGCAAGTTCAAGATGGCGCAGGGCCTGGCCTACAGCGGCGTGCCCACGCAGTTCCACGGCTACGAGCACCTGGTCGTCGAGAGCGTCAAGGTGGTCGGCGTGTACGTCGATGGCAGCCCGGTCAACTCGGCGACCGCCGGCGATGACGCCGTGGTCGTGCTCGACCAGACCCCGTTCTACGCCGAGAGCGGCGGCCAGGTGGGCGACACCGGCGAGCTGCGCAACGGCACCACGCGGATGCTGGTGGAAGACACGATCAAGATCCAGGCCGACGTGTTCGGCCACCACGGCCGCATCGTCGAAGGCACCGTCACCGTGGGTGATGCGTTCGTCGCGAAGGTGGATATCGAGCGCCGCGCCAGGACCGTGCGCAACCACAGCGCCACCCATCTGATGCACAAGGCGCTGCGCGAGGTGCTGGGCGGCCACGTGCAGCAGAAGGGCTCGCTGGTCAACGCCGAGCGCACGCGCTTCGACTTCGCGCACACCGGCCCGATGACACCCGAGCAGATCCGCAAGGTCGAGGAGATCGTCAACGCCGAGGTGCTGGCCAACGCGCAGGCAAGCGCGGTGACGATGGGCATCGACGACGCGCAAAAGTCCGGCGCGATGATGCTGTTCGGCGAGAAATACGGCGACCAGGTGCGCGTTCTGACCATCGGCTCCAGCAAGGAGCTGTGCGGCGGCACGCACGTCGAGCGCACCGGCGACATCGGCCTGTTCAAGGTCGTGGCCGAAAGCGGCGTGGCCGCGGGCATCCGCCGCATCGAGGCGATCACCGGCGACAACGCGCTGGGCTACCTGCAGTCGCTGGAAGACACGGTCGACAGCGTCGCCGGCACCCTGAAGGCGCAGCCCAGCGAAGTGCCGGCGCGCCTGGGCGCGGTGCTCGATCACGTGAAGGCGCTTGAAAAGGAGATCGAGAAGCTCAAGGGCAAGCTCGCCTCGGCGCAGGGCGACGAACTGGTCGCGCAGGCTGTCGATGTCAAGGGCCTGAAGGTGCTGGCCGCCAAGCTCGATGGCGCCGATGCCAAGACGCTGCGCGACACGATGGACAAGCTCAAGGACAAGCTCAAGACCGCGGCCATCGTGCTGGCCGCCGTCGACGGCGACAAGGTGCAGATCGCCGCCGGCGTCACCGCCGACTCGATCGGCCGCGTCAAGGCCGGCGAGCTGGTGAACTTCGTGGCCCAGCAGGTCGGCGGCAAGGGCGGCGGCAAGCCGGACATGGCCATGGCCGGCGGCACCGACGCGTCCAAGCTGGCGGGTGCGCTGGCGAGCGTGCAAGGCTGGGTCGCGGAACGCGCCTGATCGTCACCTGATCCGCGCGACCTCGCGTCGCGTAACGCCAACGCCGCGTGTCCGCAAGGATCCGCGGCGTTGTCCTTTCGGCCCCCTGAAGCCGGATCGATGCCGCGCCGCTTCGCGTTTGAACCGGCCCGTGTGATGCCGGCATGAGAAAATCCCGCCTCTGCTATCGATCGCCCCCGATGACCACGCCGTTCACCAATCTCGTCCACTATCCGACCAACACCGACGCCGAGCTGGATCGCCTGCAGCAGTTGTGCGAGCAACTGGCCGGCTTCGACGAGCGCGTATCGCTGGAGTGGCTGGACGGCGCGATGACGGCGCTGGCCGCCGGTCCGCGCGCCAAGGCGGTCGCCGACTGGCGCGACGAGTTGCTGGGCGAGTCTTGGAGCCGCGCGTTCGCCGATCCCGAGTCCGACCGCGAGGCCACCGCCGTGCTGCAATCGCGCTGGACCGTGCTGCTCAAGCAGCTCGACCCCGAGCTGTTGATGGACGCGGTCGACGAGCTGCGCCTCGCGCCGGTGATGCTGGAATGGACGGACGAGGACAAGGCCAAGCTCGTCGAGGACGGCACCATCGCGGCCGGCTCCGAGGACGAGGAGATTCCGCTGACCGGCGAGATCTGGGCGCATGGCTTCATGGACGTCGTGCAGCAGTTCACCGAGGACTGGCCGGAAGTCACCGAGTCCGACAGCGACGAGATGGCCGAGGCCTACGAGGCGACGCTCGCGCGCGTGGGGATGCTCACGTTGCACGACCCGGCCGAACTTGCCAAGGTGCTCCAGGAGATGTACCCGGGCGAGAAGCTGGAGCGCGACGACCTGGTACAGGAGGCGCTGTACGCCGCCCAGGACCTGCGCTGCTATTGGGTGCAGAACGCGCCCAAGCCGGCGACGCGTGTCGTCGGCAACGTGCCGGGGCGCAACGACCCATGCCACTGCGGCAGCGGCAAGAAGTTCAAGAAGTGCCACGGCGCGTGACGCGGCGCGCGGGCGAGCGCCAGCGCACGCGACGCGATCACGCTACATTCCGCCCATGACTGAACGACTCGACCTGCAAGGCAAGCACATCGTGCTGGGCCTGTCCGGCGGCATCGCCTGCTACAAGGCGGCCGAACTCACGCGCGCGCTGGTCAAGGCCGGCGCGACGGTGCAGGTGGTGATGACGGCGGGCGCGGAGCAATTCATCACCGCGGTGACCTTGCAGGCGCTGAGCGGCCGCGCGGTCTACACGAGCCAGTGGGACGCGCGGCCCGACAACAACATGGCGCACATCAACCTGTCGCGCGAGGCCGATGCGATCCTGGTCGCGCCGGCCAGCGCCGAGTTCATGGCCAAGCTGGTGCACGGCCGCGCGGACGACCTGCTGTCGCTGCTGTGCCTGGCGCGGCCGATGGATCGCGTGCCGCTGCTGATCGCGCCGGCGATGAACCGCGAGATGTGGGCGCATCCGGCCACGCAGCGCAACGTCGCGCAGCTGCAGGCCGACGGCGCCACGCTGCTGGGGCCGGACGTCGGCGAGCAGGCCTGCCTCGAATTTGGCGAAGGCCGCATGCTGGAGGCGGCCGACCTGCGCGACGAGCTGGTCGCCTTCTTCCAGCCCAAGATCCTGCGCGGCCAGCGCGTGCTCGTGACCGCCGGCCCGACCTTCGAGGCCATCGACCCGGTGCGCGGCATCACCAACCACTCCAGCGGCAAGATGGGCTTCGCGATCGCGCGCGCGGCGCAGGAGGCCGGCGCCGACGTCACGCTGATTGCCGGCCCGGTGCACCTGCCCACGCCGCGCGGCGTGTGCCGCATCGACGTCGAGAGCGCGCGCCAGATGCACGCCGCCGTGGTGCCGCTCGCGCGCGACAGCGACGTGTTCGTCGCCACCGCGGCCGTCGCCGACTGGCGCCCCGCGCAGATGAACGCGCAAAAGATCAAGAAGGACGGCAAGAAGGTGGCGCCGCTGTTCGAACTGACCGAGAACGAGGACATCCTGGCCGACGTCGCGCGGCTGTCGCCGCGGCCCTATTGCGTCGGCTTTGCCGCCGAGAGCGAGAACCTGCTCAAGCACGCGCGCGACAAGCTCGAGCGCAAGAACGTGCCACTGATCGTCGGCAACCTCGGCCCCGCCACCTTCGGGCGCGACGACAACGCGCTGGTACTGGTCGACGCCCATGGCGAGCGGGCGCTCGCGCAGGCTGACAAGCTGACGTTGGCGCGCGAACTGGTGCGGGAGATCGCGACCCGCATTGCTGCGCCCTGATTCCTCGATGGGGTCAGGTCTTGCCAGGCAACAACTTGTCCGGCAAGACCTGACCTCGCCCGATGATCCCGCCCGATTTACTCCAACCGACCCCGACCTCATGACCGTCATCGATCTCAAGGTTCTCGACGCCCGCATGGCCGACACGTTGCCGGCCTATGCCACGCCGGGCAGCGCAGGCCTGGACCTGCGCGCCTGCCTGGATGAACCCGTGGTGCTCGCGCCCGGCCAGACCGCGCTGATTCCCACTGGCCTGTCCATCCACATCGCCGATGCCGGGCTCGCCGCGATGATCCTGCCGCGCTCCGGCCTGGGCCACAAGCACGGCATCGTGCTGGGCAACCTGGTCGGCCTGATCGACTCCGACTACCAGGGCCAGCTGATGGTCAGCTGCTGGAACCGCGGCCAGACCGCGTTCACGATCAACCCGATGGAACGCATCGCGCAGATGGTCATCGTGCCGGTGGTGCAGGCCACGTTCAGGCGCGTCGACGAGTTCGATGCATCGCATCGGGGCGAGGGCGGGTTCGGGTCGACGGGGAAGCACTGAGGGCGGAGCGTCGCGAAGTCAGGGCGCTGGCCAGCACGAGTGCAGCCGCGCGGCGAAGGGATCAGCACGGCGCGCGGTTCGAGGGGTCTGGCGTTGCCTTCATCCGCGACACCAGCATGTCGATCGCGAAGCCCTTGGCGCGGATGAAGGAGATGCGAGCCCCTTCGTCGGCCACCTGCTGTCGGGCTCAGTGCAACTTCGACTTGTCCTTGGGCGCCAACACCTGCAGCAACCCCGCCGCATCGTCCTGCACACTCCTGGCCTCGATCTCTTCGGCCGTCGCCGCACGCACGCCCCGCACGGTGACGTGCATGCGGATCGCGATGCCCGCGAGCGGGTGGTTGCCGTCCAGCACCACGTGCTCGGGGTAGACCTCGGTGACGGTGTAGACCGTGTCCTCGGGCATGTCGGGGGTTGCGGCGCCGTCGGGCAGGCCTTCGAACTGCATGCCCACCTCGACGCCGTCGGGGAACAGCGCGCGGTCCTCGAAGCAGACCAGCTCGGAGTGGTACTCGCCGAAGGCGTGTTCCGGTTCGATCTGCAACTGCACGTCGAAGCCGGCGGCCTGGCCGTCCAGCGCTTCTTCGACCTTGGGCAGCAGGTCGTCGCCGCCGAAGAAGAACTCGGTGGGATCGGCGAGCTCGTCGATGGGCGCGTTCTGGGCGTCCGAAAGCTGCCACGTGAGCGTGACGACGCAAGGGGCGGTGATGTTCATCGGGCCGGATTTTACGGGCCTCGATCAGTCGTCCTGGCGACGTGTCGCGCGAGCAGGGACAATCGCGTGATGAACCTTCGTGAACCCCTTGCGCTGCTGGGCGGCCTGTCGCCCGCGGCCTTCATGCGCGACGTCTGGCAGAAGCGGCCGCTGCTGATCCGCAACGCGTTGCCTTTGGTGGCCGAGAGCGGCGCGCCGCTTGCGCCGGTCACGCCCGCGCAGTTGTTCGAGCTCGCGTCGCGCGACGATGTCGAGTCGCGCCTGGTGGTCCAGGGCGCGGCGCCTGCGAAGACGAAGGCGAAGTCGCCCTCGGGCGAAGGCTGGCGCCTGAAGCACGGGCCGTTCGCGCGACGTTCGCTGCCGCCGCTGTCACAACACGGCTGGACGATGCTGGTGCAGGGCGTCGACCTGCATGTGCAGGCCGCGCACGAGTTGTTGCAGCGCTTTCGCTGGATCGCCGACGCGCGCGTCGACGACCTGATGGTGTCGTACGCGAGCCCCGGCGGCGGCGTCGGCGCGCACATCGATTCGTACGACGTGTTCCTGCTGCAGGTGCGCGGCCACCGGCGCTGGCGCGTCGGGCCGGTGGACGATGGGTCGTTCGTCGATGGCCTGCCGGTGCGCATCCTCGAGCGCTTCGAGCCGACCGACGAATGGGTGCTGGGCCCGGGCGACATGCTCTACGTGCCGCCGCGCTGGGGCCACGACGGCGTGGCCGAAGACGAATGCATGACCTGCTCGATCGGCTTTCGCGCGCCGATGGGCACCGAACTCGCGCGCGAGCTGCTGCAGCGCGTGCTGGACGATGTCGAGCCCGATGGCGACGAACCGCACTTCCGCGACCCGCCGCGCAGCGCCACCGAGACGCCGGCCAGGATGCCGCCCGCGCTCGACGCGTTCGCGCGCAAGGCCGTCGAGCGACTGCTGCGCGACCCGTCGCAACTGGCGCGCGCGCTCGGCGAGGTGATGACCGAGCCCAAGCCCGAGGTGTGGTTCGACGCCGGCCTCGAGCGCGGCGAGGGCGCCGGCTTGCGGCTCGACCGGCGCACGCGCATGATGTACGACGAGCGGCACGTCTTCATCAACGGCGAGTCCTTCAATGCGGCCGGTCGCGACGCGCGCCTGATGCGCGACCTGGCCGACGCGCGGCGGCTGACGGCGGCGCAATGCCGGCGACTGTCGGCCGACGCGCGAGCCGTGGTGGCCGACTGGGTGGCGCAGGGATGGGCCCATGACGATTGACGATCCGGCGGAGCGCCCGCCATCAATGGACGACGTAACCGGGTTACCTGCGGCCCGGCCGGCCCGCGGTGGCCGCGGCTTCGAGGGGCCGGTCGAGTTCGCTCAAGCCTTGCGCGCTGCGATGACGCTTGCTTGCGAGGAGGGCACGCGGCGCCTCTGCTGGTGCGACGAGGACTTCGCGGCGTGGCCGATCGGCGAGTCCGAATGGATCATGCAGCTCACGCGCTGGGCGCGCGCTGGCAGTCGCGAACTGGTGATGGTCGCGCACGACTACGCGCTCGTCGAGCGGCGCCATCCACGCTTTGCCGCGTGGCGCCGCGACTGGTCGCACGCGATCCAGTGCCTGGTGCCGGAACAGACGCACGCCGAGGTGTTGCCCACGCTCTGGATCGACAGCGGCGACCAGGCGCTGCGCGTGTTCGATCGCGATCACCTGCGGGGCCGCAGCGGTTTCGATCGCGTCGATCGCCAACGTGCGCGCGAGGATTTTGACGCGATTTCGCAACGTGCCGGACCGGGTTTTGCGGCGGTGACACTGGGACTGTGAAAAGGTTCCCAATGGATGGGTATAATGCCCGGCTAGGCACAGGAAATGCTCGAGCTTGGCCTGTTGTCTTTGCTCGGATACCCGCCGTGAGGGTGAGTATCTGGATTACCGGTATTGGTTCGAACCCAAAATTTTTCTTCGAGGAAATTCATGAACAAGTCGCTCCTGTTGGCCTCCCTGGTCGCCGTCGCTGCCCTGGCTGCTTGCAGCAAGCCTGCTGACACCACGCCGGCCGCTGCCGATGCCGCTTCGTCGGCTGCCTCGTCGGCTGCTGTTGCCGCTTCGTCGGCCGACACGTCGGCTTCCGCCGCTGTTGCCGCCGCTTCGTCGGCTGTCGACGCTGCCTCGTCGGCCGCCACCGGTGCGATGGCTGCTGCCTCGTCGGCCGCGACCGCTGCCATGACCGCTGCCAGCAAGTAATTTCCGGATCCGCGCTCCTCGCGAGCGCGACTTCCCGAGATTAGAAAGCCGCCTTCGGGCGGCTTTTTCACGTCAGTATGCTGAACGCAAGTTGAATTCCGTAGCGGGGCGACGCATCGCGCCATGCTTCTGTCAATGGGCCAATAGGGGGATTGACGCGGCAAGTCGTCTGGTCTTCGGTATGTCGACACGAAAAAGCCGCCCGCAGGCGGCTCTTCGTGACCGGCGTGCGGCGCGCTACTTCAGCTCGTCGACCATCAGCTCGACGATGCGCTGTGCGTTGGGGCTGTTGTCCGGCTGGCCCTGGTCGTTCAGCACGGTGACGGTGGCGGTATCGGCCGGGGCCTTGATCGAGATGCGGTACTTGTTGAGCGGCGACGGGGTCTTGCCGAACCACGACGT
>Ga0302279_10007197_pt1 | contig 11469 bp, 6 predicted proteins | sample III_Bog_N3_3_FD_194541 | JGI IMG/M metagenome (GOLD analysis project Ga0302279, IMG submission 194541) | Peat permafrost microbial communities from Stordalen Mire near Abisko, Sweden - III_Bog_N3_3 | ecosystem: Environmental > Terrestrial > Soil > Wetlands > Peat | place: Sweden: Abisko...
CATCGTCGATACGGGGCTCACGATCGCCCATCTCATGGATCTCTTCCGCACGCGCCAGCCGCGGAGCGTTAAGGTCTGCTCGCTCCTTCACAAGCCGGCGCGCGCGAAAGTCGAGGTGAAGGTCGACTACCTCGGTTTCACCATCGAGGATCGCTTCGTCGTGGGCTATGGCCTCGACTTCGCTGAGAAATACCGCAACCTCCCCTACATCGGCGTCGTCGAACGGAGCTGAGTATGACCGACCCCAACGCCACGCCCAACCCCGCCGCCCCGAGCAAGCGCCTCGCGTACCTCGAGAAGGTAACGCGCGACGGCTCCACCGACCCGTTCCCCTGGTACGGCCTGGCCCTGGAGTACCGGAACCTGGAGCGGTACGACGAGTCCCTGCAGACGTTCACGACGCTCAGGGCGAATCATCCCGGCTACGTGCCGATGTACCTTATGTGTGGGCAAATGCTCGAGAAAGCCGGGCGGACCGACGACGCTCGCGCGTGGCTCGAGGCGGGTATCACGGCGGCGGGCAAGGCGGGTGACAGCCACGCGCGCGGCGAGCTCGAGTCGGCGCTGAGCACCCTCGGCTAGAGGGCTCCACATCACGCGGACGAGGCGCCGCGTCGACAGCGTCTAATGGCGCATCGATAGAAAGTGATACCGTATCGATGGGCATCAATCATGCATTGATGCCTGTCGATAGCGTATCGATCAAGATCGATCATGCATTGATGTCTATCGATGACTTGTCGATATCGACTGATGCCTGCTCGATAGTGACCGATACTGCATCGATAGGAACCAATGATGGGTCGATGGACCGTGATGCGGAGGCTCGTCGGACTATCGGCCGCGGCGCCCCATCGCATCGGGAGCCCAAAGGAGCACGCGCTCGTCGCTCGTCAGGAGAGGCACCAGGTCCGCCCACTCGCCCAGCGCGTCCCGCACGAGACCGGCCACCACGCCCTTCGGGTCGCTCGGGTCTGCCGACAGGGTCGGCAGGTCCTTCGCGTGACCGCGGACCTCACGCGCGAAGAGCCCGTCGCTCCCAGCGCCTACGCGCTTCGTGACCTCGGTCATCGCCGCCTCGAAACCGCCAAGCACGTCGACGAGCCCTCGCGCCTTCGCGTCTGCCCCCGTCCACACGCGCCCTTGCGCGAGTGCATGCACCTCGTCGAAGGTCATCTTGCGCCCTCGCGCTACGACCTCGACGAACTCGTTGTAGGTCGAAGCAATCTCGCGCTCGATGGCCGCCTTATCGGCTGGCTCCAGCGGGCGGACCGGGTCGAAGAGGTTGGCGCGCGCGCCTCGCTTGATGACGTCGACGTGGACGCCGAGGCGGTCGAGGATCGGTCCGATGGCGAAGCGTGCGGCGATGACGCCGATGGACCCTGTGATGGTGACAGGCTCGGCCACGATGGCGTGCGCAGCGGCCGCCACGTAGTAGCCGCCGCTCGCCGCGACGTTCGCCATGACGGCGACGAGGGGCTTCTCGGTGGCGAGGAGCTCGAGCTCGCGATGCATGCGCGCCGAGGCGAGCGCGCTGCCGCCAGGAGAGTCGATGTGCAGGAGCACGCCGCGCACCTTCGGGTTCTCGCGGGCTTCGCGCACGGCCGCGACGACCTCGCGTTCGACCGCGCCGGCTCCCGAGGAGAACGCGCCCGAGCCCCCCTGCGAGATGCCGCCGTGGACGCGGACGATGCCGATGAAGGGGCGACCGCGCTCCTTGCCGAGCGTAGTGCCCCGACGCGCGCGCAGGTATGCGGGAGCTTGCGTGAACTTGGCGGGAGCGCCGTAGTTCTTCTCCTCCTTGCCGTCCCCTTTCGAGAGCGCGGCCATCACCTGATCGTCGAAGAGGCTCGCGTCCAGCAGCTTCGCAAGGATCGCCTCGGGTACACGGTAGACAGCCTCGTCGATGACCACCTTCGCGGCCGACTCCGTGAGCCCCCTCCCCTCCACGATGGCACTCGTGAGCGCACCGTACATGCCATCGAGCAGCGCTTCGACCTGCTCGCGCTCTGGCTCGCTCCTCGAGCTCCGCGAAAGCGAATCCCCCGCGCTCTTGTACTTGCCGTGCGCGAGCACCTCCGCGACGACCCCCGCTTTGACGAGCGCGTCCTTCAGATAGACCCCGCGCGATGCGAACCCGAGCAGCGCGACCGAGGCTCCCGGGAACGCGTAGATGGCATCGGCCGCGGAGGCGACGAAGTAGCCCTTCGTGTCGACCCCGGACGGCAGGTACACGACGACGCGGCGCCCCGCCTTGCGCAGACCGAGGAACACCTCGCGCAGCGCGCTCGCGCTGGCCATGCCGCCTTCGAACGAACGCATCGTCACGAGGAGCCCGCGTGGTCTCGCGTCCGCTGCCGTCTCCGACGAGAGCGCGCGGAGGTCGAACATCGACAGGGTCGACTTGCTGCGTAGGCGCGACAGGAGCGTATGGCGCGCGGGTAGATCAGGAACGGGGCCGTCTATTTCGAGCTCGACCCATCCACCAAGCGGAACCGCGCGCCGCCGCCGCCACGCCAGCAGCGGGTAGAGGATGAAGCGAAGGACTGCGAGGAGGGCGCGAATCAGGAGCCCTGCGCGACGAGCTGCGTCTCGGGGATGAGGATCATGGCGGCCTCGAAGCTAGGCGCCCACTGCACCGGAGGCGACACTGTCAGCGTGCTGTCGGCGGCGACCGTGTACGTGTGACGCGCTGGGTCGAGGACGTCGACGAGGACCGTCCCGGCCGGCTGCCCGACCGCCATCGCCGTGCTCCCCATCGCAGTGGAGCTCGCGTGCGTCGGGTTGGTGTTGATGACGACGAGCGCGTACTGCGAGCCCGCGTCCCCTCCCGTGCGCTCGAACGCGAAGATCCCCGCGTCCTGTTCCGTCCCCACGTCGTCGGTCGACCAGCGCACCGTCGTGAGCCCCTGGCGGAGCGCCACGTAGCTCTTTCGAATCCCGAGAAGGTTCTGAATCCACAGGAACGTCGGGCCGGTCGTGACATATCCAGGGCCGAGCGGCGCCCAGAGGACCTCGCGGTTGGCCGGATCGTTGCCGCCGCTGAACTCCTGCTCGGTGCCGTAATAGAGACACGGAACACCCTGCGCCGTCAGGTTGAGCACGAGCGCCGTGCGAAGCCCGGCCTTGTCGCCGTTCGACGAGAAGAGGAACCGGCCGACGTCGTGGTTGTCGATGAAGTTCACGAGCGCTTCGGTGGGGGGGACCCCTTTGCCCGCCGCGTTGGTGATGCCGTTATCCTGCGCGATGTTGCTGTAGTCGGTGTAGCGCTGCGTCCAGAGCTGCTGGATGACCGACGTGCCCGACTGGTTGCCGAGCGTGGCGTTGGCGAAGACGCCGTCGTAGACGTCGAAGAGCTGCGGGAAGTAGACGATGCCGTCGAACGGCGCCCCCGTGGCGTTGGCGACGGCGCTAGGGTTCGGATCGCCCGCCGCGATGGCCGCGGCCAGCGCCGTCGGGTACTGCGTGTAGCTCCCGTTGAGCGCGTCGTCGCCGTCGAACGACTCACCGAAGACGTAGAAGTTTTTCTTCCCGAGCGCGGCCAAGTCCGAGCGCAACTTCGGCAGGAAGAGGTTCCAGAATGGGTAGTCGATGTGCTTGATCGTATCGATACGGAAGCCGTCGAGATCGGTCTGAACGACCCAGTACTCGTACCAAGTCTCGAGCGCCTGCTCGACGTCGACCGACTCGGTGTTGAGGTCTTTGAGCCCCCCCGTGAAGTCGCCGTGCTGCGCCTGGTACTGGTCGTTGAAGTTCAGAATGTGGCCCATGCCGTGGTACGACGACGCGAGCTGCAGGATGGGGGGCTGCGGCGGGATCTGATTGGCCGCGGGGTTGTCGACGAAGATGATCGGCGCGCGCCCGTCGTTGCCGTCGGAGCTGAAGGCCTGGACGCCGCGCGGGTCGTAGTCGGGGTCGTACTCGTTGTACTGGACGACCGGGTCTGCCGGAGTGTCGGCGCTGGTGCTCGCCGCGCTGCCGTTCCCCTCGATGTAGTCGTCGGGGCGGCCGTTCAGGTTCATGTCGTAGAAGAACAGCTGCCCCATGTGGTTGCAGACGATGTCGAGGATGACCTTCATGCCTCGGGAGTGCGCGGCTGCCACGAGCGAGCGCAGTGATGCGAGGTCGCCGAAGTACGGATTGGGCTTCGTCAGGTCTTGCGCCCAGTAGCCGTGGTAGCCGTCGACGTCGGCGTTGGTGGAGACGTTCTTCACGACCGGGGAGATCCAGATCGTCGTGGCGCCGAGCGTCTGGATGTAGCCGAGGTTCTGCTCGAGGCCGAGCCAATCGCCCCCCTGGTAGCGTGCGAGCGCGCCGGGCTGGACGGAGAAGTCGTTGTTCACGTCGCCGTCGGCGAAGCGGTCGACGATGACCTGGTAGATCACCTCGTCGCGCCAGTCCTGCACGTGGGTCGCGAGGACGGGCTGCTGGCCGTCAGAGGGAACCCCAACGCAGCCGAGCTCCGGGACCGCACCCGTCCCGATAAGAATGGACGCGATGCTCAGCGCCGCGACGATGTGTTTCCTCATCATGCTCTCCACCTGCCGCTCACGGGTACGAGCTCGAGTTGAACCACCACTCGACTCCGAGCCCGAGGTAATGCTCGATGCTCCTCTGCGAGAAGACGTCTTGCGTCGCATAGAGCGCGCGCGCTCCTTCGTTGCGCGCGGTCACCGCGTAAAGCAAACGCAGCTGCGGACGCTTGTACGAGCCGCGCCCCGACGGCGAGAAGTACGGGATGATCCCTCCGCGCCACTCGGCCGCGTAGAGCGGTGAATTGGTTGTCGGATCGAGCTCGGCGTACTGCCTCGCCTGGTAGCTGCCGTCGATCGCGACGCCCCAGTGCTCGCCGATGAAGAGCTGCGGGCGGACGTCGATCGTCCCTTCGTCGTACGTCTGGATCGACGTCGGCTGCGGGTCGCCCGCGGTGAAGTAGCGGAAGTAGGCGCCGTACAAGAGGCCGAACGCGCCCACCTCATAGTTGCCGCCCACCGCGAAGAGCGCCTCGTTGGCGCCGTTGGTCGTGTTGTTCTGCGAGAACGCCGTCGGCTCGGAGAGCGGGTCGTACGCGGCGAGGCCGTGCGCGTAGCGGGCGAAGACCTGAATGAACGTGTCGCGCTTGCCGGTCCAGTAGGCGATCTCGCCCCCCACGAGGAACCCGGAGTCGGCCGCGTACGGCGTCTGCGTGTTGTTCGAGGTCCCGACGGTCGTATCCGTGTAGACGCCCGCGGAGATCTCCTGCGCCTCGCCGTAGAGAATGAACTTGAAGCCGCGCTTGTCGTCGTCGTCGGCAAACGGGTGCGCGGCCTTGGAGTTACGAACGAGCTGCGTGATCTTGAGCGTCTCGGTCATGCGCGGACGATCGAGGACCGTGACGTTCGTGGTGCCGACGCCGAACGGCGCGACGACGGGGATCTGCTCGAACTGGGTCGCATTGTCGAGGCGCTGCAGGCCGACGTGCGCGGCGATGCTGGTCTCTCCGAACGACGTCGGCGGGAGGTTCACCCCGATGCCGCCGCCGACTGTGTTTTGGTTGTCGAGAGGCCACCAGTCGAGGAGGTAGATGTCGTCGCCACGGTACATGCGCGAACCGACCCACATCGTGACGGGCCCGTACGTGGCCTGGTCGTAGAGGTTGCGGAGGGCGATGTTCTGCGTCGCGTCGCCCGAGAAGTGAAAGAACGGCGGGAAGAGCGCGAGGGTCGTGACGACCTTGTTCTTGATGCCGTCTTCGAACGAATCTTCGCGGCGAAGCTCGAGCTCCGCGTAGCTGTCTTCGTCGATGCGCGTGCCGTTCGAGACGATGTTCGCCTGGCGTCCGGTGCCGCCTCGGAGGTCCGACGCGATCTGCACGCGCCCGTACGAGCCGAACTCGAACTGCCCGTTGTGGCCGACGGAAGGGGGCGCGAGCGTGTCGTCGCCGGCAGGGCCCGGAGCGCGTGCCTCGCTGGGCGTGGTGAGCGAGTGAACGGCGTCCGTGAGCCGCTTCGTGACCGACGAGGTCGCGTCGGGCGGAGTCGTCGTCGACGTGTCCTTCGGGGAGGGGGGAGGCGAAGAGGCGGGCGAGACGGCGGGCGGTTGCGTCGTGGGCGGAAGCAGCTTCCCCGACGGCGCCGAATCATCGTCGGCCTGCGGCTGCGCCTGCGCGTGCGCGACGGCGGGCGCCATCGTCTCGAGCGCCGCGAGCGGCAACGACAGGAGGAGAGCGCAGAGCGGCACCCTCATCGAACGACGTTCGCGAAGCATCGAGTTCTTTCGGATCACGGAGCCAGGGTCGCCAGGTCGGGACGACGGTACACGACGGGGGTCGGTCTCGAATAGTCGGGAACGTCCGCGGGGGACGCGCGTCGAAACGTGATCACGAGCGCCTCTTCCGCGTGAGCAAGCCGAGCCCGACGAGCGGGAGAACGAAGGACCAGGCGTCGCGATCATCGACGCGGTGCTCGCGTGAAACTGCGCAACCGCCCGAAGACGAGCCGGAGCTGCCTGCGTCCAGCTCGCGGGGGATCACCCCGTGTCCGGCATCGAGCCCATTCGACGGAGCTGCGGCGTCCACCCGCGTCGCTCCGTCCGCATGCGTGCCCGAGTCGACCGGTGCAGACGCGTCCGTGGTTGCGTCGTGCGTGCCCGTACTCGCGTCCCCCGAGGTCGTCACGACGCCGCCGTCCGGCATCGACATCGCGGCATCCACGCCTGCATCGACGCTCGCGTCGACGCCGCCGTCCACGCCCATCCCCGTCTCGTTCGCGAACGAGCCGCAGCTTGGGACAACTGCGGTGCCGCGATCGGCGAGCGCGATGATGTACGCGCCGGACCCGAAGCCCACCATCGGGGCCGCCCCTGCGTAGTCGGCGGTGGTCGCGTCGTGAAGCTCGGACAGCTCGTTGAAGTTGTCGCCCGCCTGCGCCGTATTCCACGCGAAGAGGTTCGTGCTCACCGTCGCGTTCGCCGTACCGCCGAGCGCGAACGCGCGGTCCGATCGCAAGTCGATGAAGACCCACTCCTGCGAATCGTAGTATGCGCCCGTCTGGTCGCGCATGAAGCCCTTGCCGCTCGGCGGCACGAGGTTGTTCAGCATGGCGCTCATCGTGGCCTGCGCTGTCGGCATCATCGGGTCGATGAGCCCCCAGTTGACCGCGTCGATCGTCGACGCGTCGATCCAGTCGACGTTGGCAAGGATGGCCTCGGTGCTCTGCCCGAGCACGCCACCAGGGCCTCGGAGGCGCGAGATGAGCGCGTCGCGCGCCATGGCGCCGTGGGTCATGAAGTACAAGGACGAGGCGGCCGACTCACCGGCTAGGCTCGAGAGACGGGAGGCGGAGCACAGACCGTTCGCGGCCGACGCGGTCGTGTACGCGAAGTGGCGCTGCTGCCCCTGCCAGTGAACCTCCCAGATCGACGAGTCGGCCGCGATGAGGCCCGTGCTGTCCTGCAGGTCAACGAGCACGTCGGCGACCTTCGGCTTGATGATGGGCCACCAGGTCGCGAGCGACGCCGTGTCGTTCGACGCGGCCATGTACTCGTCGAGCGCCCACAGGAAGAGACCGAAACCGTCGAACTCGATGTTGGGGCCGTTCGAGTTATCGTCGCTCCACTCGGTGCCGTTGCCGTAATAACGGCACACGGAGATCTGGTACGGCAGCCCCATCGAGCCGGTGCTCGGCCCGACCACGTACGACTGGTATCCGCCGACCGATGCGTTCATCTGGAACGCGAGCGCGGCCTTCGCCTCGGCGAGGTGGCCGCTCTTCACCAGCGCGACGGTCGAGTACGCCATGTCGCGCACCCACGTGATGTTCCATTCGCCCGGGGTGATGGCCGCGAGGATCTGCCCGGCCGCAGCGCCCGACTCGGTGACCTGCCCCATGCGAAGCATCGCCTGCGACTGCTGCTCGAGAGCCGCCTCGGCCGCGCTCGCGCCCGTCGGGGCCGGCGTGATCCACGATGCCCACCCCGCCTGCTCGTCGCTGAGCAGCTTGTCCGGAGTGCGCGCGTTGACCCAGCTTCGGGCCTTCAAGATCGCGTTTTGGCCATTGGCGTCCGAAGCGAGCGCCGTCACCCAGCCTGCCCATCCCGACGTCCCCGGCGCCAGCGTCCCGAGGCTCGTCTGAAAGCCGACGACCGCGCCCGTGAGCGCGCTCGCACCGGCGTCGTTCATAAGGTTCGACCCACTCATGAGCAGCGAGTACGGGTTGTTCGGGCTCGACCCGTGGAAGCTCGAGGCCGTCACGCTCGTGAAAGCGAGCGCGATATTGCTCGCTCCGTACACGTAATAGGAGTCGTTGGCAGCGTCGTAGGAGGTCCCCTCGTTCGTATTGCTCGGAGGATTGCCGCTGCCGACCTGGTAGTTGAACAGCGAGTACACGTCGACCGGTCCGGACGACGCTGCCGCGCCCGCGGTCACCTTCACCAGCATCACGCTCGCGTTCTCGGCGAGCGACATGGGCGCGAAGTCGTACTCGTCGATCGTGAGCCCCGAGAGTGTGCGCTGCGTGTGGATGATGCCGCTCGCAGGGAGGTACTCGATCACCGTGGGGGTGACGGTGTTGAGCCAGGTGCCGGTCGTCCCGATGCGGATACCGGGGTAGCTGTCGTACGCGAAGTTGCGGGACGTGGAGGACGAGCTGGCCGCCTGGTACGGGTGCTCGAGGAACTCGGTGATCTTGTACTGGGTCGCGTCGTAGACGAGCGCGCCGAGACCGTTGGACGACGAGAGGGTCGTCATCGAGCGATGCGGGACGACGGCCGTGGCGCTGACCGCCGTGAGAAACACCGCGGCGCCGCTCAAGAGCGAGGCCAGGCCACCTACGCCGAACCGACGGAGTCTCACCAATGTCGCCTCCCTTCGCAGCCTACGCTGCCTGCCACGAAACACGCCTTGCGCGCGCCACTCGGTACCACGTAGCGGCGGCCGCGCCACCCGATTGTGACTCAGACATGAGTGGATAGTGAATGACGCCCTGCGCCAGAGAGCCGGCTGCCAGCGGTCCCCCCCTACGGAAAGGCCCGAGAGCGTGAATCCAGCGCCCGACCCGGTTCGCTGCGCTACGCTATCGCCACGATGAAACGCGGCCTGCTCCCTCTTTCCTGCGTCATTTTCCTCGCGGCCTGCAACTCGGCGCCTCCCGAGGACCGCGCGACCCGGGCGTTTGCCACCCCGACGCCCAACCCCTCTTCGGCGGCGACGCGCGCGACGTCCCCCTCCGGCAACGCGGTCCACTTGGGAGCACCCATCTCGGGACCCGAAGTGCTCCTGGCCGACGTCGCCAAGGATCCGACCACCTTCACGGGTCGCTCGTTCACGACGCACGGCACCGTGACGTCGGTCTGCCAGGAGATGGGCTGCTGGATGGAGATCAAGGACGCCAGCACGGGTGCTCATCTGCGGATGCACGGCCACTCGTTCTTCGTCCCCAAGACGGCGAGCGGTCGAATCGCCCGCGTTCAGGCCACTCTCGTGCCGTCCGGCGCCGCCAAGGCGTGCTCGGACGAGGGGGACTGCGCTTCAAAGAACGTGGCGCTGCTGCAGCTCGACGCGACCGGGGTCGAGATCGACTGACGGCTCTCAGCCGCCGTCGGCCCCCGCGTCACTCTTCGGCGCGACGTAGCTGCTCCAGATGCGTGTCTCACGGGCCGGGACGCTGTCGTTGCCCGTCGACATCCCCGAGCCCGTGACCAGCTCCGGCAAGCCCGCGGGTACGCCGGACGTGATGCCGGCCGTGTCGCTGCGATTCACCGAGACGTAGACAGTATCGACGGCGGTGCCGACCGTGGTCGTCTCCGAGAACGTCCAGTGGTCGACGTCGACCGACAGCGTCGTGCGTGTGCCGCGTCGCATGGCCGGGTGCTCCGCGCGAATCTTGAGCAGCGTGGCCATGCGGTCGTGCAGCGTCTGCTGCGCCGACGAGTAGCCGGTCCACTGCATCATGCGACGGTTGTCCGGGTCCCCCGCGCCAGGCAGTCCGATCTCGTCGCCGTAATAGACCAGCGGCGCCCCCTTGGTCGTGAAGAGGACGGCGAACGCGTTGCCGAGCCGCTCGTATGTGTTCGGGTCGGTCTCGAGGCTGGGCTCGTTGGTCCAGGAGTCGTCCGAGCCGTTCGTCGTCAGCGCGTCGTCGACGTTGGAGCCGAGCCACGCCGGGAGAGTCTGCTCCGTATAGTGAATGCTCCGCGGAAGATCCTGGTTGCCGACGAACGTGCTCATCACCGTCCCCGACGGATAAAACGAGTCGTTGAAGTCCATGAAGGCCTGCAGCCCCGCCATGCCCGCGGGGGAGTTGAACGTCCACGGGTTGCCGTCCGGGATGGCCGGGTCGAGCATCGGGCTCGAGTCGCGGAGGAGCATCGCCTGGACCATGCGGTAGCGGAGCGGGAAGTCGAACTGGCCATCGAGCCCGGTCGACGGGTTGATGAAGCTCCGGATGTACGCCATGTCGTTGAAATCGTACGTCTCGCCGACCATGTAGAAGTGCTGCGTGACGCCGCCGTCGGCCGCCTGGCTCTCGTACGTGGTGAGCTGGGGACGAAGCGAGGAGAGCCAGCTCGGGTCGACCTGCTTGATGGCGTCGAGCCGGAACGCGTCGTTGCCGTAACTCTTCACGAGGCCGAGGGCGGCGTTGACCGAGTAAGTGCGCGCGGCCGACGAGTTGGTGAAGTCGTAGTGCGCGAGGTACGGCGCGAACCAGCACTTGTAGTCATCGTAGTCGCTGCAGCCGGGGGCGCCGCACTGGCAGAACGAGGTGAACCAGCTCGGGTTGTCGTTCACGTGTTGCGTGTAGATCGTGGCCGAGGTGTGGACGTCAACCATCGCGTAGTCGAAGAGCACCTTGAGCTTGCTCTTGTGCGCCGCGGCGACGAGCGCGGTGAGCTCCCCTTCGGTGCCGAAGCAGGGCTCGACGCTGGTCGGGTCGGTCGGCCAGTAGCCGTGGTACGCGGAGTACTCGTACTGGGTCGCGCTGCAACTGGTGCCGCTGCAGTTGCCGCCGACCCCTGCGCCGATCACAGTGTCCGCGTTCTTGAGGGGCACGGTGATCCACAGCGTGTTGACGCCGAGCGTGTTGAAGTAGCCCGCGTTGATCTTCTCGGTGACCCCGGCCCAGTTGCCGCCCAGGTAGTTCGCGGACGTCGCGGGGATCTGCCCCACCGAGGAGCCCGACACGCTGCACGCGGGGTTCGCGGACGTCCCCTTGTTGAATCGGTCGACGAAGACGAAGTAGATGACCGCGTCGCGCCAGTCGAAGACGCCGGACGCGAGCGCGCCCGATTGCGCGCACGTGGGGCTGGCGCAGGTGATCGCCGCGTCGAGGCTGTTGGTGTTACCGCCGCCTGCGTCCTCGATGTTCGGGTTGTTCGGGTCGGTGACCCAGGTCGACGACCCGTTGACCATGAATTTGTACTCGACCGGCTGGCCGAACGGCACCGGGACCAGCGCGTACCACTCGCTGCCGAACGGGCCGGTGCCCGTGTGGA
>Ga0302279_10007202_pt1 | contig 11460 bp, 12 predicted proteins | sample III_Bog_N3_3_FD_194541 | JGI IMG/M metagenome (GOLD analysis project Ga0302279, IMG submission 194541) | Peat permafrost microbial communities from Stordalen Mire near Abisko, Sweden - III_Bog_N3_3 | ecosystem: Environmental > Terrestrial > Soil > Wetlands > Peat | place: Sweden: Abisko...
GGAATGCCCGGCAGCTTGGGCCGCGACAGCGGCCCGTTGGCCATGGCCACATACTGCGCCTTGAACACATCCCCCCGATCGGTGCTCACGATCCAGCGCGCGGCGGCCTCGTCCCAGCGCAGTTCGGTGATGCGCGTTTGAAGCAAGGCGTTGTCGTACAGGCCAAAATGGCGGGCGATGTGTCTGCTGTGTTCCAGAATCTCCGGAGCGAAGCTGTATTTGTGCGTGGGCATGTAGCCAAGCTCTTCGAGCAGCGGCAGATAGCAATAGCTCTCCACGTCACACATGGCGCCGGGGTAGCGGTTCCAGTACCAGGTGCCGCCCACATCGCCCGCCGCCTCCACCAACCGCAGCTTCTTGAATCCGGCCTCGCGGAGCTTGGCGCCGATCATCAGCCCGCCGAAGCCGCCGCCGATGATGGCCACCTCGACCTCATCGAACACCGGCGCCCGTTCGACGCGCTCGGTGTAGGGATCCTCGTCGTAGCGGGCGAATTGCGCCTTGACCTCGATGTATTGCGCGGCGCCGTCCTTGCGCAGGCGCTTGTCGCGCTCGGCCAAATATTTGTCGTGCAGTGCGTCAGGGTCGAAATCGAGCGGGCCGACGATGTCGGGAGCGATCTCGGCGATCGCGGGGTCCAGGGCCATGGCGTCTCCCTATGCGTCTTGGCGGCGGCGCGGTGCGGACCCCTTGAGGCGGCTCCGATCGTTCTCGCGCGTTCGCCGGTTCATTCAAGATCGTTCAGTCGTCGACGATGTCACAGCCTCGGCGATTGAGACAGACGAATTTCACGCGCGGCCGCGGCAATCGGACGCCGGCCGCCAAACGGCGGCGCGTTGGCCCCACGCCTCGCAGAACGCCGCGCCGGGTTCCCGCGCAGACAGGGCGGCTTTAATTTACGTTGAGCCGTACGCTCGCCGCGGCAGGTTCCAGACGGCCACCGCCCTGGCCGTTGACGGAGCCGGGGTCCCGTCCGACTATCGGCGCAAATCCAAAGGGGCAGCCAGGGGCAACATGCGGATTCTGACGCTCATCGCTGGCGGTATGCTCATGCTGACCGCCACAGCCGCCTTGCCCGAAACCGGGGGCATGCCGGCGCGCCGCGGTGGTCAGTGGGAAATGACCATGTCGGGCCTCGGTGATCAGGGGCGGAGCATGACGATGAAGATCTGCGTCGATCCGGCCACGGAGAGGTCCTTCTCGCCGGGTCAGGGTCCCTACGCCCACGGCGCGAATAGCCCGGCCTGTTCGAGCAAGGAGGCGCACCCCATAGTCGGCGGCTGGGCTTTCTCCTCAGTCTGCTCCGCCCACAAGGGTGGAAGCATCGTCAGCTCCGGAACGGTCACTGGCGATTTTCGGACGCATCTTCACATGGTCGTCGACACCAAGAGCGCCTCCGGCGACCACCACATGGTCATGGACCAGACCTGGCTTGGAGCTTGCCCAGCGGGCGGTGGGCGCAACGTCACGCTGCCCGACGGGCGCGTGATCAACGTCCCGAGCCAATAGCATCGCCCAGCGCCGCGGAACCCGGAGCTCAACATCAATTCCGGAACAGCCGCGCGTATCAGGCGTTTCGCAGCTTCACCGCCAGCCAGCAGGAACGCAGCCATGAGCCGCACCGTTACCGCCCTTTATAAAACACGGGCCGACGCCGAACAGGCGCGGGAGGCGTTGCGCGCCGCCCATGTCGGCGACCCAATCGAAATTCACGACCGGAGCGCCGCCGGGTCAGCGGGCGTGGAGGGTCATCGCGACTTCGTGGAGTGGCTCGGCGGCCTGTTTTCCGGCCATGACGACAAGCACCTCTACGGAGAAGGTCTTCGCCGTGGCCACTATCTGCTCACCACAACCGTCGACGATTTCAGCGAGACCCGCGCCGCGGAAATCCTGGATAATACAGGTCCCATCAATCTCGACGACGCACATCGGGACTGGCAGGCCGACGGATGGACGCCTCCCACCTCCGCCGCCGTTGGCAATCGAGCGCCTGAAACAGGCGGCGTCTTCGGCGCGGAAGAAGAACCCGACGCCGAGCCGGCGGCGCCGGTCTACCAGCTTATTGGAGTGCGCGTGCGCGTCTATCCGGTCGACGGCTGAAGCGGATCCCGACTACCAGATCCGGGCCCGGTTTTCGGGCGTGCGATACATCCTGTCGCCCGGCTTGACATCAAAGGCGGCATACCAGGCGTCTACATTGGGCACGGGACCGAGGACGCGGAACTTGCGATAGCTGTGCGGATCGCTCACGGTCTGTCGGCGAATGGCGTCTTCTCGCGCCTTGCCGCGCCAGCCCTGGGCGAAGGCCATAAACAGGCGCTGATCGCCTGTCAGGCCGCCGATCACCGGGGCGGGCTTGCCTTTGAGCGAGACATGATAGGCGTCCAGGGCGATGAGTAGCCCGCCAAGATCGGCGATGTTCTCGCCCATGGTCAGGGCCGGGTTGATGTGCAGACCGGGCACGGGCTCGAAGGCCGCGTACTGAGCGCCCAGCACCGCCGCCCGGGCCTTGAACGCCGCGGCGTCCTGGGGCGTCCACCAGTCGCGCAAGGCGCCTGAGGCGTCGATGGAGCGGCCCTGGTCGTCAAAGCCGTGGGTCAGCTCATGCCCGATGATGGATCCAATCGCCCCGTAGTTCACCGCATCATCCGCATACGGATCAAACTCGGGCGGCTGCAGGATCGCCGCCGGAAATACGATGTCGCGCAGGTCGCCGTTGTAGGCGTCAAGGGTCTGGGGTGTCATGCTCCAATCGGTGCGGTCCACTGGCCCGTCGCTGCGATTCAGATAGAAGGCCCAGTCCGCCGCCGCCGCCCTCCGCACATCGCCCACCAAGTCGTCACGACGGATCACTACACCCGAATAGTCCCGTTCATGGTCGGGATAGCCGACCTTGACCGTATAGGTGTCAAGCTTGCGCAGGGCCTCGGCTTTGGTGGAAGGGCCCATCCAGTCCACTTTCGCGATGCGCTCGTGGAACGCTGCCATCAGGTCGGCCACAAGGGCCTGAATCTTGGCTTTGGTCGCCGGGGTGAAGTCGTGGGCGGTGTAGACCTTGCCCACCGCCCAATCGAGGGTGCCGAAGCAGGTGGCCGGCGTGGCGTCGCAATCGCCGCCGGACACTGCCGCGACAGCGCGCTTCCAACGTGGTTGCATCTGCGGCTGGCCCGACAAAGTCTTGTCGCGGAACTCGAACCGGGCGTCCTGGAAGGGTTGCGAGAGATCGGCGGCGGCGGAATCGGCCACTTTGAACGCCATCCAAGCCCTCTGGGTTTCCACCGCAGTCTGGCCGTAGATCGCCGCGATCTTGGGGAAGGCGCTCTTTTCCGCGATGATCAGCCGCGTCTTGCCGCCAAGGCTCGCGCCCTCAAGGAACGGCATCCAGTCGAAGCCCGGGGCGAAGGTGGCCAGCTCGGCCGGGCTCATCGGATTGTAGATCTTGGTGATGTCCCGCTGCTCGGCCTTGGTCCAGCTGACCTCGGCGATCCTGGTCTCCAGCGCCACCACGGCGGCCGCGGCGGCCTGCGGATCGGTCCATCCGACCAAGGTCAGGAGCTTGGTGACATAGGCCAGATAGGCGTTCTTCTGCGCCGCGAAGTCGGGCTTCAGGTAATAGTCGCGGTCCGGCATGCCCAGACCCGCCTGACCAAGATAGGTCGCGTAATGCGCCGGATCCTTGAGGTCCACATCGATGCCCGCCCCGAAGACGGACGATCCGAAACTTGCGTTGCTGGCGCCCATGGCCCGAGCCAGGGCGCCTGTGTCCGCTTCGCGCAGCGCGTCGATCTGGGCCTGGATGGGCGCCGCGCCCAGGGCGTCGATCCGCGCACTGTCCATGAAGGCCGCGTACATGGCGCCCACCTTCTGTTCGTCGGTTACAGGCGGACCGGCAGTGTCGGCGGCCGCAGCTTCCAGCATGGTATGGAGCCTCGCCTCGACCCGATTGGCTTCCTCACGGCCCATGCTCACGCTTGGCTGATCGGCGGAAATCGGCGTGCGCGCCAGCCACGCGCCGTTCACGTAGTCGAAGAAGTCATCCTGCGGCCGTATCGATTTGTCCTGGGCGGTAAGGTCCAGGCCGAAGGGCGGAAAGAAGGGCGCCGTTTGGGCCCGGGCCACGCCCGAAACCAAACTCACCGCACCGAGCGCTCCCAGAAGCGCGGGGCGAAAGTCAAATCGAAACCGGCGGGTGCGCGTCATATCGTCTCCTCGAAGTCACCGGTTTCGCCAGAAAACGTTCGGTCTGGCAAGGGAAGCGCATGGCTTGACCTGTGGCCCGTCAGGGCGGACGAACGTCGAGCTCCGGCGCCCAAGGCGATGGCGATGGCGTAAACGCGCAGGGGAGGCTCCCCAGCTTGAATCCCTTCGTTTGCGCGTCTTTGCCGCAGATGAAACCGGGCGCATGACCGCCCAGAGGGTCATGGGCCATCTTCGCCTCGCTGGCCTGAAGCGCCGAATAATAGGCTCGCTTCTGCGGCGGCACGGCGGTGATGTAGGCGACGTCCGCCGCGCCGGCCCCCAGGCGCTCGTGACAGGCCTCCCGCTCAGACGGCGAGAGCCGCGCGCCCGTAAGATCGCACCCCACCCCGCTCGATCGCAACGCCGCCCCCAGGCGGGCAAGGTCGCTGGCGGCGGAGGACTTCGCGCTGGCTGCCCCGGGGATCTCTGGGGAGGCCGCCGGAATCTGTGCGGCGCTGATCGGCCGTGTCGGCTCTCCGTGGACAAGGCGACGGCTGGTGGATGGCCTGCGATCCGCCGCCGGGCGGGCGGTCAGGCCGGGCCACGGCGGAGTCAGAACCGCCTCGGTCACCGGCGGACCGCCGCGGTCCACTTCGGTCTGCACGCCGAGTATCAGCCCGGCCAGGATAGCAACGTGCGCGGCCAGAGCGATCGACAGCGCCGCCGCCCGACCGCGGGCCGTTCGGCGCAAACTACGAAGAGGATTTTCAGCCACGCGCGCTCCGCCGGAGGTGCGAAGACCCTCTCCACCGCCGATGTCGAAAGGATGGCGAGCGGTGTCGCGCAAGCCGCGCGACCCGGCTATTTGTTACGCATGACCGCTTACATCGCCCTGTTGCGCGCTGTGAACGTTGGCGGCACGGGCAAGCTCGCGATGTCGGACCTGCGCGCGATCTGCGAAGGAGCGGGTCTGCAGCGACCGCGCACCTATATCGCCAGCGGAAATGTGGTGTTCGAAAGCGCGCGTTCGGAACGCGCGGTCAAGGAGGCCCTTCAAGCCGCCCTCGCCGCGCGTACCGGAAACCCGGTCGGCGTGCTGCTGCGAACCGGCGCGGAGATGCGGGCCGTGCTCGCCGCCAATCCGTTCGCAGACCGGGCGCCCAACGCCACCGTCGCTATTTTTCTGGACCAGCCGCCCCCGCCCAACGCTCTCGCGGATATCACGGGCCGTCAGCTTGAGGACGTCGTCCTTGGCGCGCGGGAAATCTATGTCCACTACGGTCAGGGCATGGCGCGCACCAAGCTGAGGATTCCCGTCGCCAAGAGCGGCACGGCGCGCAACATGAACACCATCGCGGTGCTGGCGGAATGGGCCGCGAAGTCTGATGCCCCTCAAGCCTAGGGCGCCCTGGCCGAAAAGCGCTGCCAAATCAGGCCCTCATTGAACCTCTCGCCCATCCAGCGCAGACCGAGCTTTTCGGCCACCCGGATCGATGCGGTGTTCGCGGCGTCGATCTCCGCAATGATCTCGTCCAGTCCCACGGTTTCGAAGCCGTGGCGCAGGACCGCCCCAGCGGCCTCGGTAGCGTATCCGCGGCCCCACACGGCGGTAGGCAGACGCCAGCCGATCTCTATCTCTGGGCCGACGCCGTCCACGGGAATAAGCAGAATCCAGCCAGCGAAAGGGCCAGTCGCGTCACCTTGCCTAAGGCTCCAGTAACCGAGCCCTGGCGGATAGGGCCCGCGTGTCCGCGCCTCGATCCGCCGCCGCTGCGCCAGAGCGTCCCCCACCGGCCCGCCCAGATAGCGCAGCACATCGGGCTCCAGATCCATGGCCAGACAGGCGTCCGTGTCCGCCAGACGACGCCGCGTAACGGTCAGGCGATCGGTCTTGAATGTCGGCTGCACCGCCCCTCCTGTCGCCTTGCCTGCATTGAAAGTGGGATGATCTCACACCATTCCGCACGGGCGTGAAGCTTGACCAGCGAACCTGGATCGGGCGCATTGCTGTTAGATGACGCCACAACGTCCCCTCCCCCCACGCCGACTCTCGAAACCAGACGCCTCATCCTGCGGCCGCTCACATTTGAGGATGCACCTGCCATCCAGCGGCTGTTTCCGCAGTGGGAGGTGATCCGCCATCTTAACCCGGTCGTTCCATGGCCCTATCCGGATGACGGCGCCCTTACCAACGTGACCGAATGCCTGGTGACCCGACGCGGCCAGAAGTTTCACTGGGCCATCACGCTCAAGGACAGGCCGGGCGATTTGAGAGGACGTATCGATCTTTGGCCTGACGACGGCGAGCAAAGGGATATGCGCGGCTTTTGGCTCGATCCGACGCTTCAGGGCCAGGGCCTGATGACCGAGGCGGCGGAACGGGTTACCGCCTTCGCTTTCGAGGAGATGGGCTGGCCCCTCCTCTATCTGACCAACGCAGAGGCCAACGGCGCGTCGCACCGGATCAAGGAAAAGCAAGGCGCCACGATTTTCTCCCGAACGCCAGCGCGGTTTCGTGGCGGCGAGGGCGTTCGCGTGACCTGGGTCCTGACGCGCGACGCATGGCTCACAGCCAGATCTTCTTGAAGCCTCGATATTTGAAGGGCTCGCCCGAGGAGGCATGTTTTTTGCTTGCGGCGCAGGTGCCCGCCTCCGGCGCGTCTGCGACGCCGCAAGCATTCAGCGTCCGCTCTGTCGCCGTTATGGCGCCCAGCGGCCGCTGACCGTTCAATGTCGACGCGCTCGCGCTCGTGAACGGCGCCGCAACAGCGAACACCATCACAACAAGACTGCCGCGCAGGAGCGAATCCATATCTCTAACTGTCCCTAGGCAACTTGGGGTGGTCTCAATACGACCAAGTTTATAACGCGTCGTTACCATACGCCGTTCCACCCCTCTGCTGGCGCGACCGAATGTCGCAGGAACGAAGCCTTGCCGCCCCAGGGGAAGTGTCGCCGGGTGCGCCACGCGCGCTGACAGCCGTTTCGAGTCAGCCAGGCTTTGAACCCGGGGCGCGACAAGCCTAATCTGAACAAAAAGCGTGGGAGACACTTTACCATGACCACCACCGGCGGATGTTTCTGCGGCGCGATCCGCTATGAGATCGCTTCGCCCCCCATCTTCCAGTTCGCCTGTCACTGCCGGGCCTGCCAGCACTCCACGGGCGGTTCGCCGACCTTGGGGATCATTGTTCCGGCCGCGGCGTTCACGATCACCAAGGGTGAGCCTCGCACATATTGGTCCGTGGGCGAGAGCGGAGGTCGGGTGGGGCGATGCTTCTGCGAAACCTGCGGATCCCCATTGTTTTCAAAACTTGAGGGCAGTCCCGACATGCTCCCGGTCAAGGTCGGCAGCCTGGATGATCCGGCGGCCTTCCAGGTGCAGGCGGATATGTGGATGAGCGAGGCGCAGCCCTGGCATCACCCTCACAACGGGGCCGCCCGTTTCGAGGCCAATCCCGGCGCTTGACCTCAGCCGACGGCTGGAGGCCGCGCCAGTCGCTTTGCCGCCTCGTCCCGTAGCTGCCGTCTGAGGATCTTGCCGGATGCGATGCGCGGCAGCGGCGCGTCGGAGACGTGGAAGTATCTGGGGATCTCGAACCGTGCGAGCCGGGGCTCCAGGAACGCCCGAAGCGCGGCCTCGTCCAGGGCGGCGCGGGAATAGAGCGTTGCGCCAACCTCTTCGCCCAGCCTTTCGTCCGGCACCCCGTAGACGCTGGCCTCCACCACATCCGGGTGCTCCAACAGGGCCGCCTCCACCGCACCACAGCCTATGTTTTCTCCGCCGCGGATCACCAGATCCTTGATACGATCAACAATGAAGACGAAGCCCTCATCATCCACATAGGCGACATCGCCGGTGCGCATCCAACCGTCCACAAAGGTGTCGGCGTTGGCGTCCGGGCGATGCCAATAGCCTCGCATGATCGAGGCCCCGCGGATCTGCAGCTCGCCGCGCGCAAACGGGGGCAATTCGAAGCCCGCCTCATCGACGATGCGGATGTCCAGCACGGCGGACACTCGTCCCGAGCTCGCAGGATGAGCCAGATAATCCGCCCCCGAAATACTCGTACCGATGGCGTTGGTCTCGGTCATGCCCCAACCCGTGTTCGGGGCGGCGTTAGCGAACGCCCTGTCGATCGCCCGGACCTGTTCAGGGGCCCGCGACGCGCCGCCGCCGCCGACGGCTACGAGGGAGCTTAGGTCGCGACCATCCCGGCGCGCGATCTCCACCAGGTCGCCGGTGACCGCCGGCGGGCCGTTGAAACTGGTGATCCTTTCCCGCTCGATGAGGTCCGCCGCCCTCGCCGGGTCCCACTTGTACATGCACACCAGTCGCCGCTGGGCGCGATAGCTCTGCAGCAGGCTGACATGAAGTCCCGACACGTGAAAGAGCGGTATGCCCAGCAGGGCGGCCAGCTGTCCCGCCGGCGCGACCGCCGGGCTTGCGGCGGCGAGCTGGGCCGCCTGAGCGTCCAGCTCCCAGGAGAGCAGCGCGTTCATGATGTTCCGGTGGGTCGAGACGGCGCCCTTGGGATGGGCCGTGGAACCAGACGTGTAGAGCATGATGGCATCTTCATCCGGCCGGACATCAGGCGGCGGGACAGCTTGCGGAGTTTCCGCGGACATCACATCGGAGTAGCTCCGCGCCCCGGCGGCCAGTTCCCGGACAGCGCGAACTGCGATGACCGCCAGGTTGGCGGCCGGAGCCCCACCGGCCGCCAGCCGATCCAGGCGCTCCTGATCGGCGAACAACAGTTTGGGGGTGCTGTCCTCAAGGGCGAACTGCATTTCATGTGGCTGCCAGAGCGCGTTCATCGCCACCGCGATCGCTCCCAGGGACGTCGCAGCATTGAACGCGATGATCCACTCGGGATAGTTGCGCATGGAGATCGCTACGCGATCGCCCTTCTCGACGCCGAAGTCGCGCGCCATCACCGCCGCGAGATGCGAAGACCGGCGCCAGACGTCCTCGAAGCTTAGGCGTTCATCCTCGTAGACTAGGAATGTCGCGTCGCTGCGGCCCTGCTCGAATAGGTCCCGCAAGTTCGCCGGCGCATTGGCGAACGCCCGGATCCGCCGTCCCAGGGCCTCAATCTCGACGAGCTCGTAGGGCTGGCCCTTCGCCGTCAGGTGCGCGAGCGCCTCGGTTCTGTTCACGCCCTACGCCTTGGTCGGGTTGATCAAATATTTCTCCCCCGTCGCGCGTCGGTTGTAGGCCGCGATGGTGTCGGGCTGCAGCGCTTCAGCGAGAGAGATCTCCGCCGTGTAGTGACTGGCGAAGGTAGTCTTCAGCTCCCGCGCCACCCGCTCGCGCAGAGCCTGCGACGCCGCCGGTCCGATCTTGGCCAAAAACGGCGGCAGCAGCCAGCCGCCCACGCCCCAGGCCATGCCGAAGCCACGGTTCAGCGTCGTGGGACCCGTGTCGAGACCGCCATAGATGTAAGCCTGCTTGTGAACCGTCGAGCCGTAGCGGCTGTATTCGGCAGCTGTCTTATTGGCCGCGACCTCCATCCCCGTGAGGATCTGGCTCACAAGTCGGCCGCCGCCAATGGCGTCGAACGCCAGGGTCGCCCCGGTGACCACGAGGGCGCCGGTCAGGTCATCGGTGAACGTCGGAGCGGAGGAGTCGCAGACATATTGGGCCCCGATGCCGCGCAGAAGCGCCGCCTGCTCAGGAGTCCTGACGATGTTGACGAGCGGCACGCCATCGGCGAGGCAGATCTTGCTCAGCATCTGACCCAGGTTCGAGGCGGCCGCGGTGTGAACCAGCGCCGTGTGGCCCTCCCGGCGCATGGTCTCGACCATGCCCAGCGCCGTGAGCGGATTGACGAAGCATGATGCGCCCTCGGCTCCGGTGGTTCCCTCCGGGAGCACAAGGCAGTCAGCGGCCTTCACGGTCTTGAACTCAGCGTAGGCAGCTCCGCCGAAGATCGCCACCGTCCGACCGAGCAGGCTCTGGGTGTCCGCGCCAGCGGCGATCACTACACCCGCCCCTTCGTTGCCCACCGGCAGGGATTCATCCACGCGCGCGGCCATCATTTTCATGAACTGCGCCGGGACAACGGCCGTGAACACCGGCCGATCCGCCGAGCCTTTGGACTTGGCGGTGGAAAGGTCAGCGGGTCCGAGCAAAAGCCCCAGATCCGAGGGATTGATCGGCGCCCCCTCGATCCGGACAACTAGCTCGTCCGGGCCTGGCGCGGCGATCTCGACATTCGCGAGGGACAGCTCGAGCTCGCCGTTCGCTCTCAGCAGCGAGCGCAACTGCAATCCCAGGCGCGGAATGTCTTGGCTCATGTCGGTCTCCGATGGCGGGCGATCATGCCGGTGGCTTCGACGACCCCGCTCGCCAGGGCCTAACACGCTCCTGCGGCCGGCGTCACCTGCCCGGCGGTGACGCGCGGCCGGACGGGTCCGAAAAGACGCTGCCTCAGTCCTCACAGTCTCGCTAAGGAAGCCGAGTGGTGCGTCACCGCTTCGCTTCGCAACGACGAGAACACCCGCTCTCATCTTGACCCCGCCCGTCCAACCCGCACACAAGCAGCCATGGCCTACAACGTTATCGCCGGGCGCAGCATCGAGCGCATCAATGCGCTCAGCGACGGTCTCTTCGCCATCGCCATGACCCTCATCGTCCTGGACGTTCATGTGCCGCCGCACCTCTCCATCCTGACCGAGACCGATCTCGCCCACGCGCTGGGCGCCCTCGCGCCACAGATGGTCACCTATCTGATGAGCTTTCTCACCCTGGGTATCTTCTGGGTGGGTCAGCAGGCTCAGCTCAACCAGTTCAAACATGCCGATCGCGATCTCACCTGGATCCAGCTCGGCTTTCTGGCGGCTGTGGCGGTCCTGCCCTTCACCACGCACCTGCTGGCCGATTTCATCACATTCAAGGTGGCTATGGCCGTCTATTGGCTCAACATACTTGCCCTGGGCGCGTTGCTCTACGCCAGCTGGTCGTACGCTGAGAGCGCCGGCCTCGTGCTGGATGACACCGCTCCGGGTCTGGCCCGCGCGATCCGCAGGCGGATCGTCTCCGCCCAGACCTTTTACGCCGTCGGCGCATTGCTCTGCCTGGTCAGCTCCTATCTCAGCATCGGCGTCATCGTGATGATCCAGCTCTACTACGCCGTCGCCCCGCGCTGGCGTGAGCAAAGGCACGGCATCTGATGGCCCGCTATGATTTCGCCTCCGACAATGTCGCCGGCGCCATGCCCGAGGTCATGGAGGCTCTGGCTCGCGTAAACGGCGGCTTTTCCGCCAGCTACGGCGATG
>Ga0302279_10007208_pt1 | contig 11453 bp, 10 predicted proteins | sample III_Bog_N3_3_FD_194541 | JGI IMG/M metagenome (GOLD analysis project Ga0302279, IMG submission 194541) | Peat permafrost microbial communities from Stordalen Mire near Abisko, Sweden - III_Bog_N3_3 | ecosystem: Environmental > Terrestrial > Soil > Wetlands > Peat | place: Sweden: Abisko...
GCTGCTCGTGGGCGCGCTCGGCGGACTCACCTACGCGCTCGGTCGCGCGATGCTGCGGGCGGGGAGCGAGGCCCAACGTTCGCGTCTGCTGACGTTCGGCATCGTGACCATCGTCGCCGCGCTCGCGTACTTCAAATACGCGGGCTTTCTCGCCGCGACCGTCAACGCGATCGCGCGCTACGACCTCGTTCCGGCTCCGCACGTCGTCGTGCCGCTCGCGATCTCGTTCTTCACGTTCGAATTCGTCCACGTGCTCGTCGACGTGCGCGCGGGACGGATCGTGCGCCTCGACGCGCTGGAATTCGCGGCGTTCGCGACGTTCTTCCCGACGCTCGTTGCCGGCCCGATCAAACGCTACCAAAGCTTCGCACCGCAACTGCGGGCGATCGAAGCGCCCGCGCCGCAGACCGCCGCGCTCGATGCGTATCGCATCCTGCTCGGGCTCGCGAAGAAGACGGTGATCGCGGATTCGATGCATGCGTTCACTGGCCCGCTCCTCGGGCCCGGCGATCCCTACGGCCGGATCGACTATTGGGTCGCGATCCTCGCCTACGCGATCGAGATCTACGCGGACTTCAGCGCGTACTCCGACATCGCCATCGGCTGCTCGGGACTGCTCGGGCTGCGCGTACCGGAGAACTTCGCGCATCCCTACCGCGCGCGCAACATCGCCGATTTCTGGCGCACGTGGCACGTTTCGCTCTCGACGTGGATCCGCGATTACGTGTTCGTGCCGCTCGGCGGGAGCCGCGGCGCACCGCTCGTGACCGCGCTCAATCTGATCGTGGCGATGGCGCTCGCGGGCCTCTGGCACGGCGCCGCCTGGACCTTCGTCGTGTGGGGCCTGTGGCACGGCGCGGGCCTCGCAGTGCATCGCGCCTGGGTGCGGGGCGTGGTGCCGCGCGTCGCGTTTCTGCGCGACGGATCGCTCGCCGTGCGCGCGCTCTCCACCGCGAGCACGTTCGCGTTCGTCGCCGCGGGCTGGGTATTCTTCGCCGCGCCCTCACTCGGCGACGCGCTCGCCGTGTTCCGGCACCTCTTCGCGTGACTCGAAGATACACGCGCGCCATCGCGATCCTGGCGCTCGCGACGCTCGTAAGCGCGATCCTCGCGAGCGAGAAGCCGCTCGTGGCTGCCGAGCGCGCGCCGGCAGGGACCGTCATCTTGGCACGCGCCGGCCCCGACGTTCTCTTGATCTGGGACGCGACGGACGAGGTGGCCGCACTCGTCGCCGAACACCGCTCCGCGCCGGAAGCGACGCTACGCCTCGAGCGGGATGCCGCCCGCGTGCTCGCGACCGCGCTCGCAAACGTCGACCGCAGCGCGACCCGTATCGTACTCCGCGTGACGTACCGGAAAACGGGCGCCGTGAGCCCGGTCTACGGAGCCGCGACCTTCGCGGGCGTCGAGCGCTTCGCAACCTTCGAGATGCGGGCGGCCGACGCGGTCACCGACCGCGACGGCTGGCGCGAACTCGGCGAAGCCACGCCGCTCCCAAGGTGGTTCACGTTTCGCGTGACGGGCAGCCTCCCGGAATCCTAGCCCGGCACATCCCGGCCTAACGGACCGCGAGCGCCGCGCGCTCCGGGCCGAGCGAAACGGCCTCGACCGGGACGGCAAGCGCGGCCTGCAGCGCATCGACGTAGCGGCGCGCCGCCGCCGGCAAATCGTCGATCCGGCGGATCGCCGAGAGGTCCTCGCTCCAACCGTCGTACCACGTCAACTCCACGCCGAGATCGCTTTCGCCGGCGGCCTCGAAGCCGACGCTGCGACCGCCGCTGTGATAGCCCGTGACGATTGCGATGCGCTCGAAGCCGGAGAGCACGTCGAGCTTCGTGATCACGGCGCTCGTGAGTCCGTTGAGCCGGACCGCATAGCGCGCGGCCACCGCGTCGAACCAGCCGCAGCGTCGCGGGCGCCCCGTCACGGTGCCGAACTCGCCGCCGCGCTCGCGCAGTGCCGCGGCGACATCGTCGAACAACTCCGATGGAAACGGACCCGCGCCCACGCGCGTGCAGTACGCCTTGGCGATGCCGACGACGCTCCCGATAGCGGTCGGTCCGATCCCGAGCCCCGTGCACGCGCCGCCCGCGATCGTGTGCGAGCTCGTCACGAACGGATAGGTGCCGTAGCCGACGTCGAGCAGCGTGCCCTGCGCCCCTTCGATCAGGATCTTCTTGCCGGATTCGAGAGCATCGTGGATGTAGCCGACGCCGTCGACCACGTGCGGCAGGATGCGCGGAATGTATCCGAGCGTGCGGCCAACCACGTCCTCTTCGCGAGGCGCCTGCTCCATCGCGGCGAACACGGCCGCGCGCGAGAGCAGGTTGTAGCGAATCTTGTCGGCGAGCGCCGTGCGCCGGCGGAGATCGCCGAACGTGATGCCCGAGCGCGCGACCTTGTCGGTGTACGCCGGGCCGATGCCGCGGCCGGTCGTTCCGATCGCCGCGTCCCCGCGCGCCTTCTCGTTGGCGCGATCGAGGGCCGCGTGATACGGGAACACGACGTGCGCCCGATCCGAGATCTTGACGCGCGAAACGTCGACCCCGATGCCCGCCAGCATGTCGAGTTCTTCGACGAGGCCTTCGAGGCTCACGACGGTGCCGCCGCCGATAAAGAGCTCGGGACGCTCCTGGAGAACGCCGCTCGGCACGATGCGCAGCGCGAGTTTCCGATCCCCGACGACGAGCGTATGGCCCGCGTTGTCGCCGCCGCCGAAGCGCGCGACCACATCGTAGCCGGCGCAATACGAATCGACGACCCGACCCTTCCCCTCGTCGCCCCATTGAATCCCGAGAACGATATCGGCCTTCACGCCCCGCGCGATCTCCCTCTCAAGCGAGCAGGTCTGCTAGTCCCCGCGGAACTCCAGATCGCTCGTATCTCCCATGGGGAGCACCGGAATCCCGCTGAAATCGGTCATCACGAATTCCGAGAAGAGGGCGTTCGGCCAGCCGAAGTCTTGCCGCGTGAACTTCGTCGGATTGTTCGGATCGAACGACTCGTGCAGGAGATGGTCGCCCGGATCGCTCGCGAGCAACTGCGAGAGCACGTCGCGCCGTTCGCTGTCCGAGGTCGAGGTAAGACCCTGCATGATCAGCGCGAGCGGCCAGACGTACCCGTCCGTCGTGTGCGCGCTCCCGATGCCGCGGGCCACCGACCCGACGTAGTAGTACGGATTGTCTTTGGAGAGCAGGAAGCGCCGCGTATTCTTGTAGACGAAACTATCGGGTTTCGTATAGCCGAAGTATGGCGCCGAGAGCAAACTCGGAATGTTCGCGTCGTCCATCAGGGTCACGTGGCCGAGGCCGTCGACTTCGTAGGCATATACGTAGCCGTAATTCGGCGTGAACACCTCGCCGTATTTCTGAATGCCGTCCTGGACTTCGCCGCGCAGCGTCTTCGCGCGGTTCGATTTGATCAGGTTCCGGTACACCACGCGTTCGATCTCCTCGAGATCTCCGAGCGCGACGACCGCCATCATCTCGGCGGGTATCAGGTAGTTGTACTTGCACGCGTCGTCCGACGGCCGGAAGCCCGTCCAAATCATTCCCGTGTACGCGACCGGATTCGGACCCGGGTTGCCGCCGTCGTCGCGCAGTTCCTTATGCGTATACTTGGAGTTGCGCGCGTGATCTTGCTCGCGCTCCATCGTCTCGAGCGCCTTGTCGAAGCCCGTCGCTTCGTCGCTCGTGAAGATCGATGCGTCGCCCGTCGCCTTCCAATAACTCCACGCGAGAATGATCGGATAGGCGAGCGAATCGAGTTCGAACTTCTCTTCCCACACGCGATAGTCGATCGTGAAAGCGTTGGCGTAGGGGTCGACCGCGAGATACTTGCCCTCGCGCGCGATGATCCCGCGCAACAGCGTGGCGACCTCCATGTCGCTCTTCGCGAAGAAGAGGTACGGCCGGACCTGCGCGCTCGCATCGCGCAGCCACTCCGCGGGAATGTCGCCCGTCTTGATGTAGGCCGTGCCGTCGGCCTCGACGCTCGCCTGCTGGCTCGTGTTGATCAGCGCGGCGCGGTACATCGATTCGAGTCGGGCGTTTGGGTTCTGGTAACTCGAGGCGGCCTTCGCAATGGTCTGCAACTCGACGGCCGGTGCCGGAACGGCACAACAACAGATCACCGCCGTGAGAAGCAGCGCAAGGAGGGAACGCATAGCTTGGCTCCTTACGCGGAAACCCTTACTCCCCTTCGTGGGAGAGGTCCGCTGCCGGCCAGCCGGCCGAGCCCACGCGCTCCCGGAGGTGCCGATAGATGGCCGGAACCGGAAAGCCGAGCCGCTCGAGCGAGCGCGCCGCGCTCGGATAGCTCAGGTTCGTTCGGGTACGAAAGAGCTTCTCCAGCGCGACCGCGAGCCGCTCGTCTTGGTCGCGCTCCGCGCCGGCGACGCCCGCGACGGCGGCATCGCGGTCGATGCCGCGGCGCACGAGTTCCGCGACGAGGCGAGCGTTACCGACCGCCTTACCGCGACCGTCCACGAAGAGCCGCGCGTACAGCGCATCGTCGATGAAGCCGTCGCGCTTGCAGGCGTCGACCGCCGACCGTACCTCCGCCTCGTCGTAGCCGCGGCGCCGGAGGCGCTCCCAGAGTTGAACCTCCGTCAGGCGGCGCCGCGCGAGGAGGCGGAGGGCGGTGACGCGCGACGACGACCGCGGCGGCGCGCCCTCCGCGGACCGCTCACTCGTCTTCCGAAACACCCGCGGCGACGAGCGGCGCGTGCCCGTTCGTGGAGTTCGCGGCGCGCAAGGCCTCGCGAATCTTCCCTTCGATCTCGGTCGCGAGATCCGAGTGCTCTTCGAGATACGCCTTCGCGTTCTCGCGGCCTTGACCGACGCGGACGTCGCCGTAGGTGTACCACGAGCCGCTCTTGGCAACGATGTTCCGCTCGAGTGCGACGTCGAGCACGGAGCCCATCTTCGAGATGCCCTTGCCGTACGTGATGTCGAACTCGGCTTGGCGAAACGGCGGGGCGACCTTGTTCTTCACGACCTTCACGCGCGTGCGGGATCCGACGACGTCCTGGCCGATCTTGATCTGCTCGAGCTTGCGGACGTCGAGCCGCACGGATGCGTAGAACTTGAGCGCGCGGCCGCCCGAGGTCGTCTCCGGGCTGCCGAACATGACGCCGACCTTCTCACGCAACTGGTTGATGAAGATCATCACGCACTTCGAACGCGAGATCGCGGCGGTCAATTTGCGCAGCGCCTGCGACATCAAGCGCGCCTGGAGGCCGACGTGCGTATCCCCCATGTCGCCTTCGAGTTCGGCCTTCGTGACGAGCGCCGCGACGGAGTCGACGACCACGACGTCGACCGCGTTCGAACGCACGAGCATCTCGGCGATGTCGAGCGCCTGTTCGCCGGTATCGGGTTGCGACACGAGGAGGCTGTCGAGATCGACGCCGAGCCCGTTCGCATACGTCGGATCGAGCGCGTGCTCGACGTCGACGAACGCCGCGGTGCCGCCCAGCTTCTGCGCCTCGGCGATGATGTGGAGCGCGAGCGTCGTCTTACCGCTCGATTCCGGTCCGTAGATCTCGACGACCCGGCCGCGCGGGACGCCGCCGACCCCGAGCGCGAGATCGAGCGCGATCGAGCCCGTCGGAATCACGTCGATCTGCATGCGGGCGGCGAAATCGCCCATCTTCATGATGGAACCCTTGCCGAATTGACGCTCGATTTGCGCGAGCGCGTTTCCGAGGGCTACCCCTTTGTCGTCCGCCACGTGTTGTGTGTCCCTTCGTGTGAGTGAGCAAGGTTCGGAGGCATCGTATCGGGTGTCAGTGCCACCAGCGTGGCACAGCGGAATTCGTTCATGCGGCCGGCCGGAAGAGGGCGTCGATGAAGGCGGCCGGATCGAAGGGCCGCAGCTCGTCGATCCCCTCGCCGAGCCCGACGAACTTGATCGGAATGACGAGCGCATCGACGATCGCGACCAGCACGCCGCCCTTGGCCGTCGAGTCGAGCTTCGTGACGACGACCCCCGTGAGGGCCGTCGCTTCGTTGAAGAGTTTTGCTTGCGAGATCGCGTTCTGGCCCGTCGTGCCGTCGACCACGAGGAGCGTTTCGTCCGGCGGCGCGCCCGTCTCGCGTTCGATGATCCGCCGCATCTTCTTGAGCTCTTCCATCAGATTGGATTTGGTCTGCAGGCGGCCCGCCGTATCGATCAGCACGACGTCGACCTTGCGCGCCTTCGCCGCCGCCAGGCCGTCGAAGACGACCGAGGCGGGGTCGGAGCCTTCGCGGCCGCGCACGAATTCCGCGCCGCTTCGCTCGGCCCAAACGGCGAGCTGCTCGGCGGCCGCCGCGCGAAACGTATCCGCCGCTACGAACATCACGCGCTTGCCATGCGTCGACAAGTACCGGCCGAGTTTTCCGATCGTCGTGGTCTTGCCGCTTCCGTTGACGCCCACCACGAGGACGACCGACGGCTGATGCGCGAGGTTGAGGGCACCCCCCGGGAGCGTCAGGAATTTCCGGACGTCGAGCTTGAAGCGCGCCACCGCCTGATCGCTCCGGCGCCAGAACTCCTGACGCGAGACCGTCCGCAAGCCGTCGAGGATCTTCTCCGAGGTGGGCACGCCGAAATCGGCGGCGATCAGGATCTCCTCCAGATCGTCCCAAAATGCCGCGTCGAGCGGACGACGCTGCTCGGCGAGGGTGTCGACGCCCGCAAGCGATTCGCGGGAGCGGCCGAGGGCCGCCGTCAGCTTGGAGAGCCAGCTCATCGAAGGTCCATCCTTCGAGCTGCGCCATCGAACTCCTGTTCGATTCCCCGGTTTCCGATCGCGGCCTCGGCCTGCTGCCGGAAGGTCAGGTTGATGCGCTCGCTCGCGATGCGGCGATCCTTGGCGACGCGGTGCTCGTAGTTGAGCTGCGTGTCGCCGCGCATCACGACGAGGTCCCCGTGGTCGAGGTCCACCGAGATCACGCGGCCGCGGTCGCGCTTGGGCCGGATGTCGAACGCGCGCGTCGCCCCGAGCGTGAGCGAGGCGATCACCGGCCGCTCGACCGCGGCGACCTCGCGGTCGTTGTGCCAGGCCACGCTGTCGGAGCCGTCACGATACCGGTTGAGGAGCGCGAACGCGAAGCGCGCGCCCGTGGCGCGCTCGAGCGCGTCGCGCACCGCTTCGATCTCCGGCCACCACGGCACGCTCGCGAGCCGGCTCGATTTCTCACCCACGAGCGCCTGTTCGCGCGGCACGTCCACCATTCGGTCGTACATTTGCCGGCGCTCTTGCGTCCACACGATCCGCGCGCGGATCTGCGCGAGCAGCGCGTCGGCGCGCGGCGCCGGAAGCCAACCACGCACGAGCCGAACGTCGCCATCCCCGGACACGAGCGCCTCCCCCGCCGGATCGGGAAGCAACGCCGAAAAGAGCGGCGTCTCGCGCGCGCCGCGTAACCTCCGAACGGGCACGATGTCAGCCCGCGATTTCGGCGCCCGACGCGGGGTTCGGCCGGCGCACGTATTTCTGTTTGATCGTCGGATCGTTCTCACGGAATCCGAGGTCCGCTTTGAGAACGCGCAGTTTCTGGCGGAGGTGGATCACCGCTTGCGCGTGGATCTGCGAGACGCGCGACTCGGAAACTTCGAGCACCGCCTTGATCTCTTTGAGCGTCTGGCCTTCGAAGTAATAGAGTTGGATCACGGTGCGCTCTTGTTTCGAGAGCGACTCGACCGCGGAGACCAGCGCCTCGCGAATCTCGCGCTGCTCGACGTCCGAGCCGAGATCGCCGTCTTCGCCCTTGAGCGTATCGAGCAGCGGAATGTCGTTCCCGCGATCGTTCGGCAGATGCTCCTCGAGGGAGAGTACGGAGGTACCCCGCACCTTCTGCTGCAGCGTCTCGAGATCGCGCTTCGAGACGCCCATCCGCTCCGCGACCTCGTCGTCGGAGGGCTGGCGCCCCATCTCGGCCTCGAGATCGTGTTGCGCGCGCTCGAGCTCGCGCGCTTTCTGGCGGATCGCGCGCGGCACCCAATCGAGCGCTCGGAGAGCGTCGATGATCGCGCCGTGGATGCGCGTGATCGCGTACGTCTCGAACTTCACGCCGCGGTCGTCGTCGTATTTTTCGATCGCATCGATCAGGCCCACGACGCCGTCGTTGATCAGATCGTTGAGTTCGACGTTCGGGGGCAAATTGACCGAAATCCGGCCCGCCACATACTTCACCAGGTGAATGTAGCGATGGATAACCTCTTCCCGCGTGTAGCGGACACCCGCGATCACGTACGGGCTCGACTCGGTCTTCAACGAATCGAACTATTCAACGTGCCCGCTCGGACTCTTCCGACGGATTCCAAAAGTCTGAGCAACCTGCCGCTATGGTCGCAGCGCGCGGATCGAAAAGAGCGCCGCCTGGGCGTACAGATAGACCCACTCGCCGAGGGAATAATCGTTCCGATCGCGCTGCAGCATGTTCGCGAAACGCGGCGAGCGCGTCAGTTGCTCGAACAGAACGTCGAAGCGCACGGGACGGCGTTCGAGAAACGTCATCAGCTTGTGCCGATGGCGCAGGCGTCCGTAGAAGATTCCCTTGAGTTCGCGCTCGTATTCCTGGGCCGGCGTGCGGATGCGCCCTCGTTTCGCCGCCACGACGGCGCGTGCGGCGACCCGTCCGGACGTGGCGGCCTCGTGAATGCCCTCGCCGGTCGTCGCATCGACCAGGCCCGCGGCCGTTCCCGCGATCATCACGTTGCCGTCGCTGATGCGCGGACGCGGCGCGCCGCCGTAGAGCAAATTTCCCTCTTCGCGAATCGTGTATGCGACGCCCGGGAAGAGCCGCTCTTGCACGGTCGGCACGAAGGCATCGAGCTCCGCGCGCAATTCGGTCCCGGAACACTTTCCTTGAATGCCGAGCCCGATCGCGAGATGATCGCGCTTGGGAAACATCCAGGCGATTACGTTGCGACCCGATTCGGTCAGGTAGTAATGCATTTCCAGCGTTTTGTACGTCTCGTCGATCGCGGGACGCTCCGGATAGACGCGGTATTGGTAGCAGGTGATGAGGCCCGCTTGCCAGTCGTCGTAGTCGAGGGGCGACCCCCGTTCGAAGCGAGCGCTCGAGCCTTGCGCGAGCAGGACGCGTTTCGCGCGGACTTTCCGGCGCTCGCCGCTCGTGAGATCGGCGTACTCGACGACGGTCGCGTCGCCGTCGGTCACGTAGCCGCGATAGAGGGCGTTCGTGACGATCTGGGCGCCCTCGGCGCGCGCGAACTCGGCGATCGTTCCGTCGAGTTCTTCGCGCGTCGTCGTATGCGCGGTCCCCACGTCGAACGCGTACTGCTTGCCGGAGAGCGCGCGCATCGTGATCGTCGGGGTATCGCAGTGAACGATCGAGCGCGGCAGGTCGAATTCCTCGCAGAAGCCGGGCCGCAGCCCCGCCGCGCACACCCGCTTCGCGCCGACGACCGCATCGCGTTCAAGCACGAGCGTCTCGACGCCGGAACGGGCCGCTTCGCGGGCGGCCGTACCGCCCGCGGGGCCGCAACCGACCACCAAAAACTCGACCTCTTGCATGACGGTGGGACGATTCGCGGTCGAAACCGGTTCGCCTAGGCCCGGCGCGACGCGGAAACGCGTGCGTCGGCGAGGCGTAACGCGCCGCGCGGCGAGCCTTCGGATTCGTCGAAAGCCGCGAGCCCGAAGCTCGCGCCGATCTTTGAAAACCCCCGTTCGCGCACGCTGCGCAGCGCTTCAGCGAGGCCCCGGTGCACGTCGCCCGCCTCCAGCGGCAGCCGGCTGAGCAGGACGAACTCGTCGCCCCCGTAGCGGAACAGCTTGCGGTCAGCGAACGCCGTCGCCAGCTCCTCGGCAAACGAGCGCAGGAAGCGATCGCCGGCGTCATGACCTTGCCGGTCGTTGAGCGACTTGAGCCCGTCGACGTCGATCACGGCGACGCTGCCGGCGCCGAGGTCGCCGCGCCGATACCCGGCATAGAGGCGGTCCAGGATCAGTTCGAGGGCCCGCCGGTTCGGCAGACCGGTCAACTCGTCCGTGCCGTGGTCCGCGTCCGCCTCCGACGTTCCCCACGCATCACCGTCCGAATGCATTCCCGACCTCAGCTTCCGATAACGGGCTCTTCGTTAGAACTTCGGACGACCGGTTCGAAATGATGCAAAGCTAGGGCCGAATTTACGCAATCTTTACGTGGTCCTTCCTCTTTTGGCGGGCTCCTATGCGACAAGGAGCCGCGCGCGAACGGCGACAATGGGCGGAACAACCGCCGCTCCGTGGAGCCATGCGGAATTTTCATCCGTCTTACGGTCTTTCCGTTCGTCGTTTTTAAGGTTGGTTTGGTTTGGATGCATCGTTAGCCATCGGTCTCGGGCTGGCGGCCGGAGTTCTCGCAATCGTCTACGGCGTTTTTCTGATCGGGGTCGTGCTCCGGCAATCGCCCGGCAACGAGCGCATGCAAGAGATCGCGGCCGCGATCCAAGAGGGCGCGATGGCCTTCTTGAAGCGGCAGTACACGACGATCGCCATCGTGGCGGCCGTACTCTTCATCTTGATCGGCATCGCGCCGGCGCCGCTCGGCTGGGAAGCCGCGTTCGGATTTGCGATCGGAGCGATCCTCTCGGGAGCCGCGGGCTTCATCGGCATGATCGTGTCGGTGCGTGCAAACGTCCGCACGGCCGAAGCGGCGCGCGGCGGCCTCGCTCCGGCACTGGCCCTCGCCTTCCGCGGCGGCGCCGTGACGGGCTTGCTCGTGGTCGGCCTCGGCCTGCTCGCGGTCAGCGGCTACTACGCGATCATGCTCAGGATCAACGCCGGCGGCCCCGATCAGATCTCGAAATCGATCGGCGCGCTCGTGGGGCTCGCGTTCGGCTGTTCGCTGATCTCGGTGTTCGCGCGCTTGGGCGGCGGCATCTTCACGAAGGCGGCCGACGTCGGCGCCGATCTCGTCGGTAAAGTGGAAGCCGGGATTCCGGAAGACGATCCGCGCAATCCCGCCGTGATCGCCGACAACGTGGGCGACAACGTGGGCGACTGCGCCGGCATGGCTGCCGACCTCTTCGAAACCTACGTGGTCACGACCGTGGCCGCGATGCTGCTCGGGCATCTCGTGCTCGGCAAGTCGCTCGAGACGGCGACGACCTTTCCGCTCGTGCTCGGCGCGGTCTCGATCGTCGCCTCGATCATCGGCACGCTCTTCGTGCGGATGGGGAACGACGGCAAGGGCTCGATCATGGGCGCCCTGTACCGCGGCCTCCTGGTCGCGGGCGTGATCGCCGCGGTCGCGTTCTACTTCGTCACCCAGGCCGAATTCGGCGCCGGCGTCACGGCTGAGGGCGGCAAGGTCTTGAGCGCACTCGGGATCTTCATCTGCGCCGTCGTAGGCCTCGCGATCACGGGCGCGATCACGTACATCACGGAAATCTACACGGGCACGCAGTTCGCGCCCGTGCGCAACATCGCGCGCGCGTCCGTGACCGGTCACGCG
>Ga0302279_10007209_pt1 | contig 11452 bp, 7 predicted proteins | sample III_Bog_N3_3_FD_194541 | JGI IMG/M metagenome (GOLD analysis project Ga0302279, IMG submission 194541) | Peat permafrost microbial communities from Stordalen Mire near Abisko, Sweden - III_Bog_N3_3 | ecosystem: Environmental > Terrestrial > Soil > Wetlands > Peat | place: Sweden: Abisko...
GACGCGAAGGCCGGGGATCGTCTCGACCGGCTCGTGCGTGGGGCCATCCTCGCCGACGCCGACGCTGTCGTGCGTGAAGACATAGATGACCGGGAGATGGCTCAGCGCGGCGAGACGAATCGCGGGGCGCGCGTAGTCGGCGAAGACGAGGAACGTCGCGCCGCTCGGGCGGAAGATCGCGTGCGCCGCGATGCCGTTCATGATCGAGCACATGCCGTGCTCGCGGATGCCGAAGCGGATGTTTCGACCCGCGCGGTGCTCAGGCTTGAAGTCGTCGTTCCCAGCCTTGAGGTCACCGATGTAGTTGAGCGTCGAGCCGTAGAGGTCTGCGCTGCCGCCGATGAGGAGCGGCACCTTCGCCGCGAGCGGCTGAAGGACGTCTTGCCCCGCCTTGCGCGTCGCAATCTTCGTGTCGGCCGGGAACTCGGGGATCGCCGCGAAGAGCTCCGCGACGTCCGGGGTCTTCGCCTTCGTGTCCTTTGGGAGGGTGTGAGACGACGCGCGCGACGCGCCGAGCTCCTCCGCGAGCTTCGGGTTCGCCGCCTTCCACGCGTCGAACGTCTTGGTCCACGCCGTGTACTTCGTGCCGAGCTCCTTCTTTCGCTCGCCAAAGAACGCGCTTACTTCGGGCGCCACGTAGAACAGCTCCGCCGGCAAGCCGAGCCCTTTGCGCGCCGCGTCCGTGAACTTCGCCCCCGCTTCGCCGTGTGCTTTCTGCGTCCCGGCGACCTCGGGGATGCCCTTGCCGATAAGCGTCTTGGCGATGATGAGCTGCGGCTTGCCGCTCCCCGCCTTGCGCGCGCGGTCCATCGCGTCGGAGAACACCTGCATCTCCTGCCCGTCGATCGTCTGCACGTCGAACCCGATGGCCTCGAAGCGCTTGGCCGCGTCCTCGCTCTGCGTCTCCTTCGCCATCGCGTCGAGGGTCACGGCGTTCGAGTCGTAGATGAGGATGAGGTTGTCGAGCTTCTGGTGGCCGGCGAAGGCAATCGCCTCCATCGCGACCCCTTCCTGCATGCAGCCATCCCCCGCCAGACAGACGATATGATGGTCGAAGATCGTGTGGTCCTTCGTGTTGAAGCGCGCCTCGGCCATCTTCGCCGAAAGCGCCATACCGACGGCGTTACCGATGCCCTGGCCGAGCGGGCCGGTCGTCGTCTCGACGCCATCGGGTGTGCGAAGGAGCTCGGGGTGCCCAGGCGTCTTCGAGCCGAGCTTGCGGAAGTTCTTCACCTCTTCGAGCGTGAAGGCCGAGTAGCCGGAGAGATGCAGCCAGGCGTAGAGGAACATCGAGCCATGGCCCGCGGAGAGGACGAAGCGATCGCGGTTCAGCCACTCGGGGTGCGCCGGGTCGTGGCTCAGGTCCGCACCGAAGAGCACCGCGCCCATGTCGGCACAGCCGAGAGGGAGCCCGAGGTGCCCGCTCTGGCAGGCGTGGACGGCGTCGATGGCGAGGCCGCGTGCGGAGGTGGCAGCCAGTGCGAGGATGTCTTTGGGGAGCGCGCTCATGGGCGCGCAGTGTAGCGATAAGCCGACGGGGTGGGGGAAGTCTTGAACGGCTCCCGCGACGCGACCGAAAGGACGCGTCACGCGTATAGTGCGCGATCTGCGACCTCCTGGCGTCGAGCTCTTCGCGTGAAATCTTCTTACATCGTGTTCGGCGCCACGGCGCTCCTCGTCCTCGTCGGAGCTGTCTTCTTCCGTCCGGAGGCGGGCGCCGACGTGCCGCGCATTCCGCACGCCGACACCGACGTGCTCGAGCACCTTCCGCTCGGCGCGACCGACCCGCGCGAGCGTGAGCAGGAGCGCCTGCGACGCATTCTGACGGCGCATCCCGAGGACCTGCGCACGGCCCTCACGCTCGCCCGCCTCGACATCGAGCTCTCTCGCGCGCGCTCCGACCCGCGTTACCTGAGCTACGCCCAGGCGGCCCTTGGTCCGTTCTGGAGCATGCCGTCGCCGCCGACCGAGGTGCTCGTTCTGCGCGCGACGATCCGTCAATCGGTGCACGACTTCGACGCCGCGCTTGCCGACCTCGACAAGGTCATCGCCATCGATCCGGGCAACGCGCAGGCGTGGATCACGCGGTCGGTCGTGCTGGCAGTGAAGGGTCGCTACGACGAGGCAAAGGCGAGCTGCCAGCCGCTGCCGCGACTCGCGCCCGAGCTGGTCTACGTGGTGTGCGAGACGTCGATCGACGCGGTCACGGGCTCGGCAGGTCTCGCGTACGAGAGACTCTTGGGCGTGGTCGCGAGGACGCGCGGTCTGTCGCCAGCCGAGAACGAGTGGGCCGTGTCGACGCTGGGAGAGATCGCCGAGCACCTCGGTCGCGACACGGACGCAGAGAAGCACTTCCGCGACGCGCTCGCGCTCGATCCGGACGACCCGTATGTCCTCTCCGCGTATGCAGACTTGCTGCTCGATATCGGGCGCCCCGCCGAAGCCGAGAAGCTGGTGCAAGGGAAGACGGAGAACGACAACCTGCTCCTCCGCCTCGCGCTCGCCGAAGCGAAGACGCATGCGAAGGATGCCGAGGCGCACGCTACGTTGCTGCACGACCGCTTCGCCGCGAGCCATCTTCGAGGGGACACCGTGCATCGCCGCGAGGAGTCCCGTTACGTGCTCGCGCTCGAGGGCGATCGCGACGCGGCGTTCACTCTGGCGCGCGCCAACTGGGACGTGCAGCGCGAGCCGTGGGACGTTCGCGTGCTGCTCGACTCGGCGAAGGACGCGAAAGGCGCGGCGCCGGTGCTCGAGTTTCTAGACGCCCATCACCTCGAGGATCCACGCATTCAGGCGCTCGCTTCGAAGCTTCGTGGGGGCGCGAAGTGAGCTCGCGAGCCTCTCGAGGGTGGGGACTCTTCGTCATGTGCGCGGCGTTTCTGCTCACGTTCGGGTTCGCGTCGTCCGCGTTGGCCCACAAGCCGAGCGACAGCTACCTCACGCTGACCGTGAAAGGGGCGATGGTCGAAGGGCGCTGGGACATCGCGATTCGCGATCTCGACTACGCGATGGGGGTCGATCGCGACGGCAACGGCGACGTGACGTGGGGAGAGCTTCGCGCGCGCCGCGATGACATCGCGGGTCTCGCGTTGGGCCATCTCACCGTGCGCAGTGGCACCGACGAGAGCGCGTGCCCGACGAGGCTCCGCGACTTCGAGGTCGCGAGCCACTCGGATGGAACGTATGCCGTGCTGCGCTTCGACGCCGCGTGCACCGCCGAGCCTCGCGTCCTCGACGTCGACTACGAGCTCTTCTTCGACATCGACCCGCAGCACCACGGCATCGTCCGCGTCGACGACGGTGCGGGGACGCGCACCGCGATCTTCACCCCTCAGGACCGCCATCAGCGCTTCGAGCAGACGACGCTCGCCCGAGGCCACCAGCTCGCCGCGGCCACGCTGCTCGGCATCCATCACATCTTCGCCGGCATCGACCATCTGCTCTTCCTGATCGCGCTGCTCCTGCCGTCGGTGCTCGTGCGCAAAGGGAAGACGTGGGAGCCGGTGCCGAGCTTCCGTGCGGCGCTGACCGACGTGCTGAAGATCGTGACGGCGTTCACCGTCGCCCACTCGATCACGCTATCTCTCTCCGCGCTCGAGATCCTTCGCCTCCCGAGCCGCTTCGTCGAATCGGGCATCGCAGCGTCCGTGGTGCTCGCGGCCGTGAACAATCTGGTGCGTGTGCTCGAAGAGGACCGCTGGACGGCTGCCTTCGCGCTAGGCCTTCTTCACGGCTTCGGCTTCAGCGCCACGCTCATGGACCTCGGGCTTCCGCGAAAGAACCTCGTGCTCACGCTCTTCGGCTTCAACCTCGGCGTCGAGATTGGCCAGATGTGCGTCGTCGCCGCGTTCCTGCCGCTGGCGTTCCTGGCGCGCCGGACCGACGCGTACCGAAGGGTAGGGCTCATCGCCGGCTCGGCCGTCATCGCGGTCATCGCGACGATCTGGTTCGTCGAACGGGCCTTCGTGGTGAAGATATTCTGAAGGTGCTCGCGGGCGAGACGCTCAGAGCGCCTTGAACGTCGAGACGACCTTCTGCTGCGCGGCCGTCGTCGAAGCCGGGTGCTTCTCGTCCTGGAAGATCGTCACGAGCAGGAGCGTCTTGTTCGCCATCGTCTCACGCGTGACGAGCCCGACGAAGAGCTTCTTCGATTCCGCCAGCCCCGCTGCGGCTGCTGCGGCGTCCGGGTACTCGCAGAGGAGGACGGAGAGGTCCTTCGACGGCGTCAGGCCGTGCGAGCAGTACGCTGCCTTGTACGTCTTTCCGACGGACTGCTTCGGCTCCTTCACTCCGACGCCCGCCTTGTCGAGCGCCGCGAAGGCATCGTCCGCGGACGGGTGGACGTTCGGCCGGTTCTTGGCTTCCGTGGCCATCGTGCCGAACATCGTCGCCATCGGGTCAACGCTCGGATTGTTGGCCCCGTTCGGGGCAGGAGGCGCAGCTGGTATCGGCTGACCGGTGGGTTTGGCAGAAGGGGACGCGGCGTTCGTGGCCGATGAGCTCGTCGCCGGGGTTGCCGGGTTCTCGTCGGCCTTCTTGTTGCTGTTGTCGTCGCAGCCCGCGACGAGAATCGAGAGCACGAGCGTCGCGGTCCCGATGGTCACGGCGTGACGGGAAGCTATTCCCGAAGCATCGTGGCTCAGCTCGGAGCGGTATTCACGCATACGACGAACCTCAGCCTTCATGGTGGTGCCCTATAACGCACGCCGCGCCGCGTTGGATCGTGATTGTTTCGCATGAATGGGCGATCCGCTATGGTACGCCGCACGTTGGACTAGTTGCAGAGGGTGGGACGACCAATTCCACGTCGATTCGGCGTGGTCAGAAAGGATTTGGGCATGAGGCTTAGGACGATCGTAGGGGCGCTTTCTTTTGGCGCGCTCATTGTTGCACCGACGCTCGCGCAGGCTTCGAGCCATCGCGAGGCTCCCTTCGTGAGCAAGAACCCGAAAGTAGACGGCACCGACTTTTACGCGTTCGAAAGCTACGAGACCGGCCACACCGGCATGGTCACTCTTCTCGCGAACTACCAGCCGCTCCAGGACGCGTTCGGCGCTCCGAACTACTTCAATCTCGATCCGGACGCCCTCTACGAGATCTCGATCGACAACAATGGCGACGGCGTCGAGGACATCACGTTCCAGTTCCAGTTCCAGACGGTGCTTGGCGGAACGGGCAACGCGGGCTACACGCTTCCCATCGGTCCGACGGGCGCGACGAAGGCGGTCGCCGTTCCGTTCTACAACGTCGGCCTCATCCCGAACGCGGCGAACACGGGTAGCTCCGCAGCTCTGAACGTGGTCGAGACGTACAACGTGGGCATCGTTCGTGGTCCGCGTCGCGCCTCCGCGGCGACGGCGATCAACAACCCGGGCGGTGGCACGAGCTTCAACAAGCCGGCCGACAACGTCGGCGCAAAGTCGTTCGACACGACGGCCCCGTCTCCGATCGGCAACACGACGACCGCCATTCCGAAGGTCTCGGGCTACGCGACGTACGCGAACAACTTCATCTACAAGGGCGTCTCGTTCCCGGGCTGCACCGCCGCGGACGCGGCCAAGGTGCAGGTCTTCGTCGGACAGCGAGCGGAGTCATTCGCAGTCAACCTCGGACCGACCTTCGACCTCCTCGACGCACCAGCCGCCATTCTCACCGGTGGCGGATCGAAGACGAACTACGCGGCCGTCCCGAACCCGATCGCCAATAAGAACGTCACCACGATCGCCATCGAAGTGCCGGCCGACTGCATCCGCGAGTCGGCTACGCAGCCGGTCATCGGTGCGTGGACCACGGCGAGCGTTCGCCAGGCCCGCGTCATCAACCCCGCGGCCACGTACGTCCAGCCCTCGCACGAAGGCGGAGCCTGGACGCAGGTCTCGCGTCTCGGCAACCCGCTCGTCAACGAGCTCGTCATCGGCCTCCCGGACAAGGACAAGTGGAACAGCAGCGCGCCCGCGGACGACGTCGCAAACTTCGCGAACTACGTCGAGTACCCGACGCTCTCGCACGTGATCGACCTCGTCTTCGGCACCGATTTCGAGCCGACGGTCTTCCCGCGTACCGACCTCGTCGCCGCATTCCTCACGGGCGTCTCGCCGGTCAATGCGTTCACGAAGGTCGACGGCGGTGTCACGCCCGTCCCCGCGGAGTACATCCACCTCAACACGAACACCGAGGGGCTTGTCGATCTCGTCCTCGGAATCACCACTGCCGCACCGAGCCCGGCCGGCATGCAAAACCGCCTCGGCGCCGCCCTTTGCGTCGTCAAGGGGGTCGTCACGCCGACGAACGCCGGTTGTGACCCCTTCGGCTTCCCGAACGGTCGTCGCCCCGGTGACGACGTCGTCGACCTCGCGCTCGACGTCGTCGAGGGCTATCTCCTCCCGAGCGGCGCACCCGCATACGCGACGTCCACCCCGGTCTTCTTCACGGACGGCGTCGATCAGGCGGCCACCGCGTTCCAGGCCACGTTTCCGTACCTGTCCACGCCCGCGCAGGGTGCGAACGGCGACGGTTCTTGAGGCTCGCCATGCGAAAACTTCCGTATCTCGTAGCCGCCCTCGCGCTCGCGGGCGCGGTGATCACGGGCTGCAGCAGCAGTAGCACGACGACCAACACGGAGCCCGACAGCGGGCCCGTCCACGATTCGGGGAAAGCGGACGCAAAGTCCGACAGCAAGACGAACCCCGCAGACTCCGGCAAAGACACCGGCAATGTGACCGGTGAAGACGGCGGAGACTCCAGCGTCCCGCCGACGCCCGAAGCCGGAACGGATTCGGGCAAGGACACGGGGACGACCATCCCGGACTCCGGCGCCTGCAATTACGCAACGTTCGTCATCGGTTTGATCACGAACGATACGACCGCGACGGCTCTCCCGTCGACGGATCTAGGGGCGGCTTGCACGGACGACCAGAAGCAGTCGGACTTCGCGTCCCTCTTCTAGCCGTCACGTAGCACTCGACGTAGCGCGGTCGGCGCCGGAGCTTTTGCTTCGGCGCCGATAGCGTTTAAGGCATCCTCACTCGATCTCATGACGAACCGCCTCGCGCGATGAGCCACTCCTCGCACGTCGACATGCCGCCGCTTCAAGCGGGCGCGTGGCTCGCGTTCGTCTCCGCCACGCTCTTCGGCCTCTCGACCCCGCTCCTTCGTCGCTTCGGGCAGGGGCAAGGGCCCTTCATGACGGCCGGATTGCTCTACGCCGGGGCCTCGATGGCTTCGCTCTTGCCGTCCCGTCGGCACACGGACGAGGCGTCGCTTCGTCGGCGAGACGTGCCCAGGCTCATCGGCGTGGCGGCGTGTGGCGCCGTGATAGCGCCCGCATGCTTGGCGTGGGGGCTCGCCCGCACGAGCGCTGTCCTCGGCTCCTTGCTCCTCGCGTCGGAGGCCGTGTTTACGGTTTTGCTGGCGCGCATTTTCTATAGAGAGCCTGTTGGAGCTCGCATGACGGCGGCCCTTGCATGCATCGGGGGCGGCTCTGCGCTCCTGCTCGCGGGGGCTGGGTCCGTGTCGACGACGAGCGTGCTCGGGTGCGTTGCCGTGGTCGTCGCTGCAGTCGCGTGGGCCGCCGACAATGCTCTCACGAGACCGCTTGCGGACCAGAACCCACAACACGTCGTGGCTGCAAAGGGTGCTCTGGGTGCGGCGCTCTCATTCGTGCTGGCGACCACGGAGCACGCGCCGACGCTCCGTGCGACCGTGGGTCTTCTGGTTACCGGAGCGCTCGGGTACGGCGTGAGCCTACGGTTCTATCTTCTCGCGCAGCGGCGCGTCGGTGCAGGGCGAACCGCGTCGATCTTCGCGGCAGCACCGTTCATCGGAGCCGTTGCGGCGTGGGGGAGCGGTGAGCCCGCAGTCGGCGGTGCCACCGTCGCGGCGGGAGCGCTCGTGGCGGCCGGTCTCTATCTTCATCTCAGCGAGCGTCACGGACACGCGCACGCGCATGTGGCGATGGACCACGACCACCAGCATTCACACGACGACGGACATCATCAGCACGTGCATGATCCGCCCGTCGCGGGTGCGCATAGCCATCCCCATCATCACGAGGAGATGCAGCACGAGCATCCGCACGGCCCGGACGTCCACCACCAGCATTCCCACCGATAATGAACCTGACGTGGCTCCTACGGCGACGGCAGACTACGCGAGGATGGGCAGACCACGGCGCCCGGCTACTTCGAGCAGGGGAGCGGCGGTGGGGAGGGCGTCGCGAGCTGCCTCCGTCAAACGCCCTTCGAGTGAGTGCTTGAACGCGCGAACGATCTCGACGCAAGAGAGCGCGCCCGTCGCGTAGCGCCCGTCGGGGGCTTCCACGTGAACGATCTCGTTGCGGGAGGTTCGCCCGCTCAGGTGAGGCTTCCCGGCCGACGACTTGCTCGGCCCTTCGATGAGCACATCCTGGCGCGTTCCAACGAGGCTCTCGAGGTGCACGCGCCCCTGCGTCTCGGCAAGCTCGAAGAGGCGGGCCAATCGCTCCGACTTCTCTGCTTCGGGGACGTCGTCGTCCAGCTTCAGTGCTGGAGTGAGCGGACGCGGTGAGAACTTGAACGCGAACAGCGACACGAAGCCGACCTCCCGAACGAGCGAGAGTGTCTCCTCGAACTCGCTCGCGGTCTCCCCAGGGAAACCGACGATGATGTCGGTCGACAGGGTCAATCCCGGGCGTGCGCTCTGCAGCCGCAAGATCCGCTCGATATACTCCTTGCGAGTGTAGCGGCGAATCATGCGCTTGAGCACGCGGTCGCTCCCCGATTGTACGGGGAGGTGAACGTGATGCGCGAGCACGTCGAGTTCCGCATGCGCCTTCGCCAACGACGCGGTCGCGTGGCGCGGATGAGGGCTCGTGTAGCGAACTCGCGCGAGACCGCGTGCGCTCGGGTTCCTCGGGTCGAACCGGGGCGTCTGCTTCTCGATGAGTCGCAGCAGCATAGGAAACTGGGTCTCGTCCGGGTCGTCACCCGACGGGGCGGGCAGTGCCGGGTCTCGGTAGCTGTCGACCGTTTGCCCGAGAAGAATGATCTCGCGCGTCCCGGCCTCGACCCAGCGCCCGATCTCCGCGAGGATCTCGGTGGCAGGCCTGTACCTCTCGGGCCCTCGCGTGTACGGCACGATGCAGAACGAGCAGCGCTCGTCGCATCCCTTCATGGTCGTCACAAAGGCGCTGACCGGCGCGGAGCCGGCCCTCAGGCTCGGCTCGGCCGCGAGGAAGCGAGGCATGTCGAGATCGAACACCGTTCGAGCGACAGGGAGCGATCCGGCGCGCTGCGCCAGCGCGAGCGCCGGGAGCTCGGCGAGGTTGTCAGGGCCGATGACCAGGTCGAGATGACCGATGCGCTGCAGCAGCTTCTCGCCCTCTTGCTGCGCGACACAACCTGCCACGGCGATTACGAGCTCGGGGTTCGCCTGCTTCAAAGACAGCAGCTTCCCGACTTCGCTTCGGAGCTTTTGCTCCGCCTTCTCGCGCACACTGCATGTGTTGAAGACGATGAGATCGGCGTCCTCGAGCCTCAGCGCGGACTGCCAGCCGTGAAGGACGAGCGCTTCCTCCATCCGCGCCGTGTCGTGCATGTTCATCTGGCAACCGAACGTGTGCACGAAGTACCGCCCCGCCACGAGCCGACTGTGGCGCGCGTCCTCGTCACGATTCGTCGGCGTAGAGGGCGAAACGGGCACGGGCACGGTCCTTAGCACCCTTGTATTCCCCGTTCTAGGCGGTACCCTTCGACGCCATGGCGAGCACCGGGCAACTCGAGACGATCGTCGACATCTACAAGCACAGCATTCCCGCGTTCGCGACGCGTCAGCTCTTCGGCGTGAAGAAGGCGGGGGTCTGGGAGTGGACGACCTACGCGGAGTTCGGCAAGACGGTCGACCGCGCGCGTCGAGGGCTTTCCGCGCTTGGGGTCGGCAAGGGGGACAAGGTCGCGATCATCGCGAACAACCGCGTGGAATGGGCAGTCGCCGCGTATGCAACGTATGGGCGAGGCGCAGCCTTCGTCCCGATGTACGAGCAGCAGCCGGAGAAGGACTGGGAGTACATGGTCAAGGACTCTGAGACGAAGGTCCTCTTCGTCGCGACCGCGGCTATCTACGCCAAGATCAAATACTTCCTCGCGTCCATTTCGACGCTCCAGCATATCGTCGTGCTGGAGGACGCATTCGCCCCCGGCGCGGGTGAAGGGGAGAACGAGCAGGCCTCGAGCTTCAGCGATCTGCTCCTTCGCGGCGACAAGGCGCCTGAGGGCGACGCGTACTTGATCCCGTCGAAGAGCGATATCGCCGGCTTCATCTATACGAGCGGCACCACGGGCACGCCGAAGGGGGTCATCCTCTCGCACTCGAACATCGCGTCGAACGTCAGCGCGGTCGAGGTCTTGTTCCCCGTGTCGCCCGACGATCGCTCGCTGTCCTTCTTGCCGTGGGCACACTCCTTCGGCCAGACCTGCGAGCTCCACACTCTGTTCTCGCGTGGCGCGAGCATGGGGCTCGCCGAGTCGGTCGAGAAGATCATCGACAACCTCGCCGAGGTTCAGCCGACCCTTTTGTTCAGCGTGCCGCGTATCTTCAACAAGCTCTACACCGCGGTCCAGAAGCAGCTCGCGAGCAAGCCCCCGATGATTCAGAAGATGGTCAAGGCGGCAATCAAAGCGAGCGGGAAGGTGAGAGACAACAAGCCCGTCTCGCTGGGCGACAAGCTCGTCATGGCGCTGACCGACAAGCTCGTCTTCTCGAAGGTTCGAGGCCGCTTCGGGGGCAAGCTGAAGTACGCCTTCAGCGGGGGTGCCGCGATCTCGCGCGAAGTCGCCGAGTTCATCGACAGCCTGGGTATCACGGTCTACGAGGGCTACGGCCTGACCGAGACGAGCCCGATCGCTACGTCCAACTGCCCCGGGCATCGCCGCATCGGCTCCGTCGGGCGCGCGATCCCGCACGTGACCGTCACCATCGATACGTCTCTGGGTGGGGCGGAGAAGAACGGCTACAAAGAGGGGGAGATCATCGTCTCCGGGCCGAACATCATGGTCGGCTACCACAACCGTCCCGAGGACAACGCGGCCGTCTTCACGGAGACACGCGGGTTTCGCACCGGCGACATGGGGTACGTCGACTCCGAGGGGTACGTCTACATCACGGGGCGCATCAAGGAGCAGTACAAGCTCGAGAATGGCAAGTACGTCGTTCCGACGCCGCTCGAGGAAGAGCTCAAGCTTTCCCCGTACATCGCCAATGTCATGGTCTATGGGGACAACAAGCCGTTCAACGTGGCGCTCATCGTGGCGAACGTCGACGCGGTGAAGTCGTGGGCGGCCCAGCAAGGGCTGTCGTTGACCGGTGAAGCATTGCTGTCGCACGAGAAGGTGCGCGGCCTCATGAAGAGCGAGGTCGAACGCCTGTCCGAGAAGTTCAAGGGCTTCGAGTCGGTGCGTGAGTTCGCGCTGATCGA
>Ga0302279_10007212_pt1 | contig 11451 bp, 7 predicted proteins | sample III_Bog_N3_3_FD_194541 | JGI IMG/M metagenome (GOLD analysis project Ga0302279, IMG submission 194541) | Peat permafrost microbial communities from Stordalen Mire near Abisko, Sweden - III_Bog_N3_3 | ecosystem: Environmental > Terrestrial > Soil > Wetlands > Peat | place: Sweden: Abisko...
GTAGCCCGGCGAGATCACCGGCTGCAGCAGGCCGATCGGACCTGCGACCTCGAGGATGCCGGCGAGTCCCGCCGCGCCGCCGCCGATCAGCAGCGCGAGCCATACCGTCGCATTCGCGCTGAAGCCCGCATAGGCCGCGGCGGCCGGTGCGAGGCCGCCGACGCGGAGCCGGAAACCGGCCGCCGTCTTTGCGCCGAACCACCAGGAGAGCGCCGCGAGTCCGAGCGCGAGGTAGAGGCCGCCGTTGACGCGCGTGCCCTCGATCAGTGCCGGCAGCAGGGCGTTGTCCGGGAGCGGCGGCGATTGCGGAAAATTCTGGCCCGCGGGATCGCGCCACGGGCCGTGCACGAGATAGGAAAGGAACAATTGCGCGATGTAGACGAGCATGAGACTCACGAAGATCTCGCTCGTGTTGAAGCGCGTGCGCAAGAGCGCGGGAATCGCCGCCCAGGCCATTCCGCCCAGAATTCCCGCGACGAGCATCGCCGGCAACGCCCAGGACCCGAGGTGGGCGCCGCCGAACAAGCCGACGCCTGCTCCCGCGATTGCTCCGATCGTTAGCTGGCCTTCGGCGCCGATGTTCCACACATTCGCGCGATAGCCGACGGCCAGCCCCAGTGCGCAGAGCATCAAGGGCGTCGCCTTGAGCAGCAGTTCGCCGATGCCGTACAGCGAAGTGAACGGCTCGACGAAAAACACCTGAAAGGCCGCAAGCGGATCCTTGCCGAGCACGGATAGCGCCGCGAATCCCGTGAGCAGCATGAGCGCAGCCGCGAGCGGCGCCGACGCAATGCGCATCAGGCCGGACGGTGCGTTACGGCGCTCGAGGCGCCAGAGCTTAGGCAACGGCGTGCGCCTCACCGGCGGATGCCGGCGCCGCCTCGAACACACCCGTCATCGCGAGCCCCACGCGCTCGGCGGACCACGCGGCGCTCGGCAGCGCCGCAGTGAGCCTGCCGCCCGCGATCACGGCGATTCGATCCGAGATCGCAAATAATTCGTCGAGTTCCTCGGAGAGCACGAGAACGGCGACCCCCGCATCGCGCAGGTCGATGAGCGCCTGGCGAATCACGAGGGCGGCACCGACGTCCACGCCCCAGGTCGGTTGAGCCACGAGCATGACCTTGGGCTGCAGGCGGATTTCCCGGCCGACGATGAATTTCTGCAAATTACCGCCGGACAGGCTCGCCGCGAGCGCCGCATCGCCGCCGCATTTCACGGCGAAGCGTCGGATCGTGGCGCGCGCGAACTCGCGCGCGGCGCGCGTTTGCACGATACCGTGGCGCACGAGGCCGAAATCGCCGCCCGTGAGCACGCTGTTGTCGGCGAGCGTCATCGCCGGCACGGCGCCGCGGCCGAGTCGCTCCTCGGGCACGAAGCAGAGTCCCAGACGGCGGCGGGCGCGCGCCGACAGGCGGCCCGCAGCGATGCCGCAGAGGCGCACGGCGCCGGCCGCGGCGGTGCGCGCCTCGCCGGAGATCGCCGCCAGCAATTCGCGCTGACCGTTCCCGGACACGCCCGCGATGCCAACGATCTCCCCGCCCCGCACGTCGAGGTCGATCCCATGCAAGGGCGAGCCGAACGGATCCTCCGGCTCCGAGAAGAGTCCGGCGAGCGCCAGGCGTACCTCGCCCGGGACGCGCGGCGTGAGTCGGCATTCGCCGAGTTCGCCGCCCACCATGAGCTTTGCGAGGCTTGCGTTCGACTCGGTGCGAGGCACGGCATTTCCGGTCACTTTGCCGCCTCGCAGGATCGTCGCGGTGTCGCAGAGTTCGCGAATCTCGTCGAGTTTGTGGCTGATATAGAGAATGCTGACGCCCTCGCCCGCGAGCCGCCGCAAGGTCTCGAACAGCACGCGCACCGCCTGCGGCGTGAGCACGGACGTCGGCTCATCCATGATGAGGAGCCGCGGCGACTGCAGCAGACAGCGCACGATTTCCACGCGCTGGCGCTCGCCGACCGACATGCCGTGCAAGAGCTGCGCCGGATCGATCGGCAAGCCGTAGCGCACCGACACTTCGCGGATGCGAGCCGCGAGTTGCGGCGCGGGTTCACGCTCGTCCAGGCCGAGTGCGATGTTCTCGGCAACGGTCAAGGTCTCGAACAGAGAGAAATGCTGGAACACCATGCCGATGCCGAGCTTGCGTGCCTGGGCGGGGCTTGCGATCGAGATCGCCTCACCCTCCCACTCGATGCGGCCGGCGTCGGGGCTGGTCACCCCATAGACGATCTTCATGAGCGTGCTCTTGCCGGCGCCGTTCTCGCCGAGCAGCGCGTGGATCTCGCCGGCGCCCACGCTAAGGTCGATGTGATCGTTGGCGACGAGCTTGCCGTAGCGCTTGGTGATGCCATGCAGCGCGAGACGCGGCACGGCCTGCGCAGCGACCCCGAAAGCATCGCTCATGGAGCGGGCGCTGTCGACGCGACCGCAAGCCGACCGGGCGCGGATGAGACGCGGGAAGCGGACGGCGCATGCGGCACCGTATCCCGCGGCACGCCGTCCTTCCAGTCGTCCCAGTGCTCCGCGATCGCCCGGACGAGCGGCATGCCCGCATGCTCGAGATTCACGGCCGCGATATGAAATGCGTGCGGCAGCGCCAATTGACGGCGCAAGGAATCGAGCACGGTCTGCTTGGCATACGGACGATCGAAATCCGAGCCGCTGCGCACTACCGCGACGCGCTTGAGATCGACCAGTCCCGATGCGGCGCCGCGCGTCAGGGCTTCGAGCGTCGCGTTGTCCTCTTCTTGGCTGGTGCAATAAACGCCCTCGCCCTTCGTCAATAACCGCATCCAACGGCGTGCATGCTCACCGAGCCGGCGGCCGGCCCACCAGGTATCGCTCGACAAGGTGTCGCATTGAACGACCGCGGGCGGCTGGTCGGCGGGTGCCGAATGATAGTGCCTGCGATAGGCACGAACATCATCGCTGTCCTCGAGAGGCGCGCCGCGCGAGAGGACGAGTGCCCGCTGCAGAAGATCCTCATCGAGGCGGTAGACCTCGGTCCGGTATTCGAATTTCGGCAACTGATCAGGCGCGGTCGTCAGCACGCCGAAATAGCCGGCGGACCACCCTCCCGGCATTTCGCGTGCGTCGATCTCGTGCGCGATGCCGCTGTCGACGACGTACCGCGCCCAGGCTGCGGTGCCGATCGTGCCCCGCGCCGGATCGATCCCGGCAATACCCGCAATCAGAAAATACGCACGGCGCAGATCGAACGTTCCGCTGTAAATCACGGCCATCAGCGAGGCTGCCGCATTCGCGTGGCCCATGCCGGTCGTCATTTCGCAAACGGCATCGGCATTGCAATGCACGTCGGGATAGTCGGCCGCGAGTCCGGGGACGGGGATATCTTCGAGGGGCGCGAGCGCCGTGAGCCAGGGCGTAGCCTCCGAGGCGAACATATTGATGACGAGCACTTTGACGGCGCGCGCCGGCCGGCCGCGTTGGGCTGCGGCGGCGGGGGCCGGAACCGGGACCGCCTCCGGGGCCTGCGTCGTCTGCGCAGCGCCCGCGGCGGCGGCGAGGGCCGCCGAAACCGCGAGCAGCGCGAGCGGCCGATTTTTACTGGCGCACGATGCCGGGTGCGGCACTAGAACTTCGCCCGGAACTGCGCGCCGATGATCCGTGGATCGTTGATGTAGCCGAGCGTATCCGCGAAATCGATACCACCGATGACGCGGATCTGATTGGTGCAATTGCGGCAGAAGATCGCGGCGTCGTACTTCTTGTCGGCCCAGGTGAAGCCGAGGCGCAAGCCGCCCTCGGTGAGCGGCGGCGCGACGAATTCCGTGGCCGCGTAGAGGAACAGGTTCATCGAACTGCGGTAGGTCCAGTCCGTATAGGCGTAAACCGCCGTGCCGTTCGCGAGCGGAACGTCATAGCGCAGCGACACGTCGGCGACCCATTTGGCGGCCTGCGGCAGTGGATTGCCGTTGATGAGAGCAAAGCCCGCGGTGTTGAGCGGGTTGGTCACGTGGCATTGATCGCCGGGCACGGCGAACGACCAATTGAAACAGGGCGCGACGGTGAGTCCAGGATCCTTGATTTCCGTGTCGTTCAAGCTGCCGGTCACATTGAACACGAGGTTCGGGAGCAGGTGGGCTTCGAAGTCGAGTTCTGCGCCCTTGCCGATGGTGTGGGCGGCGTTCAACAGCTCGGTCGTGTTCGGCGAACTCGACGAACCGCCGACCGCGGTGAGCTGCTGGTGGCTGACGTCATAGTAAAATACGTCGAAGTCGAACCGCGCTCGATGCTCGAACAACTCGGTCTTGATGCCGGTTTCGTAGGAAATGTTGGTCTCGGACCTCGCGAACTGAATCGCCGTGCCGGAGGCCGGTTCCTCGAAGCTCGGTGCGCGAAAGCCCGTTGCGGCGCGCGCATACCACGTAACGTCGGGATCGAACTGGTAGGAGGCACTCACGTCCCAGCTCAGGTTCGAGCCGCTCGCGGATTCGGCATTCGGCGCGAGCGGCGGCGGAACGGTGTCGCTGTACAGGACCGCGAATTCCTTGTGATCTTCCGTGAAGCGCAATCCGGCGCGCGCCTTGAACGCGGGGGTGACGCTAAATTCGAGCGAGCCGAAGATCGCTTCGGCGTCATTCTTCTGGCGCGCAACGGTCGTGTCCTGCAGCGTCCAGAGAAGTCCCGCGCTGCACGTAGCGACCGCGCTGCCGCCGGGCACGCAGTAGTCGTTGTCGGCCGCCGTGATCTTCTCGTAGAACAGGAATACCCCCGCCTGGCCCTGCAGCGGCCCATCGCTCTTGGACACCACGCGGAATTCCTGCGTCAACTGTTCGTGGTTCGCGACGCCCGAGGAGGTCTCGACGGCGAACGGTATGAAGCCGGGACCCGTGGCGACCGTGCAATTCGGGGCGCAGAACACGTTGCCGGGTCCATAGCCGCCGTCGATGTCGCCCTCGGCGAGATACTTCTGCACCGATTCGTAGCCGCTGATCGACTGCAAAGTCATGGCGGGCAGTTCCAAGGTCAGGTGCAGATTCGCCCCGATCGTGCTCAAGGTCGAACTGTTGGGACCGTCGGTATAGATCTTGCCGGGATCGAATCCGGGGACGAGATCATTCGTACCGTAGGTGATGATGTTCGCGCGGAACAGCGTCGATGAGCCGTTGAGGCTGCGCCCGTGCACGTTGAGCAGGGCCGTGAATCCGTCGCCCGGCTTCCACAGCAATTGGGCCCGAGCGCCCCAGTCGTTGAATCCGCCGAGGTCGGTCAGGTTGATCGGGTCATGCACCCAGTTGTCGCGATGCTGGCCCTGCAGCGAGAGGCGGAACGCCATTTGATCGTTGATCGGCACGTTGACGACACCCTGGAGGACGCCCGTGTTGTAAGTTGCATCGGACAGGGAGAAAGAACCCGAGGTTTCGCCGAGTTGCGGTTTGGCCGACTCGAGTTTCACCACGCCGGCGGGCGAATTGCGGCCGAACAGCGTGCCTTGAGGGCCGCGCAGCACCTCGACGTCCGCCTGATCGAAGATGGGAAATCCCTTGAGGGCGGGATTTTCCTGCACGATATCGTCGTAGACGAGCGATACGGGCTGCGATGCGAAGTCGTGATAGTCGGTATTGCCGTAGCCGCGAATATAGAAGCGCGGAAAGGCGCGCCCGTTCGACGATTCGATGTTGAGGCTCGGCACCTTGAAGGCGAGCTGCTTGACGTCGCCGCCTCCGTCACCCAACACGTCGAGCGGATCGCCGCTGAGCGCGGACACCGACATCGGCACGTCCTGGAGTCTTTCTTCACGACGCGTCGCCGTGACGACGACCGCGGCCAGCGTGTCTGCCGACGCATCGGCGCCGGCAGTGTCGGCGGCGACGCCGGCGGCCGGAGTCAGCAGGCTTGCGGCGATGGCGAACGCAGCGACGGGAGCGCTCCGCACCATCCGCGATGGCGGCAACGGCGCGCAGAGCGACGACAAACACCCGCGATTTGTTGTTTTCATCCCGTTCCCTCCCAAGGCTTGAGCGAGAAAAACGCAGCGTGCTCACTCCCCCCGCCTTGCACGCGTTCTTGTTCGTGGATCATTGCAACCCACTAGTGAATCGTTACACTACACACGTCATCCTACGCTGTAAAGAGTCGAGAACCTGCGGTCGCGAAGCCGCGGAAAACCACCGGCGACGCGTGGGAGGCTTGTTTTTTCGGGGAGAGTCGCCGTGGTTTTGCCCGCCGGCCTTGCGTGGTCTTTGATGATACTCAGCATGATCTGCTGGGGATCATGGGCCAATACGTTCAAACTCACGCGCGGCGTGCGCTTCGAATTGTTTTATTGGGATTACGCGCTCGGACTTTGCGTCACGACCTGGGTATTCGCGGCGCTCGTCGGCGTCCCGGGCCCCGACGGTCTCGCGTTTCCGGCGAGTCTCGCCTCGCCGACCGCGCTCGCCGAGGCCGCCGCGGCCGGCGTCGTTTTCAACATCGCGAATCTGCTGCTCGTCGCGGCGATCGCGATGGCCGGACTCGCGGTGGCGTTCCCCGTTGCGATCGGCACCGCCTTGATCGTCGGCACGGCGCTCACGTTTTTCGTCGACCGCAAGGGCTCGCCGCTCCTCATCGCGATCGGCGTCGCGTTTGCCGCGCTGGCGATCGTCGCCTGTGCGGCCGCCTACCGCGCGCAGGCGGCGAGCAGCACGGTGACCCGCAAGAGCGTGATCATCTGCCTCGTGAGCGGCTTGCTCATGGCGAGTTGGGCGCCGCTCGCGGCGGCCTCAATGCGGCCGCTGCCCGGTGCACTCACGCCGCTCGTGAGCCTCGCCGTGTTCGGCCTGGGCGTGCTCGTGTCGACCGTGCCCTTCAATCTGTATTTCATGCGCCGGCCGCTCAGCGACGCGCCGGTCACGATGGGTGCCTACACGCAGGGCGGCGTCGGTTGGCATTTGCTCGGACTCTTGGGCGGCGCGATCTGGACGATCGGCACGACCGCGAACCTCGTCGCGGGCAGCAGCGTCGGGTTCGCGATCTCCTACGCGATCGGACAAAGCGCCCCGCTCGTCGCCTCGCTCTGGGGGATTTTCGTCTGGAAGGAGTTCGCCGGCGCAGGTCCCGCTGCGAAACGCGCGCTCGCCACCATGTTCGTGTGTTATCTCGCTGCGATCGGCATTTTGTCGCGCGCTGGTTGATTTCGCACCGATTGCAGCCGAGGAGAAGTCCCATGTCGAACACCGAGATCACGGCTGAAACGCCCGCGGGAAATCGGGCCGGACCGCACGGCGAGTCTGCCTACGTGCTCGTGATCGGCAGCGCGAGCGTGGACGTATCGGTGATGACCGCGAACCTGCCCCAGCCCGGCGAGACCGTGATCGGCCACGGGTCCTTGATCGCGCCGGGCGGCAAGGGCTCGAACCAGGCGGTCGCCGCGGCAGCGTGCGGCGCGCCGACGCGCTTCGTCGGCCGTACCGGCGCCGATGATTTCGGACGCATGATTCGCCTGGGGCTCGCGGCGCGCGGCGTCGGTATCGAGGCGCTCGAGGCGCTCGCCGGCGTCGCGTCGGGACTCGCCACGATCAGCGTCGAGGATTCCGGCCGGAATGCGATCGTCGTCGTGCCGGGTGCGAATTCAGGGCTCCTGCCCGCCGACCTCGACGCCCTGGAACCGGTCATACGCGGCGCTGCCGTCGTCGTCCTGCAGTGTGAGATCCCCATGGAGACGGTGTACCGCGCGATCGGACTCGCTGCTGCCGCGGGAACTCCCGTGATTCTGAACCCCGCCCCCTATCGAGGCCTCGAGACTGCGAACATCGCGCGCAGCGTGAGCTACCTCGTGCCCAACGAAACCGAAGCGGCGCAAATGCTCGACCGGCCGATCCGCGGCTCACGCGATGCCGAGCAGGGGGCACTTGCGCTGCTCGTGACCGCCGTCGACACGACGGGCGCCGGCGACGCTTTCGTCGGCGCGCTCGCGGCGGCGCTCGCACGCGGCGCGACGCGCGACACCGCCGTGCGCCGCGCCTTGCTCTATTCCGCGTTGTCCGTGACGCGCGCGGGCGCTCAGGTCTCCTATCCGCTCGGCGAGGAGTTCGAGCGTGCCTGGAGCGCGTCGAGCTAGCCCGCACCCAACCGTCAGGCTTGACGCCTCGGCCGGTGTCGGGCTACATGGGACGCTTGATCCCCTAACGGCACGAGGACCGATCCCCATGCGACATTCGCTGCTTGGCGCGCTCGCCGGCGCCTCCCTCCTCCTGTGCGCGGCACTCCCCGCCGCCGCCGCGCCCCTGAAAGTCGCGTTCGTTTACGTGGGGCCGGTCGCCGACGGAGGCTGGTCGTATCAGCATAATCTGGGGCGGCTCGCGATCGAAAAAGAGTACGGCCCGAAGATCGAGACGACCTATGTCGAGAACGTGCCGGAATCGGCGGACGCGGAGCGCGTGATCCGACAACTCGCCGCGAAGGATTACGGTTTGATCTTCGCGACTTCGTTCGGCTACATGGATCCCGTGCTCAAGGTGGCGAAGCTGTTTCCCAAGGTGCATTTCGAACACAACACGGGCTACAAGACCGCCCCGAACGTCGCCACCTACGAAGCGCGGTTCTACGAGGGCGCTTACCTGCTCGGCGTGCTTGCGGGACGCATGACCAAGACCAACACCCTGGGATACGTTGCCTCGTTTCCGATCGCCGAGGTGATCCGCAACATCGATGCCTTCACCCTCGGGGCCCGCAGCGTCAACCCGAAGGCGCGCACCAAGGTGGTCTGGGCCGACACGTGGTACGACCCCGGCAAGGAGCGCCAGGCCGCCGAGGCGCTCATCGCGCAGGGTGCCGACGTGCTCTGCCAGAACACCGACTCGCCGGCGGTCGTGCAGGTCGCCGAAGAGAAACACATCTATGCATTCGGCTGGGACTCCGACATGGCCAAGTTCGGCCCTCATGCGCAGCTGACGGCCAACACCGAAAACTGGGCGCCTTATTACAGTGAGGAGGTCAAGAAGGCATTGGACGGCACCTGGACCGGCGATCGGCGCGTCAAGCTCGGGATCAAGGAGGGTGCCGTGGTGCTGACGCCGTTGAATTCAGCCGTTCCCGCGGAGGTCGCCAAGGTGTTCGAGGCCAAGAAACAAGCGATCGCCGCCGGTACGCTCGTGCCCTTCGCGGGCCCCATCAAGGACAATGCGGGTACGCTCAAGGTCCCCGGCCAATCCGCGGTGTCCGAGAGCGACTTGGTCGGCATGAACTGGCTCGTCGAGGGCGTGGATGCATCGATTCCGAAGTGAAGGGCTCCTCGGACTGCGTTCGAGCGGCATCTCGATCTGCAGTTTGGTCGCGGCGCTGCTCGTATGCAGCCTGCACGATGCCGCGTCGGCCGAGTCGCCTCCGGCGTCAGCTGCCGGCGCGGCAACACCCTACGACGCGAGGCCTTGGCTCGCCGATCTCGAACAAACGCGCACCGCGCTCGCCGACAGGTACGCCAACCTCGAGTGGGTGGTCTTCGAGCACGAGACCAATCTCGCACTGCTGTTTGCAGATACCAAGCTGCGCGTGAACTCGGCAGCGACGAGCACTGAGGCCCGTGCCGCCTTCGATCGGCTTGCACGCCAACTCGGCGACGGTCATGTGCGTTTCCGCTGGCAGGAGCAGGCGACCGACAATCAACGCCCGACTGCGGATTGCAAGGGCTTGGGCTACGACGCCGTCAAATCGGGTGTGCCCGTCGCCGCCTACCTGCCCGGCTACGCGCCGCTCGCCAACCCGCATGACGCGGTCTTTCCGGCCGGCATGATTCGCGTCGGAGCGCATCGCGTGGGCGTCGTCCGGATAGGCCTGTTCGCGCCGCAGGGGATCCCCTCCCTCTGCACGGCGGCGCTCGACGCCTTGCAATTGGAAGCCGCCGCGCCGTGCGACGACGCCTGCGCGGATCGGATCGAAGCCTGGGTGTCGGCGCGCATGACGGCGGACCTCGTACGCGAGGTTCGCAGCCTCCGGGCGCGTGGCGCCGAAGTCCTGCTCATCGACATCGCCAACAACGGCGGGGGCACGGAGTGGGCGGAAGCCGCCGCACGCATGCTCTCACCGATCCGCTTGAAATCCGAGCACGTTGGATTCGTGCGCGGAGCACACTGGGCGGGCGCGCTTTCGGCCCAGGAGGCCGGGCTGCGAACGGCCGCCACGACCGCCGACGCCGCCGACCGCGCGTTCTTGCTGTCGATGGCGAGCCAAGTCGCCGCGCGCCACGAAGAAGCTGCAACCCCCTGCGATGCGGAGCCGTTTTGGCGGGGCGAACGGCCCGCCTGCCCGTGGCTCGGCGACTCTTGGTTCTCCTCCGGCGCGATTGACAGCGACACGCCGCGCATCCACGGCAAGCCGTGGGCAAGTCTCGTGTTCACTCCGGCGAAGTTCGAGTACGAGGCCGGCGCGTGGCGCGGTCCGCTCATCGTTCTCGTGAACGGCAGCACTGGATCGGCGGCCGAGGAGTTCGCCGCGATCCTGCAGGACAACCGCGCCGCGCTGGTCCTCGGGGCGCCGACGGTGGGTGCCGGCTGCGGTCATACCGACGGCGGAACGCCGACCGTGCTCGAGAACAGCGGCGGTGTGCTGGAGTTGCCCGATTGCGCCAGATTCCGCGCTGACGGTTCCAACGAAGTCATGGGCGTCGAGCCGGACCTGCTCGTCGGACTTCGCGCCGCCGACGGCCCGCATCGCCAGGCGCTGCGCGTCGCGGCGGCGTTGCCCGAAGCCGTCAACCGCGCGCTGCGTCTGCGCAATGCAGGCCGCGTCCACCACTGACGACGCTCCGGTCTCATGCCCGACTCAGTCGGTACCAGGCGACCTTTCGTCGCCACCATGACTGCCGCAAGCACGACGAACAGCGCAAGCGCTCCGAACGGCAGCGCGTAGTCCTGCGCGAGGACCAGCAAATAGAGCAGCCCATAGCCAATTGCGGAGCATGACCCGGTCAGGATTCCCGAACCTACGCCCCTTGCGCCGCATCCTGCCCCGTTGTGAAATGCACTCCCCGGCTGAGGTACACGCGCAATGACCGAGTCCATCGAGTCTGTCGTCCTGGATGACTGGCACGTCCTGTGTGCGTTGAGCGATCTGACGGCCGGATCGGTTCGGCGCATGGTCCTGTTCGGTGAACCGCTGGCGGTGCTGCGGTTTTCCGACGACACGGTTGCCGCATGGCGCTACACCGACTCTCGAGTCGGTCCGGGCCTTCCCATCCGACATCATTGTGGCCACGTGTGGACGAGCCTCGGAACACCCTCGCGCGAGCCATTCGACATTCCGGAATTTTTCGAGGCGGATCGGCGCCTCGCTTATTGCGGGAGCTTCGGGGTGCACGTGTCGGCTCCGCGTGCGGTCGAAAATTTCCTCGATCTCGGGCATTTTCCGTTCGTGCACCGAGGTGTGCTCGGCGAAGAGCCACGGACCGAAGTCAAGGACTACGAGGTGGAGGTGTCCGGGGACGACCGCGAAGTCATTGCAAGGCGTTG
>Ga0302279_10007215_pt1 | contig 11447 bp, 7 predicted proteins | sample III_Bog_N3_3_FD_194541 | JGI IMG/M metagenome (GOLD analysis project Ga0302279, IMG submission 194541) | Peat permafrost microbial communities from Stordalen Mire near Abisko, Sweden - III_Bog_N3_3 | ecosystem: Environmental > Terrestrial > Soil > Wetlands > Peat | place: Sweden: Abisko...
CAGGACTCGACCGGGCACCAGCTCTTTGGCGTCCCCTTCAAGAGCCCCAACCGCAGCGGCATCGATTGGTTCTCCGTCGGTATCGACTGGGCAATCTACAACCAGCAGCGCGAGCCGACGAAGCCGACCTGGGTGGTCGGAATCGAGGGTCGTTTTGCTGTCGGCACTCCGCTCCACGCGTGCAACGCCGCCGCGGCTATCCAGTGCCCCAACCCGTCGAACCCGACCCAGAACCGCGACCCTGGCATCAGCCGCGGCATGGACAGTGTCGGCGCGCACACCATCTTCTCGCGCCGCTTCGGCTACGTGGAGCCCTACTCGGGCCTCTGGTTCCTCGCGGACTTCCCGCAGACGAACAGCGACTTCGGCGCGACGAACTCATTCCAGGGCTCGGTGCTGAACCACCCCCCCTACCTCGGGACCTTCTCGATGGGCATGGAGGTCATCCCCTGGGAGCACCTCGAGCAGTTCCAGCGCTTCGTGACTGACTTTCGCCTCTCGGGCATCTACCACTCGGCCGGGCGTGAGTACTCCGAGCTCTTCGACGCGCTCGGCTCGTCCCAGGCGCCGACGCTCCGCAGCGCAAACCCGGGGGACTTCGCCGCACAATCGGGCTGCAATCCGTCGACTACGCAGTGCCAGAGCGTCGCCGATCCGAACGCCCAGAAGGTCTACTTCACCGGCATCACCGACCAGGCCGCGTACGTGAGCCTCGGGGGCAAGGTGTCCGCGACGTACCAGGCGGGCGAGTACATCAAGTTCACCGCGGGCGCTGGGCTCACCTACGACCAGTCGCACCTCATCACGTCGGCCGATGCGTGCAACCCAAACTTCACCGGCAGCGCCCTGGCCGCCGGCTCGTGCCACTCGGCTTCGGGCACGAGCAACACCACGACAATTACCGGTATTCCGAACCCGAACTTCAGGTCCTCCATCGACCTCCCGGGCAACCGGTTCTCGTCGGACGATGGCTTGACGGTCGACCTCTGGGTCAGCGGCATCGTGATGTTCTGAGTGGGCCACGCGTCCGCGTCGCCGGTGACCCCCCCGATGAGACTTGGCCGGAAGAGCGTTCTCGCGACGGTCGTGTGCTTGCCTTTGGTCGGGCTCGCAGCTCGGCCCGCCCTCGCCGCAGAGCCGTCGGTCGCCCCGCCGACTCCAGCCGAGAGCGTGGGACCGCGAGCGCCCATCGACGCGCCCAAACCCGTCGTCGTGTGGCCGACCTTCACCCCCGCCGGCGATGACGCCAGCCCCGTCCCTCTTCATCGCCCGACATCGGTCGAAGAGCCGCTCGCAACCCACGCCCACGAGCTCGACGCGACGCTCCGGGACGCCACGCAAGACCTTGGCTTCGTCCTCGACCTTGCCGACCCAGGCCCGACGCCGGGGCACATCCGCGACATCGACATGATCGACCGGGCCGGCAAGGCGCGCCCGGGGGAGCGCTCGGGAACGGGGACCTGGGTCGTCAGCGCACGGCTAGAGCCCGCTTCGACCGACTCGTTCCTCCTCCGCCTCGTGGTCGTGCCGCCCAACGGCAAGGAGCTCCGCACGCGGGTGGAGATCGTGAAAGGGGCAGACGTTTCGCTGCGCGGGCTCGTGCTTCTGCGCGACCTCCTGTCGCCGGGGCTTGCGGCCCAGGTGGAGATGACCGAGCGCGAACGGAAGCGCGAGGAGGCCGCGACAGGGGCTGCTCTCACGACCCCGTCGAGGTCACCGGGTCGCCCCGTGCTCGCGGCGAACGGCGCCCTCTTCGGCGGCTACCTCGGGTACAGCCTCGTCCGCTCGAGCGGTTCCAACGACCCGCGCGTGCTCTATCCGCTCCTCACGCTCGGCTCGGCGGTTGGCATTGGCGGCGCGCTCCTCGCGAGCGAGGAGTGGGACATCGGCACGGGAGAGGCGTGGTTTCTCTCTGCGGGCGCGTGGTGGGGAGCGGGCGCCGGGCTCTTGCTCGCGAGCGGAACGAACGCGGAGCCGTCGGAGGGGCCGTACGTCGTGGGGCTCGCGAGCGGCCTCGCGGGGGTGGCGCTCGCGACGTTCGCGGTGACGCGCACGAAGATCGACGATGGCGACGCCATCCTCACGCACTCGGGTGCCGCCCTCGGCCTGTGGATAGGATCGCTCACGGACCTCGGGTACCGCGGTACGACCAACGCGACGCCGTATACCGGGGCGGGGCTTGGGTCGGCGATCGGGCTCGTCGGAGCGGGCGCGGCCGCGATGTTCGTGACGGTGCCGTCATCGCGCGTGCTCGAGGTCGACCTGGGCGCCGGGCTTGGTAGCCTCGCGGGGGCCGCGGCTTGCAGTCCGCTCATCTTCAGCGACCTAACGGGTGCCACCACTTCGGCGACCAACACGCGCCTTTTCCTCGCGGGCACGCTCGCGGGGACCGCCATCGGAGGCACGGCCGCATGGTTCCTGACGCGCGACGCGAAGCCTGACGACCCGAAGACGCACCGCATGGCGAGCATGCCGACCGCCGGGGTCATCGGCCAGAGCGAGACGAAGACGGGGCCCGTGCCCGCGTACGGTGTGAGCTACTCGGGGAGCTTCTGAGGGGGCGGGGGTTGTCATCGCCCTCCCCGACGTCTAGCGTCTCGGTCGCCCACGAGGCGGGAAGTCGGTGCAAAGCCGACGCGGAGCCGCCGCTGTAACCGAGGACGATCGCGCGAACCCCATCTCCACTTGTGCTCCCGACGCGGCCTCACGCCTCGTCGTGAACGCAGGGAAGGAGCGCGCGGGAGGATGATCCGGGAGCCAGAAGACCCCTCGCGAGCAGGCCGCGCAATTTCGTTCGGTCTCGTTTCCCATCGTCCGCGCGAGCTTCGCGGAACGAGGTCGCGATGAAGACTCGATTCCCTTTCGGTCGTGCGCGGCACATTGCCCCGCCTCTTCGGCTCGCGGTCACGGTCGCGTTCGTCGCGTGCAACGGGACGACCTCCGAAGGCCCCGCCCATAGCACCGGCGAAGCTGATGCCACCTGCGCCCGCTCCACGCTTCTCGTGGCCGCCAGCGACTTCAACCAGGGCGACAGCGACCTCGGCCTCCTCGCCCTCGACGGCGGAGCATCCTTCTCCGCAGGCGGGCCCACGCTCGGCAGCGATCCGGCCCTCGCGAGCTCGGCGGGGCGCGTCTTCTGGATCGATCGCACCAGCGGCAACATCCTCGAGCTCGACCCACGCTGCGCCGCACCGCTCGCAGAACCGTGGTCGACGAATGACCCTGGCCCTGGCGGTTCGACCAACCCGCAGGATATCGCCGTCGACCCCGCAACCGGGAACCTCTGGATCGCGCGCTTCAAGGTCTCCACGATCCTCGTGAAGAGCTCGGACGGCGCCACCGACCTCGGACGCATCGACCTCTCGACCGTCGCCGGGGTGAACCGCAACCCCTACATGAGCTCCATCCGCATCATCGACCTCGGCAATGGCGAAGGCCCTAAGGCGTACGTCACGCTGGAGATGCTCTTCCCGTACCCGATGGTGACGCAGCCCTCGTACATCGTCCGGCTCGACGTGGCGACCGCTCTCCAGACGGGCAAGGTCGAGGCGGCGCTGGAGCTCCAGGGGCGTAACCCCTTTGGGCTGATGGTCGAATACGACAAGGCGCTCTACCTCGCCGAGCCGGGGAGCTTCACCGACGCGACCGAGACCGGCGCCGGCATCGAGAAGGTCGATCTCGCCAGCTTCACGTCGAAGCTCCTCGTGCGCGAGTCGGACATCGGGGCGAGCGTCGATCAGGTTTCGATCACCTCAGGGTGCGCGACCGCCATCGTCGCGGCGCCCAACGCAGAGAACACCACGTCGGTCATCAGCTTCGACCCGGCGACCGGCGCCATCGTGACTCCCCTCTCGGCCAGGTTCCTCACGACCGACGCAGGCTTCGAGCTCGGCGGGATGACCTGGCTCGATGGCGGGCTCAATGTCATCGGGGACGGGACAGGGGTCTCCGGGGAGGGGTACGCGGTCCACGTCCTGACGGCGTCGAGCACGTGCACCCTCACGGAGTCCGCGCGTTCTCTCTACGCGCCGCTCCCCCCTATCGCGTTCGTGCCGGTCCCGTAGAGGCGGAATCGAGTCTTGTGTCGAGCGTGGACCGGTCTTGTCTCGAGACAGAACGGGTCCGCCCTTGACGAACACGCGTCCCCCCTACGCCCGGAGGTGGTCCTTCACGAACGGGAGCACCGACTCGTTGACGAGCGCCGGGTCCTCCAGCGCGCTCAGGTGCCCGACCCCCTCGAACGGCACCAGGATGGTCCCTGCGATGCGCGATGCGATGCGCCGGCTGTGCTCTGCGGGGGTCGCAACGTCCTCCTCGCCGTAACCGACGAGCGTCGGCACGCGAATCTCGCGGATTCGCTCGAGAATCGACGGACGATCGATCGACACCGCAGCCACGGCGCGGGTGACCCCTTCGATCGGAAACCCGCCGAGGCTCCGCTCGAACTCGAGCACCAGCTCCGGCTTGTTCGTGCGCGTCGCCTCCGAGAACATGAGAGGCACGATCTTCTTCTTCACCATCGCTGGCGGCAGCCCGATGCGGAGCGCGAGGGCGCACATGGCGCGGTACTCGAGCCGCTCGCGGAACAGCGTGCCGTCGGCGCTCGTATCGAGCAGCACCATGCCGGCCAGCCGCTTCGGATGCGACAGCGCCACGCGCATCCCGAGCATCCCGCCCCACGAGAGCCCCACGATGAGGGCGCGCTTGATCTGGAGCTGGTCGAACGCCTCGATGAGGGCGCTCGCGTGGTCCTCCAGCGAGAACGGCGGGGGCACCTCGCTACGACCGTGACCCGGGCCGTCGATGGCGACGACCCGGCCCAGCGCGCGGAGGGGGCCCATCTGCCCCTTCCACATGCCGCTGTCACACAGGAGACTGTGGAGGAGAACAATCGTGGGCTCGCCAGGCTTGCCGCCGGATGCGTCCACCCCCCCCTCCTCGTAGAACCACCGGCCTAGACGGGTCCGGAGGTAGGCCATTACGGGAAGATCTCGCGCTCCTTGTAGACGGCCTCGATGCGCTGGAGAGCGAGCCCGTAAGCGGCGATACGACGATCGCACTTCTTCATGCGGGCGAAGTCACTGACCTCTCGGTACGCGCGCTTCATCGCCTTCTCGAGCTTCGCGTCGACCTCTTCCTCCGTCCAGCTCTCGGAGCGCTTGTTCTGGACCCACTCGTAGTAGCTGACGGTGACGCCGCCCGAGTTGGCGAGGACGTCGGGGAGGATGTCGATGCCGCGCTCGAGGAGGATCTTCTCCCCCTGCGGCGTCGTGGGGCCGTTCGCCCCTTCGACCACCATGCGAACGTTGAGCGCCTTGGCTTCCGCCTCGCCGATCTGGTTCTCGAGGGCGGAGGGGGCAAAGATGTCGGCCTTCGTCGCGAAGAACTCCTCGCGCGTGATCGACTTGCCACCCGGGTAGCCCGCGATGGATCCCTTGGCCGCGACGTAGTCCTGCAGCTTGTGCGCGTTGAAGCCTTCCGGGTTGATGAGGTAGCCCGTGTGATCGCCGACCGCGATCGTCGACACGCCGAGCTTCGACAGGATGACGGCGCAGTTCGAGCCGACGTTGCCGAAGCCCTGGACGGTCATCGTCGAGCCTTCCAGGTTGAAGTTCGTCTCCTGCGCCCATTCGGTCACGCAGTGGACCATGCCCTGCCCCGTGGCCTTGGCGCGGCCGAGGGTGCCGCCGCTCGCGACCGGCTTGCCGGTGACGACGCCTTTGACGCTCTGCTTGTTGAACGCGCCGACCATGTTGGCGTACGTGTCCATCATCCAGGCCATCGTCTGCGAGTTCGTGTTCACGTCCGGCGCGGGGATGTCGTACTCCGGGCCGATGTTCCCGCCGAGGGCGTGGGTGAACCGGCGCGTGATGCGCTGCAGCTCGTCCTTGCTCACGCTGCGCGGGTCGAACTTGATGCCGCCTTTGCCGCCGCCGAAGGGCAAGCGCATGAGCGCCGCCTTCCAGGTCATCATCGACGCGAGCGCCTTGACGTCGTCGAGCGTCACGTTCGGGTGGAACCGCATGCCCCCCTTGAACGGGCCGAGCAGGTTGTTGTGCTGGACGCGGTAGCCCTTGAAGAGGCGCACTTCGCCGTTGTCCATGCGGACGGGGAAGTTGATGATGATCTCGTTCTTCGGCTGGCTCAGGATCGTCTGTACGTATGCCTCGAGGCCGACGACCTTCGCGGCGCGATCGAGGTAGTCCTGAACGACCTTGAAGAAGTCGTACTCCTTGGGCAGCGAGCTGCGCGAAGCCGGAGGCGGGGGGATATCGGTGCCGCCGCTTGTCGCGGCGGAAGGTGCGGCGGAAGCAGCGACGGTTGACTTGTTCGACGGATCGGTCGGCGTCATGGTCATCCCTGGCAGAGGTGAGAGGCCAGCGGGATAGCACAGAAAGAACGGCGTGCGAGTCCACGCGAGTCACCTCACGAGAGCGTTCCGTCGGGAGCATCCGCGTGACGTGCTGCGTCGTAAGAGCGGCACTCCTGCGTGCCGGCTGTGCGGCCGCGTCAAACGAACAAGAGCGCGTACACGTACACCGCGATGCTCGTGAAGATGAGCGCGTCGGCGCGGTCGAGGATGCCGCCGTGGCCTGGGACGATGGCCCCCGAGTCCTTCACCCCCATCGAGCGCTTGATGAGCGACTCGCCGAGGTCGCCCGCCTCGCCGAGCGCGCCGGCGACGATCGCGAGAGGGATCGTGTGGCTGAGCGGGATCTGCTTCAGAAACCCGAGGCTCCCCATGAGCGCCCCCACGACGGCCCCCACGAGACCGCCGATGGCCCCTTCGATCGTCTTCTTGGGCGATACCGCCTCGTAGAGCTTGTGCTTGCCGAGGAAGCGCCCGGCGAAGTAGCCCCCCGTGTCGGCGAACCAGGCGAACATGAACGCGAGGAGCGCGAGCCCCGGCCCCGCGGAGCCGAAGTCGCGCTGCGTCACGGCGAGCAGCGTGAGCGGCGCGGCGACGAACACAGGGGCGAACGCGAGCCCGAACGCCCGAACCGCGGCGGTGCTCACGTCGCCCAGGCGGGCGAGTGTAAAGAGAAGAGAGATTGCGGGCAGCCCCACGACGAGCCCGAGCATCACGCGCGCGTCGTGCACTTTGAGATACACGACGAGAGAGACCGCCTGGCAGAGGAGCACCCCGAAGCGCTTGGCGACCAGGTCGCCCGGGTGCGTCATCGCGAGCAGCTCCCACGAGCCGATGGAGACGCAGGTGATGACCAGGGCGTAGAAGGCCCAGGGCGAAAGGTAGAGGAGCGCGATGATCGCGGGAGCGCCGACCGCGCCCGTGAGGAGACGGACCGTGAGGTTGCTCTTGGCTGCGCTCACGAATCGCTACACGGCCAGGAGGCTCGGCCCGCTCAGCGGCGCCGGTGGGGCGGCTGCTGCCAGCGGACCGCCAATGGACGCGCTATCGGAGGCAGGCGGCTCCGGGAAAGCACCCTGACCGACGAGACCGAAGCGGCGCTCGCGGGCCTGGTAGCTGGCGACAGCGCGGTGGAGCTCCGCGGAGCCGAAGTCGGGCCAGAGCGCGTCTTCGAAGTAGAGCTCGGCGTATGCGAGGCCGAAGAGCAGGAAGTTCGAGATGCGTCGCTCGCCGCCGGTGCGAATGACGAGGTCCGGGTCCCCGACGGCCAGGCTCGGCATGAGCGACCGCATGCGCTCGGGGGTGATGTCGTTGGGCTCGAGCGTCCCGTCGGCGACGGAGCGCGCGAGCTCGCGGGCTGCGTCGGCGATCTCTTCGCGGCCGCCGTAGCTGAGCGCGAGGGTGAGGGTCATCTGCTCGTTGTCGTCCGTCTCGCGACGCAGCGGGTCGAGCACGGCGCGGACGAGCGACGGCAGGCGCCCGAGGTTCCCCACGGCGTGAAGACGGATGCCGTTGTCGAGCAGCTCGTCCCGCTCGGAGAGCAAGAACTCGCGCAGGAGGAGCATGAGGGCGTCGACCTCGTCCTCGGGCCGCGCCCAGTTCTGCTCGCTGAACGCGTAGAGCGTGAGCGCGCGGATGCCGAGCCGGCGCGCCGCTCGAACGGTACGGCGAACGGCGTCGGACCCCTCGCGGTGCCCCTCGCGGCGCGGGAGGCCGCGCTGCTGGGCCCAGCGGCCGTTGCCATCCATGATGATGCCGACGTGGGCGGGCAGGTTTCTGGCTTCGACGAGTGTCATGGCCGTGGGGCGCGGGGGTTATCACGACGGAAAGTCGCCGGCAATTGCACCGCGCCGGTGATGAGGAACGCTCGGGGGGAGCGGGGGTAGTTCCGGGGCGGGCAGTGGTGGGGCGGGCTACTTCGCGATCTTCATCACGGTACCGGCTCCGTTATCCGTCCAGTAGACGTTCGCAGCGTCCACGGCGATGTTGTACGGATCGGTCTGCCCCGATGCGAGCGTGGTCAGGGCGCCGCCGCCGATGGGCACCTTCATCACGGTGCCGCCGCGGTAGTCCACCCAGTAGACGGTCGTGGCATCGATGGCGAGACCGTCGGACATGTTCTGTAGCGTGGCGAGCGTCGTCAGGGCGCCACCCGCGAGCGGGACCTTCGTCACCGAGCCTCCGCCTGCATATTCTGTCCAGTAGACGCTCGTCGCGTCCACGGTGATGCCATAGGGCTCGTCCTGCTCCGAAGCGAGCGTCGTCGGCGTGCCGCCGCCCAGAGGGACAGTCAGTACGGCGCTGTTGCCGAAGCTGGTCCAGTAGACGCCCTTGGGACCCACCGTGATCCCCGCCGGAGTGTTCTGCCCCGAGGCCATCGTGGTCAGGGTGCCGCCGCCGAGGGCCACCTTCATGACCGTGCTGCTGCCGATGTTGGTCCAGTAAACGCTCGTAGCGTCCACTGCGATCTCCTCGGGATTGCTCTGGCCCGACGCGAGCGTGGTCGGGGTACCGCCACCGAGGGGCACCTTCATGACGGTGCCCGCCCCGGTAGCGCCCGCACCGTTGTCCGTCCAGTAGACGCTCGTGGTATCTATCGTCAGGAAGACGGGGCCGTTCTGCGCCGAGGCGAGCGTGGTGGGCGTCCCGCCGCCGACGGGGACCTTCATCACGTTGGTGCCCGCCGTCCAGTAGACGCTCGTTGCGTCGACGGCGATCCCGAAGGCCCCCGTTTGGCCCGAGGCAAGCGTGATCGCGCCGCTACCGGCATCGGCGCCCGACCCGCTCCCCGTGCCGCTCCCGGACCCTGTGCCTGAACCCGAGCCGCTGCCCGTCCCGGTTCCCCCACCGCCGCCCGGCGCCCTGGCGCAGCGGAATCCGACGGCTCCGTTGCGAACGGTCGGAGGGTAGCCGCCGTTGCGGTACGAGGGGTACATGGCCGCCGCGGTGTTGTGGAAGTCGCCGTTGCGCGCGACGCGATTGGGCGTCGCGGAGGCGGCCGCGGGGAGATAGGCGCAATCGGTGCAAGGATCGACGTAGGTGGCGTTGTACCAGTCGAGGTTCCAGTCCCAGACGTCCCCCCCCATATCGAACTGGCCCCACAGCCCCGCGCCGAGCGTGGCGGTGCCGACCGGCGCGAAACACGCGACGCCGGAGCACATCCCCGTGCCGTTCGGGTAGTTGTCGCCGTAGATGCCGTACTGGTTGCTCGTCCCTGGAGGCGCCCCGCCCCACGCGTACTCGCGCTGCTGGCTTCCACCGGCCGCCGCATATTCCCACTCGGCTTCGCTGGGCAAGAAGCCTCCGTCCCAGATGCAGAACGCGTACGCCTCCGCCCAGGTGACGCAGTTGATGGGGAGGTTCTCCTGGGTGCCCGCCGTGGTCGTCCACGTGTCGAAGGGCGCGGCGCACGCCAGGTTCGCGTCGGTCGGCGCGACGTTGACGTTGTCGGACACGACCCAGCCGGGCTCGTAGGTCCCTGGGTTACCGCTGTTGGCGAGCCCCTGGCCACCGTTCAGGTGCGTGTGCTTGCCCGAGCCTGCGGCCGGCAGGTAGCCCGCCCCGTTGTTCCAGGCGGCGACGAACTCGCGGAATCGCCCAACCGTCACGAGGTAGTCGTCCAGGCTGTACGTGCTGATGGTCGCCGAGTCGGCCTCGGCGGTCGGACCGCTCCCCGTGTTGGTGTACGTCCGGTAGAACGTCCCCCCAGTCACTTCCGGGCTCGTGCAGCAGCTCTCGTTCCCCGTGCCGCCTGCCCCGCAGTTGGTGAGACCAGGGCCGCTACTGACGCAGCTCGTGGGGGGAGGACCGCTGCTCGAGCTGCTGTTCGATCCGCTCCCCGAACCCGAGCCGCTCCCCGCGTCGAAGCCGGTGTTCGAGCTGCTCCCCGCGTCGAAGCCTGTGCTCGCGCTACTGCTCGCACCCGACCCGCTGCTGGAGCTCGACCCCGCGTCCTTCTTGCTCCCCGACGTCGCGTCGCTCCCCGCGTCCGCGTGGCCGCCGGAGTAGGGGGTGTAGCCTGGCGGCAGCGTGCAGTCGTACGCGCCGAACGTGGTCCCGTCGCAGAGGATGTACACGTCGGTCGAGCAGAGGGCCGTGTCCTGGATGACCACGTAGGTGTAGCCGGTGCATGACGAGGGGAGGCCGCTCGGCGTTTGACCCGCGGTGAAGGCCGTTGCGCCCGCGGGCAGGGTGCCGCTGCCGCTGCTCTTGCTGGAGCAGGCGGCGGTCACGAGCACGGCGAGCGACACGGACGCGATGACGGAACGCCGCGAGAGCTGGCGCGTGGAAGTCACTTCGCCACCTTCATCACGCTGCCGCTCGGGCTACCCTGCGCGTTGTTCGTCCAGTAGACGCTCGTCGCGTCGACGGCGATGCCGTACGGGTCCTGGAGCCCCGACGCGAGCGTCACGACCGAGCCCCCGCCGATCGGCACCGCCAGCACCGCCCCTTCGCCCGGGTCGGCCCAGTACGCGTTCATCGCGTCGACGACGATGTTGCGAGGCGCGTTCTGCCCCGACGCGAGCGTCGTCGGGCTACCGCCGCCGATGGCCACCTTCACCACCGAGTTACTGGCGGCGTTGACCCAGTACACGCTGGTCGCGTCGAGCGCGATCCCCTGCGCCTGCGACTGCCCCGAGGCCAGCGTGGTGGGCGTGCCCCCTCCGATGGGGATCTTCATCACGCTGCCGGTCGGGTAGACTAGGTCGGTCCAGTAGACGTTCGTCGCGTCGACGACGATGCCCCACGAGTTGTTCTGCGGCGAGGCGAGGGTCGTGGGCGCTCCCCCTCCGATGGGCGCCTTAATCACGGTGCCCGCGTTCGGGCCGGTGCTGCCCGTGGTGGTCCAGTAGACGCTCGTCGCGTCGACGGCGACCCCCTCGGGGTTCAGCTGGTTGGCGGCGATCGTCGTCGTTGCGCCTCCTCCGATGGGCACCTTCATCACGGCGTTCTTGCTGGAGTCGGTCCAGTAGACGTTCGCGCTGTCCAGGGCGATCGCCTCCCCCACGGCCCCCCCCGAGGCGAGGGTGGTCAGAGCCCCGCCTCCCGTCGCGACCTTCATCACGTTTCCCCCCGC
>Ga0302279_10007217_pt1 | contig 11443 bp, 8 predicted proteins | sample III_Bog_N3_3_FD_194541 | JGI IMG/M metagenome (GOLD analysis project Ga0302279, IMG submission 194541) | Peat permafrost microbial communities from Stordalen Mire near Abisko, Sweden - III_Bog_N3_3 | ecosystem: Environmental > Terrestrial > Soil > Wetlands > Peat | place: Sweden: Abisko...
AGGAAATGAGCGCGTGAAACCCCTTATATACGGCCTGCAGTAGCGGTTTTTGCTGCCACGCCTGTCGGTTGGAGTGGATCTCAACGTCATGCTGCACGACCGGCAGCGGCTCGCCCGCGTTCATTTTTGTATAATTAGGGGAACGTCCAGCGTGAATTAGATGTCCATCCGACCTCAAGATAACTCCGGCGCCTGACCAGGATTTATGATTGCCAACCCCCGCAAAATCCAGCGGTCTGAACAACCTATATAGATGACGAGAATTTGCCTGCCCATAACCCTGTTGCTCTCGCTCGTCTCGCTGGTCTCTCTGCGGGCAGAGGCGCCTCCCGTGGCAGGCACGCTCCCCGAGGATTACCTTCCCGCCCTTAGGCCGCTCCTGAAGGAGGCGGTGGAGCGGTCGCCTACCACGATTTCAGCCAGCATCGCCCTCGCCCAGGCGGAGGCCAACCGGTATTTGAGCGCCTCGACCCTTTGGCCCTCGGTCAGCGCCAGCGGAAGCTACATGGACACCTCGGAATCCGTCGGCCATGGAACTCCGAGCAGGGAATCGGGCTCTGCCTACAGTGCGGGTATTTCGCAGCCGATCTTCCAGTGGGGCGCCTACAAGAACCAAGCGCAGATCGGAAGCCTTGGCGTCAAGATCTCCGAGCGGCAGTTTGCGGACGCGTACCGGAGCCTGGCGGTCACGATTCGCGAGCAGTACATGAGCCTTGTCGTGAAGAAGATCGCCCTGCGCAATGCGCGGTTCCAGCAGAAGCTCTCCGAGCAGGCGCTCGCCACGCAGCACGCACGGTTTGAGGCGGGTTCGGTCTCGGAGGCGGAGGTTCAGGGCTTCAGCATGAGTGTCGAGGACAACACGCTGGCCGCCGACAGGGCCGAGGAGGACTACCGGTACGCCAAGCGGGTGTTCACGCGGCTGGTCGGGATCGAGGACCTGCCGGAGGACCAGGTTCCCCTGGAACTGCCCCATCCGGAGTATTCCGCTAACCTAGCGGACGCGCTCCTTTCGGGATTCGTGGGCGAGGGAATCGAGACCACCTTTCAGAGCGAGGTGTTCCACATGTACCTGGAGCAAGCGGATAAGACGTACTCGATTGCGAAGGTCCGGCTGCTCCCGAAGGTGAGCGCCGCTGCCTCCTACAGCTATTCCTATCAGAACTCGGTTTCCGCCAACTCTGTAACCCAGGTCGGCATCAAGGAGGAGAGTGTGAATGTGGGGGCCAACTGGACCCTCTTTGACGGGTTCGCCACCCGGGGCGCGAAGCTTTCGGCGCTGGAAAACCGGCGCCAGTACGAGCGCCTGCGCCAGAACTACATCGACACGACGGTGGACTCGGTCACGTACACGCGCCACCAGCTGGGCTTTGCGCAGCGGGCCATGGCCTCGGCGGAGGTGCACAATGCACTGATCGAGGTCCAGGTGAAGCGGTTCATCGAGGACAAGGCCTTGGGCTACGCCTCCCAGGCGACGATCGACGCGGGCACCTTAAACCTCGACGCCACGCAGTTCAACATGGCGTACGCGCGCAACACCTACCTGAACACCTGGACTGAATTCGTCTCGATCGCCGGGGTGGACCCCGCGCTCGCCAACCTCCCCCCACGCTATGTCCGATAAACCCAAACGGTTCCCCCTCTGGCTTAAGCTGCTTGCGGTGGCCCTGGTGCTCGCCCTGGTCGGCCTGGGCGTCCAGCGCTACCTGAGGCCCGTGGCCAAGGTTGAACCCGTGATCAGCGGCGACGCCGTCGATGCCGAGCCGGGCAGCGTCGTCGTGAAGGAGCACTATTCCATGCAGATGAAGAGCGCCGTGCCCGGCCGGGTGCTCAGCAAGGACTACAAGCTCGACACCGGGCTGCGGGTCAAGGAGGGCGACATCCTCGCCCACCTGGACACGGCCGACACCGAGATCGCGATCGAGCAGGTCCAGAGCCTGATCACCGCAGCCAAGCAGCGCATGGAACTCGGCTCCGCCCAGAAGTTCGCCTTAGAGACGGCGAAGTCCGATTTCATCAATACCGAGCGCCTCTTCAAGATGGGGCAGATCTCCGACAGCGAGTACCAGAAAGCCCGCAGGCAGGTGGAGACCATCAACCAGCAGCTGGCCCTGGAAAAGGTCCGCGACGAGGAGGACTTGGCCACCGACGAAAACACGCTCAAGAAGAACAAGCTCGAGCTTGAGAAGATGACGATCAAGGCGCCCTTTGACGGGGTGGTCTCGGTCGTGAACGCCCATCCCGGCGACCTGATCAACCCCGGCGACCCGATCATCACCATGATCACGACCGATCGGATCGTGGAGGCGAAGATCAGCGAGGAGAACTTTGCCAACATAAGGCCCGGTGAGAAGGTCTCGGTTCGCTTCCTTCCCTACGGTGCCTGGGTCTACAACGGGACGGTCACCAAGGTCCTTCCGACCGCCGACCCGGAGACCCAGCGCCACCTGGTCGATCTTGTCGTGACGGACATCGAGCCTGAAAAGCTGATTCCCGGGATCACGGGTGAGGTTTCGATCGAGGTGGGACGCCATCCCGCAAAGTCGATTATACCGCGCCGGGCGCTCCTGAATGAGAACGTCTATGTCGTCAAAAACGGCAGGGTGGAACTCAGGCAGGTCAAGAAGGGCTTCGTCTGGCTGACCGGGGTCGAGATCCTTGAGGGGCTTGAACCCGGCGAGCAGGTGATCGTCGAGGACCTGGACAGCTTCCATGACGGCGACAGCGTCAGCACGGTGGAGCTGCCGTCGGACGCCTTCTCCAAGAAGAAATAGGGCGCTTTACCGGATGTCCCAGAACTTCCGCATCGCGCTGCGCTTCTTGACGGCAAAGAAGCGGGCCATGGTGATGAGCCTGTCCTGCATCATCCTGGGTGTGGGTCTCTTCATTGTGACCCAGGCCGCGACGACCGGCTTCCAGGAATTCTTCATCAAGACGATCCTGGGGACGAACGGCGCGATCCTCATCCAGGACAAGCTGCAGGCCACGATGCGCAGCATCGAGGTGAGCGGCTACAACTCCGGGGTCGAGATCCGCCAGAAGGAGGGCCAGAAGTACATCGAGGGCATCGAATACCCCGCGCTCCTGACGGAGGGCGTGAAGAGCTTTAAGAACGTGAAGGGCGTCTCGGCCGTGCTCCGGGGCTCGGTCACGATCCGAAGCTCTTTCCGGGAGCAGACGGCGCAGGCCTATGGGATTGTGATCGAGGACCACCTGGCCGTCTCGGATCTGGCCTCCCAGATTGTGCAGGGCTCCCTCCAGGACTTCCGGGTGCAGGAGGGTGGGGCCCTGATCGGACGGGTCATTGCAGACAAGCTCCAGCTGGACCCGGGTGACACCTTCGAGATCGAGAACAAGGGGGAGATCCACCATTTCAAGGTGAGCGCTATCTACCAGACGGGCGTGAACGACATCGACAGCGTCCGCATCTATATCCAGATGGACCAAGCTCGGGCGCTCTTTAAAAAGCCGACCGGAGCGACCTACCTCCAGGTGAGCCTCTTTGACCGGAACCGGGCCCTCGAGGATGCGGCGGAAATGAGCAACTCGCTCGCGCACAAGGCCGACGCATGGCAGGAACGGGAAAAATCCTGGCTCGGGGTCTTCAGGGCATTCCGGGTTGCGACCGCGATCACGGTGTCCGTCTTCACGCTCATCGCCGGTTTGGCCATGTTTAACACCTTGGCAATGATTGTCTTGGAGAAAACCAAGGAGATCGCGATCCTACGCTCCATGGGCTACACGAGGCAGGACATCTCCCGCATCTTCCTCTGGCAGGCGGCCATTGTCCTTGGGATTGGCAGCCTTCTTGGCTGCGCCATAGGGGCCGTCATCACCTACGCGATCTCCCAGTACCCGCTGCCGATCACCGGCATCTTCACGACCCACAAGTTCTTGGTCCAATGGAGCCGGTGGCATTACATCGAGGCCGTAGGCTGCTCGATCTTCATCGTGATGATCGCGAGCCTGGTCCCGTCCCGCAGAGCCGCGCGGCTTGAGCCGGGCGACATCATCCGGGGAACGGCTCAATAAGATGGCCAACGAACCCAAGATTGCCCTTCGCTGCGACAAGCTGCACCGCTTCCTCGGCCAGGACGAGGGCCGGGTGCATGTCCTTAAGGGCGTGACCTTTGAGGCCCAGGCCGGCTCGGTCTACGCGATCGTCGGACCCTCTGGCTGCGGCAAGTCGACCCTTCTCTACCTCCTTGGGCTCCTGGACCAGCCGGATGGGGGCGAGATCTGGATCAACGGGCAACTGATGTCGAACAGCCAAGATTCGATCCGGACCGCGGCCCGGGGCGAGCACATCGGCTTCGTCTTCCAGTTCCACTTCCTGATGCTCGAATTCACGGCCCTGGAGAACGTGATGATGCCCATGAGGAAATTGGGGAAATTGACCCCTCTCGAGATGGAGGCCCGAGCCACGCAGCTTCTGGACACGGTAGGCCTGGCCGACAAGCGCCATAGGTTGGGGACCCACCTCTCGGGCGGCGAGCAGCAGCGCGTGGCGATAGCCCGGGCGCTCGCGATCCAGCCGACGATCATCCTGGCCGACGAGCCCACGGGCAACCTGGACGTGAAGAACGCGGGCGTCGTCTTCGACCTCCTGACGAGCCTCGCTAAGGACAACGGCCAGGCCGTGGTCTTGGTGACCCACAATCCCGACATTGCCCACCGCTGCGACTTCACCCGGCCGATGCGGGACGGTGTTTTCGTCTAGGAAACCAGCACGTTAGGGCGGCGGGAGGGCCCCCATGGGGGAGTCCGGGGACTTTTTTCCGAGAAAAAAACGCTCCTTTAGAAATTAAGGTTTACAACCCAAACCCGGAGCCCTTCTTTCGGAGGCATTTCCAGCCCTTATAAGACGCTCCGTGAGCCACGATACATCTCGAAAAAGCTTCCTCGCTAGGGTACTCGGGTCCTCCTCCGTGGGGGCCTTTGTGCCCGGGGCCGACCTCGGGGCTGTCGCTCCCGCACCGAACAACAAGGCGGACGGCTCGGCCGTCGCCTTCCAGCTCCGTACGCAGCCCCGCGCTGGCGCACGGCGTGAGGGATCGGCCTAAGGCCTAGGGAAAATGGCGAAGCTCTTTCCGAAGTCGTTCAACACGCTGCCGCTGCAGCTCGGGATCTACCTGGTCGTCCTGGTGTGCATCGCTACGGCCGGGGTCACGTACTACATGACCCCGAAGTACACCCGGGTGGGGTACGCTCCGATCCAGCCGGTCCCGTACAGCCACGCCAAGCACGTGGGGGAGCTCGGGCTCGACTGCCGGTACTGCCACAGCACGATCGACACGGCGGGCGCCGCGGTGCCGACGAGCCAGACGTGCATGAACTGCCACAGCCAGATCAAGACGGCGAGCCCCGCCCTGGCCCTGGTCCGCGAGAGCTTCCAGACCGGCAAGTCGGTCCCGTGGGTGCACGTGCACGTGATGCCCTCCTACGTCTACTTTGACCACTCGATCCACGTGAACCGCGGCATCAGCTGCGTCGAGTGCCACGGCAACGTGAACCGCATGGATGTCGTGACTCAGAAGAAGCCGATGAGCATGGGTTTCTGCCTGGACTGCCACCGGGACCCGGCGAGCCACGTCCGCGAGAAGGGCGACATCTTCAACCTGGATTCCAAGACGATCGCCCAGACCCAGGGCATCGAGGCCGCCCGCAAATTCGTGCACGACTGGAACATCAAACCTCCGCAAAGCTGCTCCGGCTGCCATCGATGAAACGCAAGATCGAACATCCTGCCCCGTCTGAACGGGCGCTCAAGGGCCCGCGCTACTGGCGGAGCCTGGACGAGCTCGCGGCGACGCCGGGGTTCAAGGCGGCGGTGGCCAAGGAATTTCCCGAGGGGGCCGATAGCATTGAGGGCGTCGACCGCCGGCAGTTCATGAAGATCATGGCGGCCTCCTTCGCGCTGGGCGGGGTGGGGCTCGCGGGCTGCCGCAGGCCCGAGGAGCACATTCTTCCGTTCGGCAAGTCGGTCGAGGGCGCGGTCCCGGGGCTCCCGGTCTACTATGCGACGGCGATGCCGATGCGCAGCTGGGCCGTCCCGCTCCTTGCGGAGACGCACCAGGGCCGCCCGACGAAGCTCGAGGGAAACCCGAACTACGCCCCGCACGGCGGGGCGAGTTCCCTCCTGGCCCAGGCCTCGATCCTTGACCTTTACGATCCGGACCGGGCGACCGCCCACAAGAAGGACGGGGAGGCGATCGACGCCGACGCCGTGAAGGCGCTCCTGGCGGACGTGGGCAAGAATTTCCAGGCCTCCCAGGGCGCGGGCCTTGCCATCCTGACGGACGGCTCGTCGTCCCCGACTCGCGCGCGGCTCATGCGCAACGTGCGGACGATCTTCCCGAAGGCGCTCTGGGCCGAGTATGAGCCGGTCTCCGACGAGCCTCCGGTTGCGGTCGCCCGCGCGGTCCTGGGATCGAACGTTCGGCCCCTCTACCGCTTTGCGAAGGCCAAGCGGATCGTGAGTATCGACGCCGATTTCCTGCAGGCGGAGTCGGGCAGCCTTTCCTACGCCCGGGACTTTGCCAAGGGGCGCCGCGTCGTGAAGAAGGACGACCCGATGAGCCGCCTCTATGTGGCGGAGAGCAACCTGACGATCACGGGAAGCATGGCGGACCACCGCGCCCGGCTGGCCTCAAGCCACATGCTCTCCTTTGCGGCGGCCCTGGCCGAGAAGGTCACGGGCAACCCCCTGTACGCCAAGGCGGCCGAGGGCCTCTCGGTCCCTCCCGCCTGGATCGCCGAGTGCGCCGCAGACCTCCTCGCCAATAAGGGCGCGAGCCTGGTCCTTGCCGGTTCGCACCTGCCGGACGCGGTGCACGCGGTCGTCTACGCGATCAACGACTTCCTGGGGAGCTTCGGGACCACGGTCGACTTCATCTTCAACACGAAGCCGCACACGGTCGGGATCTCCGGTATCGCCGAGGCGATCACGAAGGGGACGGTGAAGACGCTCCTGATCCTGGGCGGGAACCCCGCCTACAACGCACCGGCCGACCTGGATTGGGCCACGCTGCAGAAGTCGGTTTCCCAGGTGATCCGCTTCGGGTACTACGAGGATGAGACCTCGGCCCTCGCGGGGATCCATATCGCGGCGGCCCATTACCTCGAGTCCTGGGGCGATGCGCGCACGGCCGACGGCACGGTGGTGCCGATCCAGCCGATGATCCTCCCGCTCTTTGGCGGGCTGACCCAGAACGAGGTCCTGGCCTCGCTCGCGGTCCTTCCGAGTTCTGACCCGCACCAGCTGGTCTTTGAGACCATCACGGCCGGCACGGGCGCGAACGCGGCAAAGGTCTTCACCAAGTTCCTGCATGACGGGGTCCTTGAGTTCAACCTGAACGGCAGGGTCCAGAAGACGGCGTTCCCCCCGATGAGGGTGCGCCTGAACCAGGCCGCGGTCGCCGGGTACCTGATCACCCCGGGGGCGCACCCGGCCGTGACCGGCGACGCGCTCGAGGTCCGCTTCGTGGCCGATGCCCGTGTGGACGACGGCCGCTTCATCAACAACGGCTGGCTGCAGGAGTGCCCGGATCCGATCACGAAGATCAGCTGGGACAATGCGATCCTGATCAGCCCGAGGCTGGCCCGGGAACTGAAGATCGACTCCCCGGGCGAGGGCCTGAAGCAGGTGGCGAGGAAGGATCTGGCCGAATTCGACAAGGGCCGCGAGAACGCGCACTTGGTCGAGCTCACGATCGGGGGCCGAAAGATCGTGGGGCCGGCCCACATCCAGCCCGGACTCTCCAACTATACCGTCATTGTCCCCTTGGGCTACGGCCGCTCGAAGACGGGGCGGGTGGGGACGGGCACGGGCTTTAACGCCTACACGGCGCGCGATTCGAAGAGCCTGCACATCGCCACCGGCGTCACGATCCGGGTGACGGGCGACAAGATGTTCCTGGCGGATTCCCAGTGGCACTGGTCCATGGAGGGCCGCGACCTGGTCCGCGAGGGCAACCTGGGCGAATACCAGGAGAACCCCGGCTTTGCGCGGGAAGTGGGCCTGGAGGCCGAGAGCCCGAGGGCGGTCATCGACCCGGCGTTTGCGACCATGTCGCCGGCCGACAAGGCGAGCCAGATCCCGAGGGGCAACTCGCTCTACAAGACCCCGAGTTTCGACGGCGTCCACCAGTGGGGGATGAGCATCGACTTAAACACGTGCATCGGCTGCAACGCCTGCGTCGTGGCGTGCCAGGCCGAGAACAATGTCCCGATTGTCGGCAAGGAGCAGGTGCTGCGCGGCCGCATCATGCACTGGATCCGGCTCGACCGGTACTACTCCGACGGCAAGGCGTCGGCGGGCCCCTTTGGCGACGAGGGCAACAAGGAGATCCCCGAGGACCCGCAGATCTCCGTCCAGCCGATCGCCTGCATGCAGTGCGAATTGGCCCCGTGCGAGACGGTGTGCCCGGTGAACGCGACCGTGCACGACAACGAGGGCCTGAATGTCATGGCCTACAACCGGTGCATCGGCACCCGCTACTGCGCGAACAATTGTCCGTACAAGGTCAGGCGCTTCAACTTCTTCGACTGGAACATGCGGAGCCTGGACAGCCTGTACCTGGGGCCCCTGGGGCCGCAGGGCATGCCGGAGCTTGTGCAGATGGCGAAGAACCCCGAGGTGACGATCCGCATGCGCGGCGTCATGGAGAAGTGCACGTACTGCGTGCAGCGGATCGAGCGCGGGAAGATCGAGTGGAAGGTGAAGCGGGCCCAGGAGGGCCATCCCGAGGACGTCTCCGTGCCCGATGGCACGATCAGGACCGCCTGCCAGCAGGCGTGCCCGGTCGAGTCGATCGTGTTCGGGAACCTCTTGGATCCGGAGAGCGCCGTCTCGCGGGCCAAGGCCCTGGAGCAGGACTACGCGCTCCTCGGCTACCTGAACATCCGCCCGCGCACGACCTACCTGGCCAGGATCCGCAATCCGAACCCGAAGATGCCCGATTACAGCGAGCTCCCGCTTAGCAGGGTGGAGAACTGGAACAAGAACCATCCCGCAAAGTCCTGACCATGTCCCACGCTTCAGAACATACGGCTGACGCCCCCGCGGTCCTCAAAGAGGTGAACCCCGCGGTGAAGCCGCGCAATGCCATGGTGGGCCACAACCGGAGCTTCTCCTGGATCACGGAGAAGATCTGCGGGATTGCCGAGGAGAAGACCCCCATCTGGTGGTGGTGGTGCTTCGGGGTGGCGTGCGTCGTCGCCTCCTTCACCGTGATCGGCATCACGTACCTGGTCGCCACCGGGGTCGGCGTCTGGGGCCACAGGAACCCGGTCAACTGGGCCTGGGACATCGTGAACTTCGTCTTCTGGATCGGCATCGGCCACGCCGGGACCTTGATCTCGGCGATCCTCTGCCTCCTGCGCCAGAAGTGGCGCACCTCGATCAACCGCTCGGCCGAGGCCATGACGATCTTCGCCGTCGTCTGCGCCGGCATCTTCCCGGTGTTCCACATCGGCCGCGTCTGGTACGCCTGGTTCCTGTTCCCGCTGCCGAACTCGAACTACATCTGGCAGAACTACCGCTCGCCGCTCGAGTGGGACGTGTTCGCGGTCTCGACCTACGGGACGGTCTCGGTGCTCTTCTGGTACGTGGGCATGATCCCCGACCTGGCGACCATGCGCGACCGCTTCAACGCGGTCGGCAAGACGCTCAAGGCGCGGCTCTACGGGTTCTTCGCCATGGGCTGGCGGGGCTCCAGCCGCCACTGGAGCAACTACGAGATGGCCTACCTGATCCTGGCCGGCATCTCGACTCCCCTCGTCCTCTCGGTGCACACGATCGTCTCCTTCGACTTCGCGGTCTCGCTCCTGCCGGGCTGGCACACGACCATCTTCCCGCCGTACTTTGTCGCGGGCGCCATCTTCTCGGGCTTCGGCATGGTGCTGACCCTGATCCTGCCGCTTAGGGCGATCTACCACCTGGAGGACCTGATCACGCAGTACCACATCGACTGCATGTGCAAGGTGATCCTGGCGACCGGAACCATGGTGGGCTACGCCTACGCGATGGAGTTCTTCATCGCCTGGTACAGCTCCAATCCCTACGAAGGTTTCGCGTTCATCAACCGCGCCTTCGGCCCCTACTGGTGGAGCTACTTCATCATGATCACCTGCAACGTGATCACGCCGCAGTTCTTCTGGTTCAAGGCGGTGCGCGAGAACACGACCCTGGTCTTCGTCCTCTCGCTCTTCGTAAACGTCGGGATGTGGTTTGAGCGCTTCGTCATCATCGCCACGTCGCTTGCCCGCGACTTCCTGCCGTCAAGCTGGGGCTACTACAGCCCCTCCATTGTCGAGATCTTCACGTTCTTCGGGACCTTCGGGGTCTTCTCGGTCCTCTTCCTCCTCTTCATCCGCTTCCTCCCGATCATGGCGATCGCGGAGCTCAAGGCGGTGACACCCCAGGCCGACCCGCATGCCGGCCCCGAGCATTCCTGAACCCCAAGGCCATGGCTGACAAACCCTACGGCATCATAGCGACGTTCGACACCCCGGGGGCGCTCATGCACGCCGCCGAGCAGGTGCGCGACGCCGGGTACCTGAAATGGGACTGCATCACCCCGTTCCCGGTCCACGGCCTCGACAAGGCGATGGGGGTGAGGCGCTCCCGGGTGCCGAGGATTTCGCTGGCGGGAGGCATCACGGGCTTCTGCACGGGCATGAGCATGATCTGGTTCATGGACCGCTTCGACTACCCGATCACGGTGGGCGGCAAGCCGCTTTTTAGCCCGCTCTTCGCCTTCCCGGTGTCCTACGAGCTCACGATCCTCTTCACGGCCTTCGCGACCATCGGCGGCATGTTCTTCCTGAACGGCCTGCCGATGCACTACCACCCGGTCCTGAACTACGACCAGATCCGGCGCGGGACGGACGACCTGTTCTTCATCGTGATCGAGAAGATCGACTACCGTTACGACCCCGAGAACACCCGGGCCCTCCTGGCGAAACTGGGCGGCCGGGAGATCCAGGAGATCGAGAGCTGAAGGCCATGCGCACCCTCTATCTCATCACCGCCTTCGTCGTGGTCCTCGTGGTTTCCATCCTGGGGTTCCGCGGACGGACGTTCACGCACCCGCCGATGGACGTGTTCCCGGAATGGCTCTTCCCCGGGATGAAGCAGCAGCCGAAGTTGGTCCAGCAGACGGCGAGCGCCTTCTTTGCCGACGGCCGCTCGGACCGCGTGGCGCCGGCCGGAACCGTGGCCTCCTCCTTCGGGCCCGCCGGCCAGCCCCTGCGTGACGACGACTTCCTCTACCAGGGGAAGCTCCCTGACGGCACCTTTGCACGCGGGTTCCCCGCGTCGATCCATGTGGACATGAAGCTCCTGGAGCGGGGCCGCGACCGGTTCACGATCTACTGCTCGCCCTGCCACGGCGCCGTGGGCGACGGCATGGGGATCACCAAGAAGTACGGCATGGGGGCCGTC
>Ga0302279_10007223_pt1 | contig 11437 bp, 8 predicted proteins | sample III_Bog_N3_3_FD_194541 | JGI IMG/M metagenome (GOLD analysis project Ga0302279, IMG submission 194541) | Peat permafrost microbial communities from Stordalen Mire near Abisko, Sweden - III_Bog_N3_3 | ecosystem: Environmental > Terrestrial > Soil > Wetlands > Peat | place: Sweden: Abisko...
CGCCCGACGAGGAGCCCACAGCGCGGCTTCGGCGTCTCACGGGCGCATCCTGACGCAACGACCAGGGCTTCGTTCCCCACGGGATGCCAGAGGAACGCGTGCGCGAACGTGAACGCGCCGACCGGAGCCGGGCTCGTGCGGTCGGCGTTGGCCACTCCCCACGTCGCGCGCGCGAACGGGAGCCACGGACCGGCGAGCTCCGCGGTCTTCATGCTTCGTTCGAGCGCAGCCTCTATCCGCACGCCCAAGTCGACCTTCGCATCGTTGCGCGCGCCGGAGCAGCAGCGAAACCCCATCGCGGGGGACTTCGTCGTCGGCGGGCGCGCGAGCGAGTTGGCGCATCGTCCGGCGAGCTCCCCCGCGACCGCGTTCCCCCCCTTGAGCACGCCCAGGTCCTTTCGCCCGCCCCGTCCCCAGGGAACGTCGGTCCACTCCCACGCGCCGCCGTGTTGCTCGCGCACCCCGAAGCCACTCACGCACGCCGCAAGCTCACCGGTGGGTCGCTTCGCCGCGAGGTCGGCCGCTTCGCCGAGGCCGCACGTGGCCGCGTGAAAGTCGTCGCCTGTCTCGTACGTCGTGCTCGACGGCCCCTTGCAGGCACGCTCCCATTCGAGCTCGGTACAGAGCCGCTTGCCCCTCGCGGAGCACAAAGCCCCCGCCTCCTCGCGTGTCACGTTCGTGGTCGCGATAGCCCCCGCCTCGTCGGGATAGGGGAGCAGATCGATGAAGAAGGGGCCCATCTCGACCGAGCTCCCCGGCAGCTCCTCTTCGGCGACGCGCGGGACGCGGTCCTCGGGGGTGCCTGCGAGCAACGTCCCCGCGGGAATGTACGCCATGCCCGGCCGGCTCGTGGACGACCCCGCCGGCGCGGACGCCGAGGCTGCAGCGCCTCCGTGCGTGAGCCCCGTCCCCCCCTTCGAGTGAACGCCCCCGCCGCGGCTGCACGCCACGCCCACGCCGAGCACCCCTAGCCCGAACGCGATTGTGCTGTGGCCAACCCGAGTATCCGCCAGCCGCCCCCGCCGCGAACGAGCCATAGCTCAGTCCGCCTTGTCCGAGGCTTCTCGCAGACCCAGCTCCTTCATCTTCAGCTGGAGCCCCTTGCGCGAGATCTTGAGCAGGCGTGCGGCGTGCGTAACGTTTCCGCCCGTCTGCGACAGCGCGTGCCCGACGAGCTCTCGCTCGAGGCGGCTCATGGCCACCTTCACGTGCTCCTTGAGCCCCCCTTCGCCGGCGAGCGCGGCCTGCAGGTCTGCGTCGGTGAGCGGGAGGAGCGGCGCTGCGAGGGGGCCTCGAACCTCGGGCGAGATGTCCTGCGCGCGGAGCTTCTGGCCATCGCAGAAGAGGACGGCGCGCTCGATGACGTTTTCGAGCTCGCGGATGTTCCCCGGCCACGCATATGCCGAAAGGGCGTCGAGCGCTTCGGGCTCGACGCCGGTCACGTGCTTCTTGAGCCGCTCGTTGAACTTCGTGAGGAAGTGCTCGACCAGCGCGGGGATGTCACCGGCCCGCTCGCGCAGAGCAGGGAGGCGAATCGGGACGACGTTGAGCCGGTAGAAGAGATCCTCGCGGAAGTTCCCGTTCGCGAGGAGCTTCTTCAGGTCACGGTTGGTCGCCGCGACGAGGCGCACGTCGACGTGAATCGTCTTGATGCCGCCGACCCGCTCGAACTCGCTCTCCTGAAGCGCGCGCAGCAGCTTCACCTGCATTTCGACCGGGATCTCGCCGATCTCGTCGAGGAAGAGCGTGCCGCCGTTCGCCAGCTCGAAACGCCCCGGCTTGCTCGAGACGGCCCCCGTGAAGGCGCCGCGCTCGTAGCCGAACAGCTCGCTCTCGATGAGCTCTTTCGGGATGGCCGCGCAGTTGACCTTGATGAACGGCTTGTCGCTGCGGGACGAGTGGGCGTGGAGCGCGCGCGCGACGAGCTCCTTGCCGGTGCCGCTCTCGCCGGTGAGCAGGACCGTCGTCGGCGTGTCGGCCACCCGCTCGAGGATCGCGTAGAGGTCCGCGATGCCGTTGGACGTCCCGATGATGCCGAAGCGGGCGCCTGGAGCTATCTGCCGCGCGCTCACCTCTTCGCCGGCGAGCTGGCGCGTTTTGAGCGCCTTGGCGACAATCTGCCGGACCTCGTCCTTGTCGAACGGCTTGGTCAGGTAGTCGAACGCGCCCGTCTTGAGCGCTTCGACCGCCGTGTCGACCGTGCCGTGCGCGGTGATCATGACGACCGGGAGGTCCGGGTCGAGGCGAAGGGCCTCTCGGAGCAGCTCCATCCCGTCGACCTTCGGCATCTTCAGGTCGGTCACGACCAGGTCGATGTGGTGCTCGCGCAGCATGGCGAGCCCCTGCTCCCCATCCTCCGCGGTCATCACGTCGTATCCGTCGCGGGAGAGCTGGGCCGCGAGGATCTTCCGCAGATTCGGCTCGTCGTCGACGATGAGGACCTGCTTCTTTTCAGGGAGCATGGGGGGGCGAGTCTACAGCGACGCTCGGTAGAGCGCGGCGAGATCGTCCCGCGTCACCGGGCGCGGGTTACAGCGGTGGCAGGCGTCCTCGAAGGCCTTGTCCGCGAGCTTCGGGATGTCCGCCTCGGTGACCCCTTCGTGCCGGAGGCCGTCCGGGAGCCCGAGCCGCCCCCTGAGCGCGATGAGCGCCTCGGCGACGTCGGTGCCGGTCGCGCCCAAGCCTTCAAGCGCCCGCAGGAGGTGCTTCTGACGGTCTGCGCCGATGACCTCCGCGTTGAAGCGGCAGACCGCGGGGAGGCAAAGCGCGTTCGCGAGCCCGTGGTGCAGCCCCTTCTCGCTCGAGAGCGGGTGGGCGAGGGAGTGGCACGCGCCGAGCCCCTTCTGGAACGCGACGGCGCCCATGGCCGCTGCCTTCATCATGGCGCCGCGGGCTTCGAGGTCGCTCCCTGTCTTCACGGCGCGCTCTAGGTACGTCGCGCAAAGCTCGAGACCGCCGAGGGCGATGGCGTCGGCCATGGGGTGGTCCCCGAGCGAGACGTACGCCTCGAGGCAGTGGGTCAGCGCGTCGAAGCCGGTGGCGGCCGTGATGCGCGGAGGGAGAGACGCCGTCAGCTCCGGGTCGAGGATGGCGGCCTTGGCGAGCAGGAACGGGCTGAAGATGACTGTCTTTCGCCCCGTCGCCACGAGCGTGACGACCCCGGACCTACCCACCTCGCTGCCGGTGCCTGCCGTCGTGGGGATGGCGAGGATCGGCGGGACGTTCGAGGTGATGAATCGGTCCCCCCCGGTGGCGTCGTCGTAGTCGACGAGCGGGCGGTCGTGCGTGACCTTGAGGGCGATGAGCTTCCCGGTGTCGAGCGGGGCGCCCCCGCCGACCGTGACGATGAGGTCCGCTTTGGCGTCGTGGTAGGCGCGGACGCCGTCGACGACGTTCTGCTCCACGGGGTTCGGATCGACCGCATCGAACACCGCGCTAGGGATCTTCGCGGCCTCCAGCACGGCGACCACCTTCGCGGCGATGCCAGCCTTGACGACCCCCGGATCGGTCACGATCAGGACGCGGGTGCCGGAGACCCGGCGAACGTGGTCAGGTAGGACGCTCAGCGAGCCCGGGCCAAAGACGATGGTGGTGGGGAAGGACCACGAGACGATCGACATGCTGCGGATGCTACTGCCGCAGGGGCCGGCCGCGCCACCCGCCCGTGTGGCCTCCACCACTGGCACCGGACGCCGGTCCGCCCTACCTTGCCTCTCATCACCCCTCCTGGAGCCCGCCCCATGCCGCAGACGTTCCCCCCCGTCTATATCGTCTCCGCCGCCCGCACCCCCATCGGTGCCTACCTCGGCAGCCTCTCCGCCGTCGCCGCTCCGCACCTCGGAGCCATCGCGATCAAGGGGGCCCTCGGTCGCGCCAAGCTCTCCGCCGACCAGATTGGCGAAGTCTTCATGGGGAACGTCCTGTCGGCAGGCATTGGCCAGGCGCCCGCACGCCAGGCGATGATCTACGCCGGGCTCCCGAACACCGTCCCGGCGACGACCGTCGGCAAGGTGTGCGGCTCGGGGCTCCAGGCCGTCGTCCTCGGCGCCAAGACTATCGCGCTCGGCGACGCGGAGCTTGTCGTGGCGGGGGGCATGGAGTCGATGTCGAACGTCCCCTACTACCTGGAGAAGGCGCGGACCGGATACCGCATGGGGGACGGCAAGCTCGTCGACGGCATGATCTTCGACGGCCTGTGGGACCCGTACAACAACGTCCACATGGGCTCGTGCGGCGACAAGTGTGCGGCCGAGTACAAGTTCACCCGTGAGCAGCAGGACGACTACGCCAAGGAGAGCTTCCGGCGCGCCCTGTCGGCGCAGAAAGAGGGGCTGTTCGACCGCGAGATAGAGGCGGTCCCGGTTCCGCAGCGCAAGGGGGACCCGGTCCTCGTGAAGCTCGACGAGGGGCCGTCGAAGGGGGACCCGTCGAAGTTCGCGTCGCTCAAGCCCGCGTTCGGCAAGGACGGCACCATCACGGCGGCCAATGCGTCGCCCATCAACGACGGCGCCAGCGCGCTCATCCTCGCCAGCGAAGCCGCGGTGAAGCAGCACAAGCTCGAGCCGCTCGCGCGCATCGTCGGCTATGCGTCCGCTGCCGGCGCCCCGGAGTGGTTCACGACCGCGCCGGCCAAGGCCATCACCAACGTGACCCAGAAGCTCGGCATCAGCCCTGACCAGATTGACCTCTACGAGATCAACGAGGCCTTCGCGGTCGTGGCCATGGTGTGCGCCAAGCTCGTCAACATCGACCTCGCGCGCGTCAACGTTCGCGGCGGCGCCGTCGCCCTCGGGCATCCGATCGGCGCGAGCGGTGCGCGCGTGCTCACCACGCTCCTTCACACGATGCAGGACCAGAACAAGAAGCGCGGGCTCGCGACGCTGTGTATCGGCGGCGGCGAGGCGGTCGCGGTCGTCGTCGAGCGATAACGCATGAGGCCGCGGGAGCTTGCGTCGGGGGTCTCGCTTTTCGCTGCGAGGACACCGACGCTCCCCCCCGCGACCGACACGAACAGCTACGCGCTCGGCGAACGCGAGGTCATCCTCGTGGAGCCGGCGACTCCATACGAGGACGAGCAGCGAGCCTGGGTGGACTGGGCTCGTGGGCTCGCCGGGACGGGGCGGACGCCGGTCGCGCTCTTTGCGACGCACTACCACTCGGACCACGTGGGGGGGGTCGACGTTCTCGCGCGGGAGCTTGGGCTCCCCGTGTGGACTCACGAGGAGACGGCGCGCCGCATTGGCCCGGAGAAGGTCGCGCGGCAACTGAAAGACGGCGAAGACTTGGTGCTCGAAGGGCCAACGCCCCAGCGCTGGCGCGTGCTCGAGACGTCGGGTCACGCGTGGGGGCATCTTTGCTTGTGGGAGCCCGAGCAGCGGACGCTCATCGCGGGGGACATGGTCGCGAGCCAGGGGACGATCGTCATCATTCCGGGCGACGGGGACATGCGTGTCTATCTTGAGCAGCTCGCGCGCCTTCGAGCTCTCGATGCAAGGCTCGCGCTCCCCGCGCATGGCGACCCGATTGACGACCCGAATGCCCTGTTCGACCGTTACGTCGCGCATCGTCTCGCGCGTGAAGCGCGCGTGCTCGAAGCCGTCGTCGCCGCGGGACCGAACGGAGCCACGGATGCCGACCTCGTGCCGGTGGTGTACGCCGATACCCCGCCAAGCGTGTGGCCCTTTGCCCTCTTCAGCCTGCAAGCGCACCTCGTGAAGCTCGTGGACGAGGGGCGCGTGCGTCTGGAGGGGGCGAAGTACGCGGAGGTCCGGCTTTGAGCGCGCAGGCTTAACTCACTGGGTGGACGAGGGGGCCCGAGATTACGGGAAGAGACGCCCGGCAAGTTACGACGGACGCCCGGCAAGTTACGACGGACACGGGCATAATCGGAACGGACGCCGGGCGCGCTACGCCCGACACGGGTATTGCAGGAATCGACGCCGGGCGCGCTACGCCCGACACGGGTATTGCAGGAATCGACGCCGGGCAAGTTACGCCCGACACGGGCATTGCGGGAAAGGGCGCCGGGCGCACTACGCCCGACACGGGCATTGCGGGAAAGGGCGCCGGGCACGCTACGCCCGACACGGGCATTGCGGGAATGGGCGCCGGGCACGCTACGCCCGACACGGGTATCGCGGGAAAGGGCGCCGGGCGCACTATGCCCGACACGGGTATCGCGGGAAAGGGCGCCGGGCGCACTACGCCCGACACGGGCATTGCGGGAAAAGGCGCCGGGCACGCTACGCCCGACACGGGTATCGCGGGAAAGGGCGCCGGGCGCACTACGCCCGACACCCCCCTCGCGTCAGTCGCGCACCCACAGTTCGTCCCCGCCCTCGAAGGCATGGACCGAGTGGTAGTGCGCGTGGAGATAGCGTCGGAGCACGAGCACGCCGTCGAGCCCTTCGGCGTGCGCGCCCGGCTCGTTGGAAGGGTCGAGTACGTCGGACCAGACCAGGTAACGAAGCTGCAAACGCTCGAGATCCTGAACGGCGCGCTGGGCGAGCGCAGGGGTCGTCTGTCGACTCGGAATGGCGGCGTCCAGGTAGAGCGGATTGTGGAGGCCGAGTGGCAGGTATAGTTGCGGGCGATCGGCGGCGAACAGTGGGGAACCGGCAGGGACGTTCTCGTGCAGCCAGACGATCTCCGCGCTCTTCGCAGGCTCGGACGCTGCGCGTCCCGCGGGGAGGTCGAGGATCTCGGTGTGATGGCGGTACGTCGAACGCAGAAAGATCAAGGCGACGCACGCCACGAGCAGTGAAGCGGTTCTGAACGCGACCTCCTTTCCCCGAGGCGCCTCTTCGAGCCTCCCGATGGCCAGGAGGATCCCCGGCATCGCCACGGCGAAGACTCGAATCCAGCTCAGGCTCATCGAGACCTCGATAGCCAGTGCGAGCCCGACGAGCCCGAGGAGCAGAATGCGGTCGTCTCGGTCGTTCGGGGGCGCTGTTCGGCGGGCCCATGTCGAGGAGATCGACGCAAGCAGCCCGATCGGTACGAGCGCGTAGACCACGAGGTACGGAGCAAGCCATCGGAGGCTCTCTCCCGTCAGCGCATCAGGAAGCCCGAGCCCCCAGCCTGGAGCCGCGGCCCCCATGTCGCGCCAGACGTACGTGACGACGCACGCGACGATGACGCCGAATCCAACCTTCGCGACGAAATAGCTCCACAGGATCGCGAGCTTGACCGCGAACGCGCCCAGCAAGAGCCCGCTACGCGCGAACGACTCTCTCCAGGCGAGACCACGCCGACGCGACCGCGCAATCGCGAAGACGAGGCACGCGACGAGCCCCGCGAGCCCGTGCGTCTGCGTGCAGAACGCCGCGACCCCAAGAAAGCCGCCGGCGAGGAGGTAGCTCCCGCGCCGCTCCCCGTCGCCAAGGGCTGCGACCGCTCCCATCACGAAGAGCACGCTCCAGAAGTGGTGCGTCGCGCTCAGCGCCTGTCCGAAGACGAAGACCACGAACACGCTGGTCGCAAGCGCGGCCCCTGCGAGCCCCATCAGGGCGCGTGCGACGCGGAAGCAGAGCCCCCCCAGCGCGGCACCGAGGAGCACGACGACGGCGTTCGTGACCCAGAAGCTCGCGCCGAACAGTCTGAACGCGGCGAGGAACACGAGGTCGACCCCCGGCGGGGTGAACTGGAAGAAGTCGCGGTACGGGAGCTCGCCATCGAGCATCCGGTCCCCGTACATCCAGAAGAACGCCTGATCGCTCCCGAGGACGATGGGGATGCCGGGCCACACAAAGAGTCGCGCGACCAGGTACGCGGCTGACGCGAGCGTCGCGACGGGGAGGGCGTACGACGTCTTCGCGCTCATCCGGCGGGCGACAGTACCCGCATCGAAGCCGAGGGGGTGCGCTTACCCCGCGAGCGCCGCGACGAGCCTCTCGACGTCGCGCTCGGCCACGGAGCACAGCGCCGCCCGCAGCGCCCCCTTTTGCGGGACGACGAACACCCCCTGCTCCTTCATCGCGAGCGCCTTCTCGAACGCCTGTTCGTGGAAGACCGTGACGAAGAACCCGCCGTCGTACCTCGGGTACACGAGCTTCTTCAGTGGTGCCGCCGCGTTGAACGCTTTGACCCGCGCCTGCAGCATCGCCTTCATGCCGTCCCGCTCGAGGTCGCACGCGCGCGCCAGCTCCGGGTCCACCAGCAGACGCGTGATGGCGGCCTGTCCTCCGCGCGTGCAGTTCGACCAGGTCCCTCGGCTCGAGTAGCTGAACGCCGCCTCGGTGATCGAGTGCTCCTTCTTGTCGAGGCAGGCGATGAGGGCGCCGACGCGCAGCCCGTAGTGCGTGAAGGTCTTCGACGCGCTCCACGCAAAAAGGAGCCCGGCTCGCCCCACGAGCGGCACGAGCTCCTTCAAGAACGCGCGCGGATCGCCCGCGGCGTAGGCGAAATAGGCGCAGTCGACGAGCAGCGTGACCGGTGCCTCCGCGGCGTGCCCGAGGATGCACGACACGACCGCGCGCCATTCGCTCGCCTGCATCGAGTACCCGGTCGGGTTGTGGCAGGGGTCGTTAAGGAAGAGGAGCACGCGCCCCTGCGATGCGATGAGCTCGCGCATCGCCTTGTCTAAGGCCGCGACATCCAGTGACCCTTGCGCGTTGAACATCGAGAACGTCGCCAAGTTGCGGCCAGCTTCGTCCGTGAGCGTCTTGTACGGGCCCCAGTAGAAGCTCGTCGTCAGGAGCGACTGCCCAGGCTCGAGGAAGTTGTCGATGGCGTGCCGCAATGCCCCCGTCCCTCCCGGCGTCGCTGCCGCGATGGCCGACTCGCGGAGCGTGGGCTCGTTCGCGAACAGGTCGTCCATCACCGCCTTGAGGAATGCCGGGGAGCCTGCGATGGGCGCATAAGCGGCCCACTCGTCGCGGGGCACCTCCCGGACGACGCGCGCCGCGGTGGGGAGGACCGAAAGCTTCCCGTCGTCGTCGAGCAGCGAGCCGACCGTCGCGTTGACGATGGCCTCCCCCTTCTCCCGGCGCTGGGTAGCCTCGCGGTTCAACGCGAAGATCGGGTCGTCAGAGGGCCTTCCTTGGTGCGCTGCGATGACGTGGAGCATGCCCCTTCCGCTATGCCGTGGTTTCCGCCGGTCGTCCACGCTGTGCCGCTCCGAGGCTCGCTGCCACTTTGTCAGCGGCAGGGCACCGGGCCCGGTCGGGGTCGCCACGTTGGCGCGTCCTGGGGGCATAGGCGGACGAAACCTCGCGAGATTGCCTAGAGTTTGGCTTGGCACGCACTATGCTGCGTGGCCCCCCGAGAGACAGGGACGAGGACGGACTTGACGACACGAACCCCGAAGCTTCGAAGACGCCAGCTGGTCATCGCCGGCCTGTGTGTCGCACTGTTCGGCGGGGCGAGGTCGGCGCGAGCTGGCGACGCCGGGTCGGCGTCGGGCGCCTCCATCAGCCCGGAGCTGTTCGCGTCCCGTTTCGCGTTCGGGAGCGACGCGGGGGCGCCGAGCCACTTCAACGACTTCAGCCCTCTGGCCATCAACTACCTGGACTGCATCGACCAGATCGACATCCAGTTCAATCTCGACCTGAACGCCCCCCCGTCCGGCGACGAGATCCAGGTCTGGGCGGGGACCGGCTCGGCATCCTGCACCGAGGTCGCCGCCCGTACGCACACCGCGTCGTCGAGCCCTGACACGTTTCCCGGCCGCTGCTGGCCCGTGGCCGCTCCCGGAACATTCAGCGCGAGCGGCTCGACGTCGAGCGCGCGGCTTCACGTGCTCGATCTGGTGTCCAACATCGGCCAATCGGACCCTCCGACCGACTACACGCAGACGATCACCAGCAACGTCTGCAAGCCCGTCGCGACGACCGCCGCTGTCCCGCTCAATATCTATTTCATGTTCGTGACCCAGGGCACCGGCACGAACGGCGTCGCCCCGGTCGCCGTCGACGGGGTCGCGGGGCTCTACACGACCCCGGCCGCGCTCGTGGGGCCGTTCGCACCGACCGGCGTCATAGCCCCGAACTCCGGCATCACTGCGAGCACCCTCTCGATCAACTGGGTCCCCCAGGCCGAGTCGATCATCCAGGGCTACAACATCTACCTCGAGAACCAGGGGCCCGGCGGCCTCGAAGCCGGGACCGTGAGCGTCGACGCGACCGCCTCCTTTCAGCAGGGGGTCCAGTGCCGGCAGGCGTTGAGCTGCCCGACGACCGGAGGGTCCGATGCGGGAGCCGACGCCGGGACGTCGAAGGACGCCTCGGTTGACGCCAAGGCAGGGGCCGACGCCAAGACGGCGGATGGGAGCGCCTCGCAGGACGCGACGCTTGCGGATGCGGGCGCAGATGCCGCCGCCGAGGCGACGACGACGACACTCTGCGACGCAGGTTACGGCGACGCGTATTTTCCGGTCGACGCCGCGGCGTACCCCAACGCCACGGATGCCGGTCTCGCCGCGGTCGGATGCGAGTTCCTCACGGCGACGCGCGGCTTCGGCGCCGACGCGGGGAGAGTCACAAAGCTCTCGTGCAACAGCTCTCTCCTCATCGACGTCTTCACGGTCGACGGCGGGACGGGGAGCGCGGCGAGCACGGCTTCCGATGCCGCATCGACCATCCTCACGACAATCACGGGGGACGCCAGCGCCGAGACCGGGACCAGCAGCGCGACCGTCGACAGCGGAGAGATCGCGACAGGCTCGTCGAGCGCGACCGTCTCGGAGGTCGCAGGCATCTCGAACCTTCCGGGCTCGTCGCTCGCGTATTACGTGTCGGGCGCGACGACGAACAGCTACTCGCTCACCGGGCTCGTCACCGGCAGCCAGTATGCCGTCGCCGTTGCCGCCGTCGACAGTTACGGCAACGTGGGGCCGCTCGGGTACGCCATCTCGCAGACGACCGGCCTCCCCACCGGCGGTATCGTGTCCTGCTCGACGCCGACCCCGGTCGAGGACTTCTTCACCGCGTACGGCAACGACGGCGGCGCCGCCGGCGGTGGCTTCTGCGCTCTCACTCGCATCGGTGCTCCGGCACCGCTCTTCGGTTCGGTCTTCGGAGTCGGCGTCATCGGCGCGGCATTCGCACGTGGCGCGCGTGGACGACGTCGTCGCAAGGCAAGGAGCCCCTCATGAGCGTCTCTTCTCGAGCCAGGACCGCGCTCGGAGCTCTCGGCATCGCGGCGCTCTTCGCGGTGGCCTCGCTGCCACGAACCGCGATGGCGCAGGACAGCGGGAGCTCTGTCACCGGCACCAACGGCCTCAGCATCAGCCTTGTCGGAGTCGTCAGCCGCCTCTATCCGGACGGAAAAACTACCTACAACTTCCGCGCGGCCAACCTGAACCCGTACGACATCAACTTCCAGGACTGCAGCGATGACATCATCCTGGATTTCAGCCTCTCGCTCGGCGGCCTCCCGACGACCGACACGCTCCAGGTATGGGCCGGGTCGACCGACTGCACCCAGCCGTCGGCGCGCG
>Ga0302279_10007225_pt1 | contig 11436 bp, 2 predicted proteins | sample III_Bog_N3_3_FD_194541 | JGI IMG/M metagenome (GOLD analysis project Ga0302279, IMG submission 194541) | Peat permafrost microbial communities from Stordalen Mire near Abisko, Sweden - III_Bog_N3_3 | ecosystem: Environmental > Terrestrial > Soil > Wetlands > Peat | place: Sweden: Abisko...
AGGTTCTTGACGGAAAGTGTTTGGCCGTTCCATTGCACCGTGAAGGAGTCGGGAACCGGCACCCCGTTGGCGGACCGGGCGAGGCGGAACACCACGCTGTCGGCGCGGCCGTCCCCGTTCTCGTCGAACAACTGGACCCGGATGGGCTGGGGTCCATAGGCGACAGGCACCCAAGGCGATATGGCGCCGGGGGTGTTGCCCACGGCATCCTTGGACCACGCGCGCAGCCGCAAGGAATCGCCCGTGAAAGCTCCCGGCGCGACCAGGAGAGTGAGGACGTTCGTGGGAGCCGTGCGGGCGTTCCCGACCGCCACGGTACCCGATGCGCTCTGGCTGGGCGCGTTCTTCTGGGCCACCCAGCCCTCGCCCGGTGCGTTCCCTTGGACAAGCTGCTCGCTGGCCGTCACGGTCAGGGTATCCACGGTCAATCCGTAGCGGTACACTGCCTTGATCGCCACGGGGGCCACGGAGTCGGCGACACGCGCACGCCAGGTGGTGGTATCGCTTCCCACCCGGATCACGCCCATCTCGCCCGGCAACGGCGCGGTGACGCCGGCGGCGAAGGGTCCGATGGGACCGCTCCAGGAGAGTCCGTTCGCCGCGGCGGTCAGGCTCGGGACGGAAATCGTCTGCCCGCCCCATTGGACCGTGAAACCGGTGGGGACCGGTGCTCCGCTGGCGGACTTGGTCAAGCTGAAGACCACGCTGTCGGCGCGGCCGTCCCCGTTCTCGTCGTACACCGCCACGCTCACGGGCTGGGCGCTGAACACCACGGGCACGAACTTCGACACCCCCCCCGACGACTGCCCTGGAACGTTGCCGGAGGCGTCCGTGGACCATCCCCGCAGGCGCAGAGAATCGCCGGTGAAGGTTCCCGTGGGCACGAGGAAGGTCAGGGTGTCCGTGGAAAGTCGGGGCGAGGCACCAGCCACCAAGGTCCCCGGAACGCTTGTGCTGCCCGCGGACTTCTGGGCCACCCAATTCTCGCCCGTGGCGTTGCCCTTGGCGAGAGGCTCCGAGGCCACCACCACCAAGGTATCCACCGATGTGCCGTAGCGGTAGGAGGCGCTCACGGCGACCGGGGCCACGGAATCGATGAGGGCGAAGCTGCGCGACTGGGCGCCGGTGAACACGTCGATGCGGCACCCCGTACAGGTGGTGGCGTTCTGGAGGATGCCGGCGGGCAGGTTCAGGCTCGTGCCCAACCCTCCGGGCGTGGCAACGGAAAATGTCGTGTCGGCCCCGGAAGCGGTCTTCCAGTGCACCGTCACGGAGGTCGCCGCCGCGAGACTCCCCCGGGAACCGATGTGGATGACATCGGGGGCGCCCTGTCCGGTGGTGTCCAGCATCCAGGCCTTGGCAACGGCGTTCGCAAGGACGGGAACCCAGCGCGACTGGGCACCGGGAGCGTTGCCCGCGAAATCGGAGAGCTTGCCGCCCAGCCGAACGGAGTCTCCGGGAACGATGGGGTCCGTGGCCGACGACAGCGGAAGCTTGATGAGCAGGCCGTCGGTGGAGACGATGCCCACTCCGGGGAGCGGGTTCGGTGCGGTGGACTTGCCGTCCAGGATCCAGGCGGCGATGCTGGCGGCGGGAAGGACCGAAGCGGGAAGGACGGGCTCGGAGGGGATCACGTACAAGGTGTCCATGCCGGTCCCGGTGGTGTCGTAGGCGAGCCAGGCGCTGTCGGCCACCGGTGCGATGCCGTCCAGAAGCTTGATGGGATTGTCCACGGCCGCCGCCATTCCTCCCGGATGCGTGAGCACGCCGCCCAGGCTGTCCGGCTTCACGGGCGGAAGGGCCGTCCGGATTCCCCACGAGGGGGTGCGGCCCCCCAGCGGGACGTCGACGATGGAATCCGAGATCACGTTCACCTGCGCCACGGGTACGATCAACGAATCCTTCTTGCCGGACGCGTCGAACCACACCACATGGTAGGACGGATTGTCCAGGAAGATGGGAGCGGGAGCCACCAGCCGGATGGAATCGGCGATGCCGTCCCCGTTGGCGTCGAACACTGTGCCCTGCACCACGTGCGACCCGTAGCTCTTGGTGAAGCTGATGGAATCCAGAGGATCGCCGTAGAGCGATTGGACGAGGATCGTGTATTTGCCCGTCCACGACAGGTCGGGATCCAGCTTGAGGGCGGCGGTGTCCACGGTGACCGTGCTGTTCGCGTAGACCAGCGCCCCGCCGTAGAGGGTGGTGTCCGTGGAATAGATGGTGTAGAGGTCCGATCCGTCGGGTCCCACCACCACCATCTGCCCGGTGGTGGGTTGCCAGGTCGCTCGAGCCGCGGCGGCCAGATCCGCGCAGGTCGGGGTGTAGTTCTGGGTCATCTGCCCCTGGATGAGGAAGGAAGTCGTGCCGTTGCCGTTTTTTGGCAGGAGGGAATCCTTGAACTTCCAGGACGGCTGCAGGTCCATGGAGGTGCGGATGCGGATGGAGGATCCGTTGGTCTGGCGCTCGCAGTAGAAGATGTCGAAGGGATACACCCGCCCTTCCACCAGGTGCAGCTTGTCCACGTTCACGAAGGTGGATTCCGGCGCATGGGTGCCACCCAGGTCGATGGCCAGTTGGCTGTTGATGAACACCCAGACGTCGTCGTCGCCCCGGAACTCGAACTGCAGACCGGGGGTGTACTCGAAGGCGGCGTGGCCCTGGAGGCAGAACGAGAAGTTGTGCTGCTTGTTGTCGGCGGCGAGCGCCAGGGACACTCCACGCGTGTCCGAAATGGTGTCCAGCGGGAAGAAGCTCTGGTTGTCGTACTTGTAGTACCCGCTGTCCGCCGGGGTCTTGATGAGCGGCAGCTGCAGGCAGGTGTGGCCGATTTTGATGCCGGGAACCGCAGCCACAAGTGCCGTGGTGTCGAACCAGTTGCTCGGTGTGGACTTCTTCCACAGATTGGTCGCGAGCGTAAGGGCGGCGGCATTGTTCCCCTTCGGACCGTTGATTCCACCGCTCTGGTAGCCGGAATCCCTTCCCGTGTACACGGGAAGGCCATTGGTTCCCAACTGTGGATCAACCATCCCCGGATCCGGACCCGTACTGGCTGCGCCGGTGAGGTCCGTCCAGCCGCCGATCTGGAACGATGGGTTGCCCCCCACGTCGCCCCGGCCCTTGAAGTCGTAGGCCTCCATCACCAGGTTCAGGGTGTCCGTCGCGCAGCTCTTGGTGATGGGGGCCGTGGTGGCCACGGCGGGAACGCGAACGCCCGGGATGGGACCGAAGGTCTGCACCCAGACAGAGCTGTCGGGACGGAAGGAAGCGGAAAGCGTCACCCAATTGGAGCGGGTGCGGAACTGGGCTCCGGCGGTGCCGTAGAGGGAATCCAGGTAGGAATGGCCGATCAGCATCTGCACCGGCCGGGTGTACAACGGATAGCTGTACCATCCGCAGTTCTGGGTGGGCCGCATCACGCGCAGATACGAGTCGCCCGGCCACACCACCCGGGGCGTGCCGGGACTCCAAGGGTCCTGAACATAGAGCATGTACGGGGGTTTTAGAGGCGGCACGCCTGCGACGGCGACCAGGGCGCCACCGCCTTCCGGCGGCACGAAGTAGTAGCTCAAGCCGTCGGTGGTGCCCGGCTCCTGGAAGGGCTGGACGATTCCCGTGTTCACGCCGGAGGCGTCGAAGAATTCGCCGCTGGTGGCCGATTTCTGGAACCGGAAGTTGATGGCCGGCTTGGTGGCGGACGTGTCGAAGTAGCGCAGGTCCACCACCATCCAGTCGGGACGTGTCGCGGAGGGATACATCTGCAGTTGCTGCCCGTTCCAATCCACCACCGGACTCGATCCCGGCCAGGGATTGCGCAGGTAGAGCCGCGCGCGCAGCTTGGTGAAGGGGTTGTAGGAGGTGCAGGACATCGAGGCTTCCTGCGGTTGCTGCTGACCGGCGGGAAGGAAGCGGATCCAGACCGTGTCGCCTGGAATGGTGTCCAGACAGTTGTCGATGGAACCCATTCCCGTGCCCGTGGTGGGACGGACGTTGAGAACCGATGTCCCGCCGTTTCCGGCCGAGGTGTAGAGCTTGGGACCTTTGAACCAGGCACCGGCGGGCAGGGCGACGGTCTTGGGCCCCGCGGCGGGGATGGCGATGGTGGTGTCCCGCTGGTTCACCGGATTGCGGTAGGTGAAGGTGGTGGCCGTGTCCAGGATGTGCAGGGTGGAGAGGTCGATGACGGTGTCGTTGGTCATCGTATACGTGGAATCGGCCTGGTACCACCCGCGGCTGTAGAGGGTGTTGATCCGGATCCGCCCTTGGCTGTAGTCGTTGGCGCTGAAGTTGGGGAGGGCGTACCACCAGGCGTACTTGAGCGGCGTGTCGTTCTGGTAGGCGTTGGTCTTGACCGGAACGGGCGGCGTCGCCGGAGTGGGCAGATACTGGATTTCCGGGGTCGGCTGGAAGACCTGGAGGTTGATCACCGTGTCCATGGGCTGGTTCAACCACCAGTCCACCAGGAACATGAGAGTCCGCGCAGCGCCGGCGTGAGCCGACAGAACCAGAATCGCGGCCCCGATCAGCGGGATCGCCCGATTTCCGGGCTTTTTGAAAGAGGCAGGAGTCATGGAACACCTCCGACTCCTTGTTCCGGAGTCCGACCCCCTTATTCTACGCCGAAATCGGCCTCTCCACAGCGAAAAAGGAGCCAAAAACGCGCAATCTGTCCCCTCCAGGGCCGTGGTGCCGGGATGGTCCAGGTGCATCCCGTGTCCTACTCGGACTGAAGTCCTCGCAGATTCCTTTGGCAGCCAAACTCACGTGGGCAACGCCGCTCCTGCCGCCTCCAATGCGCAGAGGGGGGCGGCGGGACCCTGCGAGGGCTTCAGCCCGAAGCCGGGCGGCTGGGGCTGTCCAAGGCGAATGCCTGTTCTCAATTCGCCCCGTGGAGCCAGCCGTACTTCCAGAGCAGGTTCTTGTAGTAGAGGTGGCCGGCGCCGTCGTTGACCTTCACCACCGCACGCATCAGGTAGATGCCCGTGTCCACGAATTTCCCGTTGGGACCGGTCCCGTTCCAGGTGATGCGCACCTCGTGCATCGCGTCCTCGTCGCCCTTGGGCCACAGGGCCGCCAAGGCCGACAGATCCTGGTGCAGCACGCTCACCCCGATGTTGTCGTAGACGAACAGCTCCCCGCTCACCGGACGGTTCAACCGCAGGTACACCGCCATCACGTGGCTCGAGTCGTTCTGCGCCGGGGCTCCGCCCACGACGCTCCCGCCCGCGCCCAACTGCGTGGCGTTGTCCACCTTCACCCAGTTGTTCGACCCGTCCAGCACCAAAACTTCCGTCTGCGGCACTCCAGGACCCGGCTCCGTCCACACGTCACCCTTGTCCACCAGCATCGGGTGGATCTGCTGGATCACGAACTCGATGGGACGCAACCCGAACACGATGGGAACCCACCGCGATTGCGCTCACACGCGGTTATTGGCCGCATCCCAGATCTGAGAGCCTTGCGCCAGGTACGCCAGCCGGGCCGAATCGCCGTCCACCAGCTTGGTCGCCCAGGTCGTGTCCACAGCCATCGACAAGGTCTTGCCGTCGGCAGAGAGCGTCCAACCGAGCATCGGGGCGAACGCCAACGGATTCGCCGTGTTCTTCACGTCCACGAAGGGGTCGACCAATTGCTGGTCCTCCCCCTGCCACGGCTCGGAGAGCTGAACGATCAAGGTGTCCTCGCCCACCGCCGCGGTGCTGTAGCGGAATTGGGCGCCCATGATGGCCGGTGGAACGCCGTCCTCCAGGCCCATGCCGCGCGTGGTCCCGTTGGCTCCCGACACCGTGGCCCCGTACACCGTGCCCGCCGACGTGTTCCCCAATGCGAACGGTGTCCCGACGGATCCCGACCAGGTCTGCGCCGTCGTGTCGTAGGTCAGGCTCGAGGCCGACACCGTGCGCGTCTCTCCGTTCCACACGATCTGGAACGAGGAGATGCCCGAGATCGCCGCCTGGGGCACCGGACGCGTCAACCGCACCTGCACGTTGGTCCCCTGCCCCTTACCCAGCGGGTCCGTGACCCGTGCGATCATGGGCGGCAGGCCATAGGTCAGAGGGGCCCATGGGCTCTTGGCACCCGCCTGCACGCCGACGGCGTCCGTGATCTTGCCCGCAAGGCTACCGGTGGCGATCCGCACCGAGTCCCATCCCTGGGTCGCCCCGTTGGCGGTGTCCAGCACGAAAACGGCCACCGTCCCGCCGTTGGTCAGCTTGGCGCTGAAATGAACCACCGCTCCGGAGGTGGTCGTGTTCCCCCACTCCACCCAGCTCGACAGGGGCGAGACCTGCTTCAACGGCTCGCTGAACCTCACCGTCAGGGTGTCCTGGGTGGTGCCAAAGGTGTAGGTGCCGGATAGGGCCATGGGCGCCACGCTGTCCACCAGGGGCCAGGTCACCAGGGTCGCTCCCGTGGAATCCAGGAAGGAGATGGTGCAATTGTTGGCCGGGCACGAGGTCGCACCCTTCTCGAACCACAACGACGGCGTGGTGGGATGGATCCCGAACGACGCCGAGGTGGCGCCCACCGGCCAGGTCCGGGTGTCCGCTTTGCCCGTGGAATCGGTCCAGGTGAGTACCGCCGTGGTGGCCGGAAGGGTCCCGCGCACCAGCACCGCCACGGAATCCGCGCGGCCGTCGCCGTCCGAATCGAAGAGGTAGGCTCGGCCAGAGGGACGAGTCACCAGCTTCACCCAAAGGGAGGACGCTCCCACCGTGGCGCCGCCGTTGTCGGAAACTGATGTCCCGAACCGAACCCACGACGCGTCGTTGGGTATAGAACCGGAGGGGACCGCGAGGTTCAAGGTGGTGCTTGCACCTCCCGTCACCAGTTGCGCCCCGGTGGGCGCGTAGGCTCCGGTGTTGGACGAGTCGCTGTTCAAGAGGACGTAGTTCGTCCCGGAGAACTTCAGTCCCTCCGAACCGTTCACCTTCAGAGTGTCGGAAGTGCCCGGGTCGAAACCGAACACCAAGGTCGCGGTGGTCGGAACCGGAGCCACGGAATCCGCGACCCGCGCACGCCAGGTGGTGGTGTCGCTTCCCACCCGGATCACGCCCATCTCGCCGGGCAACGGCGCGGTGACGCTGGCGGCGAAGGGACCGATGGGCCCGCTCCAGGAAAGTCCGTTCGCCGCGGCGGTCAGGCTCGGGACGGAAATCGTCTGCCCGCCCCATTGGACCGTGAAACCGGTGGGGACCGGGGCTCCGCTGGCGGATTTGGTCAAGCTGAAGACCACGCTGTCGGCGCGGCCGTCCCCGTTCTCGTCGTACACCGCCACGCTCACGGGCTGGGCGCTGAACACCACGGGCACGAACTTCGACACCCCGCCCGACGACTGCCCTGGAACGTTGCCGGAGGCGTCCAGGGACCAGCCCCGCAAGCGCAGGGAATCGCCGGTGAAGGTCCCGGACGGCACCAGGAAGGTCAGGGTGTTGGCTGGAGCGATCGCAGGCGTTCCACTCGTCACCAATGTTCCCGAAGTGCTCGCGGTCCCGATGGACTTCTGGGCCACCCAGTTTTCGCCTGTGGCATTCCCCTGCGTCAGCGGCTCCGAGGCCACCACCACGAGGGTATCCACGGAAGTGCCGTAGTGGTACGAGGCGCTCACCGCCACCGGCGCCACGGAATCGATGAGGGCGAAGGTCTGGGTTGTTGCCCCGGAGACCACGTCGATGTGGCAGCCATTGCAGTAGGTGGCATTCTGGAGGATGCCCGACGGCAAGGTCAAGCTGGTCCCCAGCCCTCCCGGCGTGGCAACGGAAAATGTCGTGTCGGTCCCGGCAGCGGTCTTCCAGTGGACCACCACGGAGGTGGCACCACCGAAGTTCCCGCGGGCGTCCAGGTGGATCACGTCGGGCGCGCCCATCCCGGTGGTGTCCAGCATCCAGGCCTTGGCCACAGGGTTGGTGTGCACAGGAACCCAGCGCGAAGAATCGCCGGGAGAATTGTGCGCGAGGTCCGAGATCTGCTGGCCCAGGCGGACGGAATCTCCAGGCAGGATGGGGTCGGAGGCGGATGCCAGGGGGATCTTGATGACGCCCCCGGAAACCACGCCGATTGCGGTGATGGGAAGTGGATGGGAGGGGCCGCCCGCGATCACCCAGGGAGTTGTCGTGGCGGAACCGGTCACACCTTCCGAGGGAATCACGTACAGAGTGTCCTTGCCGGTGCCGGTGGTGTCGTAGACCAGCCAGGCGCTGTCGGCCACGGGGGGAATGCCGTCCGCGAGAACGGTGATCTTGTTGGCGAGAGCGGACCCGCCCAGGGTGGTGTTCACGACGCCCATGGTGCCGGTGCAACCGGTTGCCGGGCAACTGGTTCGGAACTTGATGGGCGGGAAGGATGCCGTGATCACGCTGTCCCCGGCGTCGGTCGCGGTGAACGAGGTTCCCGGCACGGTGATGGTGTCGGCCTTGCCGGAGGAGTCGGCCCAATAGAAGACGGCGGAGGTCACGGTCTGGAACCCCGGAACGGCACCCACCACGTGGAACGCCACGCTGTCCGCGTGGCCGTCGCCGTTCTTGTCGAACAAGGTCCCGTTCACGTTCACGGTCTGGCTGACGATGGTGAAGTCGATGGCCCGCGAGTCCGTGCCCACCGTGACCAGAATCTGGTAGAGCCCCCCTTGAGGGAACTTGCCCGACTTCTTCATGGCGGTGGTATCCACATTGATGTGGCTGTTCTGCCCGCTGATGGTCAGGCCGGGGTAGTTGGGAGCGTTGAAGGTGGAATCCAGTTTCAGCTGGGTGCCGTCCGGGAACAGGAGCGTGATGACGGCGTTGGCGGGGCGCAGCGACGTCGAGGTCGCGGCTCCGTCTTCCGGGCAGATGTCCGTGCGGCTGGTGGTGGTGGCCGTGGAGATCAGGTAGTCCTGGATCGGGGCCTTCGCCTGGGTGCTGTCCCAGACCACGTCGATGATGGGGACCAGATTCATGGACGTGCTGATCGAGATGTCCGAACCGGTGGTGTGCCGCTCGTCGTAGAACATGTCGAACTGGTAGGACTTGCCCTCGGTCAGACCCAGGTTGTCCAGGTTGATGGTGCCCGACTGGGGACCGTGCTGCCCACCCAGGTCCAAGGCGAGCTTCTTGTCGATGAAGATCCACACGTCGTCGTCGCCGAGGAACTTGAACTGCAGGCCGGGGGTGTATTCGAAGGCGGCTTTGGCGTGCATGGCGAAGTGGAAGTCCCCGGTACCCGGGCGGTAGGGCGCCGGGACCGATGTCGCCGTGTCGAAGGGGAAGAAGGAGAGGTTGGTGTAGTCGTAGTAGCCGCTGGCGTCCATGGTGAGGGGAACGCGGATGCAGTGGAAGGCGTTGAGCCGGGTTCCGCCATTGGCCGCCGTGCTGCTCAAGACCCCGGTGGAACTCCTGTACAGCGAGTCGTACCACCACTGGGGACCGTCGTTGGCTTTGCCGATGTCGCAATCCACCTTGTTGGACCAGGTCGGACGTCCCTGCGCGTTCAGGGTCGGCTGGACCAGGCCCTCGGTGACCCCGCCGCCCGAGTGGGGACAATTGTCGGTGCTCGTGGTGGTTCCCGGATAGTCCACCACGAAGCCCGTCTGCCCTTGCGCGAAGGGTTCGTAGGCCGTGGCGGCAACCGTGCCATCCGTGTAGTCGTAGCCGCTGAAGGCCAGGACCTTGGTGTTGCAGAGGGTGGTGCTGGCGGGCTCGGTTGCGGAAAACGAGGGAACACCATTGGTGGTGAGCCAAAGGGTACCCGCCGCGGGCGGCACGGTGATCCAATTGGCGTACGTGGCCAGCGAGGTGGAGAGGGGCTCCTGTCCCTTGGCCCCGAACAGCGTGTCGCCCAAGGGTTGGCTCAACACGATGTTCGTTGGGACCGCACCGGTGTAGAAGGTCTCCAGGTACCAGCCGCAGTACTGGGTGGCCACGGGAACGAAGTCGGCGGTCACCCCCTTCAAGACGACACGCAAGGTGGTGGTACTCCAGGGGGGGTCCTGGACGTACAGGGAGAGGGCCACCGCTGGCGCTTTGGTCGTGATGGTGGAGGTGGTGCTGACCAAGGGCGGTAGGATCCACACCGAACCGCCGGTGCCGGGTGTGGTGGTGAAATCGAAGAAGGTGCCGTTGGCATTCCCGTTCAGACCCCCCGCGTCCAGATACAGGATCCCGGAGGCCCCGGGAGCCGTGGGGTCTCCGCTGGCCACGCGCACCTGGAAGGGCAGAGGGTTGCGTGGATCCGTATAGAGCGTCGTGGAATACCACCCCGGCCGACCCGAATCCGGGTAGGTGGGGTAGAACTGGTTCCCCAGCTCGATGAAATCAGGCTTTCCCGGCCATGGATTGTAGACGTGGACCGTGCCGACCTTGACGAAGAAGGGGTTGTGGTCGGAGCAGGTGAACTTGAAGTCTCCCACGTAGGTGCCGACGGGATTCTTTGCGGTGGGACTCAGCCAGACGGTGTCACCGGGGATGGAGTTCACGCACGCGTCCACATCGCCAGGGAGTCCGGCGCTGTTGTTGGCTTGGTTCAACTGTCCGGTTTGGCCATCCTCGTACTTGTAGTTGATCTGGATGGGCTGGGTGGCACCGTTGTATTGGTGCATCGCCGCACTGTCCCGGATCTGGACGTTGATCTCTCCGCCGTTGTAGTTCGCGGAATTCCAATTGGGCAGGGCGTACCACAGTTGGGTGAGGGCGGTGGGCAAACCCTCGGTGTTCCCCACGTTTTCCGCGATGACCGGTGCATAGGCGCTCGTGGGAACGAGCATCTGGGGGGAGGTTCCGAAGTAGTAGCCGTTCGTGCCGTTGTAGTTGGGGATGTAGACGGAATCCATGGCGATCAAGCTGTCCATGTTGCTGTCGTACCAGTTGGTCAGCCACATGATGGTCTTGGCCTGCGAACGCGAGGCCAGGGCCATCAGAAACGAGAAGACGAGCAGTCCAAGTTTGGATGGACGCGATTCAGCCAACATGATGAATTCCGATTGGAGATAGGGGGTCTCTCATGAACCCCGACAACATACCCAACCGGGACCGGATCCACTTGTTGTTTCAACCATGCCCACCGGCGCGCCGTACTCTCCAGGAGACCGGCTGGCGTTTGGCTCGATTTTTTCGTCAGAAGGGGAAAGGGCTGCCGCGAAAACCGATCCAGAGCCGCGCCAGCAGGAATCCCGCGCACAGGAAGGGTCCGAAGGGAACGGCCAGGGGGTCCAAGCCCAGATCCACGGCACTCTGCACCTTGGCCGGGTACCGCTGACGCAGCAGGTGCCCCCCAACCCCCAGAAGCGCCGCAGGCGCCAATCCAAGGAACACCGAAGAGGAACCCAGGCAGGCCCCCGCCGCCAACCCCAGGCTCACGTCGCCCAGGCCCAGGGCTTCCATGTCCGGGTGGAACCGCCCCCAGCGCAGACCCGCCAACAGAAGGTCCCGCTTCCAACCCCGCCGCCAGGACCAGCGGATCCCCTTG
>Ga0302279_10007229_pt1 | contig 11430 bp, 9 predicted proteins | sample III_Bog_N3_3_FD_194541 | JGI IMG/M metagenome (GOLD analysis project Ga0302279, IMG submission 194541) | Peat permafrost microbial communities from Stordalen Mire near Abisko, Sweden - III_Bog_N3_3 | ecosystem: Environmental > Terrestrial > Soil > Wetlands > Peat | place: Sweden: Abisko...
GGCCACGGCATTCATGTCGTCCACGTAAGTCACATTCGGCAACAGCGCCTTCGCCTTGTCCATCGCCTTCGGGTCGTGGACGCGCAAGGTCGCACCGTCTTTCAGCAACCGCTGGCACAAATCAATCGCCGGCGAACTGCGCACGTCGTCGGTGTTCTGCTTGAAGGCCAGGCCGAGCACACCGATTTTCTTGTCCTTCAACACCCAAAGCGTGTCCGTGATTTTTTTGAGGAAACGCTCCATTTGGCCGGCGTTGATATGCTGGACTTCCTTGAGCAACTTGAATTCGTAGCCGACCTGCTCGGAAATTTTGATGAACGCGCTCAGATCCTTTGGAAAACAACTGCCACCAAAACCGATGCCGGCGTTGAGAAACCGGCGGCCGATGCGCTCGTCCAGCCCGATGCCGTGCGCAACCTGCTGCACGTTTGCACCTGCCGCTTCGCAGATGGTGGCGATGGCGTTGATGTAGGAAATTTTCAGCGCGAGAAAAGAATTCGCCGCGTGCTTGATAAGCTCTGCCGAATTGATGTCCGTGACAATGATTGGGGCCTTGAACGGCGTGTAAATTTCTGTCATCGCTGCCACCGGCCGCTGCGAGCGCACGCCGATGACCACGCGGTCGGGGTGCATCAGGTCGCCGACGGCAAAACCTTCGCGAAGAAATTCCGGGTTGCTGACCACGTCAAACTCCGTCTGCGAAGCGCAATAGCGTTTGATCGTCTCGGCCACTTTTTCGCCCGTCTTCACCGGCACCGTGCTTTTGTCCACGATGATCTTGTAGCTTGTCATCGCCGCCGCGATGTCGCGGGCGACGCGCTCGATGTAGCTCAAATCCACCGAGCCGTCCGGCTGCGGCGGCGTGGGCACCGCGATGAAAATCACGTCGGAATTCTGCACGCCCTCCGCCGTGCTGGCGGTGAACTTGAGATGGCCGGAGGCAACGTTCTTCTTGACGAGTTCTTCCAAGCCCGGCTCGTAGATGGGGATGCCGCCCGCCTGAAGCGTCTTGACCTTGGCTGCGTCATTGTCCACGCAGATGACGTGGTGGCCGACTTCCGCGAAGCAAGTGCCGGTGACGAGGCCGACGTAGCCCGTGCCGATGATTGCGAGCTTCATGTCAGGATTTGCCGGCTGGCTGGATTGTGGCGAGCCGTTGCGCGGCCTCTTGGGCGAGCGAGCCAGCCAGCGGCGAATGCATTACTTCCGCGTAATAGCCGGCCGCCTCCTTCAGCTTGCCCTGCGCTTCCAGCACGCGCGCCAGCGCAAACTTGGCCGGCAACGCTTCCGTGGAGCTTGCATCGCCCGTCATCACCAGGCGGTATTTTGTCGCCGCCGCATCCGGCTGGTTTTGCGCCTCCAGACTGGCCGCCACACCAAACTGCGCCGTCGCCGCCAGCGTGCCGCCGGCGTTCGCGTCCGCAAATTTTTGAAACAGCGCCTGCGCGTCCGCGTAACGCCCCGCGCTGAACAGCACGGACGCCGCCTGCAGCTGCGCGCGGCCTCCCGCCAGCGTGCCGGGATACTTCTGCGCGAGCTGGAGAAACGCGTCCGCCACTTGCTGCACCGTCGGGTTCGGCGGCAGGTTGAGCTGCAGCTGCGTATAGGCGCGGCCGGCGTCCACGGCCTTCTGCGCCTGCTCGGTCGAGTAGAAATAGCCGCCCAGCAGGATGGCACCCGCCGCCACGCCGATGAGGGTGAGCCGTTTGCGGTTGGCCTCGAACCACGGCCAAAACCTGATGAGAAATTCCGTCGGTGCGTCTTGTGTTTGCATAAATGAATTACAAGTTTTTCCTCGCCGGCCGTGAAAGGCAAGCCGAAACCGCCCGTTTCTCATGCTCATTTTGCCGGCGGCATCGAGAACGCAGACGGGCTGGCCACGTCGCCGCTGTTTCGTCTGTCACTTCTCAATCCGCACCGTGACGCATTCTTTGCCGAGGACTTGGAGCAGGTGATCGAGGCTGGGCCGGAGATCTTGGCGGTCAGGGCCAAACGGCAGGGAGGCACCAGCACGCCGGTTTTCACGCCCAGCGTTTTGGCAGTTAAATCTGTTTTTCATCTGTGCCCATCGGTGGCTAAAGCATCGTCTCGTTGACGCGCTGGATGCTTACGGCCTTGCCGGTGGCGTCGTCAATGCGGATGAGCGCGCCCAGCAGGCGCACGCGGTTGCGCGCCACGTCAAACCGCTGCGGCATCCCGGTCAGGAATTTCTTCAGCACCGGCTCGATCTCGCGGCCCAGGCAGCCGTCCTGCGGCCCCGTGAAACCCGCGTCGCTCAGATACGCCGTGCCGTGGGACAGAATCTGTTCGTCCGCCGTCTGCACATGGGTGTGCGTGCCCACCACCGCGCTCACGCGGCCATCCATGAAGCGTCCGAACGCAATCTTCTCCGACGTGGCCTCGCCGTGGAAATCCACGAAGATGATCTTGGTCTGCTCGCGCAGCCGGCTCACCGCCTCGTCGGCGGTCGTGAACGGGTTTTCCATCGGCGGCATGAAGACGCGGCCCTGCACGTTCATTACGCCGATGGCCGGCAGGTTGCGGACTTGAAAAACATTCGCGCCGCGACCCGGCACACCCGGCGGATAATTCAGCGGACGCAAAAAGCGCGGCTCGCTGTAAAGTAGTTCGGAAACGGTTTTCTGATCCCACAAATGGTCGCCGCTGGTGATGACATCCACGCCGGCGGAGAACAGCTCGCCCGCGATGGGCGGCGTGATGCCGTTGCCGCCGGCGGAGTTCTCGCCGTTGGCGATGACAAAGTCCAAAGCGTGCTCGTCGCGCAGGCGCGGCACGATGGACTCGACGGCCTTGCGTCCGGGTTCGCCCACGATGTCGCCGATGAAGAGAAGTTTCACACGGAAGATTTAACCACGAAACCCGCGAAAGACACGAAAAGAAATCAGGGGCTGCTTGGGTAGGGATGGCGCGCTGCGCCGTCCCCGCCCGTCAGCGAAGCGAGGGCGGAACGAACGTGGCCAGACCCGCGCCTTGACCATTCGTTTCCGTCGCCTGACGCTGCGCTCGGCGACGGGGACATCGCAGCGCGATGTCCCTACCTAGTCCCGGCCAAGGCGGAAAGCCAAAATAAAATTCTTCGTTCCTTTGCACCTTTGTTGTTAGACTTTTCACCACATGAAGTGGACCAATACTTTGATTCCGACCCTCCGCGAAGCCCCGGCCGATGCGGAAATCGTTTCCCATAAGCTGCTCCTGCGCGCCGGCCTCATCCGCAAGCTCGCGGGCGGCGTTTATACTTTTCTGCCGCTCGGTTTGCGCGCGCTGCGCAAGGTGGAGCAGATCATCCGCGAGGAAATGGACCGTGCCGGCGCCATCGAGGTGCTCATGCCCGCATTGCAGCCGCCGGAAATCTGGGAGGCGAGCGGTCGGGCGCAGACCGCCAGCAATGTGCTCTTCAAGGTCAAGGACAGCAGCGGTCGCCAATGGTTTTTAAGCCCCACCGCCGAGGAAGTCATCACCACGCTCGCGGCGAACGAGATCAATTCCTATCGCCAGTTGCCGAAAAACTTTTACCAGATCAGCCTGAAATTCCGCGACGAGATCCGTCCGCGCTTCGGCCTGATGCGCGCCAAGGAATTCATCATGAAGGACGCGTATTCCTTCGACACCACGGACGAAAACGCGATGGCGGCCTACAAGAAAATGTATGATGCCTACACGCGCATCTTCGCGCGGTGCGGGCTGAAGGCGTTTCCGGTGGAGGCCGACACTGGCGTCATCGGCGGCAACTACTCGCACGAGTTCATGGTGCCGGCCGAGACCGGCGAGAATGAGGTGGCGTTCTGCGAAGCGTGTGGCTACGCGGCGAACATCGAGAAGGCGACCAGCGGCATTCCCAAGACGGCCGCGCGCGAGGTGGGTGCGGCCATCGAGAAGTTCGCCACGCCCGGCGTGGTGACCATCGAGGCGTTGAGCAAGGAGCCTTACAAAGTTCCGGCCAACCGCCAGATCAAGACGCTCGTTTTTATCGCCGACAGCAAGCCGATCATCATTTTGATTCGCGGCGACGACCAGTTGAATGAGACGAAGCTTTTGGCGAAGACCGGTGCCGTCGCTGCGCGTCCGGCCACCGTGGACGAAATCGTGCCGCTGCTCGGCGCGAAGCCGGGTTCGCTCGGCGCGGTGGTGAATGTTCCCGCCGACGTGAAGGTGTTTGCCGACGAGCGCCTGCACGGCGCGAACGACATGACGACCGGCGCGAACGAGGACGGTTTCCATTTGAAGAATGTCAGCATCGAGCGCGACATCAAGGTGACGGCGTGGTTTGATTTGCGCACTGTCTCCGCCGGCGAACCTTGTGTGAAATGCGGCAAGCCGCTGAAGATTCGCCGCGCTATCGAGGTCGGCCACGTTTTCAAGTTGGGCACGAAATACAGCGAGGCGTTGGGCGCAACTTTTCTCGACGTGGACGGCTCGCGCAAGCCGTCGGTCATGGGCTGCTACGGCATCGGCGTCACGCGCACCTTGCAGGCGATCATCGAGCAGGGCAACGACAAGGACGGCGTCATCTGGCCGCTGGGCGTCGCACCGTATCAGGTGTGCCTCACGCCGCTGGCCGCCGCGCCGGACAGCCAGCCGATGCAACTGGCGGAGAAATTTTACGCGGAACTCACGGCGCGCGGCGTGGACGTGATTCTCGACGACCGTGACGAGCGCCCCGGCGTGAAGTTCAAGGACTCGGAACTCGTGGGCTTTCCCATCCGCATCGGCCTCGGCGAGAAATCGCTGGCCAAGGGCGAGGTGGAAATCAAGCCGCGCAACGGCCCGATGCAGTTCGTGAAGATCGAGGAGGCCGTGGAGGCGGTGCTGAAACTCGTCGCGGCGAATCCCGCCGGCTAGGTCTTATCTTTTTCGCGGCAACGGATGGAAGATGAATTGCGCCGGCAACTTCGCCGCCGGATCCAGTTCCATGGTATAATAGCCGCCGTCGTTGAGCAGTTGGATGCCGGACAGCGCGGGGCACAGCCGCACGTGAAACGGCCACCAGTGATCCGCCTCGTGCAGCGCCGAGGTGAGCCGGCGGACGGTGTTTCCCAAAAACCGGATGGGCGGAATGCCGGAGAGCCAACGGCTCTTCCACAGCACCAGCCGCGTGTGCAGATGGCCGATGATGGTCTGCTCGATCTGCGGCAGATGACGGCGGATGGTTTCTTCCTGCCATAAAAAGGGCAGGGCGGTCGGGTCGTGGCAAAACAGGATGACGCGCTGCTGCGGTTGGAGCGCGTCGAACGCGGCGCGGATTTCGGCGAGGTGCGCGGCCCGCAGTTTCAACCAGGCTTCCCACTCGGCCGGCAAGGTTTCCGTCTGGCTGGCGGGCAGGGCGATCAGCGGCGAGGCGACGCCCAGCAGGAGATAATTGCCCACGCTGAATTTCCAGAACGCCGGCAGACCGAGCGTGGCCGTGGCCTGCTTCAAGCTCGCGAGCCGCATCCCGCCGATGCCGCCAAAGATGGACAGCTTGCCCAGTTCGTGGTCGCCCAAGGTGAACCGGATGCGGTCGCCGAATTGGGCGCGGAGTTTGCCGACGCAAACCTGCGCGCTGGCCAAAGCCGCCGGGTCGCTGACGCCGATGGCGCCGCTGTCGCAGGAATAATCACCGTTGGCGACGACGAAATCCGCCGCGCCGGCCGCAGTGAGGAAACGTTCCAGTTGCGGTGCCTGCTCCAGCGGATGGCGCAGCCAGATGAAATGCCGGTAAAGCCAGACGCCCGCGCGCAGCAGCGGGTTGGCGATTAAGCGCGATTCGTAATCATGCCCCCGGGCGCGTTCTTCCGCCCCGGCGTAATGGATGTCGCTGACGATGGCGACCCGGAACCGGGATGGGGGGGTCAAGCTGGCTTCCATGGCGGGCGAAGCTCAGGCGCGGGCACGGGCATCGAGGCAGTCGCGGACGACCTTGGTGAGTTCGGCGTGGCCGTAGGGTTTCTGGATGAAGCTGGCGTTGTTGCGTTCGAGCAGTTCGGGGCTGACCTCGTCGGCGGTGTAGCCGCTCATGAAGACGACCTTGAGTTCCGGCGAGCCGGCCACCAGCCGTTCGGCGAGTTCCACGCCGGAAACGCCTTCGGGCATGACCATGTCGGTGAGGAGCAAATCAATTTTCCCTGCGTGCTGTTCCCAGACGGCGAGCGCCTCGCGGCCGGACACGGCCTCGAAAATCTGGTAGCCCGCATCCCGCAAGATTTCCCGCGCCAGCTCGCGGAGCATTTCCTCGTCTTCGACAATGAGGATGCGCTCGTGGCCGCCGATGGTCGGGGAAACCGCCGTTGGTTCGGCCATCTGGGTCTGGGGCAGGGATTGCGTGATGGCCGGAAGATAGACCGCGAACGTCGAGCCGCAGCCGGGCTGGCTTTCGACCTCCACCCAGCCATTGTGCTGGCGGGCGATGTTGAAAACGGTGGCCAGGCCGAGGCCGGTGCCCTTGCCGATGTCCTTGGTCGTGAAGAACGGCTCAAAGATGCGGGCGCGCGTCGCCTCGTCCATGCCGCAGCCGGTGTCGGTGACTTCGAGCCTCACGAAATGGCCGGCGGCGGATTCGGGATGGGACTCGACATGTTCGTCGCCGATGTAGGTCTCGGAAATCTCGATGATGAGCGTGCCGCCGGCGGGCATGGCGTCGCGGGCGTTGCTGGCGAGGTTCATGACCACCTGCTCAATCATGCTCGGGTCGGCGTGGACGAGCGGCAGCACCACCGGGCTTTTGAAACGCAGCTCGATGGTCTCGCCCACGAGCCGGACGAGCATTTGGCTGGTGCTGCCGACGACTTCGCGGAGGTCGAGCAGGCGCGGCTGCATGACATTTTTTCGGCTCGTCAACAATAGTTGCCGCGTTAGTTTCGCCGCGCGGTCGCCGGCGGCATAGACCTGCGTGAGCGACTCCTTGGTTTCCGGCGGCAGCGCATCGTTGGTGAGCAGCTTGCTGGTGTGACCTTGGATGATGGTCAGCATGTTGTTGAAATCATGCGCGATGCCGGCGGCGAACTGCCCGAACGTCTTCATCTTTTCGGACTGGAGCAGTTGCGCTTCAAGATTCAACCGCGCCGTGATGTCCTCGCCGTAGCAATGCACCACACCGCTGTCCGGCAGCGGCTGGAACGACCACGCGACCGTGTGCCCGCCGATCTTGGTGAGCAGGCCGGTCTTGCCCCGATTGGCGTTCAGGCAATCCTTGACCACCTGCGGAAAGCCCGGCGGCAAAATCTGCCGGGGATGTTCCTGGCCGAGCGCGGTCGCGAGCTTCTCGGCGGCGTCGTTGAAATAATTCACCTCACCATCGGCGGCGATTTCCAGCGCGGCGTTGGGATTTTCCTTCACGAACGCCGCGAGCTTCTCCGTCTCGGTCTCGGCCTTGATGCGCTCGGTGGCCATGCCGACCACATTAGCGACGGCGAGCATGAACTGGATGTCGTCCGGCGAAAATTCCCGCTTGTGCGTCGTGTGCGCCGCGAGCACGCCGAACGGTTTGCTGCGCGTCGGGATCGCGACGGCCACGCCGCTGGCCACGCCGAGTTCCGCCAGCAGCGATGATTTCTCAAAATTGGTTTCCGCGTCCCAGTCGTTCACCACCGACACCTCGCCGGTCTCCGCCGTCCACGACATCTGTGACGGTTTGTTCTGCCGGGTCGCGCCCTCGCCGACAATCTTAGGTGCCAGCCCATAGACGGCGAGCGGGTAGAGCTGGCCGTCCGGCAGCCGCTGGAAGAGCATCGCGTATTCCACCGCGAACATCTCCGCCACGCGATAGACGGCCTGCTCGTAGATGACCGACAAGTCGCGGTTGGTCAGCGCGCACTGGCCCACGGCGGCCACGGCGGTCTGCTGCATCGCGCGGTTGAGAAATTTCCGCTCGGCCTCGTCGCGCTCCTTCTGGCGCTGTTCCAGCACCGCCGCCATCGCGTCGAATTTCTGCGCGAGCAGGCCGATTTCGCCCTCGGCCGCCTTCAGCCCCGACCGCGCCTGCAAATCGCCTTCCGCCAGCCGCTGCACCGCGCGCGTCAACGCCCGCACCTGCCGCAGGATGAAATTTTCCCCGCCGTTCCACGCCGCAATCAGCGCCAGCACGCCGACGATGAAACTTTCCCACGGCACGCTCAGCGCGTAAGGCCGCAACCACTCCGGCGCGTAACGCCAGAACCAGTCCTGGTTGATGATGAAGGTCAGCACCAGCGCCGGGGAGATCCATAGAAAGACGCTCGCCACGAGCTGCATTCGCAAACTGGTAAGGCGTTTGAGGAGTTTGGCGGTCATTCTGACTGGCCGCAATATAGCGCAAATCGGCGGCTGTAAAACAGTTTTTCAGCCGTCCGCCGCCAGCGCCGCCGCCCGGCCGCGCGGCAGCCGTCCCAGATGAACAATTAAAAAACCGTGCAGCCACTCATGCAGCTCGGCGGATTGCGTCCGGCTCAAGTGCAGCCGCGCCGAAGTATTCCAGTCCGCCGCCAGCAGCGCCGCGACGATTTTCTTTGCGCCCGGCGTCAGCCGCGCCGTTGCCAAATCCGGCGCGAGGCCGAGCTCGTGTAGCAGTTTTAGTTCGAGCGCGAAGATGTTTTGCGGCGACGGCTTTTGCTCGCACAACGCTTTCAGGAAGCCGCGCACCAGCTCAAAAATCTCCGGCAGCGGCGTTTCCGTTTCCGTCGCCTGCTCCAGCAAATTCGCCGCGTAGGCCGCCTGCTGTAGTTTCACGATGTCCTCGCGGATGGCGCCGTGCGTCCCGTGCAATTTCACCTCGCGGAGATTGTGCAGCTCGGAACGGCGGCTGCGACTGAAGGAAAAATCCGCCGCGTAAAACAAATCCAGCTTGCCGGCGAACGGCGACTTCGGCCGGCGCGCGCCCTTGGCCACCGTCGCCACGCGCCCCAGTCCTGGCGTGAGCCAGTGGACGATGAGGCTCGTCTCCGTGAGCGGACGCGTGCGCAGGATCAGGCCGCTGGCCGTTTCAATCTTCACGGATGCGGGGCAGGCTTTCCGGCGCGATGGAGCCGAGGCTGACAATGTATTTGATGCCGTCGGCCACGCTCATGTCGAGCCGTGTCACCTTGGCTTCCGGCACCAGCACCAGAAAACCGGAGGTCGGGTTCGGCGTCGTGGGGATGAAAACGGCGACGACTTTCTCCAGCGTTTTCTGCTGCACTTCACCGTGCTGGTCATGGGTGATGAAGCCCACGGAATACATCCCCTCGCGCGGAAACTCCACCAGCACGACGGTCTTGAAGGAATTCTTGTTGCCCGAGAAGGCCTCGTTGACCTGCTTGATCGCGCCGTAAAACTTGTTGAACAGCGGCACCTGCATCATTGCCGCGTCCAGCCACTCGATCATCCGCTTGCCGATGTAATACCGCGCCAGCACGCCGACAATGGAAATCAAAACCACCGCGAGCGCAAACGCCAGCACGCTCCAATACCAGAACAGGTCGCCGGACGTGCCGTTCTCGTAGATGTCCTTTTTATCCAGGAAAAACTTGAGGAAGAACAGCAGCGTGTCCGTGAAATTGGACGCCGTGCGGAACAGCCACATCACGGCGGCCACCGAGACGATGGCCGGCAGCGTGACCGCCAGCCCGGCCAGGAAGCTCGTCCGCCAGCGCGCAAAAATGGATTTTCTCACGCGCCGAGTTTAGCCGCGCGGGAAAGTTGCGCGAGCGCAAACCGCTTGGCCAGATGCCGCACGAGCCGGTTTTCCTCGCGCTTCATCTTTCGCCGCAAATCCGGCTTCAAGTCGTCATGGCCGAGCAGATGCAAAACGCCATGGACGACGTAGCGCACCACTTCCGCCTGCCAGCTTGTCTTGAAATTCTTCGCCTGCAAAACCGCCTCGTCAACACAGACGAACAACTCGCCGTGAATCCCTAATTTGAAATTTGAAATTTTGGATTCGGAATTCAAATGGTCAAACGTGATGACATCCGTCGAGCCTTCGTGCCGCAGAAACTGCCAGTTCACTTTCGCCATTTCTTTCGCGCCGACGAGATGGATGCCCAATTCAGCGCGGGTGATTTTTAATTCCGCAAACAGTGCGCCCATGATTTGTTTGAGCTGCCGCGCGCTGATTTTCTTCGTCCGCTGGCGGTTGAAAACTACAATCGTTGAATTTAACGATTCAACCCTCATTCCGTTTTTCCTTTGCCGCGATGGTGTTCGTAGGCCGCGATGATGCGCTGCACCAGCGGATGCCGCACCACGTCGCGCTTGGAAAATTCGACGATGGCGATGCCTTCCGTGCCGTGTAGCGCGCGGTGCGCCTCCGCCAGCCCGGAATGCTTGTGCGACGGCAGATCCACCTGCGATTCGTCGCCGGTGATGACCGCCTTCGAGCCGTGGCCAAGCCGCGTGAGAAACATCAGCATCTGCTCCGTCGTGGAATTCTGCGCCTCGTCCAAAATAATAAATGCGCCGTTCAGCGTCCGCCCGCGCATATACGCCAGCGGCGCGATTTCGATGACGCCGCGTTCCGTGAGCTTCACGATTTCATCGGCGGGCATCATGTCCTGCAACGCGTCGTGCAGCGGACGCAGATACGGCGTGATCTTTTCCAGCAAATCACCCGGCAAAAATCCCAGCGCCTCGCCCGCTTCGACCGCTGGCCGCGTCAAAATAATCCGCGAAACTTTGCCTTCGCGCAAAGCCGACAGCGCCATCGCCACCGCCAGATAAGTCTTCCCCGTGCCCGCCGGCCCGATGCCGAACGTGATGTCGTGTTTGCGAATAGCCTCCAGGTATTTTTTCTGCCCGACCGTCTTGGCGGTGACGCCCGGCTTGCGTTCGTGCGTTGTCACGCGGTCGCTCACCATGTCTTTCAACATCGTCGCGCCTTCGTGTTTCACGACTTGCAGCGCGTGCGTGAACTCGCGATTTTTCACCGGCGACCCGGCCTTGAGCATGTTTTCCAGCGACGCAAAAAAATGTTTCGCGCGCTCGATGTTCTCGGCGGTTCCATCCAATTTAATCCAGCCTTCGCGCGCCGTCGCCTTGACGCCCAGCTCCGTTTCCAGCAGCGCCAGGTTGCGCGGCTCGTGGTTGAACAGTTGTTGCGCGAACCGCGCGTTCTCGTAATGAAGAGTTTCAGTTGCCACAAATCAAAAATATTTATTTAGCCACAGATAAACACAGATGGAACACAGATGGGATTAAAAGACCATCCGTTTATATTCCACTTTTTCACGGCCAAAGTTAATCAGATAGCCCAGCTTGATGCCGGTGCCACGAAGTTCGTTGAGCAATTGGGCTTCGTGGAAGGTTTGATAGATGGCTTCCGTCTTTAACTCCACAATGATTTTTCCTTCGACCAACAGGTCGGCGGCGTAATCGCCCACGATGACGCCTTTGAACTGGACCTGCATTTTGGGTTCCAATTCAACCTTCACGCCGCGTAATTGCAGTTCCACCTGCAAGGCGTGCTGATACACCTTCTCCAGA
>Ga0302279_10007236_pt1 | contig 11421 bp, 9 predicted proteins | sample III_Bog_N3_3_FD_194541 | JGI IMG/M metagenome (GOLD analysis project Ga0302279, IMG submission 194541) | Peat permafrost microbial communities from Stordalen Mire near Abisko, Sweden - III_Bog_N3_3 | ecosystem: Environmental > Terrestrial > Soil > Wetlands > Peat | place: Sweden: Abisko...
GTTTGCCGACGGGCATTTCGGCGCCGTGCTTCTGGCGGACGTGCTGCATCACGCCGGGTCCCCGGCGTTGCTCCTGGGCGAGGCCATCCGGGTCGCGCGCGAGGTCATCCTGCTCAAGGATCACGATTGCCGCGGTTGGGGCGCTCGCGCCACCCTCCGCTTCATGGACGGCGTCGGCAACCGCCGGCATGGGGTGCCTCTGCCCGACCACTATTTAGCCCGGGAGCAATGGCGGCAGCTCTGGGCGGAGTTAGGGCTGACGCTGGAAGCGGCCGATCCGCTCCCAGGGCTTTATCCGTTTCCGGCCAATCTGATCTTCGGGCGCAACCTGCATTTTTTCGCGCGCCTGCGCAAGCGGGTCGGCCGTTAAGCCGGGAGCGGCTTGCGGCCCCGCCAGGCGAGTTTGCCCCAGGCGAGGCGGCAGGACTCGGTGTGGAATTTTTCCGTGAGAACGGCGAGGATGTCGGCGGGCCGGCTAAGCCAATTTCGGTACGTCGCCTCTTCCCGCGCGATCATGCTGGCCAGAGCGTCGAGTGGGGGGGACAGGCGCCGGAGCGCCGGCCGCCGGGTGGCCCAGTGAACCAGGTGGAGGTAGTGCGTCGCCCAGGGCTCGACCACGAGAAGCTGGCCGCCCGGGCGCAAGACCCGCCACACTTCGGCCACCGTGGCTTGGAGATCCTCCGGCAGGGCCGCGAGATGATGCAGGCCTCCTTGGACGCAAATAACGTCGCGGGAGGCATCGGGCAATTGCAGCCGCCGGCAGTCGCCCACATAGAGGGTCGCCGCGCCGGCGTAGCGGCTGAGGAGATTTTCGGAAAGATCCACGCCTTCCAGCCGGTGAAAGCCGAGTTGGTGCCAGGCGTCCAAGGCGCTGCCGCGCCCGCAAAACAGCTCCACGATCTGCAGGTCGCGGCTCCAGGCGCCGACGCCGAAACGCCGCAGCCGGCGGAGGAACTTCGCGACCTCCTGGCGCGGGGTCTCAAACCGGGCGTAGGCCGCCTCCCACTCCGGATCCCCCGGAGCTGTCCCTGTCCCCCATTTTTCGACCGACCTTCCTGAGCTCATCGCCGGCGATTCGATGCGCGTGGGGGTGGGGCGTCAATCTCCCCGGCGGGTTTTGGGGCTTGCGGGGCGCTCGGGCCGGGAAAATCCTTCGGGCATCGTCGATCCCACCCAGAGCCGTGCGCCGGCGGAACCGCCCGCCCGCCCCTTGTTGGGCTGGCCGGGCGCGCTTTTGGCCGCGGGCTGCGCCCTCGTCCTGGTAGTATTTGCTTTTTTCAGCGAGCCCGCCTCCACGGAGCGGGACGGGAGTGTCGCCAGCCAGGCCTACAACCGGCTGGTCGACGGTTTTCGCGCCGGGCAACTCAGCCTGCGCCAGACCGTGCCGGCGGGCTTGCTCGCCTTACCCGATCCGTATGATCCCAGCGCCAACGCCCGGTTCCGGGCCCCGCCCGACCGGCTGATCGATCTGAGCTACTATCGTGGGAAACTGTACGTCTATTTTGGCGCGGCTCCGGCGGTCGTGCTGTTTTGGCCCGCAGTCGCCTTGAGCGGTCGCTACCTTTCCCAGCGGGCCGCTGTCGTCATCTTTTGTTCGCTGGGGTTTCTGGCCAGCGCCGGATTGCTGGTAGCGCTGTGGCGCCGCTATTTCTCGCAAGTCGGCGTAGGCCTGGTGCTGGCGGGAATTCTGGCGCTGGGCTTCGCCACCGGCCTCCTCGACCTGCTGCAATCCCCGACTTTTCATGAGGTCGCGGTCAGCGCCGGCTACGCCTTTAGTTTTCTGGCGCTGGGCGCCCTATGGCGGGCGCTGCACCGGCCCGAGGAGCGGGGCCGGTGGCTGGCGGCGGCGAGTTTCCTGTTCGGTTTGGCGGTGGCCTCGCGGCCTTCCCTCGTCCTGGGCGCGGGGATCCTCCTCCTGCCGCTTGCCCTGGAATGGCGGACCGGCCGGAAAGACGATCGCCGCAAGCAGATGGCCCGTTTGGCCGCCGCCGCGCTCATCCCGATTGCGCTCTTGGGCCTGGGGGTCATGCGGTACAACGCCCTCCGCTTCAACAATCCCTTCGAATTTGGCGACGATTATATCTTGGCCGGAGACCCGCAGCGCCTGGCGCACCCCTTCAGCTGGCACTACGCCGGGTTCAATGTGCGCATGTACCTCTTCGCGGCCGCCCGCTGGTCGGCGCATTTTCCCTTTGTCCATGCTCCCATCCCGCCGCCGGTGCCGGCCGGTCATCGCATCTGGCGCAGTTCGTTCGGCATTTTGCCCAACCTGCCGATCGCCTGGCTGGCGCTCGCCTTCCCGGCGGTGTTCTGGGGTCGCGGGGGCACCCCGGCGGCGCCTTTGCGCTGCTTTGGGGCGGCGGTCGCCTGGGTTTTTGCCGCTTCGACCGTCCTGCTGGCTTTCTACGGCTGGACGTTTGCGCGCTACGAGATCGATTTTCTGCCCGCTCTGGTCCTGCTCGCTCTCTGGGGGGCGCTTGGCTGGGCGGCGCGCCCGCCCGCCCGCTGTCCGGGCTGCGTGGTCCAGGGCGTGTTTTTCGGCCTGGTCCTCTGGTCGTTGGCCTTCGGGCTCCTGCTGGGAGTGAGCGCCCGGGCGATGCAATGGGTCGCCCATGGCTCCAGCCTCGTACCCGCGGGCCGGTTGACCGAGGCGATGGCCGACTACCGCAAGGCGCTGCAGCTCGATCCCGATTCAGTCGAAGCCCATGCCGGGATCGGGCTGGTTCTGGAACAGCAGGGCCAGCGGCAGGCGGCGGTGGAGGAGGGCGCGACCGCGGTGCGGCTGGCGCCGGCCTGGGCCCAGGGCCAATTGGATTGGGGCACCGCCCTGGCCTTCGCTGGGCGGCTGGACGAGGCGATCCCCCACTACCGCGCGGCGTTGCGACTCGATCCGCAGCTCTCCGACGCGCACAACAATTTGGGGATCGCCCTGGCGCGGACCGGCCGGATGCCGGAGGCGGCGGCCGAATTTCAGCGGAGTCTGGAGACCGGGCTGGATTCTGCGACGTTGGAAACGAACCTGGGCAACGTTTTCTTCCTCGGCGGCCAGGTGGGGGCGGCGGTGGCGCACTATGAGACGGCGTTGGGCCTCGATCCGGGGTATGCGCCAGCGCGGGAGAATCTGGCTGCCGCTCGCCGGGCACTGAGTCCGTCGGCCGCGGCGAGTCCGCCGCCGTGAAGGGCGCCGCCCGGTCGGCTCACTTCCGGCGGATGAGGAGGAGGCTCAGGAAAAAACTCGAGAGGATAATCTGGACGCCCAGCGTCATGGCCAGGGCCGAGGGATCCACCAGGCGGAGCAGCTTCTCTACGTTCATCAGCCCGTAGGCGTGGTTGGCCCAGGACAGGAGCGCGGCGATGCCGCCGGCGAATCCGACCACGAACAAGGCCGCACCGGCGGCCAGTCCCCGCTCGAGGGAAAAATGCCGCTGGAGCCAGGGCGGCAAATCTTTGTCCGGCCGGAGCCCTTCGGTCACGGCGAAGACCTGGGCGTAGACCCAGAAGAGCACGGCTTGAAAGCCGATCAGGATCGCGGCCGACGCATAGGGCAGGGTGTCGACGTCCAAATAGACCCGACCGAGGCGCCAGGAGCCGAACAGGAGCCGGACAAAGACGGCGGCTCCCGCCAGGGCGGCCGCCGTTCCCGGATAAAGGAAAAGCCAGCGCGGGCTGTAGAGCAGCATGAAACGCAGGGTGCGCCAGCCGTCGCGCCACGGCCGCAGATGCGGCGGGCGCCCCCGGCCGTCCGGGCTCAGGGTCGTCGCCACTTCCACAACCGACATCCGCAGGGCCGTGGCTTTCACCACCATCTCGACCGCGAATTCCATTCCGCGGGACTTTAGGTCCATGCGGTCGAAGGCCGTCCGGGTGAAGCCGCGCAGGCCGCAATAAATGTCGCCAACCGGGGCGGCAAAAAACAGCCGACCGATGGCGGTGAGGGCGGGATTGCCGATCCGCCGGTTCTTCCAGGACATGGCGCCGGTTTTGATCCCGCCGAGAAAGCGGTTGCCCATCACCAGATCGTTGCCGGCCCGCAGGCCCTCCAAAAAAGGGGCGAGGGCGAGGAAATCGTAGCTGTCATCCGAATCGCCCATGATGATGTAGCGCCCGCGGGCCTGGCGGGAACCGTCGGCCAGGGCGGCGCCGTATCCGGTCTCGGCCACCTCGACCACCCGGGCCCCGGCTTGGAGCGCGATTGTGGGGGAGCCGTCGGTCGAGCCGTTGTCGGCGACCAGCACCTCGCCTTCCACGCCGGCCTCGTCGAGGAAACGCCGGGCCTTGCCGATGCAAGTGGCCAGCGTTTTGGCCTCATTCAGGCAGGGCATTAAGATCGTCAGCTCCACATCGGCCATGGCGGGGTAGAGGGCGCCCGATCTTAGCCGGCAAAGAACTTCAGCACCCGCTGCATCGAGCGGACCAAAAGCTCGATCTCCGCCTCGGTGTTGTAGACATAGAAGCTGGCGCGCGTGGTCCCGGTCAGCCCCAGCTTTCTCATCAGGGGCTGATTGCAGTGATGGCCGCCGCGCAAGGCGATCCCATCCTCGTCGGCGAAGGTGACGATATCGTGGGCGTGGACGTCGCGGAAGGCGAAGCTGACCAAGCCCCCTCGCTCGCCCGGGGGCCCCAGCAGCCGGATGCCGGGCAACCCCGCCAGGGCGTGGTAGGCTTTCTCGGCGAGCTGGCCGTCGTGGCGCTGGATTTCCGCCCGACCCAGGCCGTCGAGGTAATCGCAGGCGATGCCCAAGGCGTAGGCGTCGGCGAAGTTGGGCGTGCCGGCCTCGAAGCGCTCCGGGCTCGGCTTCCACCGGCTGGTAAAAAAATCGGCGCTGGCGATCATGCCGCCGCCGCCCTGCCAGGGCGGCATGGCGTCGAGGAGCGCGAGCCGGCCGTAGAGGGCGCCGATGCCGGTCACGGCCGCCATCTTGTGGCCGGAGAAGGCGAGAAAATCGCAGCCGAGGGCCTGGACGTCGATCGGCATGTGCCCGACGGATTGGGCGGCGTCGACCACCGTCACGATCCCGGCTTTCCGGGCCCGGGCGCAGAGTCCGGCCACGGGATTGATCGTGCCGAGGGAATTGGAAATATGCGTGAAGGCGAACAGCTTCACTTCCGAAGTCAGGAGCGAGTCAAGGGCGGCCAGGTCCAAGCGCCCTTCGTCCCCAACGACCGGCACGAAGCGCAGCTTCGCCCCTGTGCGCTGCGCCACTAGCTGCCACGGCACTAGGTTGCTGTGGTGCTCCATCTCGGTCAGCAAGATGACGTCGCCCGCCTTGAGATTGGCTCCGCCCCAGCTGGCCGCGACCAGGTTGATCGCCTCCGTCGTGCCGCGGGTGAAGACGATCTCGGCCGGGCTGGCCGCATTGAGAAAGCGGGCGACGCGGGCGCGGGCGCCCTCGAATGCCTCGGTCGAGCGCATGGAGAGGGTATGCAGGCCGCGATGGACATTGGCGTTGTCCCGTTCGTAAAACCGCGTGAGGGCGTCGATCACCACCCGCGGCTTCTGCGTGGTGGCGGCGTTGTCCAAGTAGACCAGGGGCTGGCCGTTCACCTTCTGATCGAGGATGGGGAAGTCGCCGCGGACGTTTTTCCAGGAGGAGGCCATGAGGGGTAGCAGGTTAGTCGACGTGGCTCTCGGTCGTGGCCGGCGCGGCATCGCCCTTGAGGGCATTCAGGGCCGCGTGCCAGCCGAGGGTGGCGCACTTGATCCGGGCGGGAAAGGCGTGGACGCCAGCGAAGGCGCCCAAATCGCTCATTTCCTCCGGGGCCCGCCCCGTCGTGACGATGTCGTGGAACTCGTCATAAAGGGATTCGGCCTCCGCCACCGTCTTACCCTTCAGTTGGGTGGTCATGAGCGAAGCGCTGGCCTGGGAGATGGCGCAGCCCGAGCCGTCGAAGGTGATCTCGGCGATCCGGTCGCCCTCGAGGCGGAGGAAGACGTCGCACTGGTCGCCGCAGCTGGGATTGTCGCCGTGGGCCGCGCGATTGGCCGTCGGCAGCCGGCCGCGATTGCGCGGGCGGCGGTTGTGATCGAGGATCACTTGCTGATAAAGATCGGTCAGATCCGAGGACATGGGTATCGACTTTAGTCCAATTCTGGGTCGACGCAATCACGCCGGTGAGGCAGCCTAAGGCTGTGGTGTTGCGCAGGCTTATTCTCCTTTTGCTGGTTCCGGTGGCCGGGTGGGCCCAAAGCCCGCTCAATCCGCCTGCTCCGCTGGCTCCGATCCGCCCGCGGGCCACGCCGGGGACGACCGGGCTGACCGAACTGGCGGCCGAACGGGCCCAAGCCCTCGGTTTTCCCGACGTGGCGGCGGGCCTCTACCGGCAATTGCTGGCCCAGCCGGGCGGCGACCGCCGGGCCTTGGAACTGGCGCTGGCGACCGCGCTCCTCGATGACAACCGAGGCGAGGAGGCCGAAAAGGTCCTGAACGAAGTTCCGGCCCCGCGGGGCTCGGCCTGGCACCTCCGGGCCGGCCTGGCGGCGGTGTTGCGACGCCGGCTCGATCCCGCCAAGTCGGAATTGGCCGCGGTCAAGTTGCCGGAATTGTCCCCCGCGGACCGGCCCTGGTATTTCTTCCTGCAGGGCATGCTGGCGAGTGCTGCGGACGACCCGATGCGGGCCGGCGACTTCTACCGCCAGGCGGAAGAGGCGGCGTCCACCGATCTGCTGCGCGCCCGGTTTTTCCTGGCCCAGGAGCAGTCGCGGCTGCGGCTGGACAAGGTCAACGCCGAGATGGCGGAAAAGATTCACGAGAATGCCGTGCGCTTCCAGGGGCAGTCCACCGGCTACGATTTTGCCCGCGCCTATGCCGTCATGCTGGACCAACTGGGGCGGAAGAACGAGGCGATCGAGGCGCTGCGCTACGACCTGCTTTCGTTGCCCGCCCAGCAGCGCAGCCGGGCAGACGATTTCCGGCTCCTCTTGGGCCTGATCGCGGGGGCGGCCGAAGGCGCCGGCCGCAACGCCTTGGTCCAGCTCCTGGAAACCGGCGCTGATTCCGATCGCCAGCGGGTCGCTCTCCAACTGCTGGCCCGCGCTTCGCCGCGCGATCCGGCCCACGCCGCTTTCCGCGGCGAATTGGACCGGCTGATCGCCGCGCCGGTGGCGCATCCGATTCTGGACGACCTGATCCTGATGCGCGCGCAATGGGCCCTCGGGGACAAGGATTTTGGCCAGGCGGAGGAGTCGGCGCATAGCCTCCTGGAGAAGTTTCCCGGCAGTCCACTGCGGCCCTATGCCCTCGGCGTTCTCGCCGGCTCCAATTGGGAGCAGTACAAATACCGCGCGGCGGCGGACTATGCCCGCCAGATCCGCGATCTGCTGCCGCTCGGTCCCGTGCGGGTGCGCCTGGGCGTGGTCGTGGCCGAAGCGTGGTTTCGGGCAGGCGATTTCCGCAGCGCGGCCGACGCCTATGCCGCGGTCCTGACCAATCCGCCCCCGGGGATTCCGCCCGGCGACCTGATTTTCCAGCAGATCGAAGCGGAGTTGCGGGCCGACGAGGAGGCGATCGGGGCCGGACGAATCGCCAAACGGGAGGGTCTGAGGGGAGCGGAAGCGGCCCTGGACCGCGAAGCTCTGAACCCCGCCTTCGACGTCGTCAATCGCTGGGAGGCGGAGTGGAATTTCGCCCGGGCGGTGGAGCTAAACGGGCAGGTCGAGGTGGCTTACGCCCGGGTCAACCGGCTTTTGGCCGCCAGCCGCGGCGCCCGCGGCCTGACCGCGGAACTCCGGGCCCGCATGGGCTGGCTGCAGGCCCGGCTCTCCTACGACGTCCACGATTCGGAGCAGACGCTCAAGCTGGTCGACGCCCTGCTCGTCTCGCTCGACGGGCTGGCGCCGCCCGCGCTGCGCGCGGCGATCGCGAGCAACGGCGAATTGCTCAAGGCGGAGGCCTGCTTCGATCTGAAGCGGGAGGCAACGGCCCTTGAGATCCTCAAGAAACTGCGGACCGACTACCCTCGGGCGGATGCCGCGGTCTCCTCCTACTTCGTCGAGGCCGAGCATTATGCCCAGCAGGACAAGGTGGTGGAGGCCCAGCAGCTCCTCACCCGGCTGGCCGACGAATTTCCCAAGAGTCCCTATGCGCCCTATGCCCTCTACCAGGCGGCCTATCTCGCCGAACGCCTGGGCCAGGACGACAATCTGGTCGAAGCCAACCGGCTGATCGAGCGGCTGGTCAGCGCCTATCCCGACCAGGATATCGTCTTTGACGCCCGCCTGAAGCAGGGGGACTTGTTCCGGAAGCTCAACCAGTTCCCCCAGGCGCAGCAGGCCTACGAGTCGCTGATCAACAACTACGCGCGCAATCCCAACGTCATCCTGGCCGACCTGGCCCTGGCAGAGTGCCATAACGCGCAGTCGGCCAGCGATCCGTCCCACGAGGAAACGGCTCGGTCGCTCTTCGAGGACCTCTGCGCCCGGGTCGACGCGAGCGTCGATGTGCGGGTCGAGGCCGGCTTCAACCTCGGGCTGATCTATGAGCGGCGCGGCCAATTGAACCGGGCGGCCGAGGTCTGGTGGCGCGACGTCGTGACCGCCCTTCTGCTCGACCCCGCCAATGCCGGCCGGCTGGAAGGCAAGGGCCGCTACTGGATGGCCCGGACCCTCTATGAATACGGCTCTCTTCTGGAGAAAATGGGCCGTCTCGATCAGGCGGAACAGGCCTGGCGGGACATTATCAACTTCAACCTGTCCGGCCAGGCCCTGGCCCGGGCCAACCTCGCCCGGGCGGGCAGTCCGTCCGCGGCCCCGGCCTCATCCGGCAAATAGGAAATTTGTCATTGCCTAACCATTCCGCCAGAACCCCTCCCACGCCGCCCCTATGACCGCCCTTCATTTCAGCCTTTTCGCCAAAGGCGGCCCGTTGATCTGGGTCCTGCTCGCCCTGGCCCTGGTCGGCCTGATTATGGGAATCGAGCGCACGCTCTTCCTGCACCGAGTCCAGATCCGCTCCACCGCCTTTATGGACGGGATCAAAAATATCCTGGCGAAGCGCCGTCTGGTCGAAGCCCTGACGGTGTGCGAGGAGACCCCGGGCCCGGTCGCTGCGGTGGTCAAAGCGGCGCTCCTCCACGCCGACGACGACGCCGAGCGCATGCGCTTCTATGTGCAGGAGGCCGCCGTGGTCGAATTACCCGGCTTGGAGCGACGCCTGGGCGGGGTGGCGGCGATCGCCCAAGTGGCCCCCCTGGTCGGCCTCCTCGGCACGGTCCTGGGCATGATCACGACCTTCCTCGCCTTCCAAAAAGATTATGCGCCCGCCAGCGTCCTGGCCGAGGGAATGTGGCAGGCTTTGCTCTGCGCCGCCGCGGGCCTGATGGTCGCAATTCCGGCGCACCTCACCTATCACTTCCTGGCCGGCCGGGTCCGGGCCATCGTCCGCGACATGGAATGGGCCGGCAATGAGATCATGCGGTATCTTCTGACCGATTATCGGGGCACGCCCCCAGGAGGCACCCCGTGATCGCCCGCCCCTTGGAGCTGGCGGCGCGCCTCTCGCCTCCGCCGCGCAATTTCGACGCCTATTTTTTCATCAATAGCGGCCTACTGGTGCTGTTCTTTGCTCTCTTTGGGTCGCGTTTCGTGCTCGAACCCGGACTGGGGGTCGATTTTCAGCTGCCCACGGTGGCCGACGCCCGGCAGGGTGCCGGGGGCACCACCTGCCATATCAGCATCCTGCGCTCCGAGCAGATTTTTACCGATGACGGGCTGCTCAACCTGGCGAAGCTGCCGGACTGGCTCAAGGCCCAGGCGCAAAAGACGCCGCACCCTGGCTTGTTGATTCGCGCCAGCACCCGCGTGCCGGTCGCCGACATCTCACGCATCTTCAGTATGGCTCGCAGCGCCGGCTTCGGCCCGGTCATCCTGGCGGCCGAAGAGCCGGCCTCGGATCGGGATTGAGATGAAACTGCGTCCGAGTGGAATGTGGGCGGTCGCCGTCGCCGCCGCCCTGGCCGCCCTGGCGGTGGCGACTCTGCTCGTCCGGGTGCCACCCCATGTGGGCCGCGCCCTGGCACCCGCCGCTTCCACCCTGCGGCTGGGGCCGACCGTCGGTTCGGCGGCCGACCCGCTCTTTAGCGAGGACGCAGCCCTTCGCGATCCGGCGCCTCTTTTCCTTCCGACCAAATGGAACGCTTCTGGGAAGGAAGTAACTCGAGAAGAACCAGTTATAGTGTTCCAACCTTACCCCGCCAAGCTGCTTTTTGAGCGAGACCAGCTGAGGCTCGGCCTCGAGGCGTCGACTCAGGTGCCAGCCAGGCCAGCGGAGGCCTTGGAGGACAATCCCCCCGGCAACCCCCTGCGGGGCCTGGGAAGGGCGGAGGACCGGGTGCCCGCCCTGGCCCGGCGCAGCGCTTTTGTTACGATTGTCGAGGCCGGAAGCGGCCGCCGGGTGTTCAGCCAGGCCCTGACCGACCCGCCGGCCGGCATCGCCGATGCCCCCCCCTCCGGGGGGGCCTGGGAATTCATGGCAGTGGTCGATGCCGCGGGGCTCGTCGGACCCTTGGTGCAGACCCTGCGTTCCGGCACCGATGCGGATGGCTATTTCCTAAAATACCTGACTGAATCTCTCCGCGTCGGGGAGCGCCTATCCCCCGGATTTTACCATATTTCCATCGGGCCGTGAGACCCGGCTCCATTTTTACCCATCAAAGGGCAAGTTTGCTGTTGACGGGCGAAAATGCGACGTCCACTTTCTTCCCTCTTTTTCGTTTTTTGACCGCAATCCTGAGCCCCAGTGGGCCAAAAACTTTGTTAACCAACAAGGGGTTTGGCTAGCCGGCTCCTGATCTGCCCAGATAGCTCAGTTGGCAGAGCACGTCCTTGGTAAGGACGAGGTCGCCGGTTCGAATCCGGTTCTGGGCTCCAGGTTAGCGCAGTATGATTAGGTCATTCCGTCAGATTCAATCCCAAACACACGTCACACACTTCCATGGCTAAAGGTACATTCGAACGCAAGAAACCGCACGTTAACGTCGGCACGATCGGTCACGTCGATCACGGCAAGACGACCCTGACGACCGCTATTTTGGCGGTCCAGGCCAAAAAGGGTCTCGCCGAGGTCAAGACCTATGCCGACATCGCCAAAGGCGGTACGGTGCGTGACGCTTCCAAGATCGTGACCATTTCGGTCGCGCACGTGGAGTATGAATCCGACAAGCGCCACTACGCCCACGTCGACTGCCCCGGCCATGCTGACTTCGTCAAGAACATGATCACGGGTGCCGCCCAGATGGACGGCGCGATCCTGGTCGTGTCCGCCGCGGACGGCCCGATGCCGCAGACTCGCGAGCACATCCTCCTGGCCCGCCAAGTCGGCGTGCCGAAGATCGTGGTCTTCCTCAACAAGGTCGACTTGATCGACGACAAGGACCTCCTCGACCTGGTCGACGAGGAAATCCGCGATCTGCTCAACAAGTATCAAT
>Ga0302279_10007244_pt1 | contig 11409 bp, 8 predicted proteins | sample III_Bog_N3_3_FD_194541 | JGI IMG/M metagenome (GOLD analysis project Ga0302279, IMG submission 194541) | Peat permafrost microbial communities from Stordalen Mire near Abisko, Sweden - III_Bog_N3_3 | ecosystem: Environmental > Terrestrial > Soil > Wetlands > Peat | place: Sweden: Abisko...
GCTCGTAGGGCGGCGGCTGCGCCCGTCGAGCCCGCCGTCGCGGTGTCGCGGGTTTGCGCGATATGCGGAGCGTCCGAGGACGATGGTGCCGACATTCGAGTCTGCTCGTGTGCCAAGTGCGAGGGACCACGTAACTTGTGCCTCCAGCACGCTCGCAACCACTGAGTCGGAGCGTGGCGTGGGTCTGAGTGGTCGCGGGCTCGACTCTTCGGCGACCCCTCAGCGCGCGTGTTCTCTCGCACGCGCCGTAGCCGCTTGTACCATGGTGTCGCGTTCGGCCGGAACGGCCCAACGCCGCCGAATGGTCTCGCTCAGCTGATCGAGCGGGTCGAAGTAGAGGAAGTACTGGCCGGGCTTCACGCTCGGCGCCGTGTAGACGCTGATGCCCGTCTCGCGGTCGTAGTACTCGTACGAGTGGGCGTTGCGCTTTCCACCTCCGCCTGGCGCGTCGACCACGAACGTCGGCGTGTTGAATCCCGCCGTCGAGCCGCGCACGTGCTTCTCGATGTGGAGCGCCGTGTCGAGTGTCGTCCGAAGGTCCTCGACCCCCTTCACGAGGTCGTGAACGTAGACATAGTAGGGTTGCACGTTCACGTGACCGAGCCGCTTCACGAGCAGCGTCATCGTCTCGGGCGAGTCGTTTACCCGGCGCTGCAACACGGACTGGTTTCGCACGGTGATGCCACGCTCGAAGAGCTTGTTCATCGCCGCTTCGGTGATGCTGGTGATCTCCTTGGGGTGGTTGAAGTGCGTGTGGAGCACGACCGCCTTGTGAAGCTTCCGCCCCTTCTCGACCACGCCCGTCAGCGCGTTGAGCCACGCCTCGTCCGTCAGGATCTTCTGCGGCATCACCGCCGGCCCTTTGGTCGCAAAGCGCATGCGCCGGATGTTTGGCATCGCGAGCAAGGCCTCGCCGATCTCGGTGATCTGCTGTGCCCGTAGGTTGTACGCGTCACCCCCCGAGATCACGATGTCCTCGAGCTCCGGTCGGGACGCGATGTAGTCGTAGGCTCGCTTCCACCGCTCGTCGTTGGCCTTGAGCTGGATCTTCTCCACGTCCTCCGTGTCGATTCCGACCGCGTAGCTTCGTGTGCAGAAGCGGCAGTAGACCGGGCAGGTGTCGAGCGGAAGAAACAGCGCCTTGTCGCGGTAGCGGTGCGTCAGGCCGGCGACCGGGGCGTCTTCTTGCTCGTGGAGCGAGTCGAGGTCGAGCTTCGGGTGGTCCGGGAGCAGGCGAGACCCGACTGGAATGAACTGAATTCGAAGTGGATCGCCGTACGGGTCCGACCAGTCGATGAGCGAGAGCAGGTACGGGCTGACCCGCACGCTCATGGGCGAGTGCTTGAAGCCGTGCTCCGCGTCCTCGATGAACGCGGGGGAGACGAGCTCCTGGAGCGCCTCGAGGAGCTTCGAAACCTTCGTGATCGTGTGCTTCGACTGCCACGTGTGGTCGAGAAACTGAGCTTCGTCGATGCTCCGATATGCGGGGATCTTCTGCCAGAAGGGGCCGCTCGCGAGGTCCTTGTGGGTGAGGGTCGCGGGGTCGACCGGGGGCTTCTTCGCGGCGGGCGCCGCGGCCGTCGAGGACACGGTGGGGAGGACTCGCAGTGCTTCGCTCGACATGAGACGCGTTTTCCCACGAGGAACGCGGTCACGCAATTGCCGCGGCGTCCTGTCGACGAGGTTGGCAACACGCGAGGCGTGCCTCTGTCCAGCGTGTCTGTCTCCGCCGCAGCTGGCGTCAGCGCCCGTAGCGCAACATAGCGCTCTTCAGCTCGCGCATCGCGGCATCGCGGAGCTCAGGAGGCTCGACGACGCGGGCAGACGCCCCGAAGCGAAGGACCCAGGGGAGGGCGTCCTCGAGCGACGGCACGCGTACCGAGAGGCGAAGCCGACCATCGGGGGCGGTTGCCAGTCGCTGACTCGGGTGAAACCGCTGCGATCGAATCTCATCGGCCACCTGTGGGCTGAATTCGACGACGATTGCGTGTTTGGCGCTCCCCAGGCCGAAGGGACCGTGGACGAAGTCCTCCACCTGAAAGTCCTCTGGCAGCTCGAAGCGCTCCGACTCGCTCGGTTCGCTCTCCCTCATGCGGGAGAGCGCGTACGCCTCGACCTGTCCTGTTGCTGCATCGCGACCGATGCAATGGATCGCCCCTCGGTAGAGGACCATCGCGTAGGGGTCCACGGTCGTGCGCGTTCCGCGCTCGCTCGTGCCCGTGCGCCCCGTTGCGAAGCTCGCCCGTACCTGCAGGTAGCGGAAAGTCAGGACGCGAAGGTCTGCGACTGCCCGAAACACGTCGTCGAGCTCGCCGCCCTTGTAAGGCTGGGCACGTGGCGCCTCTGGAATGTGGACGAACCGCTCTTCGAGGCGCGTGTCGCTTGCGATGTCGCCCCCGCCGCCGGCACGAACGGGCCGGCGCGCCAGCTGAAGGATCTGCTGCGTCACGATGTCGATCTCTTCGAAAAGCGCGGAGCCTCGGAGCGGTTCGAAGGCGCGGCGAACGGCGAGGAGCCCGTACGCCTGCGTGCGGCGGAGGTTCATGGCGCGTCCCCGATCGCGCGGATTCATGCGCCAGCGCAGTGCTCCGCGGGGCCCGTGCGCGATGCTCTCGAGCGCGTCGGACGCCTCACGCCCCCTCAGGTACCCGAGGTACCGACGCACCGATCGGGTCGTGAGCCGCAGCAGCGTGGCGATCTCCGGGATCGTTAGCCCCTGAGGATACTTCTCGAGAAGCTCGCGAAGGTGGGAGAGCTTTCTGTGCTGGGTGAACTTGCCCGGTGGTCTACCGAGAGTCGGCGTCTTCGGACGCGCCGGCGCACGCGTCTTCGCGGCGGGCTTCAGGACCGACTTCGTCGGGCTCTTCGGGTTCGCGAGATTCAAAGGTGGGCGAGCCTGGAAATGCCGGTCCTAGAGGGGCAGCGGGAGGGTTGATAGCCTCTGCTTATACAGCGCTTCGTACTCGGCGTGACATCCGCGGCACGCCGCCTTCGCCCCCTCGAGACTTCCCGATCTCGCGGCGTTGGCCCCATCGTTCGCGATCGACCTCCAGTTCTCGAAGCCGGCGGGGGCGCCCCTCGCCATCCGGTCGAACGTCGCGGCGATCGACTCCAGGTTGCCCGAGTTGAAGGCGGCGGTCACGCCGCCGCGCATCCAGTCGGCAAGCGGACGAGCCGGCGGCACCGCGACGGACATTGACCCCGCGGGGCGTGCGTTCGTCGAGGGGCTTGGGCCGGCTACTTCGCGCGGCGCCACCGGCTCGGGCGATGCGCTTTGCCTCGAGGGGCGGCCGTCCGGTACGGCGGCAGGCTGGGCGGACGCCGTCGCGGCGGGGTCGTCGGCGCTCGATGCGTCTGACGATACGGCGTCGACCGCCCTCCCGCACGCCAGCAGGCTCATGACGACGATCGTGAATCCGACCACGGCAGTCGCCCGAACGCGTATCACGGGCTCAGTGTAAGCGCCGATGGCCTGGGTTGCGGCGCATTTGCAGTGCAACCTGTCGCCTTCCTGCTCTAGCGTCGACCCCATGCATGCTTCTCTTGTCGAGCTGATAGCAGCCAAACGAGACGGCGGTACGCTCGAGGCGAATGACATTCGGCGTCTCGTGACTGCGTTCACCGCGGGCGAGCTCGCGGACTACCAGATGTCGGCCTTCCTGATGGCCGTCTACTTTCGCGGCCTCGACGTCGTGGAGACGGCCGCACTGACGTTCGCGATGCTTCACTCGGGCTCCGTTCTCGATCTCGGTGCCATAAAGCGATTCAAGGTCGACAAGCACTCTACCGGCGGGGTCGGCGACAAGGTTTCGATCTGCCTCGCCCCGCTCGTTGCGGCCTGCGGCGTCGCCGTTCCGATGGTGAGTGGTCGCGGCCTCGGTCACACCGGGGGCACCCTCGACAAGCTCGAGGCAATCCCGGGCTTTCGGACGGACCTTTCCGTGGAGCGCTTCACGCAGATCGTCGACGACGTCGGGGTTTGCATGATTGGCCAGACGAAGGAGATCGCGCCTGCGGACCGGCGAATGTATGCGCTGCGCGACGTCACCGCGACCGTCGAGTCGATCCCGCTCATCGTGGCGTCGATTCTGTCGAAGAAGCTCGCCGAGGGGATCGACGGCCTCGTGCTCGACGTGAAGGTGGGGCGCGGCGCGTTCATGAAGACGGAGCCAGAGGCGCGAAAGCTCGCGCAAGCGCTCGTCGATACGGGAACCCACGCCGGCAAGAAGGTCGTCGCGCTGCTCACGGACATGAGCTGCCCACTCGGCATCGCCGTCGGCAACGCCAACGAAACACGGGAGGCGCTCCAGATGCTCCATGGCCTCGGGCCGCGCGACCTGCACGAGTGCACGATGGTGCTTGCGGAGGAGATGCTCGTGATCGCTGGGCGCGTCACCGAGAGGGCCCGCGCTCGGGAGATCCTCGAGCAAGCCATCGCGGACGGCGCCGCGCGTCGTGTCATGGAGCGAATGATCGAGGCGCAGGGGGGAGACCCCAGAGTCGTCGCCGAGCCCGATCGTCTTTCGGTCGCTCCTTCCGTGCCCGTAGTCGCCGACTCGGACGGCGTCGTCGTGGAGGTGGACCCGCTCGAAATCGGCCTCGCCGCCGTGGCTCTCGGCGCGGGCCGAACCCGCGCCGATCAGGCCGTCGATCCGACGGTCGGGATCATGGTCCTCGCCAAGCCTGGCACAGTCGTCAAACGCGGGTCAGTCCTGGCCGAGGTGCAGACTCGGGACGCCGCCTCCTCGGCTACCGTCACGCGCGTGCGCAATGCGTTCCGGCTCGGTCTCGAGCGGGGAGCCGAGGTTCCCCTCGTCCACGGCAAGGTCGAGCCGAGCGTGCCTCGTCCGGCTTCGTCGAAGGCCGAATGAGCAGCGAGCGGGCCGACGTTCGCGTCGAGGAGCTCGCGTTCCTGCGGGCGCTCGGCGAGGTCATGGCGAGCGACCTGCGTGCCGATGTGGCGCTCGCGCGCGCCGTCGACCTGTGTTTCGTGCGATTCGAGCTTGGAGCTCTTTGCGCCTTCCGGATCGACAACGGCGTGTTTCGTCTCGTCGCCGGACACGGGGTAGGCCCGCGCTTGCGAGCTCGCCTCTCGCGCATCGCGCGCCGCGATCTCAGCGCGATGCTCGGCGGGTCACTCTTCGCCATCTCCGACGACGCCGACACCAGCGAAGAATGCGCGGCGCAGTGGGACTCCGACGACGGCGTGCGTGCCCGCTCCGCGCTCTTTGCGCCCCTGACGTACGCGCGTCGCCGATTGGGCGCGCTGCTCGTCGTCGGGCACGAGGGGGACTCGCTGGGGCCGGCGACCCGCGCGACCTGGGACCCGATCGCGAACACGATCTCGGTCGCGCTGCGTGCTGCCGACGACTTCGAGCGAGTGGTCGCGCTCGAGGCGGAGAAGCGGCAGCTCGTCGACAACCTCCCGCTCATCGTCGCACGGTGCGACGCGAAGACGGGGTCGCTTCTCTTCGTCAACGGCGCAATCCAGCGCGTCCTCGGCCTCCGTCCCACCGAAGTGCTCAATACACTCGCCCTCGAGAGCGCCCTCGTGGATGCGATGGAGCGAGAAGCGAGCCGCGCGGCGCGGGAGCGCGCTGCGGTCGGATTGCACACGGCGTGGGAGGATCGCCGCTACCGGCACGGCGACGGTCGCGTGCTCACCCTTCGCGAGTGCGTCTACCCGGTGTTCGACGCGAACCGATCGATCTCCGCCGTCGAGATCCTCGCGTACGATATCACGACCGAGCTCGACGCCCGTCGAGAGCTCATGCAGGCCGATCGCCTCGCCGCCCTCGGGGCGCTCGCGGCTGGAGTCGCGCACGAGATAAACAATCCCATCGCGTTCATCACCCTCGCTGCGTCGCAGCTCCACAAGCTCGTGGGGCAAGTCGAGCGCGGGGACGTGACCGCGGTGGCGCGCCTCCGCGACGTGGTCCGAGAGGTGGGCGAGTCGGCGGGCCGTATCGCCGAGATCGTGGGCGAGCTGAAGCTGTTCACGCGCATCGGCGACGGCTCGGTGGCGTGCCCGGTCGATCTCAACAGGATCCTCCAGACGGCCCTCGCGCTGACGTCCAGCGAGATTCGCCGCAGCGCGCGACTCGAGGTTTCGCTGGCGCCGCTGCCTGTCTCGCCCGGCGCCTTCGTCAATCTCGGCCACGCGTTCGTGAACCTGCTCATGAACGCCGCGCAGGCCGTCGAGTCCAAGGTAGCGTGCGCCGACGCCTCGGATGTCGAGATGGAACCGAACGTCATTCGCGTCGCGACCGAGATGCGCGACGGAAGCATCGTCGTACGCATCGAGGACACGGGCATCGGGATCGACGAGAAGATCCTCCCGCGAATCTTCGACCCGTTCTTCAAGACGAACAGAGCCGGGAGCGGAGCCGGGCTCGGGCTCGCGATCGCGAACGACCTCGTGCGACGTGTCGGCGGAGAGATCCGCGTCGAGAGTCGCAGCATGCAGGGCACGCGCTTCGACGTCGTGTTGCCGCTCGGCGCGACCGACGACGTGTCCGACCGACGCATCGGTGAGAGCGCATCCGAGGAGTCGGAGCTTCGCGCGGGCCTCTTTCGGGCCGAAGGCGACGCGCTCCCGCGGGTTCTCATCATCGACGAAGAGCGTGTCCTCGCGCGAGCGCTCGCGCGACAGCTCGCCGACGACTACGACGTCGATACCGCGTCGACGGCGGAGGACGCGCTCGCTCATCTGAGCGTTCACGCGTACGACGTCATCGTGTGCGACCTCCGGATGCCCGACCAGTCGGGGCCGCAGATTTACGAGGAGGTGCGGTCCCACTCGTCCGAGCAGGCGGCGCGTTTCGTGTTCACGACGGGCGGAGCGTACGGCGCGACGGACGACGAGCTGCACGAGCGCGCCGACGAGACCGGTCTCCCTCTCCTCGAGAAGCCATTCGACGGACCGACGTTCGAGGCCGTCGTCGGTCGCGTCGCTGCGCGTCGCTGGGCCGGCCGAAGCGCGCGCCGAGAGGCGCTACCGGAGGCGTGAGCCGGGGGCGGCGTCGTCGATCGTCGCGAGCCGGAGCGCGTCGCTCGGGCCGGTCGCGAGGATCATGCCGTGCGACACGAGCCCCTTGCCAAAGTCGCGTGGCGCGAGGTTCGCGACCACGATGACCCGCTTGCCAACGAGCGCCTCCGCCGTGAACGTCTGCGCGAGGCCGGCTACGATGACCCGAAGCTCGGGCTCGCCCAGGTCGACCTCGAGCCGGAGCAGTTTGTCCTTCTTGGGCACACGCGCGCACGTGCGCACGAGGCCAACGCGGAGGTCGATGGCCGAGAGCTGATCGTAGGTGATCGGAAGCGAAGCTTCGACGGTGTCGGCTACCGGGTCCACGGCGGAGTTAGCTGCGCTGGTCGTGCTGGCTACGGCGACCGCCGCGGTCTCGGGCCTGGGCATCAGCTTCTCGAGCATGGCGTGCTCGGCCGCCTTGTCGAACGTCGGAAAGAGCGGCGCTGCGCTTCCGAGAACCTCGCCTCGAAACGCGCCCGCCACCTTCGGCCACTGGTCATGGTCCAGGCTCGTCGCGAGCGGCGGCAGACCGAGCTGCACCCGCATCTCCGCGCTCTTGCTCGGAAGGACCGGCGAGACCATCACGCTGAGCCGCCCCAGCACCTCGAGCAAGGTCGCCAGGATCACGTCGACGCGGGCCTGATCTCCGCGCTTGGCTGCGGCCCAGGGGGCGGCGCGGTCGACGTACTGATTGGCGAGCGCGGCGATGGCCCACGTGCTCTCGAGGGCACGATGAATCTCGAGGTTCTCCCAGCGTTCGGCCGTGAGGGTCGTGAGGTTACGGACCTCCTCGCCCAGGAGGTCCGTGTCGAGGTCTTCGCTCGCGACGGTAGGTGCGCGCCCCTCCGTGAGCTTCGTGGTGAGCCCGAGGGTACGCTGGAGCAGGTTCCCGAGCGTATTGGAGAGGTCCGCGTTGTAGCGGGTGAAGAGCCCCTTGTGGTCGAAGTCACCGTCCTGGCCGAAGGCGATGGCGCGCAGAAGCTGATAGCGGACGACGTCTGCCCCGAGCTCGCGCGCGAGCCGCAGCGGGTCGACCGCGTTGCGCAGCGATTTACTCATCTTCTGGCCGTCGACCGTGAGAAAGCCGTGCGCGAAGATCTGGCTCGGCAGCTCGTCCTCGGTGAAGCCGGCCGCGAGGAGGAACGCCGGCCAGTAGACCGTATGGAAGCGCAGGATGTCCTTGCCGACGAGGTGCACGGCGCGCGTGTCGCGCCCTTTGGCGGGCCAGAAGCGCTGCAGCGGGTCGCCGGCGCCACCGAGCGCGGTCCAGTAGTTCGCGAGCGCGTCGAACCACACGTACATGACGTGCGCGGGGTTGCCCGGGACGGGAATGCCCCAGCGAAAGCTCGTGCGCGACACGCTGAGATCGCGGAGCCCGCTCTCGACGAAGCTGACGACCTCGTTCCTGCGCGTCTCCGGCTGGATGAAGTCGGGGCGGTCTCGGTAGAGGGCGAGGAGGCGCTGCTCGAAGTTGGCGAGACGGAAGAAGTACGTCTCCTCGCGCACCTTCTCGACCGGCTTCATGTGGAGCGGGCAGACGTTGCCGGGGAGCAGCTCCTTCTCGGTCTTGAACGTCTCGCATCCGACGCAGTACCAGTCCTCGTACGACCCGAGGTAGAGGTTGCCGCTCGCTTCCACGCGCCGCCAGATGTCCTGCACGCGCTCCATGTGGCGCGGCTCGGTCGTGCGGATGAAGTCGTCGGGCTCTACCGACAGCACCGGCCACGCGGCGCGGAACCGCTCGCTCATCTCGTCGACGAAGTCCTTCGGCGTCTTGCCCGCCTCCGCGGCCGACCTCTCGATCTTCAGCCCGTGCTCGTCCGTCCCCGTGAGCATGCGCGCCTCGTGGCCGCGCAAGAGGTGATAGCGGCGCAGCGCGTCCGCCGCGACGGTCGTGTACGCGTGCCCCAGATGCGGGACGTCGTTCACGTAGTAGATGGGCGTCGTGATGTAGAAGCGGCTCGTCATCGGCCCGGTGTTCTACCATCTTCCGACGGCGTGCACGCAGCCGCCGCGGCTCCCCGTCGGCCGCGTATTTGTGCCTGTGGTATGGTCTGTGTTGAAGTGCGGTCTACGCGAGACTGGAACGCGCACCATGCGTGACGACGAAGCCGACGACCACGGAGGGAGGCACGACGTCGCGACCATCCCGCCGCCGCCCGGCGAGAGCGACATCTACGACGCGAAGACGCAGGTCGGAGGCCTGCCGCCCGAAGCGATGGCGCTGCTGCGGCAGCTGCGCGACGAGCCACGCGACCCCGCGCGCTCCCTCGAGGAGGCGAACGTCCCCGTGTTCGTCGAGGACTCCGGAGCGAGCAGCGAGCCTGCCCCGAAACCGGCGGCCGGACGACCCGCAGCGCCGATGCGCCCCGCGGCAGGCGCGCCGGCGGCGCCCCCCAAGGCACGGGCTCCCGAGCCTTCGGTGCCAGAGTACTCGGTCGCTCCTCGGCCCGACGCGCACGAGCGACCGGCGAGCGCCCCTGCCAAGCTCGTGGCAGCGTCGCCCGATCTCCTCCCGCTGGCTCTCCCGTTGCCGCCGCCGAGCGCCCCTGGGGAGGAAGCCCCGGTGTACTCGTCGGTCTTCGCGCCTCTGCCAGCTGACGTCGCCGCGGTGGTGGCTCCAGATCCGCCCGTCGCGCAGGTCGCCCCCGCACCGTCACGCATTTGGATGGTCGGCGTCCTCGGAGTGCTCGTTCTGCTGACGCTCGTGGTCGTCGTCCTGGGTCAAGCGGGAATCATCCCCGGGCTTGCGCCTCTCGGGCACGCGCCCAGTTCCGCGCCCATCCCGTCGGCCATCCCCGCGCAATGACCGGCTACGCGGCCTAGGTCTTCTCGATGGCGCGGCCGCGGCTCCGCGATGGCGGCGGGCCCGGCCTCGATACGCGTGGTGCCTGGGCGAGCACTGCGCGAAGCGGCGTCATGAAGAGGCTATCGATGGCGACCCGCGTCTCTCGCGCGGGCGGCGCATCAGGGGCACGTCCGAGGCTCCACGACGCGACATCCGCGGTGGTGCGGCAGACGAGAACGACCTCGTTGCCCCCCTGACGGACCGAGGTTGCCTGGTAGAACGTTGCGACCGCGGGGTCCCCCTCGTGGAAGGTGAAGACGCGCCACTCCACGGGGGACGCCAGGTCGAACACGCGCTCGCCAATCACCAGCTTCTCGCGCTCGACCACGACCGCGACGCCGTTCGCATCCGAGAGGTAGAGACGCGCGAGCGCCTGCGGGTCGCGCTTCGTGATCTCGCCCACGAGGTCGCGCGCCGCGCTGGCATGGAGCATCGCGTCCGGTGCGGGCCCCGCGGCGAAGTCGAGGTCCACGTCGCTGACCGTGATCGCGCGAGCCATGAGCTCACGCGCGTCATCGGCGTCCTTGGGCGTCGACAGAAAGAGCGGGAGAAAGCGCGTGGCGGATGGGGTCGTGAACGCGAGCAGAGCCCTCGTTCGTGCGGCGTTCGCGAGGACCGAGACGCCGAAGGGGGCGTCCCAGCGTGCGAGGCTCGTTCGCCCGCGAGGGTTGCTTCGCGAGGCCGACCTGACGCGGGCGAGCTCGTCGTCGTCGAGCGTGATCCATGCCTCCGCGTCGGTCGTGTCGTGGGTCGGTCGGCGAAGCCGCATCACGACGTACGACGCCATCGCCGCGCCAGCGACCGCGGTAGCCTTCTCCCATGGATCGCGCACGACGAACGCGATGACCACGAGCACGGGAACGACCAGCGCCCACACCTTCCAGCTCGGCTCTGCCCCTCGTGCGGCACGAGCCGCGAGCGGAAACGTTCGCGCGGGGATGCCGCGGCCGCCTTCGCGCGCTGAAACCGCCTTCGCTCGTGCCTCCCGCATCGCCGTGCCGTCCTTCGCGGGGAGCGCGACCCTACGCGCCCTCCCCTTACGATAGCACCCGCGGAGCGGTTCGCCGCCGCCGGTTGGTCTCACGGCGACGTCCCGCATGCGCGGCCTCTGTGGCTACTTGATGTTCGGGTTGTTGACGTCCGGGTCGGTCGAGTCAGGGTTCCCGTCGCCGTCGAAGTCGCGCACGGGGCGGACGAAACCGGTGACGTTGGGGACGTTGCCGGCGAACGCGTCCGTCAGGAAGCGAACTGCCATCGCTTGCTGCTGCACGTAGGAGCACGTGATGCTGAAGGGGGGGTCGGCCGAGGCGTCGCCCGCGCCGAGCTGGACGAACGGCGTCGACGTTGTGAACCGGTTGTAAGGGATCGCGTACGCGTAGGGGGTGAGCCCCTGCTGGAAGTTGTCGCCGTGGACTCCGGGCATCGTCTGGACGAGCACCGCGGTGGTCCCCATCACCGGGGTGTCGTGGATGAGCCCCGCGTCGTCCGGGTTGATGTCGACGAGCGGCAGGCGATCCGGGATTGTCGTCGG
>Ga0302279_10007248_pt1 | contig 11404 bp, 8 predicted proteins | sample III_Bog_N3_3_FD_194541 | JGI IMG/M metagenome (GOLD analysis project Ga0302279, IMG submission 194541) | Peat permafrost microbial communities from Stordalen Mire near Abisko, Sweden - III_Bog_N3_3 | ecosystem: Environmental > Terrestrial > Soil > Wetlands > Peat | place: Sweden: Abisko...
CCGCACCGAGGCCGGTACCCTGCCGGTGCTGCGCGGTGCGGACCTGACGCTGGCGCCCGGCGAGATCGTCGCGCTGGCGGCGCCCTCCGGCGCCGGCAAATCGACGCTGCTGCATCTGGCCGGCCTGCTGGAACGCCCGGACGGCGGCAAGGTTTTTGTCGGCGGCCGCGACGCCGGCGCGCTCTCGGACCGCGAACGCACCGCGATCCGCCGCGACTCGATTGGCTTCGTCTATCAGTTCCACCATCTGCTCGGGGAATTCTCCGCGCTGGAAAACGTGGTGCTGCCGCAAATGATCGCCGGAACATCCAAACGCGAAGCCCGCGCGCGTGCCCGCCAGTTGCTCGCCTCATTCGGGCTGGCCGCGCGCGAAAACCATCTCCCCGGCAAACTTTCGGGTGGCGAGCAGCAGCGCGTCGCCATCGCCCGCGCGCTCGCCAACGCGCCGGCGCTGCTGCTGGCCGACGAACCCACCGGCAATCTCGACGTCGCCACCGCCGACATCGTGTTCGCCGAGTTGCTGGCTACCGTCCGCACCCACGGTGTCGCCGCCCTGATCGCCACCCACAACCCGGAGCTTGCCGCCCGCATGGACCGCACCGTCACGCTGCGCGACGGCCACGTGGTGGCGCTCGCATGAGCCACGCTGGTTTCGTGCATCTGCGCGTGCATTCCAGCTATTCGCTCAGCGAAGGCGCGATCAAGGCCGACAAGATTCCGGCGCTCGCGCGCGAGGCGGGGATGCCCGCCGTTGCCATCGCCGACACGGCGAACCTGTTCGGCTCGCTGGAATTTTCGCAGGCCTGCGTGGCCAAGGGCATCCAGCCGATCCTCGGCTGCCAGATCGCGCTCACCCGTGCGGACGCGCCGCGCCTGCCGCCCGACCCGGTGGTGCTGCTCGCCAAGGATTCGGCCGGGTTTGCCAATCTGCAACGCCTGTCCTCGATCGGCTTCCTGGAGACCGAACCCGGCCTGAAGGCGCAGGTCTCGCTCGACCGTCTGGCCGAACATGCCGAGGGACTTTTGCTGCTCACCGGCGGCACGCACGGCCCCATCGCCCGGCTGCTCGCGGAAGGCCAGCGCGACGCGGCCGCGTCGCTGTTCGCCCGCCTGCTGGAAGCTTTTCCGGATCGCGTGGCGATGGAGTTGCACCGCCACGGCCTGCCGATCGAGCGCGCCATCGAACCCGGCCTGATCGCGCTGGCCGATGCTCGCGATGTTCCATTGGTCGCCACCAACGATGTCTTCTTCGCGACGCGGAAAATGCACGAGGCGCACGACGCGCTGCTCTGCATCGCCGAGGGCCGGTTGCTGTCGGACCGCGAACGCCGCCGCGTCACGCCGGAACACTGGTTCAAGCCGGCGACACAGATGCGCGAGCTGTTTTCCGACCTGCCGGACGCCTGCGACAACACCATCGCGATTGCAAAACGCTGCGCGGTGATGGCGGAAACCCGCAAACCGTTGCTGCCGGTCTGCCCAAAGATCCGCCCTGGCAGCAACGAGGACGAGACCGTCCGCGCGATGGCCGCCGAGGGGCTGGAACGCCGGCTCGACGCGATGGGGGCGGACGCGGCCACCCGCAAAACCTATCGCGAGCGGCTCGATTTCGAGCTGAACGTCATCGCCGACATGGGGTTCCCCGGCTACTTCCTGATCGTCGCCGACTTCATCCAGTGGGCGAAAGGCCAGGGCATTCCGGTCGGCCCCGGCCGCGGTTCCGGCGCCGGCTCGGTCGCCGCCTGGGCGCTGACCATCACCGATCTCGACCCGCTGCGCTTCAACCTGCTGTTCGAGCGTTTTCTCAACCCCGAGCGCGTGTCGATGCCCGACTTCGACATCGACTTCTGCCAGGACCGCCGCGACGAAGTTATCGCCTATGTCCGCAAAGAGTACGGCGCCGACCGTGTCGCGCAGATCATCACGTTTGGAAAATTGCAGGCGCGCGCCGCCGTGCGCGACGTCGGCCGCGTGCTCGGCCTGCCGTTTGGGCAGGTCAACAAAGTCGCGGAGCTGATCCCGAACAATCCGGCCAAGCCGGTGACGCTGCAACAGGCGGTCGACGGCGAGCCGAAATTGCAGCAGATGCGCGACGAGGACGAAGCCGTCCGCCGCCTGCTGGAAATCGCGCTGCAACTGGAAGGGCTGTACCGCCACGCCTCCACGCACGCCGCCGGCGTGGTGATCGGCGACCGCAAGCTCACCGAACTGGTGCCGATCTATCGCGATCCGCGCTCGGACTTTCTGGTCACGCAGTATTCGATGAAATACGTCGAGCAGGCCGGCCTCGTGAAATTTGACTTCCTCGGTCTGACCACCCTGACCATCCTGCAACGCGGCGTGGCGTATCTGAAGGCTCAAGGCATAAGCGTCGATCTGGACCGGCTGCCGCTCGACGATGCGGCCACCTACGACATGCTGCAAAAGGGCGATGCCGGCGGGGTGTTCCAGTTCGAAGGCCAGGGCATGCGCGACGTGCTGCGCCAGATGCGCCCGAACCGTTTTGAGGATCTGATCGCCGCCGTGGCACTGTATCGCCCCGGCCCGATGGCGAACATTCCGGCGTATTGCCAGCGCAAGCATGGCGAGAAGTGGGAAGCACCGCACCCGGAACTGCAAGACATCCTCGAAGAGACCTACGGCATCATGGTCTATCAGGAACAGGTCATGCAGATCGCGCAGAAGATGGCCGGCTACAGCCTCGGCGGCGCCGACCTGCTGCGCCGCGCCATGGGCAAGAAGATCCGCGCCGAGATGGAAGCGCAGCGCAAGACGTTTGTGAACGGCGCGACCGCGCGCGGAATTCCCGACGCGAAGGCCGAAGAAGTTTTCGACCTGATGGCCAAGTTTGCCGACTACGGCTTCAACAAATCGCATGCCGCCGCGTATGCACTGGTCGCCTATCAGACCGCGTGGATGAAGGCCAACTATCCGGTGGCGTTCATGGCGGCGTGCATGTCGCTCGCCGTCAGCAACACCGACCGTCTCGCGGCCCTGCGCCAGGATGCCGGCCGCATGGGCATCAAAATCCTGCCGCCCGACATCAACAGATCCGGCGCCGATTTTGTCCTCGAACGCGATGCGGACAAGAAACTCTGCGTGCGCTACGCACTTGCGGCGGTGAAAAAAGTCGGCATGGCGGCGATGCAGGCGCTGGTCGCCGCGCGCGCCTCCAGCCCGTTCGAGGACCTCGCCGATCTCGCCCATCGCGTCGATCCGAAACAGCTCAACAAGATGCAGATCGAGAATCTTGCGCGCGCCGGCGCATTCGACAGCATCGAGCGCAACCGCGCGCGCGTGTTCGCCGGTGCCGAATCCATCCTCCGCCGCGCCCAGGCCAATGCCGAGGAGCGCGGCAGCGGCCAGACCGGTCTGTTCGGCGGCAACCGGCCGGAATCGCTGCGCCTGCCCGACCTGCCGGCGTGGCCGCCGATGGACGAACTGGCGTTCGAGGCGGAGTCCATCGGCTTTCATCTGACCGCGCATCCGCTCGACGCTTACGCGCAATCGCTGCGCCGGCTCGGCGTTGTCCCCAGCAACCAGCTGGAACAACGCGCACAGGGCGGCGCCGCCCGCATCAAGCTGGCGGGCACCGTGGTCAACACCAAGGAGCGAATAACCCGCACCGGCAGCCGCATGGCCTGGGTGCGGCTGTCGGATTCCGGCGGCTCGTACGAAGTCACCGTGTTTTCCGAAGTGCTGTCGCGCGCGCGCGAGATGCTGGCCGACGGCAATTGCGTTGTCGTCACCGCCGATGTTCGCCTGGAAGGCGAGGCGCTGCGCATCACCGCCAACGACGTCGTGCTGCTGGAGCAGGCCGCGGCGCAGGCCGGTGCCGGCATGCGCGTGTGGCTGGAGAAGACCGAAACGGTCGACCATATCCGCACGCTGCTCGCCCGCGAAGGTCGTGGCCGTGGCCGCGTGATTCTGATTCCGCGCCTGACGCAGCAGCAGGATGTCGCAATCACGCTGCCCGGCGGCTTCAATGTCTCGCCGCGCCTGCTACAGGCGACCAAAGCCCTGCCCGGCGTCGAACGCGTCGAAGACCTGTAGCGAGAGGGGACACAAAATGCCGAAGCCGCTGCTGGCCGACGACCCGTTGCTGGTGCTCGCGCGCGCGGCGGCGACGCGCGCCTATGTGCCGTATTCGCGCTTCCGCGTCGGCGCGGCACTCGCCGGACCGTTCGGCGTGATCCAGGGCTGCAACGTGGAAAATGCCAGCTACGGCATGGCGATTTGCGCCGAGCGCACGGCGCTGGTCAGCGCGGTCGCCGCCGGCCATCGCCGCTTCGAGCGCATCGCCATCGCGCTGCCGGATGCGCCGCCCGGCTCGCCGCCCACCGCGTTCATGCCGTGCGGCGCCTGCCGGCAATTCCTCGCCGAATTCGTCGGCGCGGACTTCCCCGTGCTGATCGACGGCGTCGGCGAATTCCGCTTCGACGAGATTTTTCCGTATCCGTTCGTGCTGCCAAACGAGCGCAGCGGCGCTTAAGCATTTGTTAGCCCGCATACGCGAGTCTGCCCTGGGCAACCGGGGCAGTAAGCGATGCGGGGCGTCTGCTGGCGCCGCCTGCTGGCGGCTATTTTCCTGTTGCTCGGCATGGCCGATGCGGCGACCGCGCAGGTGCCGACTGGACAGTTGCGCGGCGTGCTCGGCGCCAACAAGCCCGATCTGCTGCTGCAATATCTCGGCATCGCCAGCAGCGCCGACGGCTCGCCGGCCGCGCGCAGCGTCACCGTCGCGATGGCGCACAAATCGCTGGCCGACGCGCACGACGTCGGCTTCGCCTTCGTTCGCGTCATGGCCGCCGGCTACGGCCCGGTGGCGCCGCCGCCGGCCGGCAACCCCGCACAGAACGATCTGGCGCTGTGGCTGGCCAATCCCGCGCTGTACTGGTCCCGCGTGGATGCCATGTTCGCCGATCTGGACGAAGCCGGCATTCGCCTTGTGCCGAGTTTCCTGTGGAATCCGCTACAATTCCCGGCGCTCGCGGGCGAGACGCTGACCGATCTGGTCGCCAACCCGGCCTCGCGCAGCCGCGCATTGTTCGAATCCTATGTCGCCGACTTCATCCAGCGCTATCGCGCGCGCCGCACCATCCTGTTCTACGAGCTGACCAACGAATTGAATCTCGAAGCCGATATCGACATCCGCCGTCGCTGCCTGGAACAACTGCCGGCGCCCAACTGCGCTGCCTACGGCAATTTCACCAGCGCGCAGATGACCGCGTTTGCCGCCGCGCTGGTGGCGCAGATAAAGTCGCTCGACCCGTTGCATGCCGTCGGCTCCGGCTACGCGCTGCCGCGCCCGGCCGCCGAGCACCTCGCGCGACAGCCGGATTTTTCCGCCGCCGGGCCGGACTGGACGGCGGATTCACCAGCGCAGCTCAACGAGATTCTCGCCAGCACCGGCGCGCCGTTCGACCTGTGGAGCGTCCACATCTATCCGGGCGACGTGCGCTTCGGCAACCCGCCGGGCACCGAGGCGCGCACGCTCGCCATCGCCGCGCGCGCGGCCGTGTCGCAAGGCAAGCGCCTGTATCTCGGCGAATTCGGCGACAGCACCGCGTCCGCCTATCTGGCGGCGATGCTGCGCCAGTCCGCGACAAGTCCGGTCGCCTACGCGTCAGTCTGGGTCTGGGAGTTCTATCAGCAGGCCACCTACCTCTCGGCCAGCATCACCTCGGCGCCGCCGATGAGCCTGGAGCCGGGATTCTCCGATGCCATCGACACGATGCTGGCGCAGGCGGCCGGCGGGCAGGGCCGTGTCGCACCGCCTGCCGTGCGCGTTGTGTTGACCACGCCACTGCCCTGTGCGGCGGTTCGCGGCACGCTGCCGCTCTACGCCACCGCCAGCGCCTCCGGCCCGTTCCGGGTGTCCCGTGTCGCCTTCAGCGTCGATGGCCAACCGGTCGGCACCGCCACCGGCGTGCCGTTCCGCGCCGCCGCCGCACTCGCGGCCGGCCCGCATGTGGTCCGCGCCACCGCCTTCGCCGGCGCGGCCGCAGCAACGACGCAGATCGTGATCGGCGGCGGCGCGTGCGGGCCGTGACCAGCAAGGCGTTGTCCGCAGATGCCGCAGATCACTCAGGCGATAGGAAAGGAGACAAACAGGCAGACAAAACCCTGATCTGATCTTTTCCGATCCCCTGTCATCGGCGCCATCTGCGGAAAACCCTCGCTTCGCTCACCGCGGGAAAAACCGCTCGTTCAACGTATCGAACGCGGTCTGGAACACATTCTGATGAATGTCCGGAATCAGCCTCACGTCGTCGTTCGCCGTCGCCGCCCAGTCCGCCGTCCATTCGGCATAGGTCGTGTCGGTCGCGGTGATCGGCAGGAACCGCGCGGCGGCGTGGTAGTTCAGCCACGGCATCGGGCTGGCCTCGATCAGATAGCGGAACGCGTGGTCGGCGTCGTTCAGGTAGGTCAGCCGCTCCAGAATCCGGCCCTCGCCGAACATGAAGTCCCTGACACCGGAAATCTTGTCCGAGCGCACGCCGCCGCGCATCGTCATGTCGCGGATGCCGGGGTGCCACGCCGCCATGCCGATGAAATCGCGGACGCGGTTCCACACCGCATCGACCGGCCCGTTGACCACCGACGCGCAAAACACTTTCGCCGGTCGCCAGCCGTCCCAGCGCAGCGCGCCCACCGGTGCCGCCGCACCCGCGCATTTGGCGGCCAGCGCGGCCAGCCCCGCCTCGAAGATCTGCGCCTGCATCACTGGCGCGGTTTCGCCCTCGTGGCCGGGCAGGTCGGTGAACTCCGCCCGCCACTGCACAAAGGTTCGCTCGCCCGAGGTCACCGGCAGCAACTCGATGGTCGCGCGATGATCGGCGATCGGGAACAGATTCTGCACGAACGCGTAGCTGACCAGATAGCGCGAATCGTCGAGCGCGATCAGCCGTTCGCTGCACGCGCCGCCGCCCTCGACGCTGATCAGCCGCACACAGCCGACGCTGTCGGCGTCGCGCCCGCCTTCGATGCTGCTGCCGGCGACTCCCGGCAGCCAGTTCGGCAGCCCGTTGAAGTCGCGCACCACCGGCCACACCGCTTCCACCGGCGCATCGACGATCCGGCTGGCATAGACTTTTGGCATTTCTTCCGTTCCCCGTTGTTTTCCGCGGCGCGCGCTACGCCAAAACCTTTTCCAGAAACACGCTGAGCGGGTCCGCGCGATACGCCCCGAACGGCCCGCGTTCCACGTAGCCCGAGCGGCGGAACAGCCCGAGCGCCTCGGCATCGCGCACGCCGCTCTCCATGCGGATGACGGCAATCCCGTCCGCCCGCGCCGCCGCCTCCAGCGCGCGCAGGATGGCGCGGCCGGCGCCGATGCCGCGCGTGCGTTCCAGCACGAACATGCGTTGCAGTTCGCCGTCGGCGCCGTCGCGCAGCAGCACCGCGCAGCCCACCGCCACACCGTCGGCGCGCGCCACAAACACGCGCCCGCCGGTGCCGGAAAAATCCTCGGCCGGCACGCCGTGCCCGCGCTCCGGCGGATACAGCGAGGCGGCATAGGCGCCGGCCTCGGCGAGCAGGCGCCTGATCTCGCCGCGCAGCGGCGATTCCTCGTTGATCTCGATCACGGCCATGCTCAGCCCCGCGTGATGGCCTTGAAGCGGCGCGTCTGTTCGGTCAGCGCCAACTCCGTCGGCAGGCGTTCCATGCTGGAAGCACCATAGAACCCGTGTATGCCGGCGCAACGCGAGATCACGTATTGCGCATCCTCGGGCTGCGCGATCGGCCCGCCGTGGCACAGCAACAGGATGTCCGGCCGCACTTTTCGCGCCGCCTCGGCGATGGCGTCGATGCGCCGCACGCAATCGTCCAGCGTCAGCGCCGAGGCGGCACCGATCGCGCCACCCGTGGTCAGCCCCATGTGTGCCACGACAATGTCGGCGCCCGCCTCGGTCATCGCGGTGGCTTCGTCGGCATTGAACACATACGGCGTGGTCAGCATGTCCTTCTCGCGCGCCAGCCGCACCAGATCGACTTCCAGGCCAAAACCCATGCCGGTTTCTACCAGGCCGATGCGGAACGTGCCGTCCATGATGCCGACAGTGGGGAAATTCTGGATGCCGGAAAACCCGATCGCCTTCAGATGGTCGAGGAAACTGGAAAAATGGCAGAACGGGTCGGTGCCGTTCACGCCCGCCAGCACCGGGGTGCGTTTCACCACCGGCAGCACCTCGCGCGCCATTTCCACGACGATGTCGTTGGCGTTGCCATACGCAAGCAGCCCGGCCAATGAGCCGCGCCCGGCCATGCGGTAGCGGCCGGAATTGTAGATCACGATCAGGTCGATGCCGCCGGCTTCCTCGCATTTCGCCGACAGCCCGGTGCCGGCGCCGCCGCCGACAATCGGCACGCCGCGTGCCGCCATGTCGTGAAATTTCTCCAGCAGACTCTTGCGCGCGATGGCGGCCATTTTTCTAGGTCTCGGCGAGGGTTTGATAAAACTGCGCCACCAGTGCTGCGGCGAAGCCGGGGTCGTTGAGCGCGAACGGCACGCGCAGCAGTTTGCGCCGCGCGGTCGGCAGCACGGTCGCTTCGAGCGCGGCAAACAGCGCGGCGTCGGCCTCGGGGTCGTAAAACGGCTTTCCTGGCGCGTCGATCAGCGAAACGCCGCCTTCCGGCAGCAGAAACCGCACCGGACCTGCCATCAAATTCAGCTTTTCGCCGATCCAGCTTCCGATGCGGGCATTTTCCTCCGCCGTCGTCCGCATCAGCGTGACGAACGGATTGTGGACATACAGAGTCCGCGACCGAAAAATCTCCGGCACCGTCGCCAGCGCGCCAAAATTGACCATGTCGAGCGCGCCGCAGGAGCCGACATACGGCAGCCCGGTGCGGATGATCGCGCCGAACCGGTCCTCGGTGCAGGCCAGCGTGCCGCCGCACAGATAGTCGGCAACTTCGGTGGTGGTCACGTCGATGACGCCGGCGAGCAGACCGCTATCGGCCAGTTTTTCCATGGATTGCCCGCCGGTGCCGGTGGCGTGGAACACCAGGCAGTCGTACGCGGCGCCAAGCAGTTCCGTCACCTGCGTCACGCACGGCGTGGTGACGCCGAACATGGTCAGGCCGACGGCCGGCTTGTCGTCGGCCGCCGCCGGCGTGGCGCCGAGCACCATGCCGGCCATCGCGTGCGCGGCGTTGCCCAGCACCACGCGGGAAATCCGGTTCAGCCCGGCCACGTCCGTCACCGAATACAGCATCGCGATGTCGCTCGGCCCGACATAGGGGGCGACGTTGCCGGAGGCGACGGTGGAGACCATCAGTTTCGGCACGCCGACCGGCAGCGCCCGCATCGCCTGCGTTACCAGGGCGGTGTTGCCGGAGCCGCCGAGCCCGATCAATCCGGCAAGATCGCTGCGGCTGGCCACGAATTTTTCGAATGCCGTCGCCATCGCCGCCACCGCCGTGCCACGGTCGCCGGTAAAAACCGCCTCCGCGCCGCCCGGATGATGCGCCGCCACCTCGCGCGCCGGAATGTCGCCGCCGGGAGAGTCGCGCGTCGACAGGTCGACCACCACGGCATCCAGCCCATGCGCTGCGATCAGCCCGCGCACGTAAAAAAGCTCCTGCCCCTTGGTGTCGCAGGTGCCCGCGACATAGACGCGCTTGCCCGACATTTTTCCGCCCCTTCCGCGCCGGACGATAGCAACGCGCCGGCGGGTGCGATAGGCGCGGACGGCGTTGCCGCTCCGTCGCCGCCATGCCATGAGTCGGTCCCGTCCAAGCAAACCAGCCGGCCCAAGCCGGCGCCCACTCGGAGCGTCCGCCCATGGACCGCTATGACGTGATCGTGGTCGGCGCGGGGTCGAGCGGCGGCGTCGCCGCCGCCCGGCTGTCGGAAAACCCGGACCGGCGCGTGCTGCTGCTGGAAGCCGGCCCGGATTTCCCGGACGAGGAATCGGTGCCGCCGCTGTTCACCGTCAGCGGCGAACATAGCTGGCGGGTCGCCGGCATCCCCGAATTCGACTGGAATTTTTCTAACACCGACGGCGCCGGGGTGCTGAACGGCCGCGCCTCGCGGCTGCCGCGTGGCAAACTGGTCGGCGGCACCTCGATGATCAACGCCACCATCGCCGCCCGTGGCGCGCCGTTCGACTTCGACCGCTGGGCGGCGATGGGCTGCACCGGCTGGGCCTGGAACGACGTCGCACCGCTGTTCAACGCCATCGAGACCGACCTCGACTTCGGCGACCAGCCGATCCACGGCAATGCCGGCCCGATCGTGATCCAGCGCTACAAGCCGGCGAGCTGGGCGCCGGTGAATCGGGCGATGTACGAAGCCTGCCTGCAACGCGGCGTGCGCGAGGCGGCCGACCTGAATGCGCCGGACGCACAGGCCGGCGTGGTCGGGGCGATGCCGCATAACCGCTACAAGGAGGTGCGCCTCGGCACGCTGACCACCTATCTGCGCGCCGGCCGCCACCGCCAAAACCTGACCATCCGCGCCGGTTGCCTCGTCGAGACCGTGCTGCTGGAAGGTTCTCGCGCCACCGGCGTGCGCTACCTGGACCCGCAGGGCCAGACCCGCACGGCGCTTGCCGACGACATCCTGCTCAGCGCCGGCGTCTACAACAGCCCGGCGATCCTGCAACGCTCCGGCATCGGCCCGGCCGAATGGCTCACTCCGCTCGGCATCGCCGTCCACGCCGACCTGCCGGTGGGCAAGAACCTGCTCGACCATCCGGGTTTCGGCATGCGCTTCCGCGCCGACGGACTGGGCACGCAGACCGGCCGGCTGTTCGTCGCCGACGTGCGTGGCCCGGCCAACGCGGACGGCGAGCCGGAATGGCAGACGCATCCGTTCCCGATCGACGAGGAAGAAAACATCGCCGGCTTCTGGACCTACCTGACACGGCAGGAAGCCGAGGGGGTCGTCCGCATCGCTGCCACCGATCCGCGCCGGCCGCCGCTGATCGACCACCGCTACAACACGCGCCAGCGCGACCGCGACCGTTTTGGTCGCGCCCGCGCGTTCTTTCAGGACATGCTGGCCGCCCCCGCCTTCCAGCGCCTCGGCGCCGCCTGGATCGACGACCCATCGGTGCCGATCGCGCAGGCGCTGGCCGAGGGCATGGGTCCGGCGCACCATCAGGCCGGCACGACGCGGATGGGTCCGGCCAGCGACCCACGCGCCGTGGTCGGCCCGGATCTGCGCGTGCATGGCCTGGACAATCTTCGCGTCGCCGACACCGGCATTTTCCCCGACAACGTCATGCACAACACCAACCTGACCGCGCTTGTGGTCGGCGAAGTGGCGGCACGGCTGATCGCGCGGGGCAATGCGGCCGCTGCCTAGCCGGGTTTCGTCGCTTGCCCGACGCACAGTGAAAAACTGTCGCTCGGAGCAGACCGTTAGCGTCGTCGGCCGAATCGTTTTTATTTC
>Ga0302279_10007249_pt1 | contig 11403 bp, 5 predicted proteins | sample III_Bog_N3_3_FD_194541 | JGI IMG/M metagenome (GOLD analysis project Ga0302279, IMG submission 194541) | Peat permafrost microbial communities from Stordalen Mire near Abisko, Sweden - III_Bog_N3_3 | ecosystem: Environmental > Terrestrial > Soil > Wetlands > Peat | place: Sweden: Abisko...
CAGGCGGCACGCCTGCGCTACTTCGGAAACGTAGACGCGGTGCATTCCTACCCTTGGGAACATCGTGACCCCAGGGCTGTCAGGGGAGCCATCGGTCCCAAAAATTATTCGAAACGTCACTTTGACTCTTCGAATTTCGGGATAAATTGGGGCCGTTGATTTTTCCGTCCTTTACTTCCATGCCATCCGCCATCCAGAAGCGACCCGCCAAGAGCGACCCGGGGGGAGCCGCGCTCATGACCGTCCTGCGCCGGGTCGCCCGGCGCGCCGACGAGATCTCGCGGCAGGCCCGAGGGGGTCAGGGCAGCGACCTGGAGCATTGGCTGCAGGCGGAACGCGAAGTCTTCGAGCAGCAGGATATTCGCCTGATCCTAAGTTAGCCTGGTTTTTGCCATGACAGCGGCGCCCGCCCGCCTAGTCTCGATGGCATGAAACCGACCCGCCGGGCCTTCCTGCAGACAACCGCGTTGGCCGCGGCCGCGCTTCCGCTGGCCCGGGTCCGGGCCGATCCCACTGCGGTTTCCCCGGCTCCCGCGAAGCGCGGCCTGCTCTTCGATGCCAGAGATCTGCCGCGGATTCGGGCGAATATCGCCGGCCCGCGCTACGCGGCGTACTGGCGCGGGCTCGAATCGGCCGACCTGGCCGGCGACCGGGATTTCCTGGAGCACCATGTCCACTTCCACCGCCATTCGGACGACATGGCGCGCGTCCGGCTGACCCTGGAGCGCACGGCCTTGGTCGCATTCGTGACCGGCGACCCCGCGCAGCTCGCCGTCGCCCGGCTGGCGATCCGCCGGCTGCTCGAGTATCCCAAGTGGGACATGTTCCTCGAGGGCGGCACGACCGTGGTCGGGCTGCTCCGCGCGGCGGAGGCCACGATGGCCCTTTCCTTTTCCCTCGACTGGCTGGGCGCGCACCTGAGCGACGCCGAAAGGGCCGAGATCGAGGGCCAGATCGCCACCAAGGGCGCGCCGGCCTGCGCCGCCTCGCTCACCGGGATGAAGTACCCCGATCGGGTCAAGGGCTGGACCTTCGCCCCGGATGAGGACTACGACCCGGCGCTCAAGATTGTCGACCTGAGCCGCTGGCCCCTGGTGCTCAATTCAACCAATCTCAAGACGGTGCCGGCCGCCGGTCTGGGCGTCGCGGCCTGCCTGCTCCATGGCCGCCATCCGCAGGCGGCCGCCTGGCTCGAGCTCGCGCGATCGAGCATGCACGAGTTCGCCACGATGTATGGAAGCGATGGGTGCTACGACGAGGGCGTCAGCTACTGGGTGCCGACGACCCTGGACATGGCGGTGTTTGCCGAGGTGCTTTGGCGCACCCTGGGCATCGACGACCGCGGCATCATCAACTACCCCGGCACCATTCGGTACGCCCTGACCATGACATTGCCCCGGCTCGACGGGCCGGCCGCGCCGCTCGCGCCCCGTTACGATATCGTCAATTTCGGCGACGCCAATGGCTCCGTCGAGATCTCCCTCGCGGCGTGGGTTGCCCGCAACCGGGGAGACCCGGTGTGCCAGTACCTCGCGCGCGATGTCGGGGAGGTCAAGTACCACTACGGCCTGCTGTGGTACGATCCCTCCGCGCCGGCGGCGGTGCCCGAGCCCGCGCTGCTCGACCACCGCATGCTCAACGACCTTGTCGTCTCCCGCAGCGGATGGGCGCCCGCGGACACCGTCGTGGCCCTGCGCAGCGGCGGACCGGCCAACCACGAGCACGCCGACCGCAACAGCGTGATCTTCAAGGCGCACGGCGACCGGCTGCTGCACGATCCCTTTGAAGCCGGCTACTCGTACCTCATGGAGCGCTGGAAGCTGCGCCTGACCGATGCGCATACCGCCGTGCTGATCAATGGCCAGGGCCACCAGTACATCGATGGGCACAATGGCACCAACGCTTCCGAGGCCTGGGCGCGCGTCACCTCCTTCGCGACCGGTCCGGGATGGATGACCGTGACCAGCGACGCGACCGACGCCTACCAGCTGGTGAACGGGCAGGTCACACGCGTCGACCGGACCCTGGTCTTCCTGAAACCCGACGTGCTCATCTTCCTCGATCGGGTGGACCTGCAGGCGGCTCCGGCCACCGTGCAGGCGCGGTTCCAGGTGTTCAATGAGGACAGTCTCGGCTCCTGCGCGACGGCCGCGGCGGGTTTCCGGATCGAACGTCCCCATGCCACGCTCCAGGCGCGGGTGGCGGCGGGCGGAGCCTTCGGGATCGCCCCCGGCCGGGTCGCGATCGCGGCCAAGGAGGGAATTTTCCCGTTCGTTGAAGTCGCGACCGCGCCGGCGCTCCGCCACATCGTCCTGACGGTCTGCACCGCCGCGCCGGCGGGCGAGGCGCACGGCGATATCCAGCTGACCCAGGGCAACGGCGTATGGCGGGTGCAGGGTTCCCACCGGGGCCAGAGGCTCGAGGTCGCGCTGGCCGCGGGAGATGAGGGCCCTCCCGTCATCACGCTCTGAAAACCTTCCCCCGCAGTCACCGCCGCGGCACCGGCTGGGCCGCCGCCCTCATCGTCCTCGCGGCGCTGTTCGCCTATCACAACAGCTTCTCCGGCCCGTTCGTCTTCGACGACACCCCCGTCATCCGCGATAATCCGTCGATCCGGCAGCTTTGGCCGATCGGCCCGGTGTTGTCTCCGTCGCGGAATCTGGCGGTGGCGGGCCGGCCGCTGCTCAACCTTTCGTTTGCCCTCTGCTATGCGGCGGGCGGCGAGTCGGTCGGGGCCTACCACGCGTTCAACCTGGCGATTCACATCCTGGCGGGACTGACGCTGTTTGGCGTGGCGCGCAGGACGCTGGACAGAATGCGTGGCACGGGCTTCCAGCCCGTGGTGGGAAACGAACATGGGCTGGAAGCCCATGCTACGTTTCTAGCCCTGGCCATCGCCGTCCTTTGGACGCTGGACCCGCTGCAAACCAGCACCGTCACCTACATCGCCCAGCGCTCCGAGGCGATGATGGGGCTTTTCTACCTCCTGACCCTCTACGGCTTCATTCGCCACGCGGATGAAGCGGAAAGCGGAAAGCGAAAAGCGGAAAGCGGAAACACCAGGCCGGGCCGGAAAGGGAGGTTTCCGCCTTCCGCTTTCCGCTTTCCGCTTTTGTCGGTCTCCGCGTGCTTCCTGGGCATGGCGACGAAAGAAGTCATGGTCACCGCGCCGGTGATCGTCTTCCTCTACGATCGCACCTTTGTCTCGGGGAGCTTTCGGCTGGCGTGGCAGCGGCATTGGCGGATTTACCTGGGGCTGGCCTCGAGTTGGATCGTGCTGGGATGCCTGATCACCGGGCTGCACGACCGGGGGGTGGGCGGCGGGCTCGGGGTGAGCGGATGGGAATACGGCCTGGCGGAGTGCCGGGTCGTCCTGAACTACCTCCGGCTCGCCGTTTGGCCCAATCCGCTCGTCCTCGATTACGGACCCTTTGTCCGCGCGCCGTTCGGCGCGCGGCTGCCCTGGGTCCTGGTGCTGCTCCTCCCCGTAGCGGGCGTGGCGGTCGCCCTGTGGCGGCGGCCCGTGCTGGGATTCCTCGGATGCTGGTTTCTCGTGATTCTGGCCCCGACCTCGAGCTTCGTCCCGGTGGTGCTTCAGCCCATGGCGGAAAATCGCCTGTACCTGCCGCTGGTCGCGGTCATCGCGCTGGCCGTCTGCGGCATCCATTCCGCCATGCGCTTGCGCCCGGGCACGATCCTGATCCTCGGCGGCGTCGCCGTCGCGTTCGGTGGCCTGACGCTGCGGCGCAACGAAGACTACCGCAGCGCGGTCGCCCTCTGGGCGGATACCGTCGCCAAGGTCCCGGACAATCCCCGGGCCCACTACAACCTGGCCATCGCCCTGCTCGGCGACGGGCGCGCGCCCGAGGCGATCGAACACCTCGAGACGGCGCTGCGGATCTATCCCTCCTACCCCGACGCCCATTTCAACCTGGGATTGGCGCTGCAGGGCGCGGGCCGGCTGCCCGAGGCGATCGACCAGTACCATGCCGCGTTGGCGCTCAAACCCGGCTTCCCCAAGGCGGAGTATGACCTCGGCACGGCCCTGGTCGCTTCCGGCGAGCTGCCGGACGCGATCGGACACTTCGAGGCCGCGGTGCAGCTCGATCGCGATTTCGCCGACGCCCGCGCCGCCCTGGCGACGGCCCTGTTTCAATCCGGGCAAACCGACGACGCGATCCCGCAATTCCGGGAAGCCGTGCGCCTGCGTCCCGCCTCGGCCGAGCTCCGCAACCGGCTCGGCATCGCCCTGGCCGTGGCCGGCCGGCTCCCCGAGGCGGTGCCGCAGTTTGAAGCCGCGCTGCAAATCAACCCGCGCAGCTCCCAAACGCACATCAACCTCGGCAGCGCCCTCGCCAACGAAAACCGCCTGGACGAAGCCGTCGCCCAATTCGAGGCCGCCCTCGCCCTGGACCCCGCCTCCCCCGAAGCCCGCACCCGCCTCCAAATGGCCCTCCAGGCCCTCGGCCACCCCTCTTCCCCTTCATCTTCCCCTTAGGCGCGGATTCCGAATTTCGCCCAAGGGGTCCCGCAGCGGCTATTGATGGTCTTCATTGCCGCATCCGGCCGCTGCGGCGGGTCTTGCGGCAGATCGGGATCGACCATCACTTGCCGCGAAGGGACCCCGCTGGGCGAAATTCGGAATCCGCGCCGCCATCTTTTAATTTGCATTTTAGCACCCCCGCCACTCACTTTCGCCCCAGCCAATGAACGATTTCAATTCCGAAGGATCCGGAGAAAACGAGTGGGAGGATCGGGGCGAGCTGGCATGGAATGAATTCGATTGGGAGCGCTACCTGCGCGAGCAGGATGCCACCATCCAGCGCTACGTCGGCTTCTACGAGGCGTTCCGGGACCATCCCGACCGCATCGATGCCGTGGCCGATCAGATGGGTTGGGATCGGCCCGAGGCCGGCGATGACAGCGAGGCCGACGAGGATTCCGCCGCGCTCGACGAGGCCGACGAATTCATCGAGGAGGACGAGATCTATACGCTCCACAAAAATCCGGTGTTTATCGCCACCAAGGCGATTTATCTCGGCCTGCGGTCCCCGTGGGAGCGCACCGCTTCCGACGCCGACCCGGTGCCGCGCTCCCTGGCCCTTTCCTTCCTTGCCTCGCTGCACCGCGGCGAGGAGAACGCCGTCCACGCCGTCCACGCCCTGGACTTTGGCGACTTCGCCATGGCCATCAGCCTGTTCAAGCGCGCCCTGGGTGCGATCAACGAATCCCTCTCCTTCCTCGACGAACCGGCGACGGAACGCCACCCGGCCCTGCGTCCTTTCCGCGCGAACGCCCTGCCGCGGCTCTTCGATCTCCGCGAGATCTGGCTGCGGGTGATCAATGAGTGCCGCCAGGAGCTCAACCGGCCGATCGACGAGGAGAGCTGAGCTGAAAGCAGGAAGGAGGCGGTAGGAAGGTCAGTTGGGCGAGCCCGGTCCGGTCCCGACCGGATTGTCGCCCCTGACCCGGGCCGAGGCCTGGCGAGTGGCGGTGGCGATCGCTTCCGGGGACATCCGCTGCTCCAGCCGCCGCGCGTACCCGGACGGATCCTGGCGGACGTACCTCGCCAGGGGATCGTCGCCCACCGCCCGTTCGGCCGCTTCCCGCAGGAGGGTCAGGCCCTCGATATCATCGGCGGGCGCGATCCGGTCCTTGGCGTAGAGGGCGCCCAGGTTGTAAAGGGCGATCAGCGACTCGTGTTCGGCGGCGCTGCGGTACCAAGCCGCCGCCTTAGCGTAGTCGACCGGCACGCCGCTGCCGTACTCATAGCAGAGGCCGAGATGGTTTCCCGCCTCGACTTCCCCTCGCGCCGCCAGGTCCGAATAGATCGAAACCGCCATCGTCTGGTCCTTGGCGACCCCCTGCCCGCGGGCATACATGTCGGCAAGGCGAAACCCCGCCTCGGGATTTCCCACCCGGTATTGCTGGTCGAAGATCTCGAAGGCCGCCGGGTAGTTGGCCCGCCGCAGCGCGGCGTCGCCCGCGGCCAGGTTGGACTCCGCCATCCGCCCGTTCCGGTCCAGGTAAATCATCGGCAGATAGTCGCCCTTGTATTCCTTGCGCCAATAATGGCCCGTCTTCCGGTACGTGGCGAAATCGGTGAAGGCGAGCCGGTAGTACCGCATCCGAATCATGGTCGGCGGATGGCCGGGGAAGGGATTGCGCGGGAAGAGGCCGGTCACGTCGGGGTTGCCGGCGATGAGCTGGGCGGCCACCGACTGGAAAAGCCATTGCTTGTTCTCGCCAAAATCCAGATTCCGAATCGTCGTTTCGAAGCGGGGAAACCAGGGCGCGATGAAGGGGCAGATGCGGTCCACCCGCTGCGCCACGTACTTGAATTCGTAGGTTCGCCACGTCCGTCCCCCGTCGTCCGAGCCCGTGAATTCCACCCCGTAGCGGATCGAGCCGATGGTCGCGTACAGATTGTACTCGTTGGCGCTGTGGAAATTCCAAAACAGATTGGCCGGCCCAGTGATAACGCGCGGGACGGCCGCCAGCGGCAGCCCGAGGGCGATCCGGGCAAAGACCACGAAGTAGCACAGCGTGAGATAAAAATGCGCGCTCAGGGCAACGCGCAGCCCCCAGGTCTTGAAGGTAGACGCGACAGCTTGTCCGGCGTAGCGCGGCGAAGACGGATCCCTGTCGCGTTCCTCCCGCCGGGGCTCTGCCGTGGGGCCCGCTCGGCCAGGCTCAATCTCCCCGGACGCGGTATCCGGCCACGACCGTCTTCCCCCGCTGACGCGACGGCAGAGGCCGGCCAGCATCTGGTCATCCAGCAGCAGAAACCCAAAGGCGATCGCCGCCGTGTTGAGCCAGCCAAAGTTGTTCGTCAGCTGGATCCCGGCCTGGAACACCACCCAGACGCCAAAGGCGAACCACCGCCCCCGCCGCCCGCCGAAGACCGCCACCAGCGGAGCCACCAGTTCCGCGGCGAAGGTCAGCGCGATCTCAAGCAGGTGGTAGGCGTGCGGCAGTTGGTGGTCGAGATACCCCAGGATGGTCGGAAACGGGGCCATCTCGTACATCACGTCCATCGCCGTCAGGTCGTGCCAGTGCGGGTCCCCGGCGATGATCTTGATCAGTCCCGACTCGAACATGATTCGGAACAGCAGCCACCGGATCGTGAAGATCGCGATCGGGCGCGGCGGGGACGCGGCGCCGAGACCAGGGCGAAACCCCGCCGGCGCGAAGGGAATGCAGAGCAGCGCCGTCTCCAGCATCAGGTCGTCGAGCTGGGCGGGGGAAAAGATGCCCCAGGCGGCGACAAACGATAGGAAGATCAGCCAACAGACGAAAAGGGCCATCCGGGGCCAAAGGTTGAGGATCAGGGCGATCGCAGCCGCCAGGCCGATCCACTCCAGCGCCGCGATCATTCCGGTGCCGCTGCCGAGCCAGAACAGGCTGGGCGCCAGGACCAGCGGCTCGAGACTGTGCGGAAAGGCCCGCTGCATTTTCCCGAGGAGTTCCGCGATCGGCGCCAGGCCGTGGGGACCGATCAGCGCCTGTCCCTCGGAAATGATTCCGGCAAAGATGATGACATAGACAATCCCAACGGCCCGCAGGACGATCCACCGCGGCCAGAGATAGGTTGCGTCTCCGCCCAACCCTGCGAAATCCTTGAGTCTCCGCCAGACGCACCCCAGCGGCCGAAACTCCGAACCTTTTTCCACCGCAGGCGTCATGAGGAGTCAGGCAATGTCATAAAAGGCGCAACCAACCTGCAACAATGGTGTCGCTATGCCATCATAAATCCATCCCCATGATGTCAACGCTGTCCCCGCGGCTCCTTCGGGTCGCCGTCGGCATCTTGCTCGCCGCCGCGGGAATGGCCGCGCCCCGCCTCGAAGCCGCGCCCGGAGCCTTGGTGGCGTTTCCGAACAGCATCCGGGAGGTGCCCACGACCGCGGCCGCGGCGGCCAAGGCCCCCCATCATGCCCGGGTGAGCCGCACCACCCTGCGCGGTGACGAGCGGGCCGCCTCCCTGACGTTCGAAGTCGCCTTGCGCATGCGCAATTTCGCCGACCTGCAGGCCCGGCTGGCGCGCGGCGAATCCATCGCCAGGTCGGAGATGGCGTCCAGGTACTATCCCACCTCCGCCGACCACACCGCGGTCGTGCGCTGGTTGAAAAGCCAGGGCCTCACCGTGACCCGCACCGATGGCAATCGCCTGGCGGTGTTCGGCCGCGGGACGGTCGACGCCGTCGCCCAGGCCTTCCAGGTGACCTTTGCCCGGGTGGCGACCGATGACGGGGAATTCACCTCGGCCGTCACCGCCCCGTCCCTGCCGGCCGACATCGCCGCCGCCGTCCTGGGCGTGCACGGGCTCCAGCCCCACCTCCGGAGGCACCCGCTCGGCCTGCCGCGGGCCCTCAGCCCCGACCTCTCCTCCGGATATTATCCCGGCCAGATCGCCCAAGCCTATGACGCCGGCTCCCTGAGCGCGACCGGCGCGGGCCAGACCATCGCCATCTACGCCTTCGCGGTCCCGCAATCGAGCGACCTGACCAGCTTCTGGAGCACCACGGGAGTGTCCCAGTCGCTGGCCAACATTCAAACGGTGAACGTCGCCGGCGGGCCGGCCGCTTCGCCCTCCAGCGGGTACGTGCAGGAGGTGACCCTCGACGTGGAATGGTCCAGTTCCCTCGCCCCCGGGGCGACCATCCGGGTCTATGCGGCCAATGAAAACGATCCGGCGGACAACGACGAGATCCTGCAGCAGGTCGATGCCGACCTGCCGAGCCAGCCCAACCTGCACATCCTCTCGATCTGCATCGGCGGGAGTGAATTGGAAGTCGAACACGACTACCTGATCATCGAGGCCCAATACATGGCCAACCTGGCCAGCGCCGGGGTGACCGTCCTGTCGGCCTCCGGGGACACCGGCGCCTACACGAACAATGTCCTGCAGGCCAGCTACCCCACCTCCGATCCCGATGTGACTGGAGTCGGCGGGACCACCCTCGTCCTCAATTCCTCCGGCGCCGTCACCAGCGAGACCGCCTGGTCCGGCAGCGGCGGCGGGGTCAGCGCCGTCTTCAGCCGGCCGCCCTGGCAAACCGGGACGGGAGTGCCGGCCGGGACGATGCGCCTTGTTCCCGACGTCGCCGCCGCCGCCGATCCCAACGAAGGTGCGTTCTTCGTCTATTCCGGTGCCCAGAGCGTGATCGGGGGGACCAGTTGGGCGACGCCGACCTGGGCCGCCTTTTGCGCCCTCATCAACCAGACCCGGACCGCGGGCGGTCTGCCCCCGCTGGGCCTGTTGAACACCCGGATCTATTCCCTCACTGGCACGGCGGCCCTCCGCGACATCACCAGCGGAAGCAATGGCTATTACACCGCCGGCGTCGGCTACGATCTCTGCACCGGGGTGGGCGTGCCCGACGTGTCCGTGCTGGCGCAGGCCAGTCTCAGTCCGAATCTGTCCCCGCTCGTGACCGGGCAGTTGGGCAGCCGGACCACCGTCGCCGGGCAGCCGGCGACCTTCCTCGTCACCGCCTTCGGCTCGACTCCCCTGTCCTACCAGTGGCAGCGCCTCCCCGCCGGGTCGACCACCTGGGCCAACCTGGCGAATAACGCCACCTACTCCGGATCGACGGCCGCGCTGCTGGTCGTCAATGCCACAACCCTGGCCATGAGCGGGGACGAATTCCAGTGCGTGGTCACCAATTCGCTGGGCAGCGTCGTCAGTTCTCCGCCGGCCACGCTGACCGTGAATGCCCTCGGGGTGACAACCCTCGCGGGCTGGCCCGGCGCGGCCGGGGGTGCCGACGGCACGGGTTGGAATGCGCGTTTCAGCTATCCGGGAGGAGTCAGGACCAATGCCGCGGGGACGATCTTCGTGGCGGACTCCACGAACAACACCGTGCGCCAGATCACGCCGGCGGGCGCCGTCACCACCCTGGCCGGCACGGCGGGGATGACCGGCAGCGCGAACGGTACGGGGAGCGCCGCGCTTTTCAACGGCATCGGCGGGGTGGCTCCGGACAGCCAGGGCAATCTCTACGTCGCGGATTCCGGCAATTACACCATTCGCAAGATCGTGCTCTCCAGCGGCGCGGTCACCACGCTGGCCGGGGTCGCCGGAAGTTCCGGCAACACCAATGGCACGGGCTCGGCGGCGCGCTTCACCGATCCCGAGAATCTCGCGGTCGACAGCGCGGGGAACATCTACGTGGCGGACGGGAAGGGCAACGTCATCCGCAAGGTGACGCCGGCCGGGACCGTGACGACGCTGGCCGGCTCGGGTGCGGCCGGCTATCTCAACGCCACCGGGACCGCCGCCGAGTTCAACGATCCCAGCGGCATTGCGGTGGATGCGGCCGGCAACGTCTTCGTCGCCGACACGGGCAACGACGTCATTCGGGAGGTTACCCCCGCCGGCGTCGTCACCAAGCTGGCCGGCACCGCCGATCGTTCGGGCAGCACGGATGGCGCGAGCGGACGATTCAGCACCCCGGCGGGCGTCGCCGTCGACGCCTCCGAGAACGTCTACGTGGCCGACACCGGCAACGACACCGTCCGGGAAATCGCGCCCAACGGAACCGTGACGACGATCGCCGGCTCGGCCGGCCTCGAGGAAAATGTCGACGGCCTGCCCCTCGACGCCCGGTTCTGGACCCCCGGCGATATCGCGGTCAACAGCGCGGGCACCCTGTACGTCGCCGACACCTACAACATGACCGTCCGGCGCCTGATTCCCGGCGCGGTGCAGGCGCCCACCGTGACCACCCAGCCCCAGGCCCAGACGGCGGTGGCGGGGGGCGACGTCACGTTCTCCGTCGCCGCGGGCGGAAATCAGCCCATCAGCTACCAGTGGTACGTCAACGGGGCGGCGATCACCGGCGCGACCAGCGCCACGCTGACCCTCGCGAATGTCGGCACCAGCCAGGCCGGCAATTACACCGTGATCGCCACTAACTCCGCCGGGTCGGCCACCTCCAATGTCGCCACCCTGACGGTGAGCTATTCCGCCCGGCTCACCAATATATCGGCGCGCGCGGCCGTCGGGACGGGGAGCAACATCCTGATCGCGGGATTTAACATCGGCGGCACGGGCTCCAAGCACGCCTTGCTTCGCGGCGTGGGCCCGGGCCTCGCCGCCGCGCCGTTCTACCTCACGGGCACCCTCTCCACTCCGCAGCTCATGCTCTACGATAGCGGCGCGGCGTCGGGCGAAACCGCGCCGGAGATCATTGCCACCGACATCGGCTGGGGCAACAACCCCGCCGCGGGACCCTCGCCGGTCCTCGCCGGCGCGCAGGTGGCGTCCGCCGCGGTCATGAGCAGCGTCGGCGCCTTTCCGCTGGCCTCCGGCTCGGCCGACTCAGCCATGTTGGTCGCGGCGCCGACCGGCGGTTACACCTCCCAGATCAGCGGGGTGAGCGGCGCCACCGGCATCGC
>Ga0302279_10007250_pt1 | contig 11403 bp, 11 predicted proteins | sample III_Bog_N3_3_FD_194541 | JGI IMG/M metagenome (GOLD analysis project Ga0302279, IMG submission 194541) | Peat permafrost microbial communities from Stordalen Mire near Abisko, Sweden - III_Bog_N3_3 | ecosystem: Environmental > Terrestrial > Soil > Wetlands > Peat | place: Sweden: Abisko...
GCACCTGCGGCCCCATCTCCGCCGGCAAGCCCGCTCCGGCCAACCAGTGCACCGCGGCGACGTGCGGCAACGACGGCAACTGCAACGGCGCCGGCGCGTGCGAGCAGGTCGCTTCGGGCACCGATTGCAGCGGGGCGACGTGCACGAACGGCGAGCTGACCGCCGCGGGCACCTGCGGCGGCGGCACGTGCAACCCCGGAGCCACGACGAGCTGCGACGGCTACTCCTGCGTCGGCCACGTCTGCAGGACCACGTGCAACGCGGGCGCTCCTTGCCTCGCCGGTTACAACTGCACCGCGAACGCGTGCGTGGCCGGGACCGCCAACGGCGGCGCGTGCACCGCTGGGACCCAGTGCGCCAACGGCGTCTGCGCCGGCGACGATCTTTGCTGCGGAATGGCGTGCGGCCCCTGCGGGACGTGCGCCGGCGGCGCCCTGTGCGTCGCTGCTGCGATCGGCACCACGACCACCGCATGTGCGGGCACCATGGCTTGTGACGGCGCCGGCAACGCCGCTGCCGACTGCAAGCTTGCCAGTGGACAGATCTGCACGATGGGCACCGACTGCGCGAGCGGCACGTGCCTCACGCTCGACGCCGGGGCGGACGCGGGCGCGCAGTACTGCCTGTAGAGGCGCACCACGCGTTGGTTGGCCAAGGACAGCCGCCGCGGGCGAACGGCTACGCGGCGCGTCGAACAGAGCGGCGCGCCCAGGCTTGTGCTCTGCCTTGTTCGAGGGCCGCGAGCTACTTGTGGACTTTGTTCAAGGTCCCGTCGCCTTGGCTGACCCAATAGACGTAGGTGTCGTCGACGGCCAGATCGTTCGCACCGGGGTGCCCGGAAGCGAGCAAGACCGCGGGGCCGCCAGCGATTGGTGCCTTGTAGATGAGGTCGCTGGACGCCTGGGCCAACCAGTAAACGTTCGTCTCATCGACGATGAGCGTATAGGAACCCGAGTAGGGGGCATTGGGGCCTGCTGCCGTCGCCATCGTTGACCCAGTAGACCTTGTTGGTGCTGACGCCGCTGTCATGGACATCGAGCGCGATCGGCGACGGCTGATTCTGGTTCGACGCGAGCTCGCGGTGGCGAAGTGGTTCGCGGTGAGCGCCACCCTCTCCGCGTCTCCTCTTGCAGGGAACACTCGAGCATCACCGCCGTTCGCGTCAGGGCGCGGACGCCAGGAACACCTTCGGCACCCCGGAGGCTTTGCGCGCCACGGCGCTTTTCCTCGTCTTGCGCGAGGCCACCAGGTCCGACGCCCGACCTGCCGCTCCGGTGTGGCACGAGCTCCTCGCGTGTGCTCCCTACGGGGCACGACAACGGACTTGGGTCGGTGCGTTTGACCCACCAAGGCGCGGCGACGTGCTGGGACACCCACGTGGGCCCAACAGGCGCGAAGAGGCTTCACGCGCTCGCCCGCCCGAGGTCGGTCGAACGCGACGAGCTTCCGAGGCGTGGGAGGGAGGTCCGAGGCGTGGGAGAGAGGTCCGAGGCGTGGGAGGAACCTTGGGCGCGGAGGAAGGGTTTCCGGCGCCTGGGAGGAACCTCCGGCGTGGACGAAGAGCTCCCGGCGCGCCCGAAGAGCCTTTCCTCACCGACGAAGGCCCTCCCGCGCGGACGACGAGCTTCCCAGGGCGACGAAGGTCCTCCCGCGCGGACGACGAGCTTCCCAGGACGACGAAGGCCCTCCCGCGGGCGCAACCAGCTTCCCAGGGCGACGCAGGCCCTCCCGAGCGGACGACGAGCTTCCCAGGGCGACGAAGGCCCTCCCGCGAGCGCAACGAGCTTCCGGTCACGGACGAAGAGCCTCCTATGCGGACGACGAGCTTCCCAGGGCGACGCAGGCCCTCCCGAGCGGACGAAGGCCCTCCCGTGCGGACGAAGAGCCTCCCATGGGTACGAAGGCCCTCCCGCGCGCAGGTGCGGCTCGGCGTGCCCGGTTGTGATCTTGCGGCACCCCGTGGCCGCCTTCCAGCGACCCAAAGGGTCGCTTTCCGGCGAACCGTGGACCTGCTTGAACCTGCTCATCCCGCAGTCGACGTGCTCCACCCGTCCTCGAGCCGCTCCTTGCCGCGGTTTCCTCGCGATGCACCCAACGCCCGGCTCCCTCGGGAAATTCACCTCCCGAAGTGTAGGTGCGTCTGCTCCTTCGCCCGCCGTCGGAGCCCGGCCGGTCTTCTCGTCGCGGAGCGTGGCGTCCGCGTTGGCCCGCGTCGCGTCGCGTCACCTTCGTGCTCGGTGACGAGCGGCTGTCGCCCGCGGTGCGGCTCACGGTTACCTCCGCGAGCTCGGAACACCCGCGCCGAGGGAGCCCGCCTTCCTCTAGTGCAAGGAGGACCGCGATGGCCACGTCACCCGCACCCGATGCAGCCGCCCCTCCGGGCATGTGCCCAGGCATCGCCGTCCTCGGAGGCGGCGGCGCCGGGGGTGACGGCGACGGTGATGGGAGCGGTGACTTGCCTGCCTCCATGAAAGCCGATGAATCACTGCGTTTCGAGTGGAGCGTGAGGGCGCTCGCCCAGGAGGCCGAGACGCAGATGACCCTCTTTCCCAGCTTCGCATGTGTCGCCGATGAGCTCGCGCTCGAATTCGAAGAATGCCTCATCGGATTTACAGCTGCTGGACGGCTGTCTGCGCTTCACGTGGACCAATCCCGACTCCTGACCGAGCTGGACGCCAAGCTCACTGCGATGAGTGGTCCCCTGCACGCGTCGCTGTGGACCGACGAGGCGATGAGAGTGGCGCCCGAGTGGGCGGACCTCAGGGCGGCAGCGAAGGCGCTCCTCGATGCCATGGGCTGGTCCCGCTTGCCGCCGCCCGGGGAGCGTTATCTCTACGTCGGTCCGGACGCATGATCATGCCGCTGGACACCGTGTCGGATATGGTTCGCGTGTGGGAGTTCAAGTTGGCCATCGAGATCTTGTGCGACAATCTGGTGGAAGTACTGGCGGAGCCTTCGGTCCGGCTTATTGTCGCACGGCCCTCGGTGCTCGCCGCAGTGGCGATCCCGTCGAGCAGAATTCAAATTCGGCCTTGGTGAAGGTATACCGCCCGCCTACCGGAAGTGGGATCCCTCACGTTCAGACGTCATTCCCCAAGACATGAGCGCCGTGATGCCTGAGTCCACCTACCATGAAAATCCCGATTTTGCCGCGACCATGGCAAGAATCACCCACGGCGTCCATCCCGGCCGACTGCGCGCGCTTCGGGTCTGCGTGCACTCGCGAGACCGACCGAAGCAGTCGTTTGATGCGATCTCGACGGCCGCAGATTATGTCCGCTTCCTGACGCTCTGTGTTGACGACATGGGCCGCTTCGAGCTGCTGACCCGCGAGCAGGCGAGAGCCGCCTGTGCAAGTGTTGCCGAATATGAACTGCTCATGGGGGAGCGACAAATGTCCAGAGACGTGGCTCTGGCGCTCGCTGACGCCTGGTTGCTCCAGTTTGATGACGGAGCTGCATTCTTGGCGAGCAATTCTGGCATCCTCCATGCGCCACCGAAGATTGACGGTCCTCCAGGCTTGTTTCTTACGGATGTCGATGAGGGCGTCGTGGCGGCGTCGCCCAGCCGGGCGGGCTTGTTCTGGAATGCAGAAAACTCATGAGCAGAGTCCTTCGCGTCATCCTGAGCTCGCCGCACGCCCCGCGCGCGCCAGGGAGCCTGCTGCGCGCCACCAGGATCGCCGCCTCCCAGAGCCGAACCCGCGCCACCGCCACGGAGGTGGGCCGATCGGCGCGACCGTCGAAGGCCGAGCCGCAGGGCGCGGCGACTCGGTAGAGATGGGCCGATGACCAAGATCTCCTTCCGCGCTCCGCCCGGCTTCGTCGTGGTCCAGGGCGATCTCTGCTTCCTCGACAGAGACGAGCTCGCCGACGCACCGTCGTCGACCATCGAAGCGCTCAACGCGAGCGAGGATGTCTGTGCTCTCGAGCACCTCGTGCTCGACGTCCAGGTGCACCTGGACGCCTACGAGGACGTCTTTCGCATCAGCGTCTTCCTCGGCAACCATGGAAACGAGGCCAGGCGGCGAACGGAGTCGTCCTTCGGCGCGGCGGTCAGGTGCTTCGAGGAGGTGGCCCGTGACATCTGGAGCCTGGACCTCCCCTGGCGCGAAGCGGACAGCAGGTACGATCCTCGCGCCAGCGACCCCTCGGAGACGACGGGGTGGATTGTCCAGGCCGGGTGGACCGTGCTGCTCGACGAGCTGTGGCGCGACGCCGAGCCGCTGTCCTCCGCCGCAACGGAGCCGATGCAGGCCCTCTTCGCGGCCAGCTCGCTGCATCGATCGATTGCGGTCTATCGCGTCGACTGCCCCGGAGCGCACCCGCCCTACGTGGGGTTCCTCTGGGCTGACCCGCTCGGCAAGCTCTACGAGCGCGTCCTGTTTCCGGACGCGCGGGGTATCGCCCCCTGGCTGCGAACGAGACTCCGACATGGTCCGCTGCCACGGCGGAGGAAGCGGAGGCGATGAGCCGGGACGGAGGATGGCGTGGGTGAGCTACTCGCCTTCTCGCGAGGAAAGGGTGATCCAGTAGTAGCGCTTCAGAGGTCGGTTCGCACCGAGGACCCTCGTCTCCCGCAATGATCCTCCGTTTCTCTCGATGACCCGGATGGATGCCGCGTTGGTGTCGTCACAGGTGAGGAGCACCGCCGGCAGTCCGAGCGCGCGAGCCACCGGCAGAGCCTGGAGCAGCATCTCCGTGGCGACTCCGCGGCCCCGGAAGGACGGCACGGTATCGTAGCCGATGTGGCCGCCCTCGACGCGCAGCGCGTCGTTCAGCACATGGTGAATGGAGATGCGCCCCACGAACTGTTCTTCCCTCAGGGCCCACAGATGCGACGTGGGGACCAGCGTCCCGGTCCTCCGGTTCGAGTCTGCCAGCTTCTTTGCCACGAAGCCGGCGAAGTCCTGGTCGGCGGTCTCGAGGTCGCCTCCGAGCCACCAGGGAAGGCCTTCCTGCCGGAATTCACCAAGCCCCCGCAAGAAGCTCTCCCGGTATCGCTCCGTGGGCGGAACCAGTCGGATCGTCGTTCGAGGATTCATGCCCGTACCCCGCTCGCAACCGTTACGCCCCCGTTACGCCGGATCGCAACGCCGATCCTTCCCGATCCCCGCCCCCGCCCCCCGCTCCCCGCCGAAATCCCCGCCCCCGCCCCGCCTTCGCCCCTTGGCCCGCCCGTTGCTCTACCTCCTCCCCGAACGGTAACGAGGACGACGACGACCTCTCCGACCCCACCGGGTCAGGTTCGAAAGGAAACGATCATGAAGCTCAACGGCAAGACGATGATGGCAGTGGTGATGATCCTCGGCAGCCTGGCCGCGACCGGCTGCAGCACGGCGAGCGCCGCCGACACCGGCCCGGTGGCCCCGGAAGAGACCGCGGCCACCGCCCCCGTGGACGACAGCAGCGGAACCACCGCCGCCACCCCCGGCGTCGAGAAGGATGCGCGCTTCTTCCACTACTACGCCCCCTTCGCCCCGCCCGCGGCCCGGGTCGAGCTTCGCGGCATCGCCCCCAGCGCGCGCCACTTCTGGACCCCGGGCTACTACCGCTACAACGGCGTCGAGCACGTCTGGGTCGGCGGCCGCTGGGAGCTGCGCCGCGACGGCTTCGACTTCCGCGCTCCGCACTGGGTGAACCGCGCGGGCCGCTTCGAGTACCTCCCGGGCCGCTGGGTCCGGCGCTGAGCGCCCCGCTGCCCCCTACCGCCTCCCGCCACAGGCCGGGCACGCCGGCCTCCCCTGCGCGCTCGGCGCGCACTCCTCGCAGAGGAGGTGCAGTCGCTCGTCGCACGCCGCCGGCCTCGCCGTCGGCGCGCCGCAGCCCTCGCAGGCCAGCCGGTCCGCGCTCGTTGCCCCCGCGGGCACCCGCAGCGTGATCGCCCGCGCCTCCTTCCGCCGCCGCAGCTTCACGCTCACCTGCGCTCCTGGCACCGAGACCCAGGCCACCGCCGCGAGCGACGCCCGCACCTTCACCGCGAACCGCTCGCGCAGATCGCCGAGCTTCTTGTCACGCTCCGCGATCAGGTGCGCCACCTTCGCCTCGACGGCCTCCTTCTCCATCCGCCGCCGCGGCGCCCGCGCCTCGGCGCTGAGCGCGGCGAAGTACCCGGCAATCCGCTCGTGGTCCCGCCCCTGCCGGCGCGCCACCTCGGCGATCCGCGGCACCGCCGCGGCGCGCACCGCCCGACCGCCGCGCAGCGCGATCCACCGCGCGGCCCCACCACGCCCGCTCTCCTCGATCGCCGCTGGCCGCAGGGCAGCCTCCGGCCAGGTGAGATCGAGCCTCCTCTGGACCCCCTCGTCCGGCTCGCCCCCCTCCGCGGTGGTCACCACCTGCACCAGCCCCTCGCGGCGGTCGTCCGCCTCGATGGCGTACGCCAGGTAGCCCACCGCGTACTGCACCGGCTCCAGCGTCACCTGCCCCACCTCGGTCACCCCGTTGCGCAGGACGAAGCGCTCGGCGAGCGCCCGCACGTGCGCCGGCCGGGGCGGGTCCACCTCGAGCTCCAGCGAGACCGCCGGGCAGAGGATCCGCGCCTCGGCCACCAGCTTCTCCAGCAGGGGCGACCCCAGGCCGCACGCCACCTCGCGCGCGTCCTCGGCGCGCATCGCGAGCCCGACCTCCTCCGGCACCTCCAGCCGCCGCGCGACCCCGGCCGGCAGCAGCGCCGTGGCCCGCTCCGCGTCCGGATCGGCCTCGCAGAGGGCGCCCTCGGCCTCGAGGGCCTCGACCACGAAGCCCAGGGCATCCGGGATCAGGCCGCTCACGCCTCGTAGTCCTTCCCGAAGAGCGTGCTGTCGAGGCGCTTCACCTGCTCGTAGCGACCGCGCGCGGCGCTGAGCTCGGCCTCGATGGCGTCGAAGCCGCGGTCGAGCTCGGCGTCGCTGCGGCTCTCGCCGTAGAGGGCGACGATGCGCTCCTCGAGATCGCGCTCGTCGGCGAGGTTGCCGAGGACCATGTCCATCTCGCCGACCACCAGCTCGAAGAGGTGGAGCCGGCGGTCGAGGAGATCGAGCACGCGCTCCTCGGCGGTGCCGCGGGCGCAGAGGTTGTAGACGCGCACCTCCTCGCGCTGGCCCATGCGGTGGAGCCGGCCGATGCGCTGCTCGATGAGCATGGGGTTGTAGGGGAGGTCGTAGTTCACGAGGACGTGGCAGTGGTGCAGGTTCTGCCCCTCGCCGCCGACGTCGGTGGCGAGCATGACCCGGGCCCCGCCGCGGAAGGCGGCGAGCGCCGCCTGCTTGGCCTCGGCGCCGAGCCCGCCGTGGAAGGCGAGGGGCAGAAGGCCCGCGTCGCGCAGCGCCCGCTCCAGATCGGCGAGCGTGTCGCGGAAGCGGGTGAACACCAGCACCTGATCGGGGTGGGCGCGCACCAGATCGACCAGCGCCCTGGCCTTGCGCGTCGAGGGCACCGAGGCGGCCTCCCGGGCGAGGGCCCCGAGGGCTCGCCGCAGCTCGGGGGTCCGCGTCTCCACCCCGCTGGCGCGCGTCACCGTCCCGCGCACCGCGGCCGGGCTCGAGCCCGCTTCGAGGAGCAGCGTCGAGGCGAGCATCCGGGTGCCCGCCTCGCCGCCGTGGGCGCGGAGGAAGGCGACGACGGCCTCGTAGAGCGCGCGCTCCTCGGGGAGCGGATCGACGACCACCGTGCTCACGTAGCGCGGCGGGAGGGCGAGGCCGCTGTCGGCGCGGGTGTTGCGCACCATCACCTCGGCGAGCAGCCCGCGGAGGCGCTCGCGGTTCCTCGGCGAGAGCGGATCCTTGCGGTCGACGAACTGGGCGCGGAACGCCGCCGGGGTGGCGAACTGGCCGGGCTTGAGCAGGGTGACCAGGTTGTAGAGCTCCTCGAGCTCGGTCTCGATGGGGGTCGCGGTGAGCAGCAAGAGGTAGCGGCTCTTGACGCCGTCGACGAGCTTGAAGCTCGCCGTGGCGCGGTTCTTCACGTGGTGCGCCTCGTCGACGATGACCAGGTCCCAGGGCTGGGCCTGCACGGCGCCGAGGTGGCGCGGCGAGCGCGCCGTCGCCAGCGACGCGACCACCACGCCCTCGGCCCCCCAGAACCCCGCGGGATCGGAGCGGAGCGCGTCGTCCTCGGTGGTGCGCGGGGTGATCCCGGCCTTCCCGACGAGCTCGCCGACCCACTGCGCGACCAGCGCCGGCGGCACGATCACCAGCGCGCGCCGCACCGCGCCGCGGAGCTGGTACTCGCGGAGGATCATCAGCGCCTCGACCGTCTTGCCGAGGCCGACCTCGTCCGCCAGCAGCGCGCGGCCACGGAAGATGCGCAGCACCCGGCGCGCGGTCTCCGTCTGGTACGGGTGCGGCTCGACGCCGGTCATCAGCCGCAGCGCCAGGAGCTCTTCGAAGCGCTCGGCCGAGGCCAGCGCGTGCGCGGCCAGGACGTGCCGCACCGCCGCGAGGCTGGCCGGGGGCGCGTCGAGCGCCGTGGCGGCGGCGGTCGCGTCGAGCAGGGCAAAGGTGACGGGCGCGGGCGTGAGCGGGGGCGGCGGCGGCTCCGCAGCGGGGGCGGGGATCGGTACCGGGCGGGACCGGGGAGGAGCGGCCATGCCCGGTGGCGCTACCGCAGAGCGTTCGCCGCGTCGACCTGCCCCTCACGCCGGGGAACCCTGACGCTTGGTAAGGGTCCGGCCTTCCATGGGGCACCACCCTGTCGACGCGGCCACCGCAGGGCGTGCATACTGCGCGCCTCCGAACGCGAGGGATCGTGGTCAAGCAAAGCAAAAAAGAGCAGAAGGCGAACGGCGGGCGAAAGCTCTTCGGCACGGACGGCATCCGCGGCGCGGCCAACGAGGCGCCGATGACCCCGGAGATGGCGCTGCGCCTGGGGCGCGCCATCACCTTCGTGGCCGGGCGCGGCAAGACCCGGCAGGTGCGGGTGGTCATCGGCAAGGACACCCGGCTCTCCGGGTACCTCTTCGAGACCGCGCTGGCCTCGGGCATCTGCGCCATGGGGGGTCGGGTGATGCTCTGCGGCCCGGTGCCCACGCCCGCGGTGGCCAACCTCACCCAGAGCATGCGCGCCGACGCCGGGGTGGTGATCAGCGCCAGCCACAACCCCTACCAGGACAACGGGATCAAGATCTTCGGGCCCGACGGCTTCAAGCTCCCCGACGAGGAGGAGGAGGAGATCGAGCGGCTCATGGAGAGCCACGAGCTCGACACGGCCAAGGTCACCGGCGCGGCCATCGGGCGCGCGGTCAAGATCGAGGACGCCCGCGGGCGCTACGTGGTCTTCTGCAAGGGCACCTTCCCCAACCGGCTCTCGCTCGACGGCATCAAGATGGTCGTCGACGCCGGCCACGGCGCCGCCTACGTGGTCGCGCCGCTGGTCTTCGGCGAGCTGGGCGCCGACGTGACCGCCCTCGGCATCAAGCCCAACGGCAAGAACATCAACCTCAACGCGGGCGCGCTCCACCCCGAGCACGTCGCCCGGGAGGTGCTCCGCAAGGGCGCCGCCATCGGCATCGCGCTCGACGGCGACGCCGACCGGGTGATCATGGTCGACGAGCGCGGGCAGGTGGTCGACGGCGACGCGGTGATGGCGCTGTGCGCGCTGCGCATGCTCAAGCAGGGCAAGCTGCCCAAGAAGACGGTGGTGACCACGGTGATGTCCAACCTCGGCCTGGAGCGCTCGCTCCGGGAGCGCGGCGGCAAGCTGAAGCGCACCAACGTCGGCGACCGCTACGTGGTCGAGGCGATGCGCTCCGGCGGCTTCACCTTCGGGGGCGAGCAGTCGGGGCACCTCATCTTCCTCGACCACGCCACCACCGGGGACGGCATCGTCGCGGCGCTCCAGGTGCTGGCGATCATGATCGAGGAGGGCAAGCCCCTCTCCGAGCTGGCCTCGGCGGCGATGCAGCGCGTGCCCCAGGTGCTGGAGAACGCCACCTTCGTCAGCCGCCAGCCCATCGAGGCGATGGGGACGATGCGGCTCGCCGTCGACCGCGTCGAGAAGGTGCTCGGCGAGCGCGGCCGGGTGCTGGTGCGCTGGAGCGGGACCGAGCCCAAGCTGCGGGTGATGGTCGAGGGCGAGGACGAGACGGCCATCGCCTCGTTCGCCAGCGAGATCCTCGACGCCGCCCGCAAGGACATGGCCATCGTCAACGGAGCGTGAGCGCGCCCTCCCTCCACCCCCCCTGGGAGCCGCGCGCGCTCCTCGATCACGGGCACGGCGTGCTCCGGGCCGTCACCATCCCCGAGAGCGCGCCGCCGCCCGCGGTGCTGGCGCAGCTCACCCCGGAGGAGCGCGCCTTCGCCGCCGGGCTCTCGCCCTTCCGGCTACGCACCTGGGTCGCCGGCCGCCTCGCCCTCGCCGCCGCGCTGGCGGAGCTGGGGGCGCCGCGGGCGGCGCTGCTCGCCACCCTCCGTGACGCGCCGAGGCTACCGCCGGGCTTCGTCGGATCGGTGAGCCACAAGAAGCACCTCGCCGTCGCCCTGGCTGCGCCCGACGAGGGCGCGCACCTGGGCGTCGACGTGGAGGACGCGGCCCCGCTCAAGCACGACATCTCGCGGAAGATCCTCACCGCCGCGGAGCTCCGGATCGTCGACCCGCTCCCCCCCGAGGCGCGCTGGCGCGCGGTGCTGGCGCGCTTCTCGATCAAGGAGTCGATGTACAAGGCGGTCGACCCCTTCGTGCAGCGCTACGTGGGCTTCCTGGAGGCCGAGGTCTCTCTGGGCCCGCCGGCGCAGGCGCGGTTCGACCTCGTCCGCGGCGAGGGGCCGTTCGCGGTGGAGGCGAGCTGGACCGAGCTCACTGGGCTGATCCTGAGCACGGCGCGGGTGCGTCAGGAGGCGCGGCGGGTCAATGCTTGAACTTGCGCAGGTGGGTCACGTACCAGCGGCCCTGCCAGGTGATGATCGTCTGCACGTCCATCTCGGCGTCCTCGCCCCCCACCTTGTAGTGGAGCTTGCCGTGGAAGGCGCGGTGGTAGCCGATCTTGTTGGCCTCGTCCCCGGGCGGCACCCACTTGGAGCGCGTCCAGCCGTCGAACTTGACGAAGGTGGCGCCCTCCCAGGATTTGCGCTTCTTGTGGAGCGCGTGCACGTCGCTCCCGTAGGTCTTGTGGAGCTGGTTCCAGTACTTGCCCGGGTCCTTGACGTCCTTGAGCGGGATGAACGGCTCGCGCGGGAACCAGAAGGCCTCCGCCCGCGCGGGGTCGTCCGCCACGATGGCCTCGAAGAGGCCCCGGGCGCGCTCCTGCAGCTCGGGCCCCTGGCTGGGATCGACCTTGTTGTCGGCGACCAGGGGAGCCGGGGGGGCGTCGGCGCCGGCGGTCGGAGCGGGCGCGCCCCCGTCCACGGCCGCGTCGGTCGTCGCGGCAGGAGCGGCGGCGTCGGGCACCGGGGCGGGAGCCGCGCTCGCGGTGTTGACCGCGCTCGCG
>Ga0302279_10007262_pt1 | contig 11389 bp, 11 predicted proteins | sample III_Bog_N3_3_FD_194541 | JGI IMG/M metagenome (GOLD analysis project Ga0302279, IMG submission 194541) | Peat permafrost microbial communities from Stordalen Mire near Abisko, Sweden - III_Bog_N3_3 | ecosystem: Environmental > Terrestrial > Soil > Wetlands > Peat | place: Sweden: Abisko...
CGCCGAGCCCAAGCCGCCGCGCCGCAGACATCCTCGCGGCGGCGCGCACCGCCGCCGCGAGGAGGAGGACGAGCAGCGCCGCGAACCACATCGCGGCGCATGCTCGCTTCCGCGCTCGGCGGAGTCAACCGCTGCGCTCGGGCGTGGGGTGACAGGCCCTCCTCTACGATGAACTCCCGCAAGAGCTATAGGCTGACGAGGCTGTCCGCTTCACCCTCATGATCGACGTGGTGGAGAGCCTCCGGTCGCTTCGCCGGCGCGTTCTCGTCGCCGGCGCTCGCTCTCGTCGGGGTGGCGGCGTGATAGGGTGCCGCGTCATGAGCGACGCTGGCGTGCGAGCGATCCGTCGAAGCAGCACTGTCCTGCTGGGCCACTCGCTCCTGGCGTGCGCATCTGCAGACGGCGCGCGCCCGACTCCGATTCTACCATGCTGTTCGAGCGGGTGCAGCGGGATCGCGGTCGCAGGAGTGACCCCCCGAGAAATGCCTCTCCCTCCGAACCTCGACGGGGGCGCCCGGCCGCTTCCATGTGCGGCCGGCGAGATCGCGTCCCGCAATGCGGGATGCGTCCGAGTGGCTCAACTTTTGTGAAACTGTGCGCTGCTCACGTCCGGCAAGGTCCTGTGCTGGGGCGACAATTCGTACGGAGAGCTGGGCGACGCTACAGGGAAGGATTCGGCATCTGCTGGGGCGACCTCGGCGGCTGTGCGGACGAAGTCGGAACGGCCCCCGCACCGGCGGTTTCCATCGGCACGGTCAAGCACCTGGCACGATCCTACTCGGGGTGCTTCTGGTGCGCGCTGCGCCTGACGGGCGACGTGGACTGCACCGAAACGTTCGCGGGCACGGCGGTGACCCGGCGGCTGCAGCTGGCCCCGGCGGTCGCGTTGGCCGCAGCGGGCCCGCGTGCCTGCGCGCTGCTGGCCGACGGCAAGGTCATGTGCTGGTTGAACGGGGGAGGAGACAAGGACACGGACCCGACTCCGGTCGAGTGGTGAGGAGCCTGTTCAAGACAATGAAAGGCACCCTTCTCACGCTCGCAGCGGTGGCCGTTCTTGGCTGCGCTTCCGCGGGCAAGCCGAGCGGCACGGTCCACGACAAGGAGACGACGGTGACCCTGCCCGCCCCGTCGAGCGACCCCTTCGAAGGCGTCTTCCCGCCGGCGTGGCACGTCGGCGACCGGTGGCGCGTGTCGATGTCCAGCGTGTTCCGGCACGCCGGGGAGCAAGACGTTCGAACCCTCGTGTACGATTTCCTTGTCGAGGAGGCGCCCGAGGGTGACGAGGGCGTCTTCCTGGTCCGGATCAAGTCCGCCACTCTCCCCCGTGTCAACTGGCTCGGAAAGTATCGAAAGCGACCGTTCTCTTTCGTCGGGCTCGAGGATCCGGGTGGAAACCCCGTCCCGCCCAGCAGCCACGACAATGGCGAGGGTCCTTTTGTCGGCACGACATGGGAGGGCTTCCTGAAGGACTTCCCGATCATGCCAGCCGTACCGCGCCTGGGGGTGACGCCCCTCACGTCCAAGAAGCCCGAGCTCACCCAGGAGATCGCGCGAACCCCGGAGGGGCTCCGCTTCACGCTCGTCGATGGACCTCTGAGGTCGGTGATCGAATGGAAGCGCGGCGCACCGTGGTGGTCGTCGCTCGAATGGACGGACCCGCACCGGCTCGGAGAGCCGCCGTACCCCTCCGCCAAGCTGCTCCCTTCGGGGACCTGAGCCGCCTGGCCACCCACGCCTGACGGTCTCGTTCTACCTCGAGCGCGGTGCTCGGGCTGCTGGGCTACGTCGAGAGCACGGAGGAGAGCGGCCGCCCGCGAGGGTGTCCCCTGAGCAAGGACGCGGGGCCCGACGACCTCCGGCGTCGCGCCCGGGCGCAGGGTCACCACGCTTGACGTGGCCCCCGCCGGGAGGGAACGTCTGCCTCATGGCCGTCGCCGCAGCAGTCCCCCCCTCCGCGCCCTACGCGGAGGAGCCCGACGTCTCCGGGCTCGTCATCGAGGACGACTCGCCCGTGGACACCATCTTCTCCGAGAAGCAGGCGCGGCTCCTCACCGAGCCCCTCTACAGCTCCTGGTCGGGTCCGCCCCCTGGCGAGGATGCCGAACCGCGCGTCTTCGCCGCCCTCGCCAACGTGGGCCTCTTCCCGAGCCCGGACGAGCCGCCGCTGGTGCCCGACATGATGCTGAGCCTGGACGTCGTGGTCGGCCGGGATCTCTCGGAGAAGAAGAACCGCTCGTACTTCGTCTGGCGCTTTGGCAAGCCGCCCGAAGTCGTCGTCGAGATCGTCTCCAACAAGGAAGGCGGCGAGCTCGGCCAGCGGCTGCGGCGCTACCGCCGGATGCGCGTCTCCTACTACGTCGTCCACGATCCGATTCACGCGCTGGGCGAGCTGACGGTGCGCACCTACGAGCTCCAGGGCGACCTCTACGTGCCCAAGGACCGACCCTGGTTCGAGAGCGTCGGCCTCGGCCTGGTCGAGTGGGAAGGCGTCTTCGAGGGGGCGCACGAGCGCTGGATCCGCTGGTGTACGCGCGACGGCACCCTCGTCCCCACCGGCGCCGAGCGGGCGGCGAGCGCCGAGGCCCGCGCCGAGGGCGCCGAAGCCCGCGCCGACACCGCCGAGGCCCGCGCCGACACCGCCGAGGCCCGCGCCGAGCGCCTCGCGGCCAAGCTTCGCGCCCTGGGCGTCGAGCCGAACGGCGACGGGTGACGGGGGCGAGCGCTGCCCTCGCGGGCGTCCTCCACACCCTGCGGCCCGTACACGACATCCTCGACGGCCGCGTCGAGGACGTCGAGCCGCCTGCCTGGTGCGAGCGTCGCGGCTGGACCGGGTATCTCCTGGCGCTCGACGACACCACCCTCCGTCGCTGTGAAGAAGAGGGCCTCGGCGCCCGCGCGGCGGACCTGCCCGGTGCCCCGGCGGATCTCACCGCGCTCGCGGCGGCCGTCGTCGCCGCCACGCGGCTACCGGTGCTCCACGTCGACCTCGCCACGCCCACCGAGCCGGCGCTGCGCGGCGTGTCGGCGCGCAAGCGGCTCCAGCTCCCGGCGCTGCTGGGCGCCGTGGGGGCGATGGCCGAGCGCGCCGGGCGCATCGTCGACGTGGGGGCGGGGAACGGGCACTTCACCCGGCTCGCCGCGTCGCATTTCGATCGCGAGGCCCTGGGGATCGAGCGGGATCCGGGCCGCGTCGCCGGCGCCGAGGCCCGCGCCGCGGCGGTCGGATCGGGCGCTCGCTTCCTCGCGGTGGACGCTTGCCGCGAGACGCTCGCCTTCGCGCCCGACGATCTCGCGGTCGGCCTCCACGCCTGCGGCGAGCTCGGCGACCGGCTGGTGCTCGCCGCCGCCGCCGCGGGCTGCGACGTGGCCCTGGTGTCGTGCTGCCTCCAGAAGATCGAGGGGCCGACGCGGGCTCCGCTCTCGCGCGCCGCCGCCGGCTTCGCGCTGCGCAAGGACACCCTCGGCCTCGCCAACCTCACCGCGCAGCCGCTCGGCGTGGAGTCGAGCCTCGACGCCACCCTGGCGGCTCGCGAGGCCCGGTTCGCGCTGCTCCGGCTCCTCCGCGAGCGCGGCGTGGAGCTCGCCCCCGGTGAGGAGATGCGCGGGATCAATCGCCGCCGCGCGCACGCCGGGCTCGCGGTCATCGCCGCCCAGGCCCTCTCCCTGCGCGGGCTGCCCGCGGCGGGGGAGGCCGAGATCGCGCGGCACGCCCTGGAGGCGCACCGGCGCTACGCCCAGGTGCGGAGGCTCTCGCTGCCGCGGAGCATGCTGGCGCGGCTGGTGGAGCTCGCGGTGGTCCTCGATCGGGCGGCGGCCCTGGAGGAGAGCGGGCACGCCGTGCGGGTGGCTACGCTCTTCGAGCGGGCGGTGACCCCGAGGAACATCGCGCTCTTCGCCAGTCGGGAGGGGGAGCGGCTGCCGGGGCGGTGACGCGCCGGGCTCACCCCGGCGGCCGCTTGCCCCGGAGCGAGCACCCTGCGATCGTCTCCGCACATGGGGGACTCCGACGAGACCACGCCCGCGACCGCGGCTGCGCCCGAGGATCCCCCCGCACCCGCCGAGCTGCTGCCGGAAGCAGAAGGCCTCCTGCCCCGCGGCCGCCCGAAGAAAAAGAGGCGCCGTCTCGCCGAGCCGGACACCTTCGCCCGCTACCTGGCGCAGCGCCTCGTGGCGGACAAGGGCTACCACCGGGGCGCGGTCGCCGAGATCGCCGAGCTCGCGGCCGTGAGCGACCTCGTGCTCACCCGGAGCACGCCGGGCGGCTTCACCATCGTCGCCATCCTCGACGCCGAGGGGGATCCGGCGCGCGTCTTCGCCCTGGAGACGGACCGGCTGGTGGTGATGGCCCTGCGCTGCACCCCGTACACGGGCGGCGCGGAGGGTCTCGTCGCCGTGTACCTGGTCGAGGTGCGCGGCGCGATCCGCCCCGAGGATCAGCGCCGCCTGGAGCGCTACGGCCAGGAGAGCCGGATGACGGCGCTCGCCTCCGCCGAGGTGCGGGTGGGCATCCTCGCGCCGCCGGCGCGCGCGCTCTGGTCGACCTTCGGGTGGCTGGAGGCGCGCTGGTACCAGCAGGTGCTCACGGGGCCGCGCCGCGACGCGGAGGATCTCGTCCCCGGGTCCCCGGCCCCCGTTCCCTTCAAGCCGGATGCTGCGGCCGCCGGCCTGCCCGCACCCCCCCCGGCGACGCCGTGGCTCACCGGGACCATCCTCGCGCTCACGGTGCTGGTCTTCGGGGCGGAGGGCCTCGCCGGGGTCGGCAACAGCCCGGAGCCGCGGGTGCCGACGGTGGACACGCTCGTCGCCATGGGCGGGGTGAGCTGGGATCTGGTGGTCGGCCAGGGGCAGTGGTGGCGCCTCTTCACGGGGACGCTGCTCCACGCCGGGGTCGCGCACCTCCTGCTCAACGGGGTGTGCCTGTTCCTGGGCGGCGTGGTGCTGGAGACGCTCTTCGGCCGGGCCTGGCTCGGGGCCATCTTCGTGCTGGGCGCGCTGGGGGGCTCGCTGGCGAGCATCGCCGTCAACGACCCGAACATGGTCTCGGTGGGGGCGTCCGGCGCCATCATGGGCCTGCTCGCGGCGGCCCTGGTGGCGAGCTACCGCGTCCCTCTCGCGCAGCGCCCGCAGCTCCAGGTGACCCTGGCGCGGGTCCTCGTGCCCTCGCTCCTCCCCATCGTCACCAGCCGCACCGGCGAGCACATCGACTTCGCCGCGCACGCCGGCGGGGCCGCGGTGGGGGCGGCGCTCGGGCTCCTGCTCCTGGCCACCTGGCCCCCGGCCCTGCGTCTCCCGCGCTTCCGCCGCGCGGCCACGGCGCTGGCGATCGGGGGCGCCGGGCTCTACATCGCGGGGTTCTTCGTCGCGGCGAAGGCCTACGCCGGCTACCGCGACGCGGCCGCGGTGGCGCTGGTCCCCAACGATCGGCGCGACTCGATCAAGCCGGCCAACGCGGAGGCGCTGCTCGCCAGCTATCCGCGCGATCCGCGCGCCCGCTGGGCGGCGGCGGTCAAGGCTGCCAGCGGTGGCGACCTCCCCACCGCGGAGCGGCACCTGCGCGCCGCGCTCGCGGAGGACGCCGTGCTCCGGCGCTCGTTCCCCGATCGCCAGGTCGAGGCGAGCCTCCGTGGAGTGCTGGCCCAGGTGCTCGAGGCCCAGGGGCGGCACGAGGACGCGCGGGCGGCGGCGCGACCGGCGTGCGACGTCGGGGCCAGGGAGCTGGAAGCGTTTTGCCGGTGATCGACCGAGGACGCCCGTCAGTTCTTGACGATGTGCTCGGTGAGCGCCGCGCCGCTCGCGGCGTCCTCGCCGAAGACGTCGACGTAGAGGACGCTGGGCATGATGCCGGACTCGTTCGTCGCCACGTAGAGCTTGGTCAGGTACGCCGAGTGGCCCGCGACGGTCGTCTGGACGCGCCACTTGCCGTTGACCTTGACCACCCACATCGGCCGCTCCTTGAAGGCGCGGAGCTTGAGCGCGTAGCTCCCGTTCCCGGTGGGCTCGGTGCTCCAGCCGTAGGCCATCTTCTGGAAGACCGTGAGATCGGCGCGCGTCCAGCTCCCGTTGGGGTTCTTGTTGAGGAAATAGCCGTCGACGGGGCCGCCGGGGTCGAGCGCGCCGTCGCCGTTGATGCGGGCGTCGTAGTGGACCTCGTCGGCGTTCTTGCTGCGCTGGATGAGGAAAAGCAGCTCGGGAGTGCTGGCGAACGCGGAGAGGGCGAACGAGAGCGCGACGGCGAGGGCGGCGACGACGACGAGCCACGAGCGGCGAAAGACCATGAAGTCACTATGTGGTCGCGCCCGGCCGTTTGCCAACGGCCCCCGCCAGATGCACGCGCCGAGCACGGTTCTGTCGCCATTCTGCGAAGAGAGGTACGCACCGCGGGTCCTCGGCGGGGGCCCCGGTCACGATGGGGGCTCCCGCCCTCAAACCCCCGGGGGGGCGAGCAGGGCCCCGTCGCCACGCGGGAGCCGCTTGGCAGGGTCGGGCCGCTTCAAGTACCATCAGCCGGCCCTCCGCCCGAGGTGCGCCCATGACTCAACCCGGCGACCAGCCTTCGAGCGAGACCGCCGGCTTCACCCCCGGCGCCGTGATCGGCGGCAAGTACGTCGTCGAGCGGCTGCTCGGCAAAGGCGGCATGGGGATGGTGGTGGCGGCCCGGCACCTCCAGCTCCGGGAGCTGGTGGCGCTCAAGTTCCTCCACGCCGACATGGCGCGGAAGCCGGCGCTGGTGATCCGCTTCGAGCGCGAGGCGCGGGCGGCGGTGCGGATCAAGAGCGAGCACGTCGCCCGGGTGCTCGACGTCGGCAAGGTCGAGGACGGCGTCCCGTTCATCGTCATGGAGCTGCTCGAGGGCTCCGACCTCCACCGGCTCAGCGCGGCGCGCGGCCCGCTGCCGTGGAACGAGGCGGCGCTCTACGTCGCCCAGGCCTGCGAGGCGGTGGCGGAGGCGCACCGCTACGGCATCGTCCACCGCGATCTCAAGCCCGCCAACCTCTTCCTCACCCACCGCGCCGACGGGTCGCCGCTGGTCAAGGTGCTCGACTTCGGCATCTCCAAGATGGCCGACGAGGGGGACGAGGAGCTCACCGCCACCACCGACGTCCTGGGCTCGCCGCTGTACATGTCGCCGGAGCAGATCGAGAGCCCCAGGGACGTGGACGCGCGCGCCGACGTGTGGGCGCTGGGCGCCATCCTCTACAAGCTGCTCTCCGGTCGGGCCGCCTTCGCCGCCGCCACCGCGGGCGGCAGCCTCGCCAAGATCGTCAAGGACGCGCCGCCGCCCCTGCGTCCGCAGCGACCGGACGTGCCGCCGGAGCTCGAGGCGCTGGTGATGGCGTGCCTGGAGAAGGACCTGAGCCACCGGGTGCAGAGCGTGGTGGAGCTGTCGCGGGCGCTGCAGCCCTTCTCCGGGCTGACGCCGGTGGAGGGGGGCGCGACCGGGGCGGGGTCGACGTACTCCCACCGGGCCGAGGCCCCGGCGAAGGCGCGGCGGCCGACGGCGATGATCGCCGTGGGCGCGGCCGTGATGGTGGTCGCAGGGCTCGCCGTCCTCTGGCTCGTCGGCTCCACGCCGGCCCCGTCGAATCCCCGGCTGCCGTCGAGCCCCGCCGCGAGCGCGACCCCTCTCGCCGCGCCCCTCCCGTCGGCGAGCCCGGGAGCCCCGTCGGCCTCGAGCTCGGCGGTCGCGCCGGCGGTCCCGCCGGAGGTCACGGCGGCCCCCTCCGCCCCGGCGCGGCCGGCCAAGTCGCAGACCCCCGGCTCGGGGCGGACCGTCCCTTCGCGCGGAGCACCCTCGGATGCGTTCTCGGATCGCCTGTAGCGCGCTGCTGGCCGCGTGCGCGGCGGGCGCCTCGCTCAGCGCCTCGGCCCCCGCACGCGCGGAGCCCACCGCGACGGAGCGCGCCATGGCGGAGGGGCTCTTCCGCGACGCCAAGAAGCTCCTCACCCGCGGCAAGACCCCCGAGGCCTGCGAGAAGCTCCAGGCCAGCTACCGCATCGATCCGGCGGGCGGCACCTTGCTCAACCTGGCGATGTGCCACGAGATCGAGGGCAAGACCGCGTCCGCCTGGACCGAGTTCAGCGTCGCGCTCGCCGCCGCCCGCAAGGGCGCGCGCGGCGACCGGGAGAAGGCGGCGCGCCAGCACATGGAAGCGCTCGAGCCGCGGCTCTCCCGCGTCACCATCACCGTCCCTGCGGGGAGCGCCGCGCCCGGCCTGGCGGTCACGCTCGACGGCACCGTCCTCGAGGCGACGGCGCTGGGGACGGCCATTCCGGTCGACCCCGGCGAGCACGCCGCCACCGCCACCGCCCCCGACCACCGGCCCTGGGAGGCGAAGGTGTCGCTGGCGGAGCGGGAGTCGCGCGCGCTGATCGTGCCCCCGCTCGATCCCACCTCGGCGCCGGCGCCGCCGGCGCCCACCCCGCCCACCCCGTGGAAGCGGCCGGTGGGGATCGCCGCCGCCGGCGCCGGCCTGGTGTTGCTCGGTGTGGGCGCGGGGTTCGGCGTGCGCGCGATCTCCCTGGGGAGCCGCGCCGGTGACGGGTGCCCCAACCTGCTCTGCTCGCCGGCGGGCCTCTCGGCGGTCAGCGACGGGCGCAGCGCGGCCAGCGTCGCCAACGGCACGCTCGTGGCCGGCGGTGCGCTCGCGGCGGCGGGCGCGGCGCTGATCGTCCTGTCGGCCGTCTCCGGCGGCGAGGCGCGCCCCACGGGCTCGGCTCCCGGGTCCCGCTCGGCGCGCCTCGAGGTGCTCCCGGCCGTGGCCCCGGGCCTTTGTGTGCTCACGGCGGGAGGTGCATTTTGAACCATCGCAGGACGGGTCTCGTCGCCGCGCTCGCCGCCTTCACGATCGGCGCCAGCGCCGCGAGCTGCCAGATCGTCGCCGGGCTCGACGGCAACTTTCGCGCTGCGCCCGCTGCCGGGACCGGCGGCGCCGGGGGCGACGCGGGCGCCCCCGACGCTGGACCTGCCGGGTGCGTGTTGGCGACCTACCCGGATCCGCCCGGCGGCGTCGACGACGGCACCGACATCGGGACCATCGACGTCGCGATCCACACCGTCGACCTCGGCGACATGGGCACGATCCCCGGCTACGACCTCGACGCCACCTGTACCTGCACCGACGACGCGGGCCCCACCTGCGCCGGCCGCTCCACGCAGGCGGGGCTCTATTGCGACGCGCCGGGCGGCGTCGACAACCAGTTCGCCAAGTTCGTCCAGCTCATCGAGATCCCGCTGGGCGCGGCGAGCTTCTCGTCGACCGGCTTCAGCGCCAAGGCCAACGCGGGCTACTGGACGCTGCTCATCGAGATTCACGGCTACAACGGGCTCAAGGACGACCCCGCGGTCTCGGTCGCGCTCTACCCTTGCCCCGGCCTGGGGGTCACGCCGAAGTGGGATGGGACCGACTCGTGGGCCATCCTCGACACCGACGTGACCGGCCTGGGGATGCCCGCGTACGCGTCGGACGGCGCCTACGTCGCGGGGCAGACGCTGGTGGCTTCGGTGCCCTCGGTGCCGATGACGCTGGCCGGCGACAAGCAGACGTTCACGCTCACGCTGAGCGGCGCCGTCCTCACCGGCAAGCTCGCGCAGTCCAACGGCCAGTGGCGCCTCGAGCAGGGCGTCCTCGCCGCGCGGCTCGGCCTCACCAACCTCTTCCAGTCGCTGAGCGCCTATCGCGACACCAGCGGGATGCCGCTCTGCACCGACGCGGGCTTCCTCTACTCGACGGCCAAGACCTCGATCTGCACCGACGCAGACATCCTCTTGACCGCCACGGAGCCGAAGAGCGCGACGTGCGACGCCCTCTCGTTCGGGATGGGCTTCAGCGCCGACCCGGCGCTGCGCGGGCCCTCGGTGCCGGCGCCGACCCCGACCCCCGGCTGCCCGGCGGCGACCGATCCCGCCAACGACTCCTGCGGGCCGTAGCCTCCTCGCGACGGCTCGGTGGTGGCGGTGGCGCCGGTGGTGGCCGTCTCGCCGCGGTGATACCTCCGGTGGGGTGAAGCTGACGCCGGCCCTGCTCCTCGTCTCCGCCCTCGTGTCCTGCTCGAAGCCCGGCGTCCCGCCCGGCGAGGACACCGCCGCTCGCCCCGGTGCGACCGCCAGAGGGGCCGCCGCCTCCTCCGGTCACGGTCCCGCCGACGCTCCCTCTGCGACGCAGGTCTGGACCAAGGTGTCGTCTGCCGCCGGCCCGCTCGCGCCGCAGATCCAGGCCGAGGTCCGCAAGGCTCGGGCGCTCAAGCTGAAGCCCATCACCTACGGCGGCGCGGTGTGGTGCGGGCCCTGCCAGGCCATCAAGAAGTACCGGGGCGACAGCCGCATGGTCGACGCCCTGCGCGGCACCTACGTCATCGAGCTCGACATCGACGACTTCAAGGCCGACGAGCTGGTCCCGCTCTACCCGAAGCTCGCCGCCGTACCGGTGTTCATGGCCATCGGGGACGACGGCAAGGCCACCGGACCGAAGATCGACGGCGGCGCCTGGGGAGACAACATCCCGGCGAACATGGCGCCGCCCCTCAAGGCCTTCTTCGCCAAGCTCTGAGAGCCTGTCCGCTCCAAAGCCCGGAATTGCCGCGCAATTCGCCGATGTTGGTCATCCTTGCGCACGGACGACGGTCCCTCCGCAGCGATCACTCGACATTGTGCACGGACGACGGTCCCTCCGCAGCGATCACTCGACATTCTGCACGGACGACGGTCCCTCCGCAGCGATGACTCGACATTCTGCTCGTGGGCGCCGTCCCTCGGTCGCGGACGACGGTCCCTCCGCGAGGGACAGTGAACCTTGGCCAGGGACGACGGTCCCAGCGCAGGGGACAGTGAACCGTGGCCAGGGACGACGGTCCCTCCGCGAGGGACAGTGAACCGTGGCCGCGGACGACGGTCCCTCCGCGAGGGACCGTCGTCATTCTGCTGGCGGACGGTCGACGCTGTGCAGGGAATGCTGTCCCTCCGCAGCGGTGAGTGTCCCTTGCGCGCGGTCAGCGTTCCCAGGCCAGGGGACCGTCTCACGAAGCGAGGGGCGACGGACCGTGCGCGCGCGTCGGTGATCCGTGCGCAGGTTCGCCCGAAGCAGGCGCCCCGGCTGACGGGTGGGCTCCGGCGAGGGGAGCCGTGCCGGAGGTGCACGACGACACGAGCCACCTCTTCGCTGGGGCGGCGGGGATCATCTGGAGCGCCACCGCCTCGATGAGCGAGGAGCTCCGGGCTCGTGCTCACCCGCGCCTATCCGGCGCACGAGTAGTGCACCCAGTTCGAGGAGACGGACTACGCCTTCGTCCGGCGGATCCTCGCCGAGGCGGGCATCTACTTCTATTTCCCCGAGGGCCCCGCGATGAACGCAGCGGCGCTGTTCGCCGATGCTGCGGCGAGCGCGGCGGCTGC
>Ga0302279_10007264_pt1 | contig 11389 bp, 6 predicted proteins | sample III_Bog_N3_3_FD_194541 | JGI IMG/M metagenome (GOLD analysis project Ga0302279, IMG submission 194541) | Peat permafrost microbial communities from Stordalen Mire near Abisko, Sweden - III_Bog_N3_3 | ecosystem: Environmental > Terrestrial > Soil > Wetlands > Peat | place: Sweden: Abisko...
CTTGCCCGCGCGGCCGCAGAAAGCGGCGGCGAATCGCTGATGCGCCCCGGCGGCAACGGTCACTGAAGCGGGGTTGATGGAGAACGAAAACGGATCGACGCAGGGGCCCACAGCGGCGGGAGCTGATGGGATAGCGGGTTCCTTCGGGCTCTGCGCCAGAAATGGGCTTCCCAGGCCCGAAGCGGCAAGACAGACGGCCGCCGCTCGCCACAGAAGGCCCCGCCCCACCGTGCGTCCCTTGAATTCAAACGGCCCATGCCGATCCGGTGAGCGATACACGCGCAATCCCCCGCGGAATCCGGGAGAGTGCATCTGCGGCATCGAATGCTTTCCACATGCCTCTCCCCGATCTTTCCTTCACCTCTTCGGCGGGGCTTGCGCATAGATGAGAGGTCCTTCATGGATTGGGCTGGATTCATTGGACGGAAGTAATGTCTCTCGCTCGAAGCTCTCTTTCAAGCTGCTTTATGAACATCCCCCAACGTTGCAAACGAAGTTTCCCCGGAACTTTCTCAGGAGAAGTTATGGCGACCCTTTCCGTTCCCGTGCTGGTCGAGGGCACGAAGAACATCTGGCGAAAGACCCGGCACATCTGGCTTCGCATCCTTGCTGTTTTCCTGGACTGGGCTGTCTTTGCCGCCTCAGCGGCGCTGGCGTTTGTGCTGCGCTTTGATGGGGCGATTCCGGACAAATACTTTCATGCGCTGCGCGCGTCTCTCTGCTTTTGGGTAGCCTCGAAATCGCTGGCCTTCATCGTGGCCAAGCTCGATCGTGGCAATTGGCGTTACACCTCGGCCTACGACGCGGTGCGCGTGATTCTGGCCAACTCGGCCGGCTCGGTGTTGGGCGGGGTGGTCATCTTCCTGCTGCTCGGGCCCTGGGGCGTTCCGCGCTCGGTGTACGTTCTGGATTGGCTGCTTGCTTGCCTCATGACGCTGGGCGCCCGCCTGGTCGTTCGGGTGCTGCGCTCCCGAGCGCGCTCGCAGAGCGCCGGCAGGCGCTGGAAGGCGGAGCAAGCCGAGCCCGAACGGACGAGGACGCTGATCTACGGCGCCGGGTCGGCGGGGCTGGCGCTGTTGTGGGAGCTGCTCCGGAACCACTCGCTCACCTACCATGTGGTGGGCCTGGCCGATGACGACCCGGCCAAGGCGCACCTCATCCTCCAGGGCAAGCGTGTGCTGGGGTCGGGAAAGACGCTTGCCGCGGCGGTGCGGAAACACAGGATTAAGAAGATTCTCATTGCAATTCCCTCAGCGACCGGGGCGCAGATGAGCCGCATTCTCAACTGCGTCCTCGATGCCGGCGTGGAGTACAAAATGGTGCCCGGACTCGGCGATCTGGTGCATGGCATGGAGCTGGGCCAGCAGATTCGCGAAGTGGCGGTGGAAGACCTGCTGGGACGAAAGCCCGTGCAACTGGACCAGGACCGGATCCGGGAGAGGATCGAAGGCAAGGTGGTGATGGTCACCGGTGCGGCCGGGTCCATCGGCTCGGAGCTCTGCCGCCAGATCGCCCAATTCAATCCGGCCATTCTCATCGGATTCGACTCCGCGGAGACTCCCCTCTTTCACCTGAACCGCGAGCTCGAAAAGGACTTCCCCTCGCTCGATTTTCAGCCGGAAATTGGAAGCATCACCCGTCCCGACACCCTGCGCCGCGTCATGCAGCGCTACCGGCCGGCGATCCTGTACCACGCGGCGGCCTACAAGCATGTTCCGATGATGGAGCGGCACATCTTCGCCGCGGTGGAAAACAATATCTTCGGCACGCTGCACGTGGCGCAGGCGGCCGCGGAAAACGGTGTGGAGGATTTCGTCCTGATCTCCACCGACAAAGCCGTCCGCCCCACCAGCATGATGGGCGCAACCAAGCGCGTCGCCGAGCTGGTCATCCGCGCGCTCCATGCCGAGACGCATACCAAATATCTTGCCGTGCGCTTTGGCAACGTTCTGGGCAGCAATGGAAGCGTCGTGCCCATCTTTAAGGAGCAGATCGCCGCCGGCGGCCCGGTGACCGTGACTCATCCGGAGATCACGCGCTACTTCATGACCATTCCGGAAGCGGCGCAGTTGGTCCTGCAGGCCTTCGCCATCGGAACGGGGGGTGAGGTATTCGTGCTGGATATGGGGGAGCCGGTGAAGATTGTGGACCTGGCGCGGAACCTGATTTTGCTCTCCGGCCTGCAGCCGGGCCGGGACATCCAGATTGAATACACCGGATTGCGCCCTGGCGAGAAGCTTTTTGAGGAGCTGAATCTGGGCGAAGAGAGGCTGGTGGCCACCTCCCACGCCAAAATCGGGAGCTACATCAGTCATGCGGCGGCCGATCCCAGGCTGATTCGGACCCAGCTTCGCGAGTTGCAGCGGGCGGTCGCGGCGCAGGATGCCGGGCATCTGCTGCTCATCCTCAAAGCCCTGATTCCCGACTACAATCCCGATGCCCGCCTGCTTGAGCTGGCGATTGCCGACGCGTCGAACAAAGCCGGGAGCGCCGAACTCGAAATCGCACATGCGCAGCGCGGCGAGTTTGCGGACGCGCCCTTTGTGGATGTCAACGTTTCGGTCTTGGCGGCGGCGTCCTCGTTCGACGCACGAGGCTGGCGCCGGGCATAAACCCAATCGATCGATGCGCCAAATCTGTTGTGAGCGGGCGCCCAGGAACGGATCGCATCATGGCCAATCGGACGATTCTCGCGGCGCTGTTTCTCATGCCGGGCGCTCTTCTGGCGCAAGCCACGCTTCCGGCGAGCTTGAGCGCCGCATCCGGATTGGATCTGGTGCTGAGCTGCCGCCCTTACCTCCCAAGCGGCGTCAGCGCCGGGTACTTGGTTTGCAACGCGAAACCGCGCGCGGCCGCACCCCAACCGACGCGCTTGGGTTCCCTAACCGGAGCCGGCGGCATGATCTGGCCTTCCGGGAGCGCGGGCATTCCGAATTATTCCGGAAACAGTTCGTGGGGGCCGACCTTCAGCGCCAGCAATCCAATCCCCGCATCGTTCGTTCCCTTCGCCGCGCCAGGGAATATCGGGCAGACGAACCCCGGAGCCGGGCAGTTCATCGCGCTCTCCAATCACGGCGCCGCCGGGAGCATCGATAGTGAGTTCTTTGGCGCCGGAGGCGTAGGCGGGCCATCGACGGCGACCGGGGTCCAGAACTCCGCTTTCGGAAAGCTCGCCCTGGCCAATCTGACCACCGGGTCGGAGAACTCCATCTTTGGCCACGTCGCCGGATACAGCCTGACCACCGGCGGCCAGAACGTGGCCGTTGGCGAGAGCGCGATGCTTTTCTGCACCAGTTGCAACGACAATACGGCGGTTGGCTGGGGCGCGATGGGCAACGGGAACATGACCGGGGCATACCCGGTGGCCAGCGAAAATACGGCGATCGGCTGGGAATCGATGTTCGACCTAACCCTGGGCGCGCAGAACACGGCGTTGGGCGAAAACTCGATGTCTCACCTGACCACCGGCAGCTACAACACCACCACCGGGGCCGACTCGCAGTCTGAAAACACGACCGGCTCCTTCAATACCAGCTTTGGCCACGACGCGATGACTGGATCGACGAGTTACCCCGCCGGCGCGCCCACCTGCGACAGCGGCGTCTTCAACGGCTACTCCGCCAGCTATAACACCGCCGTCGGCGAAGGCGCATTCTGTACCGTGACCACAGGCCAGTACAACACCGTTGTGGGTTGGCAGGCGGGACTTGGACTTAGTTCGGGAAGCGGAAACACTTATCTCGGAACATACGCGGGAGTCACGCCCACCATCGCCAACGCCAATGTCTCGGGAAGCAACAACACCTTCGTCGGTTACTTCGCCGGTCCGGCCAGCGGCAGCCAGTTTTCAAACTCGACTGCGCTCGGTTACAACGCGCTGGTGACGGCCAGTAACCAGATCGTCCTTGGTAACTCAAGTGTCACACAGCTGGTCGTGCCGGCGGGGGCTTCCATCGCCAGCCAGGATTCTGGCGCGCCTGCGATCAGCTTTGGTCCGAACAGCGTTTCCATCAGCATGGGAGAGGTGACTGGCGCGCCCTCCGCGGTGGTGGCCACAGTACCCTCCAACACCTTTACCGCGCAGATATCCCAACCGAAGACGGTCTTCTTCACCACCACGGCGGCCGGCCAATATCAACTCTGCGGGCTTCTCAGCGTCAAGGCGGCCGGAGCGGGAACCGGGACTTTCTCCGACGTTGTCTGGTATCAATCCGACGGTCTTGAGATACAGACTGCGCTCGGCGGCGCAGTGCCGGTGGCAACTGCCGGAGCCGCAAATATAAGCATATCGCAGAAGAATGTCCCCAACTGCTTCACCGCCTATCTCGACAACGCCGCGCCGATCGGCTGGGAGATACTGGCCGACGGCTTAATCAACGCCGCTCCCACCATGCGCTACGGATTCACGGTGACCTATCTTGGCCCTTAGTTGAAGACAGGCCCCATGCTTATAAATTGAGCTTCTTGAAGATAAACTCGGGAATATGCCGGATGACAAACATGATCGGCCCCCACTTTGCCGGCACATAGAGTACGTCCTGACGCGCGTCGATGGCCTTTACGATGGATGCGGCCACCTTGCCCGGGTCGGCAAACTTGCCGCTGCCCGCCATGCCCGCCGTCATGGGCGTCTTGACCGGGCCGGGCTTGATGGCGAGCACCGTCACGCCTTCCCGGTCAAGACGATTGCGCAGCCCCTCAAGGAACGCGCTCAATCCGGCCTTCGACGCCCCATAAACATAATTCGATTTACGTCCGCGGTCTCCCGCGACCGACGACAGCACCGCCAGCACTCCCGCGCGCCGCCCGGCGCAGTAGTTTCCCAGCCAGGTCAGCAGGGAAACGGCGGAGATGAAATTGGTCTGCAATATCCCCGCAGCCGCGGCAAAATCCCCCTCCGCAGACGGCTGATCCCCCAAAACTCCATGCGCCAGGCAGGCCACGTCCAGGCCGCCCAGCGCCTCCGTTGCCCGTTCGAGCAGTTCCGGATGCCTCGAAGTATCGTCGAGGTCGGCGAGCTGCGTCTGAACGCGCGCCGCGCCGCGCGTCCGCAGCTCCGCCGCCACCACCGCCAGCTTTTCCGCCCCGCGCGCCACCAGAAACAGGCTCGCGCCCCGCGCGGCCCAGATGCGGCAAGCGGCCTGCGCAATGCTGGAGGTCGCGCCGAGGACGAGTATCCGCTGAGGCTCCCGAAGGGAAGGCTGGCCAGTCATCGGTGTCCGTGCCCTTCCGTCACGCGCTCCCAGAAGCTGGAGGAGAGCGCCGGGTCGCGGAACCGCTCCAGGCGCGACCATCGTGGGTACGAGGACTGAAACTGCGCTGCCGTCATGGTGGCGTCCTTGCTGGGGTTGATCCGCCCTCCGTACTCGAGCGTCATACTGGCCAGGCGCTCGACCAGAGGCAGCGTCTGGCCCGCGCGGATGGGAAAATCCAGGGCGAGCGTGACGCCCGGCATCGGAAAACTCAGCAGACCGGGCGACGCGACACTCCCAAACGCTTTCAATACCGCGAGAAAGCTGGCCAGTCCAGAGTTCGCCACCAGGCGCATCATGGCAATCGTACCCTCCCGTGACGACTCCCACGGCAAAGCAAACTGGAACTGAAGCAGACCATCTTTGCCATACATCCGGTTCCAGCGCAGAACCTTATCCAGAGGATAAAAGAACGGCTCGTAGTCTTTGCGCTCCTCCACGCGGGGGCGGCCCTGCTTATGGAAGAAGACTGTGTTGAAGAGCGAAACGGTGGCATGGTTCAGCGCGCCCGCCGGCGCTTCAAAGGGAAACACCAGCTTCGGCTCCGGCGAAGGGTTCAACGCACCCGGAATCGTCGAGTGCTCCCCACGCATGAAGACTCCGCGGGCAAAGTTCCTTCCTGTCGAGGCGCAATCGATCCAGCTCACGGTGTACTCAGCGTGCTGGTGCCGCTCGGTCAGGGCAAGGAACTCGTCGATGCCGTGGAACTGAATCCCCACATAGTCGATCATCCGCGAGACGATCGGGCGCAACCGCAGTTGCGCCCGGGAGATGACCCCGGTCAGCCCCAGCCCGCCGATGGTCGCCCGGAACCACTCCGGGTTTTCGCTCAGGCTGCACTCCTTGCACGACCCATCCGAACGGATCAGTTCGAGCCAGGTGACGTGGTTGCCAAACGTGCCCCACCCATGATGATTTTTGCCGTGAATGTCGTTGGCGATCGCTCCGCCCAGCGTCACGTATTTGGTTCCCGGCGTGACGGGCAGAAAGAAACCGCGCGGCACCGCAAAGTCCAGGATCTGGCCCAGCGTGATGCCCGCCTCGGCCGTCAGCAGTCCGGTTTCCGGATCGAAGTGCAGAAGCCGGTTCATGCCCGTCATCTCGAGCAGCGTTCTGCCCGCAAGCTGACATGAATCGCCGTAACTGCGCCCCATTCCCACGGCGAGCGCGCCGTCGCGCGGGCCCGCAAGCCGCGATGCGATCTCCTGCCGCCAATGGATGGGCACCAACCGATCGACGGTATGGCGTGGATAGCGCCCCCAGGATTCAAAGCTGGGCTGGAAAGACCCGCCGCACGGCGTCGCATCTTGCGCCCGGTCCTGATGCATCGCCGGAGCCTCAGTAACAGGGCGTCCCATGGGGGGCGGGGCGGTTTCGCTTTGCGGAATCTTTTCGAGGATTGGGGCCATACTCTCCGAGACTTCTGCCGGGAGGTAAACGGGGGAGAAACGACCTGGCGGCATTCCAAAAATCGTGCGAACCCGAGTTTTACCCGGCTCGCGGGGAGCGATCATCGCAGAAAAACACCCTCGCGCGTCCCGAATTCGAGCGCTTCAGCATCAGGCATCCTTTGCGGATGGGCCGTGCTTCGAACCTGCAGTCCGGAGATTACTGGCCGATCAACCGGGTGCTTCGATACTTTGATGAGAATTCAGCCAGCATCCCCGCGTCGTCAATGCCGGATGAAAAGTCCCGGAGAATCCTCAAACCCCATCGGCGGGTCGGCTTTTGTCGCTGGGCTGAACAGCGACGGGGCGCCAGGGTTTCCCGCCTGCGCGCTGATTCTTCCCGTCCTGGGCCACGGGTGCTTCCACCGGCCAATTCCGTCCTGTGGGCAAACCACGGCGGGATGACACGCGGCGGGCAACAATGCTTGTCCTGGGGCCGTTGCGCCCGCTTCCCCCTTCGGCTGGCAAGAAGTGGGAGAGCTTTCGATGATGGAAAACACGCCCTCATCCGAGCGGCCAGGGAGCAGCGGGCCGGTCTCCGGGCCAATCGCACTCGCGGGCCGAGGACGCCATCGACCGGTCCCGCGGCAGTACAATTTCAGCGAACCAGTTCTGGAAGGAAACCCGCAATGACAGAGAAGACCGGGCTTGACCGCCGCGATTTCCTCAAGCAAGCCGCCGGGGCGCTCGGCGCGGCAGCGCTTCCGGAACGGGGATCGCCCGCGCCCTATGGCAGTGAACTGATTCGCGAGGCGAATCTTGAAACGCCTCCCGAGCATCGCGCTGAAGATGTGGAGTACCCACGGCGCTTCCGCGGACGTCAACTGCGGATGATCTCGTTTCCGCTGGGCGGTGTAGCCGCCGGCAGCATAGGCCTGGGTGGGCGCGGGCAGCTTGTCAATTGGGAGATATTCAACCGGCCCAACAAAGGCTACCGCCCCGCCTATGGTTTTCCCGCGATCTGGGCCCAGGCGGAGGGAGGCAAGTCCGTCACCCGCGTACTGGAGGCGCGTATCCAACCGCCCTACGAAGGACAGGATGGCCTCGGCTCAGCCAATGCGCCCGGCTTGAGCCGGCTTGAGTCGGCCGAATTCACCGGGGAGTATCCGCTCGCGCACATTGATTTCGAAGATCGCTCATTGCCGGTTGCGGTGAAGCTGGATGCCTTTTCGCCCTTTATCCCCCATGAACCGGACGATTCCGGGCTCCCGGTGGCCTTTCTTCGTTATTCGGTGAAGAATACCGGCTACGCGCCAGTGAAAGTGAGCATCGCTTTCTCCATCGAGAACCCCGTAACCGCGCAAAAGGACAGCGACGGGGCTGCGCAGCGGCAGGCGGATCGGGGGCGCAGGAACGAGTTTCGCGCAGAGAACGGCCTCTCGGGGCTGGTGATGAGCAACTCGCAACTGGCCGCCGACGATCCGATGGCTGGCGAGTTTGTGCTGGCGGCCGCCACCGGCGGAGCCACGGTTTCGCACTGGACAGGTTGGCCGGCGGGCCGCTGGTGGAACGCGCCGCTGCACTTCTGGGACAAGTTCTCCAAGACCGGCGAGCTCGATGGCGAATCGGGCGACCGGAATATCGTCGGCGTCGTTTGCATAAGCCGCACCATCGCCGTCACGGAGACGGCGAGCTTCGAGTTTCTGCTGGGTTGGCGCTTCCCGAATCGTACCCCGGACTGGTGCGGTTGGGCCGCGCCCGCCGGCGAGGGCAAGACTGTCATCGGCAACGCCTACGCGGTTCGTTTCACGAGCGCGTGGGATGCTGTCTCCTATGCCGCCGCACATCGAGCGGATCTGGAAGCCCGCACACGCCTGTTCGCCGACGCCCTGCGCGCGAGCACTTTGCCGGCCGTGGTGAAGGAAGCGGCCAGCGCCAACCTGTCGACGCTTGCCACCACCACCTGCTTTCGCACCGCCGACCGGGAGTTCCACGGATTCGAGGGCAGCGACGAAACGCGCGGCTGCTGCTTTGGCAACTGCACCCACGTTTGGAACTACGAGACCGTCACGCCGTTCCTGTTTCCCACGTTTGCGAGGTCGCTGCGCAGAAATGCGTACGGCTACTCCATGGACGAGGCCGGCGCGATTCATTTCCGGCAGCTATTGCCGGAAGGCAAAGGGCGGTCTGGGTTTGCGGCGGCGGATGGGCAGATGGGGCAAATCATCCACGCGTGGCTCGACTGGAAGATGTCCGGCGACCCGGAGCTGCTGCGCGCCACTTGGCCGCCGACCAAACGGGCGCTCGAATTTGCCTGGGCTCCCGGCGGGTGGGACGCCGACAAGGATGGCGTGATGGAAGGGGTGCAGCACAACACCTACGACGTAGAGTTCTATGGCCCCAACCCGATGTGCGGCATCTACTACCTGGGCGCGCTGCGGGCCGCGGAAGAGATGGCCCGCGCGGCCGCTGACCCAGCCGCAGCAACCTACAAAGCTCTCTTCGAGAACGGAAGCAAATGGATCGACGCAAATCTCTTCAACGGGGAGTTCTATATCCAGAAGCCGCGCGGCTATCGCAAAGACGAGATCGCAAGTCACCTGCGTAGCGACATGGGCTCGGAGAACACAGAATCGCCGGAGTATCAGGTGGGCGCCGGCTGCCTGGTGGATCAGCTGGTAGGTCAATACCTGGCCGACATCGGTGGCCTCGGGCCACTCGTCGCGCCGGAGAAGATACGCGCCACGCTCAAATCCATTTACCGGTACAACTACAAGCGTAGCCTGGCCGAGCACGACAACACGGAGCGCACCTTTGCTCTGAATGATGAAGCATCGGTCGTCATCTGCGACTACGGCACGGCGGAGCGGCCGCCGGTGCCGTTCCCCTATTTTGCCGAGACCATGACCGGCTTCGAATACACGGCGGCGGCCCTGATGCTCACCTGGGGATTGGTTGAGGAAGGGTTGGAGTGCATCCGAAATACGCGTCTGCGCTACGACGGGGAAAAGCGCAATCCCTGGGATGAGGCCGAGTGCGGCCACCACTATGCCCGGGCCATGGCCGCCTGGACGTCCATCGTGGCGCTGAGTGGCTTCAGCTACGACGCGGCGAGCGCCTCCGTGACCGCCCTGCCGCGCATCGCGCATCACGCGTTTCAGTGCTTCTGGTCTACTGGCACGGGATGGGGAACATTTGCGCTGCGCGACGCGGCGGGCGGAACGCGGTTCTCGATCAAACTGCTGGCCGGAACCCTGGCTTGCCGCAGTTGCGAAATTGCCGCATCGGGCAAAGCGAGCTCGGTAACCATTCGCGGCGGCGTCGTTCCGCACCATCGCACGACGACCGGAGAACGCACGGTCGTCACGCTTGAGGAAGCCGCGAAGCTGGTCGCGGGCGAAGAGATCAAGATCGAGGTCCACGCATGACGGAAACGCCCGCGCGGCTTCCCTGGATCGTCCTCGTCGGCGGCTTCCTCGGTGCGGGGAAGACCAGCCTCATCCTTTCCGCGGCCCGCATTCTGGCGCGGCGCGGCTTGCGCAGCGCGGCGATCCTCAACGACCAGGGCGGGGAATTGGTCGATCGGCGTCACGCCGAAAGTCAAGGTCTGCTGGCGCGCGAGGTAACTGGTGGATGCTTCTGCTGCCGGTTCTCCGACCTGCAATCCAGAATCGAGGAGCTGCGCTCGCGGACTCCGGACATCATCTTTGCCGAGCCCGTCGGGAGCTGCACGGACCTCGCCGCGACGGTGCTCGGCCCATTGCGCGAGACATTCCATGAATATCGCATTGCACCCTTTACCGTGCTGGTCGATCCATCTCGCGCCGCGGCGCTCCTGGGTCCGGGCACCGACTCCGACCTCGCCTTTCTCTTCAAAAAGCAGTTGCAGGAGGCCGATCTGGTCTGCCTTACCAAATCCGACCGGTATCCGAATGCCGTGGCCATCCCGGACGTCCCCACCCGGCGCGTGAGCGCCGCGACTGGGCAAGGAGTGGAGGCATGGCTGGACGAAATCCTTCTGGATGGCCGCATCCACGGGGCGAGAATTCTGGATATCGACTATGCGCGTTATGCGCAGGCCGAGGCGGCTTTGGCCTGGCTCAACCTGAGCTTCGTTCTCGAGTCCGACCTTGCCATCACCCCGGCCTTCGCCATCGGCCCACTTCTGGACGGGCTGGATTTGGCGCTGACCGGCGCCGGCATCGAAATCGTGCATTTGAAACTCTTCGCTTCATCGGCATCCGGTTGGATCAAAGCGGCCATCTGCGGCTCAGGCGACGAGCCCCGGCTGGAGGGAACCCTCGACGCCTCGTCGTCGGCTCGCCATCAGTTGCTGGTCAACCTGCGGGCAATTGGCGACCCGGCCGAGGTGCGGGAGGTCGTCAGCACCCAACTGCGGAAGATGTCTGGCCGGGTACTGGATGTTCATCTCGATTGCTTCAGCCCAGCCGCTCCGCAGCCAGAGCGCCGGATTGAGACCGCACAGCTTTGGCTCGCGGGCCAGGGCGCAAAACTGCGAACGGCTTAACCGCCACGATGGATCTGCACGATGGAAATGCACGCGGACAATGCGGGGTACGTTCCATGCCGGGCAGGACCTGCGCATAGTGGTCAAAATCGCCAAGGGGGATAGCAGCGGCTACACCGCGGTTGTCTACAGCATCGATCAGGGCGGCCTAACCTCGCCCGCGACCGCCTTCTTCCCGGAAGATACGAGTGCCGGGTCACCGTTGTCAGCCCTTCCAGCCG
>Ga0302279_10007267_pt1 | contig 11387 bp, 10 predicted proteins | sample III_Bog_N3_3_FD_194541 | JGI IMG/M metagenome (GOLD analysis project Ga0302279, IMG submission 194541) | Peat permafrost microbial communities from Stordalen Mire near Abisko, Sweden - III_Bog_N3_3 | ecosystem: Environmental > Terrestrial > Soil > Wetlands > Peat | place: Sweden: Abisko...
CCTGCCCTGCGCCGCCTGCTTTTCGCGCTGCAGCGATTGCACGCCGCCGCTCAACTCCGCACGCTGCACCGCGCCATGCGCATCAAACAGAATGTGGGCCGCGCCCGCGGCGCCCTGCGCCTCGCGCGCCGTCCCGCCCGCGGGAGTCTCACTCTCCGTAAACTGCACCCCGCCATTGGCCTGCAGATCCTTCGGCTCGCTGGCTTCATTCAGCAGCAGAATCGCATGGGGAGTATGCAGCGTGCCGCCGTGCGCCGTGGTCAGCGTCACATTGCCGCTGGTATCCACGCGGTCAGCCGAGCCATCCGTGCGCAGCAGAATCGCCGCGCGATCCGCCGTGGCCGTCTCGCCCTGCGCCATATACACCACCTTGGTGAACACGCAGAGATTCGTATCCCGGTTCAGTTCGCCGTGCGCTGCCGTCACATGCACGGGGTGTCCGTTCTGCATGGTGTCTGCCGTAACCGCCGCGTCCAGCGTAATCACTCCGCGCGCCGAATCATACTGCGCACCATGCGCATGGCCGGTCACGCCGCCGCCGCCAAATTGAAACGTAATATCCTGATCGGTAGAAGCCAGTCCCTGCTTCTGCTCAAACACCAGCCCGCGCGTGGTGACGTGTACCATGCCGCCGCTCGCTCCCAGGTCTTTGTCCGCATCTGCCGCAGCGGAATGCTTTGTGCTCGCCGCCACATTCTTCGCCGGAGCCTGCAGGTCGAGAAACACATCACCCTCCGCCCGCGCGATGCCGCTGGACGGGTCATACTCAAACTCCTGCCCCGCGATGCGGTCGGCGCGATCCTGCTTGCGCCCATACAAAATGATGGTCACGTCATGCAGCTTCACATGCCCGCCCGCCTTCATCTGCACCGCCTTCGCGGCGTGCAGCGTAAACAGCGTCTTGCCCTGAATGGATTGTGAGTAGGTAAATTCGTTGGTCTGCTGCTGGATGTCGATGCCCAGCTTGGCCGGCAGATCGTGCAGCAGCCTGCGGCGCTCGTGCTGCCCGTAGAGCAGCAACGCCACCACCGCAGCAACCGTCAGCAACGCCGCCAGCAGCACCCAACGGCGTATTTTTTCAATCGTGATTGGCATCCGCACGCGGCTTACCGCCGCTAGTCCATCATCTCACTGAACGGGCATGTTGCCCTAAACCGCAACGGCTGCTTTTCTGGTAACTTGACGCACTCTGGACGCAACACGGGGTTTGGCCGGACGCGCCGCCGCTTCCACCGGACGCACAGCAATGCTCGTCTGCAGATGCAGACGGTCTGCATAGCGCAGAAGTTTTTCAATGCTCACCTGAGAAATCTTCCCCTTGAGCAAATTGCTCACCGACGGCTGATACTCATCCAGCATGTCAACGAGTTGCGCCTGGGTATATCCCTTCACCCGAACATACTCAAGAATCGCGGACAGCAACTCCGCCTTGATCTTCAGGGCGCTCGCCTCCGACGCAGAGAAGCCCAATGCGTCGAAGATGTTCCCCGTCACGATATGAGCCGGCTTATTCCCCACTGCGTTTTTCATACCTCTTCTGCTCCTGCAGCCGCTGCTTTACCCGCTGCAACCGCTGGCTGGCTACTGCGATGTCGCGCCGGTCCGTCTTCCGGCTCTCCTTCTCAAAGCAGTGCAGCACGTAGATTGTGTTCCCCACTTTGGACAGGTAAATCGCCCTGTACCATGCCCGTTCGTCTGCTTCTTTCAGTTCATAAACACCAGCGCCGATGGAACTCATACTGCGCGTCTGCGAAGTCGGCTCTCTGCCAATCTGAAGCTGCCGCAGAGAAAATCCAAGCGACCGTTTGATCTCGTCCGGAAAATTCGATAACACTTCCAGAGAATCTCCCTCAAAATGAAGCTCGGCTTGTGGATGCTCTTCTCTGAATACCATTGTGGCGATCTCGCTGCCGTTTCAATTATACAATATTTGATATAATGCGGACAGACAAAAAGCCCGGCAGGTTATTCCCTGCCGGGCCGGTTTTCTTCAGTGCTCGAAGGTTATGCCTTCGGTTCCAGGCTCTTTGCCAGCTCCAGCAGCTTCGGATCGACCGTCCGCGTCTGCGCAATCGCATCCGCCAGCGGAATATCCTTGATCTCCGTACCGCGCAGAACCACCAGGCGGCCGAACTTCTTCTCGTGCACCAGCTCAATCGCCGCTGCGCCATACCGCGTGGAGAGCATGCGGTCATACGCCGTCGGCGTGCCGCCGCGCTGCGTGTGGCCCAGGTTCACAGAGCGCGTCTCGTAGCCGGTCCGCTTCTCAATCTCCTCCGCCAGCACGGCGGCAATGCCGCTCAGCCGGGCATGGCCAAACGAATCCAGCTTGTCGCCCACGGTTGCCTGCGTGCCGCTATCCGGCAGCTTGGCGCCCTCGGCCACCACCACGATGGAGAACTTCTTTCCATGATCATGGCGGTACTTGATCAGGCGGCAGGTCTCTTCAATGTCAATCGGCACTTCCGGAACCAGAATCACGTCCGCACCGCCGGCAATGCCGGTGGTGATGGCGATCCAGCCGGCATCGCGGCCCATCACTTCGCAGACGATGACGCGGTTATGCGATTCTGCCGTCGAGTGCAGCCGGTCCACAGCCTCCGTCGCAATCATCACGGCGGTGTCAAAACCGAAGCAGGCATCCGTGCCCGAGAGATCGTTGTCAATCGTCTTCGGCACGCCCACGCAGGGCACGCCCCGCTCAATCAGCGCATTGGCCACGCCCTGGGTGTCGTCGCCGCCGATGGTGATCAGCGCGTCCAGCTTGTTCGCCTTGATTGTCGCCACGCACTTGTCCAGGCCGCCCTCAATCTTGCGCACATTGGTGCGCGACGAGCGCAGAATGGTCCCGCCCAGCTGCAGAATGCCGGAGGTCGTCTCCAGCGTCAGCGGCATCGTGGTGTTCTCGATCACGCCGCGCCAGCCTTCCATGAAACCTACGAACTCATCGTTGTACTGCAGAATTCCCTTGCGTACGGCAGCACGAATCACAGCATTCAGTCCAGGGCAGTCGCCGCCGCCGGTCAATATTCCAACTCGCATGAATATGAAGTCTCCTCAGGATGTAGGACCCCTGCGCGAATACCGCCTGGGCCATCAATTCATCATAACCGCAACGAGTGTCAACCAGAATGTGATGTGCGACACGGTGCCGCCCGCGATATCAGAATCCCCGGCAGAAATTATCCCCGCACCGAATATTCCCGGTTGTAAATGCAGAAAGCCGTCATCCTGAGCAACAAAGCCCGTCATCCTGAGCAACGCGAAGGATCTCAGTATTTTTCTACTCAGCCCATCGTGCTTTGCCTGGGCACAGCCGTTCCGCAGGCACCGGGACCCGCCACAAAACCAGGCGTAAGAATCCTAAGCTCCGTGCGCCACGGCTTCATCCACGTAAAAGGCTTCAATTTCAGCCTGATAGCGCTGAATAATCACGCGCCTCTTGAGCTTCAGACTGGGCGTTAGCTCGCCGCTCTCCAGCGCCCACTCCTCCGCCACCACCTTGAACCGCTTGATGCTCTCAAACGGCGCCAGGGTCGCGTTCACCTTGCTCACAATCTCGCCATAGGCCTTCACCACCGCGGCATTCTGCACCAGCGCAGCACGACCCTCCGGCGTAGCCGCATCGCCCGCGATGCCCTGCCGCGCGGCCCACTCGCCCAGCGCCGCAAAGTTCGGCGACAGCAGAACGCTGGCAAACTTATGCTTGTCGCCCACCAGTGCCGCCTGCCCCACCAGCAGGTCGCCCTTCAACTTGTTCTCAATCGGCTGCGGAGCAATCAGCTTTCCGCCCGAAGTCTTCAGCAGCTCCTTCTTGCGGTCAGTGATCGACAGAAATCCCTGCGCGTCGAACGCACCGATATCCCCGGTGCAGAACCATCCATCGTCAGTAAAGCTCTCTTTGGTCTGCTGCGGCTTCTGCCAATACCCCTGAAAGATGGACGGCCCGCGCACTTCCAGTTCGCCATCCGTCGCCAGCCTGCACTCCACATTGGGCAGCGGCCTTCCCACCGTGCCGATGGCATGATGCGCGGGCGTATTCAGCGCAATCACCGGCGAGGTCTCCGTCAATCCATATCCCTCATGCACGCGGATGCCGACATCGGCCAGCCATCCCGCCGTATTCATTCCCAGCGGCGCACCGCCAGAGATGAAGTGCCGCACCCTTCCGCCGAACGCCGCGCGAATCTTGCTGAAGATCAGCTTCTGCGCCACCTTCCAGCCGAAGCCCGCCGGCGTCTCGCCATGCAGCGTCTGCGCGCGATGCATGTTGCCCGTCTTCAGCGCCCATGCCAGGATCCGGCTGCGAATGGGCGAGGCGGCCGCCTTCTGCTCCACCGCCTGCCGCACCTTCTCATACACGCGCGGCACGGCCACGAACACCGTCGGCTTCACCTGCTGCATGGCATGAAGCAGCCGCGAAAACTCCGGGCAGTACGCCAGCACGCAGCCGCGGTAGAGCAGCGCATAATCCAGATGCCGCGCCGTGATGTGCGAGAGCGGAAGGAACGAGATGCTCAGATCGTCGCCGGTGAAATCAAACTCGCGCGTCGAGTAGTTCAGGTTGCTCGCAATATTCGCGTGCGTCAGCATCACGCCCTTGGATTCGCCCGTGGTGCCCGACGTGTAAATAATGGTCGCCAGATCTTCAGGCCACGCCTGCCGCAGCATCGCATCAAACGCCGCCGGGTCGGCGCTCAGCTCGCCGCGCAGCATAAATTCGTTGAAGCCGTAGGTCTTTTCGCCCAGTGCGCCGCCTTCCGCGCCCGCATCCATCATCAGCACCAGTTCCACCGCGGTCTGCGGCAGTATCGCTGTTACCTTGTCCCACTGCGCGCGGGTGGAAAGCACCAGTATCCGCGAGCCCGAATCGTTCAGCGCATAGGCCACCTGCTCCGGCGTCAGCGTTGGATACAGCGGCACATCCACCGCGCCCACCGCCAGCGATGCAAAGTCCGTCACCGCCCACTCCCAGCGGTTCTCCGCCAGAATCGCGATGCGGTCGCGCCGCTCGATTCCCCACGCCTGCAGCGCGGCAGACATGGTCACCACCCGGCGGCGCAATTCGCTGGCCGAGATCGGCTGCCATGCCCCGCTTGCGTCCTGCCACTGCATTACCGTCTGTTCGCCGCGCCCGCTCGTGATCGCCAATACATCGTTCAGTGTCTGCAGCGATCCGTGGTTCTCTGTCTTCGTCAAATTCATTCTCCGTCTTTCCTGTTCATACCCTGCAGCAGAATTCCCAGCACGCTCGCCGCCGCGCTCTGCGGATCAAACTCCCGCCCGCTGAACACCCATGACCCTACCAGTTCATCCAGTGCACCGAAGATGCAATGGGCCGCCAGCGCATCCGAGATCTCCGCGCGGAAGACGCCCTTCTCCTGCCCGGCGCGAATCACGCCGCGCATCATGGCCATATAGGCAACCATATGATGCTGTGAAAACTCTGCATAAAACTTCGCGCTCTGCCGCACCTCGGTCTGCATCAGAATGGCCAGCGGCCGGTTCGCCGCCACCGTCTCCAGCTGCATCCGCGCCATATTCTCCAGCTGCGCCCGCGGATCACCCGTCTCCGCAAGCATCGCCTTCACCCGCGCATGAAAGCGCTCAAAGGCTACGTCCAGCGCCGACCGCAGCACATGATCCTTACTCTTGAAGTAGAGGTAGATGGTGCCGTCCGCCACCCCGGCGCGTTCGGCAATGGCGCTGACCGGCGAGTTGAAGTAGCCGTTCTCCGCGATCACCTGGACCGCCGCATCCAGTATGCGCTGGAACTTCTCCTGCTTTGCATGGTCGCGCACGCCGGCCTTCGACCCTTCCGTGGGCGCAGCCGTCGTCTCCGTCGCGGGGGAAGTCGCAGGGCGTTTCAACTCGTCACCTCTCCAGGCCCGAATGCCGCTGTGTCACTGTAATGAATCCTCCCTCACTTTGCCAACAGGAAAAGCGCCAACACCGGCAAATTCATCCGCCGCACCATTCCAATAAAGACTTTCAGCACGGATTACACGGAAAGCACGGAGGATTAGTACGGTGTTTTTTGTCTTTTATCCTCACGGAATCTGCCCTTACCGTGTAATCCGTGCTGAATTTGTAGAATTTCCACTGCATAAATATACATATCCGTGTATATTTATGCATGAAGGCGCATCCCGATGGGGAGGCGCATTTTTACGTTCCAAAATGCACGTTTTCGCCCGGAAAAATGTATGAAACTGCAACGCCACAATGCGATTCGCGAGCTGCTGACCACCGTCACCGTAGCCAGCCAGGATGAGCTGCGGTTGAAGCTCGCCCGCCGCGGTTTCAACGTGACCCAGGCTACGCTCTCCCGCGATATTCGCGAATTGAAATTGAACAAAGGCCCGGGCGGCTATGCCCTGCCCGCGCAGGCAACAGACGACGAAGACATGCCCGGCATTGAAGATGTCCTGGGCAACTTCGGCCTGGAAGTGCGGCAGGCGCAGAATCTGCTGGTTCTGGTCACCACCACCGGCTCCGCCCAGCCCGTAGCCGCGGCACTGGATTATGAAGATTGGCCGGAAGCCATTGGCACCATCGCCGGCGACGATACCGTACTGGTCATCTGCGCCAGTGAAGAAAAAGCCTCAACCCTGCGCGCGCGCGTGGAAGGATATATCGGATGAGCAGCACCTTGAATCTGGTGGAAAAGAAGAAGAGCGGAACGCACGGCACGGTGAAGACTGCCGTCATCGGCGTCGGCGGCTATGCCGGCGGCGAGCTCGCCCGCATCCTGCTGCATCATCCGCAGCTCGGCGGCACGGCTCCTCTATTTCTCGGCCGCATGTCGGCTGAGAATGATGCCGCCGCCGTCATGCTGGAGAGCCTGCATCCGCAGCTTGCCACCGTGGCCGCCGGTCATGAAGTGAAGCCTTTCAGCTGGCAGCTTCTATCCGATGAAGGCGTCGATGTGATGTTCCTCGCTACGCCGCATGAAGCCTCGCGCGAATGGGTGCCGGAGCTGCTTGCCCGCGGCATCCGCGTGATCGATCTCAGCGGCGCATGGCGACTGCAGGAGCCCGCCAACCGCGCCGTCTACAAGCTGCACGATCAAGACCCCGTGCTCGCCGCCACGCTGCAGCAGGAGGCCGTCTACGGCTCACCCGAACTGCATCGCGCGGAGATCGCCGGTGCGCGCCTGGTCGCAAACCCCGGCTGCTACGCCACGTCCATCATTCTGGCGCTGGCCCCGCTGGTGAAGGCCGGGCTGGTCGACACGAACCACGGCATCGTGGCGGACGCCAAGTCCGGCGTCTCCGGCGCGGGCAAGGCCGCGACCGCGAAGACGCACTTCATGTACGCCGCTGACAATCTTTCTGCCTATGCCGTCTTCGGCCATCGCCATACCGGCGAGATGCTGGAGCAGCTTGGGCTTACCACGGAGCAGATACAGTTCACGCCGCACCTGCTGCCGATTCCCCGCGGCATTCTATCCACCATCTATGTACGTTTGCAGCACAGCACCACCGCGGCTGAAATTGAGAGCTGCCTGCGCAGTTTCTTCGCCGGCAGCCCGCTGGTTCGCATCCATGCCGCGCAGCACCTGCCGCAGATTCAGCACGTGGTGCGCACCAGCTACTGCGACATCGGCTTTGAGCTGGCGAAGGACGGCAAGCGGCTGGTACTGGTCTCATGCCTGGACAATCTGCTGAAAGGCGCAGCCAGCCAGGCGGTACAGAACATGAATCTGATGTGCGGATTTAAGGAAGCAGAGGGTTTGCTATGAAGTACGTGATCAAGCTCGGTGGCGCTGCACTGGAAAAGCCGGAGCTTCTCTTCGCCATCGGCAAAGCTATCGCTACGCTCGCGGGCGATGGCAACAAGGTTGCCGTGGTACACGGCGGCGGCGTGCAGTTGACCAGGACGCTGGCGGCGATGGGCAAGAAGAGTGAGTTCATTCACGGCCTGCGCATTACCGACGCGGAAACGCGCGATGCTGCGCTGATGGTGCTCGCCGGCCGCGTGAATAAATCGCTGGTCGCAGCGCTGGGCAGCCACGGCCAGGCGGCCATGGGCATCGCCGGCGGCGACGGCGGCGTCTTCCGCGCACGCAAGAAGAAGACCAACCCTGACCTCGGCTTTGTGGGCGAGATCGCAGCCACCGATCCGCGCTGGCTGGAAGCCATCTGGACGATGGGCGCAGTGCCCGTCATCTCCAGCATCGCCCTCGGCTTTGACGGCGAGTACTACAACATCAACGCCGATGAGATGGCGGCCGCCTGCGCCGTCTGCACCGCCGCCGATGCGCTGGTCTTCCTGACCGACGTACCCGGCGTGAAGGGCGCGGACGGCAACATCATGCGCTGGCTCTCGCTCGCGCAGGTGCCCGCCATGGAGAAGGCCGCGGTCATCTCCGGAGGTATGCTGCCCAAGCTCAACGCCTGCCGCGAAGCTTTGCTGGGCGGCGTGAAACGTGTTCGCATTCTGCCGGCGGAAGCCGCCGCAGTACTACCCGATCTTTGCAGCTCGCGCGTTGAAGACGGAACCGAAGTGATGGTCGCCTAGCGCGCCCGGAGAGGAATTTATGACGATGAATCTTGCATCCATACAGGCCGCCGAAAAGAAGCTTCTGCTGCAGACCTACGAGCGGAATCCGAACCTGTTCGTCAGCGGCAAAGGCGTGTACCTGCGCGACGAAGAGGGCAACGACTTCCTCGACCTGCTCAGCGGCATCGGCGTCTCCGCGCTTGGTTACGGCCATCCCGCCATCGAGGCCGCCATCGCGGAGCAGAGCAAGACGCTACTGCACACCTCCAACCTCTTCTATCATCGCGGCACCGCGGAGCTCGCCCTGCGGCTGACGGAGATCACCGGCCTGGACCGCGTCTTCTTCTGCAACAGCGGCACCGAAGCGTGGGAGGCCGCACTGAAGCTGGCCCGTGCGCACGCCGGTCTGCTGCGCGCTGAAGGCAAGACCATCGGCACCAAGATCCTGGCGATGGACCAGAGCTTCCATGGCCGCACCATGGGCTCTGTCGCCACCACGCACAAGGAAAAGTATCGCGAGCCTTTCGCGCCCGTGATGCCCGGCGTTGAATTCGTCACGTTCAACGACGTGGCTGACCTGCGCGCAAAGTTTTCCAGCGATGTCTGCGCCATCTGCGTCGAAGCCATTCAGGGTGAGGGCGGCGTCCGCCCCATCTCCCGCGAATTCTTTGCTGCCGCCCGCGAGCTCTGCGACTCCACCGGCGCTCTGCTGCTGGCCGACGAGATCCAGAGCGGCATGGGCCGCACCGGCGAGTGGTGCGCGTACCAGCACTTCGGTGTGCAGCCTGACGTGACCACGCTGGCCAAGCCGCTGGCCGGCGGCATCCCCATGGGCGCCATGCTCTGCACCGAGGAAGCAGCGCGCGCCATTACCCCCGGCATGCACGGCACCACCTTCGGCGGAGGCCCGCTGGCCTGTGCCGTCGCCATCACCGTGATTGACACCATGCAGCAGCAGAACACGCTGGCTAATGTGGCCAACGTGGGCGGTTACTTCAAGGAGCAACTCGAAGCCCTCGCCGCAAAGCACAGCGCCATCGTGGAAGTGCGCGGCCTCGGCCTGATGCTCGGCATGGAGTTGAACTCCGCCGATCTGGCCAAGAGCGTACTGCAGGAGATGATGCGCCGCCGCATCATCATCAACCGCACCAGCGAGACGGTGCTCCGTTTCCTGCCGCCCTACATTCTGGAGCGCAAGCACGTGAACATCACCGTGAGCGCACTGGACGACATTTTGAAGAACGCAACCCAGGCCGGCGCAGTGCTGGCAGGAGAACACGCCAATGGCTAGCAAAACTCTCGTCATGAATCCGAAGCCCGCAGTTCCCGGCTTCAAACCTGCAACGCTCGGCATTCAATCCGATGCCGCCTTCGCTGACGCCGCCAAAGCCCTCTGCGGCCGCGACCTCTGCTCCATCGCCGACCTCTCCGTGCAGGAGATGTCTGCCCTGATGGAGCTGGCCCACGCCGTGAAGGAGCATCCGGAAGACTTCCGCCACGCGCTCGACGCCCGGCAGATGGTCCTCTTCTTTGAGAAGGCCTCGCTGCGCACGCGCCTCACCTTTGAGACCGCCATCAACACTCTCGGCGGCAATGCGGTCTTCGTCGATCAGACGCAGTCGCCGCTGGGCGAACGCGAGTCGCTGGCCGACATGGCCCGCAACCTGGAGCGCTGGATGAACGTCATCGTGCTGCGCACCTACTCGCACGAGACCATCGTGGAGATGGCTTCGTACTCGCGCATCCCGGTCATCAACGCTCTCTCTGACTACGAGCATCCCTGTCAGGCCATCGCCGATTTCTTCACCCTCGAAGAGCGCTTCGGCTCCGTCGAAGGCCTGAAGTTCACCTACGTGGGCGACGGCAATAACGTGTGCCACTCGCTCATGCTGACCGCCGCGCAACTGGGCGCGCACTGCACCGTGGCCACGCCCAAAGGCTACGGCCCCAAGCTCGACGTGATCCACAATGCGATCGAGATTGCAGAGAGCACCGGCGGCAGCATCACCCTCACGCACGATGCCGTCTACACTGATGTCTGCGTCAGCATGGGCATGGAGCACGAATCCACCAAGCGCGCGCCCATCTTTGTTCCCTATCAGGTCAACGAAGAGCTGATGAGCCATGCGCAGCCGCACGCCGTCTTCATGCACTGCCTGCCCGCGCGCCGTAATGCTGAGGTGACCGATGCCGTGCTGGACGGCCCGCAGTCCGTGGTCTTCGACCAGGCGGAAAATCGCATGCACGCGCAGAAGGCCCTGCTGCTGATGCTGCTGGGCGGCGCCAAGCGCATCCCCAACAGCCGCAACCGCAACCCGCGCAGGCGCTAACGTCGTAACGATTTGTCATCCTACGCGAAGCGCCTGGATGGTGTACTGAGCAACATAGTTGTCATTCTGAGCGAAGCGCCTGGATGGTGTACTGAGCAACATAGTTTGTCATTCTGAGCGGAGCGAAGAATCTCAACTCTTCGCTTCGCCTCAGATTCCGCAAGTGGGGCTTAGCCCCGGAAGGCACTACCGATGAAGATGTGGTCAGGCCGCTTCCGCGAGCCGCTGGATGCACAATTCGAGCAATGGCAGCGTTCGTTCCCGTTTGACTGGCGTCTGCTCCCGCAGGAGGTGGCCGCCAGCGCCGCCCACGCGCGTGCCATCGCGGCCGCCGGCATCCTCACGCCAGAAGAGCTCGAAAAGACGCTGCTCGGGCTTGAAGCCGTGGGCCGCAGGCCGGAGCGCTGGGCCTCGCGCATCACAGTGGACGGTGGCCCGCCCTCCTTCCTCATCGACCGCCAGATCGGCATGGCGCTGGTCGCCTCGTCGCCCCAGGCGGAGGACATCCACCACTTCGTCGAGCTGGAACTCACCCGCGAGATCGGCGATCTC
>Ga0302279_10007268_pt1 | contig 11385 bp, 8 predicted proteins | sample III_Bog_N3_3_FD_194541 | JGI IMG/M metagenome (GOLD analysis project Ga0302279, IMG submission 194541) | Peat permafrost microbial communities from Stordalen Mire near Abisko, Sweden - III_Bog_N3_3 | ecosystem: Environmental > Terrestrial > Soil > Wetlands > Peat | place: Sweden: Abisko...
CCCTCCCCGCCGCCACCCTCGCCGCCATCGCCGAGGCCGCCGCCGGCGCCATCTCCCGTAACGAGGTCCCCGGGGCCGTCATCGCCGTCGTCCACGGCGGGAACCTGCTCTTCCTCCACGCCTACGGCCTTCTCCGCAGCGGCCCGGCCCCGCAACCGCTCGCGGTCGACACCGTCTTCGACCTCGCCTCGCTCACCAAGGCGGTGGCCACCGCCCCGTGCGTCCATCTCCTGGCCGCGCAGGGCAAGCTCCGGCTCGACGCGCCGGTCGCCCGTTACCTCCCCTCCTTCGCCAGGAACGGCAAGGAGGGAATCACCGTCGAGCAGCTCCTCCTCCACACCAGCGGGCTGACGCCGGACAACGCGCTCGGGGACTACCGCGGCAGTCGCGCGGACGCCTTCGCCCGCATCGACGCGCTGGCGCCGAGGAGCTCGCCGGGGGCGAAGTTCGACTACAGCGACGTCGGCTACCTGGTGCTGGGGGAGCTGGTGGAGAAGGTGTCGGGGCAGCCGCTCGACGTGTTCGCGCGAGCGCACCTCTTCGAGCCGCTGGAGATGCACGAGACGGGCTACAACCCCGGTCCGGCGCTGGTGGCGCGCGCCGCGCCGACGGAGATGCGCGACGGGACGATGCTGGAGGGCCAGGTCCACGATCCGCGGGCGCAGGCGCTCGGAGGGGTCGCGGGGCACGCCGGGCTGTTCGCGACCGCCCCGGACCTGGCGCGCTTCGCGGAGATGCTGCTGGGCGGGGGGCGGCGAGGCACCACGGAGGTGTTACCGCCGGCCGCGTTCCGCCGGATGATCGAGCCGCACGAGCTCCCCGGTGGGGTGAAGCGCGCGCTCGGGTGGGACGTGCAGTCGGGGTTCTCGGGGGCGCGCGGGGAGCTCGCGGGGGGGTACGGGCACACGGGGTTCACGGGCACCTCGCTGTGGGTCGATCCGGGGTCGGACAGCGCCGTCATCGTGCTCACCAGCCGGCTCTACCCCGACGGCAAGGGGGACCCGCGCCGCCTCCGCCGCGAGGTGGCCACCGCGGTGGCGCGCGGCCTGCGCGAGGTGGCGCCGGCGGCGGCGGTCGGGCCTGCGAGGAAGGTGCTCACCGGGATCGACGTGCTCGAGCGCGACGGCTTCGCCCGGCTGCGGGGACGGCGGGTCGGCCTGCTCACCAATCCGAGCGGCGTCGATGCGAGCGGCGCGCGCACCGCCGACGTGCTGCACGCGGCGCCGGGGGTGAGCCTGGTCGCGCTCTTCAGCCCGGAGCACGGGCTCGGCGGCACCGCGGACGGCTCGGTGGGGGACGATCGGGACGCGCGGACCGGGCTGCCGGTGTACAGCCTCTATGGCAAGCACACGCGGCCGAGCGCGGCGCAGCTTCAAGGGATCGACACGCTGGTCTTCGACCTGGCCGACGCGGGCACGCGCTGGTTCACCTTCGAGACCACGCTGGCGTACCTGCTGGAGACGGGGGCAGCGCAGCACCTGCGGGTGGTGGTCCTCGATCGACCCGATCCGATCGGCGGCGTCGCCGTCGAGGGGCCCGTCCTGGAGGCGGGGCGCACCTCGTTCATCGGCTACCACCCGCTGCCGGTGCGGCACGGCATGACGCTGGGGGAGCTGGCGGGGCTCTTCAACGGCGAGCGCCACCTCGGCGCCGAGCTCGAGGTGGTCCGCGTCGAGGGCTGGCGCCGCGCCGATCTGCTCGACGAGACCGGCGTCGCCTGGGTCGATCCCTCGCCCAACCTGCGCGGCGTCGACGAGGCGCTGCTCTACCCGGGCGTGGCGCTGCTCGAGGCCACCAACGTCAGCGTCGGTCGCGGCACGCCTCGCCCCTTCGAGCAGATCGGCGCGCCCTGGATGGATGGCGCGCGCGTCGCCGCCGCGCTCGGCGAGCTTCACCTCCCCGGCGTGCGCTTCACGGCGACCACGTTCACGCCGGCGGTCAGCGTCTTCGCCGGCGAGCGGTGCGAGGGCGTGCTCCTCCACGTCGAGGACCGCGCCCGCCTCGCCCCGGTACGCACCGGCCTCGCGCTGGCGAGCGCGCTCCTGCGGCTCCACCGGGGCGCGTGGAAGCCGGCGAACCTGCTGGTGCTGCTCGGGCACCAGCCCACCTTCACCGCGCTGCTGCGCGGCGACTCGCTGGAGGCGATGGAGGCGGGCTGGGAGCCGGAGCTCCGCGCCTTCCTGGAGGTGAGGAAGAGGTACCTGCTCTACTTGGAGTAGAGCTGGGCGGCGGCGACGCCCATGCCATGGGCGGCGCGGATCACGTACTTGGCGTTGATGCCGAAGGGCAGCTCCCAGCGGTAGCAGTTGCCGCGGCCGCGGAGCGACGCGCTGGTGGTGCCGCTGGTCTGGGCGAGCACCCCGGACGCCTGGGGGATGGGCGTCACCGCGACGATGGCCAGATCGACCTGGGTGATGCCAGCGCCCACGGCGAGCACCGTGTAGCACTTGCCGGGGAGCAGCTGGAACGGCTGCTCCAGCGTCTGCCCCTCCTTGAAGTTACCGGCGATGAGGGTCCCCTCCCGCATCATCCCGGGCGCCTCCTGCTGGGAGAACGCCATGAGGGGGACCGTGGAGACGCTCGCCAGGTTGGGATCGATCGGCGTGGCCGCGCCGGAGCTGGGGACCTGGGCCGGCGAAGGCTGACCGGGAGCGCCCGAGGTGGGGAACGGGAACGGGAACGGGAAGCCGCCGGGAGCGCTCGGTGCGGGCGAGGGCTGGGCCGGAGGCGGGGGGGCCTGCGGCGCAGGGCTGGGCGAGGGCGCAGGCGACGGGAAGCCAGGGAGGCTCGGAAACCCGGGGAGGCTGGGGAGGCCGGGGAAGCCGGGAATGGGCGAGGGGCTGGCTCCGGGCGGGGGGGCGCTCTGCGGGGGAGGCGAAGGCTGCGGGGCATAGCCGGGCGGGGGCGCGTACTGCGGCGAAGGCTGCGGGGCATAGCCGGGCGGGGGAGCGCCGGGCGGACCGTAGCCCTGAGGCTGCGCGCCGGGCGGGGGCGCGCCGGGTTGACCGTAGCCCTGAGGCTGCGCGCCGGACGGGCCGTACCCTTGCTGCCCGTAGCCCTGCTGCCCGTTGCCTTGCGGGCTGCCGTTCGCGGGGTTCTGAGCGTCACGGTTGCCCAGTTGATCCAGGCAACCCACGGCACCGGAGGCGGCGAGCAGGGTCAGGGCGACGAGATGAATGCCAGCATGATGGGACACGGCGACCTCCTCGGTGTCGGGCCGGCCTCTCGCGTCGCCCGGAGGGGCTGGGAGGTGCAGGGCGACAAGCTTCAGTTCGCTCATTCTGACGACGAACCCGCCCGTGTCATTGCCCGGAGCCGAGTTTTCACCGTCGGGTTCCTGCTCTACCGGGGCACCGCGATGGCTGCCCCACAGGCACCGGTGTAGAACGCAGCGCAGGTCACTCGATGGAGGCGACGCGGCTCATGAGCATGGCGACGAAGCAGATTTGCGGCTTGATCGTGGCACTCGCGGCGAGCGCGTGCGGCGGGTGCGGGCACCATCCCCCCCCGCAGCCCACGCCCATGTACGCGCCGCCACCGATGGCCTCCGCGCCCGCGCCGCCCCCGCCGCCGCCCTGCGACCAGCCGCAGTTCCTGGCGACGAGCGCCAGCATGACGGCCCGCGCGGCCGCCGAGGCCCCCGGGATGAAGCCGGAGGGCGGGCCCATCTGCGGCGTCGCAGCCCAGGGCCAGGCGGTCCAGGGCCCGATGTTCATCCTGGAGCCGGGCTACTGCTACACGTTCCTCGGCCAGTCGCTGCCCCCGGTCAGCGACATGGAGATGGTCCTCCAGTTCGACGCCACCGCCGCCGCGGGCTCGTTCCTGCCGCCGAGCATGGCGGGGATGGCGGGGATGGCGCAGGGGCCGGTCCTGGTGTCGACCTCGCCGGGCGAGCGGGTGAGCATGGGCGGCGGACGGAGCTGTTACCAGTGGGGCATGCTCGCGCCGGCCACCGTCAAGATGGTGCTCAAGCCCCGCGCCGGCTCGGGCGCCGTCGCCGCGCAGGTCTTCCGCAAGAAGGTCATGTGAGGGTCACGGGCCCCGCACGACGTCGACAAAACGCGAACGGCCACGTTTCCGTGGCCGCTCGGCGAGGGGCATAGCCCCCCTCCCGTTCCATCAGGGCGTCGGGGAACGCTCTCGGGCGTTCCCCAGGATGGTCGGGGAACGCTCTCGGGCGTTCCCCAGGAGGGTCGGGGAACGCTCTCGGGCGTTCCCCAGGATGGATGGATGCCGCGGCGCGGCGCCGGGCCGCAGCCGGCTTTTCGTTGACGGGGGCGGGTGGGTCGTGGTCTCGTTGCTAAGGTGACGGAGGGCTGACGATGCTGGGCAAAATCACGCGACGCTCTGCGATGGAGCTCCTGGGAGCGGGTAGCTTCGCGGGTGCAATGTTGACCGCCGGGGGTGCCCAGGCCGCGGAGGCTGGGGCCGAGAGCGTTTCCGGACGTGTTCCTGCCGCGCTGGAGCCCGGGGCGGCGTTCGGGCGCTGGACCATCGCCGCGGTGCGTCCCGTTGCCCATGGAGTCCTGCACCTCGACGTGAACGACAGGCAAGGGCACGAATTCGCGCTCGAGATCCTGGCGCGCGACCTCTCGCCCGCGTCCCGACCGCCGGCCGAGGTGGGAGGGCTGGCCATCTACGTCTGTAACGGCGGCGACGGCTGGCTGCCGACCGCCGAAGAGCAGGGCCTCGCGGCGATGACGCTGGCTCGGTTGCTCGACAAGCACGGGCAGACGGGCCCCATCGCCGGGCTCCTCACGCATGCACAGCGCGTCGTCGCTCACGGCGACGTGCTCAGCGCGACGTTCACCCCGCCCACTTGACCGGTCATCCCGCGGGACGCCCGAGAGCGTCCCGCGACGGGGTACCCGATAATCTCCCCCTTCACCGATCGATCCTGCCTCACTCCCGTGCCCCACGACCGGGCGAAACTCTGCTAGCGTCGAGCGATCGGCGGCAGGAGCTCGTGCAGCAGCCGACGTGACCGGTCCGGGGTGTCGGGCCGCAAGTCCGCGTGTATGAACGAGCTCCGAGGGCGCCCAGCGGTCACGCCGGGCCCGGCGGGAGGACGACGACGGTGAACGAAGGCCAGCTCATCACGCCCACGCTTCGGCTCGTGCGCGTCCTCGGTAAGGGCGGCATGGGGAGCGTCTGGGTGGCTGACCACCTGACGCTGCGCACGCAGGTCGCGGTCAAGTTCATGTTCGCCCAGTTCGCGCAGAACATCGAGTTCGTGCGGCGGTTCCAGGCCGAGGCGATGGCGGCGGCGCAGATCAAGAGCCCGCACATCGCGCAGGTGTTCGATCACGGGATCACCAGCGAGGGCGAGCCCTTCATCGTCATGGAGCTCCTGGAGGGCGAGGACCTCCGCCAGCGCTTGAAGCGCACCGGTCCGCTCTCCCCCGCCGAGTTCGCCCCCATCCTCACCCAGGTGGCCAAGGCCCTCACCCGCGCGCACCAGCTCGGGATCGTCCATCGCGACATCAAGCCCGACAACGTCTACCTGGCGAACATGGGGGACGACCTCCACGTCAAGGTGCTCGACTTCGGCATCGCCAAGCTCGGCGACGAGGCGAGCATGGGGGTGACCTCGACCGGGCTCATGCTGGGCACGCCTTTCTACATGAGCCCCGAGCAGCTCCTCAGCTCCCGGGCCGTTGATTTCCGCTCCGATCTCTGGTCGCTCGCCGTGGTGACCTACCAGGCTCTCACCCGGGTGAGGCCGTTCAAGGGCGAGACGGTCGGCGCGCTCTCGGTGGCGGTCAACACCGGGCTCTTCGTCCTCCCCAGCGTCTCGCGGCCGGGGATCTCTCCCGCCATCGACGCCTGGATGGAGCGAGCGCTCCGCCGAGAGCCGACCGAGCGCTTCAGCTCCGCGCGGGAGATGGCCGAGGCCTTCGAGCGCGCCGTCCACGACCCGGCCGCGCTGCCCGAGCGCGATCCCGGCAACACCGGCGCGTTCGGCCACACCGAGGTCAGGACCACGCCCGCGATCACGGCACCGACCCTGTCCGGCACCTCCAAGACTGCCCCCGCCGCCACCAAGCGGCGCGTGCCGGTGCTGCTCGGCCTCGCCGGCCTGGTGGCGTTCGCCCTGCTCGGCGTGACCGCTCTCGGAGCAGGCGCCTACCTGCGCAGGCTGAAGAGCGGGGACGCCAGCGGAGCGGCTGCGGCGACGGACGAGACCCCCCAGACCGGCAAGCCGGCGCAGCCGGGGGTGACTCCCGCCGCTCCCGCGCAGCCCAGCAGCGCGGTGACCGTGACCGCGGCCGCCAGCGCCACGGGCGCAGTGCTCGACCTCGACGAGCCCGCCGCTCCCACCTCCACCGCGGCGCATACGGCTCCCTCCGGGACCGTGGGTCCGGTGGTCTCCCCGCCGCACGCGGCCGCGGGGGCGAGCACCAAGCCGGTCTCGGTGGCCGCCGCACCCAGACCCGCGGCCGCCGCGCCCACCGCGACGAGCCAGGCTGGATCGAAGGGCCCGACGCGGCCGAAGGACACCATTGGATTCTGAGGTGTGTTCCCGGGCGGGCTCCGGGGCGCGGACGAGGCGGTTCACGATGACTCGATTGCAAAGAAACCTCGCCCTCTCGCTGGCGCTCGCGGTGTCCCTGCTGACGCCCCGGCCTTCGCTCGCCGACGAGCCCTCCGCGGCCGACAAGGAGACCGCGCGGGACTACCTCATCGAGGGCCGCAAGAAGCTCGAGAAGAAGGACTACCAGGGCGCGCTCAAGTCGCTGAAGGCCGCGCACACGATCATGAACGTGCCCACCACCGGCCTCGACTACGCGCGTGCGCTCGAGGGGCTCGGCCAGCTCATCGAGGCCCGCGCCGTCGTGCTGGCAGTGGCGCGGCTGCCGCCGCGCAGCGGAGAGCCGGAGGCCTTCGCCGATGCGCGCGTGGCGGCGGGCGCGCTCGCGGAGCGCCTCGCCACGCGCATCGCGTCGGTCGTGGTCACGGTGAAGGGCCTCCCGCCCGGGATCGAGCCCACCTTGACGCTCGACGGCGTATCCCTGCCTGCCGCGACCCTCGGTCTGCCGCGCAAGGTCGACCCCGGGGCGCACGTGGTCGCCGCCAGCGCGCCCGGCTTCACCACCGTCGAGAAGCGGGTCGAGCTTCGTGACGCGGCGACGGTCGCCGTCGAGCTCGGTTTTCAAGCAGCGACCGCCACGCCGGCGCCCCGTTCCCGGCCGAGCGAGACGGGGGAGCCGTCGCTCGACGGGCCCGCGAGCGCGCCTCGGACGGGGCCTGCTCGGACCGCGAGGCCGTTGCTGGTGCTCCCCCCGGCGGAGGCGTCGGCCCCGCGCCGCCCCCCGACCTGGGCGTGGATCAGCGGGGGGCTGGGCGTCGTTGCGCTGGGTGCGGGCGTCGGCTTCGCCGTCGACTACCTGAACGTCCGGAGCCAGGTGACCACGGCGTGCCCTGGCGACGTTTGCCAGGGCCACCTGCCGGCGCAGCTCAGCCACTGGAACCGCGATCTGGGTCTGTCCATCGGTCTCGGCGCGGTCGGCGTCGCTGCTCTCACCACCGCCTTGGTCGGCGCCGTCAGCAAGCCTGCCACGATGGGGGGGAGCCGCACCTCGTCAGCCACGCTGTCGCCCTGGTTCGCGCTCCCGTCGTCCGCGCCCGCTTCCGATCTCGTCCCCCGTCACGACATTGGCCATCCTGGGGAACGCCCGAGAGCGTTCCCCGACGCGAGCTCCGCGGGCCTCGCCCTCTCTGGAGCGTTCTGATGACGGTCCTCGATCGTGTCGCCATCGTCCTCGCCGTCGTCCTCGCGCCCGCTGCGCTCGCGCTGAGCTGCGCGCCTGATCTCCGGGTGGTCACCGGCACCGGCGGCGCTCCCGGGACCGGAGGTGCCTCGACCGGCGGCGGCCTGGGCACCGGCGGGACGACGGCGTCGACCGGCGGCTCCGACGGTGGCACCGGGGGAGCCTTCGATGCTGGCGGCGACGCCAGCGACGCCGCGAGCGACGCGGCCGACGACGGAGGTGATGGCGGCGATGGCGGAGCCAGCGACGCGGCCGATGACGGGAGCACCGACGGAAGCGCTGACGGAAGCACCGACGGCGGCTCTGACGGAGGCGACGACGGAAGCACCGACGCCGGCGACGCGGGCTCCGCCGACGCCGCGGACAGCGGCTGCGCCAACGCCGACGTCGACCCCCACAACTGCGGGCGCTGCGGACACGATTGCTGCGGCGGAGCGTGCGTCGGTGGCCTCTGCCAGCCGTTCATCATCTCGGAGGCCTCGAACCCCGGAATCCTCGCCGTCGACCAGAATTTCGTCTACTGGCCCGACGGCCAGGGCACTGCCAGCGGCACCATCATGAGGGCGCCCAAGGCTGGCGGTCCGGGCGTTGCCCTCACCCCTGTCCAGAACAACCCGTACGCGGTCGCGGTCGACTCCACCTCCGTGTACTGGGTGAACTACAGCAACACCGCTCCCTCGTATGGTGGGGTCTTCAAGGCGCCTGTCGGCGGCGGGACCGTGGTGCCGCTCCTGCCCACGGGCGAGGTGTGGGCGAATGACATCCTCGTCAATGGCACCAACGTCTTCTGGGACGACTACGCCAGCAACGAGATCCGCAGCGCCGGGCTCGACGGATCGGGCCCGACCACCCTCGCCGGCGCGGCCGTCGGGGTGGGTACGCCGCAGCAGATGGCCATCGACGGCCAGTTCATCTACTGGAGCAACCGATTTAATGGCGCCACCATCCAGAAGGCGCCGCTTGCCGGGGGCGGCCTCGTCAACCTCTCCACCGGACAGGATCCGGTGGCGGTCGCCGTCGACTCCGTCAACGTGTACTGGGCCAACTACAGCTCGGGCAACATCCAGAAGGCGCCGCTCGCCGGCGGCACCGCCTCCCTGGTGGCCACCTCGGGCGGCAACGGCGCGTGGAGCATCGCCACCGACGGCGTCAACGTCTACTGGGGAAACAAGGGCGCGGCGACCGACGGCGGAGCCAGCGGATCGATCCGCGCGGCTCCGGCGAACGGCAGTGGGGGCCTCGGCACCGTCCTCGCGACCAGCCCCAATCCACTCTACATCACCATCGACGCGAGCTGCGTGTACTGGGCCGACAACAAGAACGGCAACATCGGCGTGGTGGGCAAGCCGTGAGGCGCGCGTCCTGCGGGACGCGGTCATCCTGCGGGACGCCCGAGAGCGTCCCGCGACGGGTCATCCAGCTCAGGGCAGCTTGAACACGTAGAAGTCCTTGTCGCCCTCGACGACGGCGCCGAGGAGCTTGGCGGCAGGGACGGGGTAGACGGCCTGGAGGCCGTCGCTCCGCGGCGACTTGCCGCCGGTGGTGCGCAGCGACGTGGGCGCTTTCTTGCCGTCCACCGTGAGCGAGAGGCGACCCTTTTCGTAGTGGAGCTTGCCCCCGAGCGAGCCCACCGCGAGCTCGTCGCGCCCCGAGGGCCAGCCGGCGGCGTTGATGGGCTCGTAGCCCTCGCTCTGGAGGCGCGCGGCGAGCTTGGGGATGAGCTCGCGGGCGATCTCGTCGAGGCGATCCTCGCACTCGCCGGGCTGACAGACGCGCAGGATCTCGCGCTGGGCACCCTCGTCGTCGTAGAACTTGAGATCGAGGCCGCGGCCGCCGTCGGTGCGCATGTCGGCGGGCACGACGAAGCGCTTCTTGCTCGTGGAGTAGCCGATGCGGCGGCCGCCCGACTTGACGAGATCGCGCGCCAGGGACTCGCTGGGCGAGGCCGAGGAAGCCGGCGGCTCGGGCTTGTCGGGGGCCTCCGCGGCGGGGGCGGCGCTGGGCTCGGCAGTGGGCGTGGTGGAGGAGGCCGCCGGCGCCGCGCTCTCGGCCTCGGGGGTGTGCGCGGGCGCGGGGGGCCCGCAACCTGGGAGGGACGAGAGCAGCAGGCCGGCTGTGGCGGCGAGGGTGGTGAGGCGAATCACGCGATCACGGTACGCCAACGGCGATGCGACCGGTCGCGGAACGCCCTCGGCCGTTCTGTAGGATGACCGGTCGCGGAACGCTCTCGGGCGTTCCGCAGGATGCCGGGGTCGCGGAACGCTCTCGGGCGTTCCGCAGGATGCCGGGGTCGCGGAACGCTCTCGGGCGTTCCGCAGGATGACCGCGCGTTCCGCAGGATGATCAGCCGCCCGGGCCGGGGAGCCTGCAGCGAAAGCCGAGCATCGCATCCCAGTGCGACGGGGCCCGACCGGTCCGGTACGACGCGCGGAGCCGGCGCGAGACCGAGTCCGTCGCCCACCCGCCCCCGCGCGCCTCCATCTGGCCGGTAGCGAACTCGCCCCCGGTCCACTCGATCACGTTTCCCGCCATGTCCAGCAGCCCCTGCCGGGTCGCGCCGGCCGGATAGGTGCCGACCGGTGCGGACTCGACCCACCCGTCGTCCTGACCGGGGACGTCGAAGGCGCGCGGGTACTTTCTCTTGTACTGCGCGTCGGCGAAGTTGGCGCGCTTGTCGGTCACCGGATCGTCCCCCCAGGGATAGATGCGGCTCTCTCCGCCCTTGTTTGCGTACTCCCACTCCTCCGCCGTGGGCAGGCGCCCGCCGAGGTGCCGGCAGAACGCATCCGCCTGGGTCCAGTCGACGCAGTTGATCGGGTGGCGCTCGCGGCCGGCCACGCCCCAGTTGCAGGCGCCTCCGGTGTTCGGCGCGGTGCAGGCGCCGCCGGTCGCGCAGCGGGCGTAGGCCTCGACGGTGACCTCGGTCTTGCCGAGCCACATCGGCGCGACCTCGACCTGGTGGCCGGGGCGCTCGTCGTCGCCGCAGTCGGTGTCCTGGGGCTCGCAGCCGAAGTGGAAGCTCCCCGCCGCCAAGGCCACGAACTCGAGCCCGGAGGCCGGATCGGTGCGCACGCTCCCGGCCGCAGCGGGCCTGGGAGGTGCCGGCTTCTGCGCGGCGGCCTCCCGCGGCGAGGGGATCACCACGATCGCCGCGAGCAGCACCACGAGCGCCAGGGTGGGCGCGGGACACGCTCGCGAGGGGACCATGGACGCAATGGTAGACCGCCGTGGGCGGTGTCAGCAAGGACCGCCGAGCGGCTCATCGAGGGGCCTCGCTCGCCTCGATCCACAGCTCCCCGAGCACGAGCCCGTCGAGGCCCGCCTTGCGGAAGCAGCGGCACGCGTCAGCGGGGGAGCCGACGATCGGCTCGCCGGCGACGTTGAACGAGGTGTTGAGCAGCACCGGCACTCCGGTGCGTGCCGCGAAGGCGCGGAGCAGCGCGTGCAGGCGGGGCGACGCGAGCGCGTTCACGGTCTGCACGCGGGCCGTGCCGTCGACGTGGACGACGGCGGGGATCACGGCGCGCTGCGACGGACGGATCGAGCGGATCTCGGTCATCCACGGTACCGGGCGCCCGTCTTCGCAGAGCTCCCCGACGCGCTCCTCGAGGAT
>Ga0302279_10007270_pt1 | contig 11384 bp, 8 predicted proteins | sample III_Bog_N3_3_FD_194541 | JGI IMG/M metagenome (GOLD analysis project Ga0302279, IMG submission 194541) | Peat permafrost microbial communities from Stordalen Mire near Abisko, Sweden - III_Bog_N3_3 | ecosystem: Environmental > Terrestrial > Soil > Wetlands > Peat | place: Sweden: Abisko...
ACCCGGTGCGCCTGGCCGCCCATGAAGCGGGAGCCGAAAACGACGTCGGCTTGGCCGTCGACGATCGGCTTGATCAGTTTGTGGTATTCCGTCGGGTCGTACTCGAGGTCGGCGTCCTGCGGGATGACGATCTCGCCGGTGGCGGCGGCGAAGCCGGTGCGCAGGGCCGCTCCTTTGCCCCGGTTGACCTCGTGATAGATGATCTTGTCTACCAGGCCGGTCAGCTGGGTCCGCAGGATGTCGCGGGAGCCGTCGCGCGACCCGTCGTCCACGACGATGATCTCCTGGTCCGGCAGTCCCGAGGCCCGCACCCGCTCCACGATGGTGCGGATCGTTTTGGATTCGTTATAACAGGGGATGACGATGGAAACGCGCATGGACGGGTGGTCGAGGGAAGTCCTGAGCCAGGCCAAATTCGCCCTCCGCCGCAACCTAAAGCATCCGGGAGGAGGAGCCGCCGCGCTTTTTTTCCTCCCGCTCCCAGGCGAAGAGATACTGCTGGGCGAGACCGGCCCAGGGGCCGAAGTGGGTCCGCCCGAAGTGCGCGACCTGGGCCGGCTTCCAGCCCTCCAGGCCGTAGCGCCGGCTCATCGCCTTGATGATCCAGACGTCGACGGGAAAGGCTTCGAGGCGGCCGGCCCCAAACAGCAGCACGCAATCGGCGATCTTTTCTCCGACCCCGGGCAGTTCGCAAAGGCGGACCTTGGCCTCGGCATAGGGCGCGGTCTCGACCTGCTCCAGCCAGCCGGGATGTGCGGCCAAAAATCGGGCGGTCTGGTGCACGTGACGAGCCCGGAAACCCAACTTGCAGTCGCGCAGGGCCGCTTCCGGCAGCTGCGCCAACTCGGTCCAGGTGGGGAGGCGGTGGAAAAGCGCGGCATGGCGGGCGGCGCCCGCGGCGCGGGGGAAAAGCGGAGGCCCGTGGCGCTCCGCCATGGAGGCGGCCATCTGCTTGATCTGCGGGACCTGCTTAGCGGCGCTGCACAAAAAGCAGAGCAGCGTTTCGCCGAAAGGCTGGCGGAGGAGGCGCAGGCCCGGAAAGGCCTCGAGGCAGCGCGCGAGGTGGGCATCGCTGCGCCAAGGCAGGCCGTCGGCCAGGTCGCGGGCGGAGCGCCCGGCATCGAGATAGTGGCGCAGGGCGGTCTCCGCGGCTGGCCCCGCCGCCGCGGGCCCGCGCGCTTGTAAGGTCCCCTGGGCCGACAACCGCAATTCCGCGGCCTGGGCGGCCCAGACTCCGATCCAGGACCGGTCCGCCTGCGGATGCCAGCGGAAGGCCTGGCCGCCGTCGAGGATCTCCTCCAGCACGCGGGGCGAGAGCGGTTCGGGCAGGGCGACGTCCTGCCAGGGGCTCCAGAACGCGTCCACGGCGCCCGTCACTTCTGATCCGGCTTGGACCAGAGGAAGCTTTGGGCGGAGGCGAGGATCTGGCCGGAGGCGGACTGCAATTCCAGCCGCCAGGCGACCGGATGGGTCTTTTTCCCCGGCCAATCGGTGCCCGTCAGGCCGAGTTCGAAGACCTGCTCGCCCGGGCCGCTGTTGACCGGAAAAGCGTAATCCTGCGGATCGGGGGAGCGGGGCATGATGATGTGGAGGACGAATCTCGCGCCCGGCAGGGCGACGTCAGGATGCCGGACCCGCACCAGATAGTAGTAGCCGGCCCGGGTGCCGGGGTGGGTCCGGCGGATGACCATGCCGCTGGTGTTCTCCCGGCTGGTGAAATACTCCGAGATCCGCTTGAACACGTCCGAGTCCTGCCACTGCGGCCAAACCCTGACGAAGGTGACGTCGGCCCGCGCTTCGCCCAGGAGTCCGCAGAGGGCGAAAAGAAAGAGAAAGCGAGCCATGACCGGTAGAGACAAGCGGCGGACGCCCTATTTTTCCAGCCAAACGTACTGGTAGCGGTGAATCCCCAAAAGCGACGGGACCCAGCCCCGGACGTAGGGTTGGATCAGATAGGTCCGGGTGCCGTAGAAAAGCGGTGCGATCGGGGCTTCCGCCAGCAGGATGGCCTCGGCCCTTTGCAACAGGTTTCGGCGCCGCGCCGGATCGAGCGTGCGCTCGGCCTCGGCATCCAGCTGGTCATAGGCGGGGCTGGACCAGCCGGTTTGATTATTGCCGCTGCCGGTCGTGAACAGATCGAGGTAGGTGCTGGGGTCGTCGTAGTCGCCCAGCCAACGGGACCGAGAAATCTGGTAGGCGAGGGTCCGCTGATTGTCCAGGTAGACCCGGAAGTCCTGGTTGACCAGGGCGACTTCGATCCCGAGTTCGCGCCGCCACATCTGCTGGATCGCTTCCAGGACCTTGCTGTTGACCGGGTCGGTCCACATCTGCACCTCGAGGTGGGGAAAGCCCCGGCCGCCGGGAAAGCCCGCCTCGGCCAGGAGCCGGCGGGCGGCCGCCGGATCGGTGGCGGCCCCCGCCGCCGGCGTGTAGCCCCCGGTGGCGGGCGGAGAGAGGGCGAAGGCCGGCTGGCGGCTGCCGTAGAGCACCCGGCGGGCGATCGCCACCCGGTCGACGGCGAGCGAGAGCGCCTGGCGCACCCGGCGATCGTTCAAGGGCGGCTTCCGGACGTTGAAGCGGAGAAAATCGCTTTCGCTCAAGAGATCCACCCGCAGGACCGCCGGTTCCTCCCGGCGGTAGTGCTCGATTCGCTCCGGCAGGAGGTCGTAGGTGACATGGAGCTGGCCCGCGCGGAAATTGCTCTCGTCGACCGCGATCGCCTCATTGGGATAGAAAACGACGGCCTGGAGGCGGTTGCGGGCGGCGTCCCAGTAGCGCGGATTTTTGCTCACGACGATGCGGGAATTGGGGCTCCATTCCTTGAGGAGAAACGCCCCGTTGGTGACGATGTTCTCCGGCCGGGTCCAGGCGGATCCCCGGCGGCGGCCAGCCGTGAATTTCTCGAGCGTGGCGCGAGGGACCGGAAACCAGGCCTGGTGGGCGGCCAAGGCCGGCAGGTAAGGGCAGGGCGCCGCGAGGGTGAGCCGCAGCGTGCGGTCGTCGAGGGCCTTGACGCCGACGGCACTGAAGTCCGTCAGCTTGCCCGTGTTGTAGGCCTCGGCATTGAGCAGCGGGTAGAAGAGGTAGGAGTACTCCGCCGCCAGCTGCGGCGAGAGGATGCGCTGGAAGGAATAGAGGAAATCCGCCGCAGTGACGGGATCGCCGTTGGACCAGGCGATCCCGGGTCGCAGATGGAAAGTGTATGTGAGGCCGTCGGGGGACACGTCCCAGGATTGGGCCATGCCCGGAACCGGCTGAGAGGTCGCCTCGTCGATGCAGGTCAGGCCCTCGAACAGGGCGATCAGGATGTTGTAGTCGGTGTAGGCGGTGCAGATTTGCGGATCGAGGTCCTGGGGTTCGGCCCCGTTGCCGAGGAGCAGGGTCCCACTTTCCCGGCCCGCCTCCGCCGGGCTTTGGCGTCGGGCGCATCCCGCGGCCAGCCCGAGGCAGGCCAGGAAGACGAGGAAGCGGCGCATCGCCCTAGTTCCCGGAGCGGATTTGCGCCCGGGCCAGCGCCGCCGCCAGGTCGGCGGTGCGGACGGGCTTGCTGATATAGTCTTCCATGCCCGCGGCCAGGCAGTTCTCCCGGTCCCCGGTCATGGCATTGGCGGTCATGGCAATGATTCGGACGGGCAGGAATTTCTCGCCGCCGGCGCGCCGCTTCGCCTCCCATTCCCGGATCTGGCGGGTGGCTTCGTAACCGTCGAGATCGGGCATCTGGCAATCCATGAGAACGATGTCGTAGTCCTGGCGGGCGACGGCGTCGATCGCCTCCTGGCCGCCCAACACCAGATCGGGACGATAGCCGAATTTTTCCAGCTGGAGGCGAGCGACATGCTGGTTCACCAGATTGTCCTCCGCCACGAGGATGCGCAGCTTGACTTCCGCGAAGACGACGGGGGTCGGGAGGGCGGACTCGGCCGCCGGCGGCTCCGGGTCGGCGGCGACCAGGGGGGCGCCGGAAAAGAGATTGATCAGAGTTTCTTGGAGATGGGCCTGGCGCGCGGGCTTGGCCAGGCAGGCGCCGATGCCGGCGGCCTCCAGCCGGGCGCGCGGCAGGGTCTGGCCCACCGAGGTGAGCACGATCATCTTGGTCCAGGAGAGGTTGGGCTCGGCATGGATGGCCTCGGCCACCTCCAGGCCGGATTTGCCCGGCATCTGCATGTCCAGGATGGCAAAATGGAACGGCTCGCCGGCCTCAAGCGCCTGGCGCAAAGCGGCGAGAGCCTCGCTGCCGTTGGCCACGGCCTTGGGCTGGACCCGCCAGCCCGCCAATTGGCGCACGAGGATTTCGCGGTTGGTTTCGTTGTCGTCCACTACCAGGGCGCGCAGGCCGATCAGGTCCGCCCGGCGTGGGCTGAGCTTGGGCGGAGCATCCCCGAGGTCGAATTCGGCGGTAAAGGCCACGGTGGTGCCGCTCCCGGGCCGGCTCTCGAGGTCGATCACGCCGCCCATCTGCTCCACCAACTGGCGGCAGATGACCAGGCCCAGTCCGGTGCCGCCGAATTTCCGGGTGGTGCTGGCATCGGCCTGGACAAAGGGCTGGAACAGTTGGGCCTGCACCTCGGGGGCGATGCCGATTCCGGTGTCGCGAACGCTGAAGCGCAGCCGGACCCGTTTGTCCACGACGGAGATTTTCTTTACCGTCAGGACGACCTCGCCGCGGGGGGTGAACTTCACGGCGTTGTTGACCAGGTTGAGCAGCACTTGCTGCAGGCGGCTCGAGTCACCGATCACGCAGGGCGGGACGTCCTCGTCCACCTGGCAGGCGAGTTCCACGCCTTTGGCATGGGCCTTTTCCGCCAGGAGGCTGAGGCAGTTTTCCACCGGATCTCGTACCTCGAAGGGGGTGTGCTCGAAGAAGAGGTGGCCCGCCTCGATCTTGGAGAGGTCGAGAATGTCGTTCAGGAGCTTGAGCAGGGTATCGGCGCTGTTGCGCACGGTGTTGGCGAAGCCGCGCTGCTCGGCCGTGAGGGGGGTGTCGAGGAGGAGGCCGATCATGCCGACCACGCCGTTCATCGGCGTGCGGATCTCGTGGCTCATGTTGGCCAGGAACTCGGCCTTGAGCCGGGTTGATTCCTGCGCGGCCTGGTGGGCCAGCCGCAGCGCCTGTTCGGCCCGGGCGCGCTCGCGCTGGCGGGTGTAGAAGAACCAGCCCGTCCCGGCGGTGGCGGCGACGAGAATCGCGCCGAGAATGAGGAAAAGCCGCTGCCGCGGGCCAATCGTAGCGGCCCATTCCTCCGCCGGGTAGACCGAGGCGACGACGATGAAAGGGTCGGCCGACTGCGACTCGCCGATGGCGGCATTGGGCGCCACCCGCGTCCAGGTGAACCAGCCGCCGTGGAGCGGATATTGCCCGTCGGTCTGGGCGAGGATCGCCCGCCACAGGGCGGGCTCGCTTTTCGCCAGGGTGTTGCCTTCGCCGCCCCGCAGCTGAAAACCCCACTCCTGCTCCGGCCGAATGCCCCAGACCCAATAGCCTTGGGCGTTCAGGACCCGCATCCGGTGCTGGTTGGAGGGCGAGAGCGACCGAAACTTGTTCAGCAGCATCGAAGCCAGATAGTTGATGACGATGATGCCCCGCCGCTCGCCCTGGGCGTCGAAGACCGGCGTCGCCACCCGGATCAGCGGCTTGACCGGCTGGTCAATGACCCCGTTGTCCTGGCTCAGGCTCAGGGAGGAAATATAAACCTGCCCCGCGGACAGTTTCATCGTTTGGACGAAGTAGGGCTGGCCGGCGGTGCGCCGGCGTTCGCCGTTCGCGATTCCCCCTCGGCGGCTGGCGCGGATTTGGACCTGGCCGGTGTCGTCGATGTAGCGGATTTGGTCGTACTCGTCCTGCTCGTGGATGCGGTGCAGGAATTCCCGGGAAAAACGATAGGTGGCGTCGCCGGGGTGGGGCCCAAAAATTTCCAGGAGGTCGTCGTTTTCGGCTAGGACCCGCGCGTCTGCCGCGGTATCGCGAAAGTCCTGGCCGAACAGGCGCCCGAAGAAGGCGACTCGGGTGGCCTCACGCTCGCGGACCGCGCGCTCGGTTTGCCGGGCCTCGCGGACGTAATTGATATAGCAGACGCCGGCGACCGCCAGACTCAAGCCGAACCAGGCCAAAAACAATTTCCGCCGCAGCCGAGAGGCGGCTGCCGGCGTCAGGCCAATCTTTTTGCCTTCGATGGGGTCGGAGGCGAATACGGACGGTTTATTCCCGGGCAAGTTGGCCCAAAGGTCGGCGGGCGTTATCGCCCTGTCAACAACGGCTGCAGCGCTTGCCAGACGGTGGCCGCGACGACTTCTGCTCCGGCGGCATTGGGGTGGATGCCATCGGCCTGATTCAGCTCGGCGTGGCCGCCGACATTTTCCAGCAGGAACGGGATGAGGCCGACCTTTTCCTCCCGGGCGACGGCGGGAAAGACCGCCGCGAAACGTTCGACGTAGTCGGCGCCCAGGCTGGGCGGCATCCGCATGCCGGCGAGGATGATTTTCGCGCCCGGGTCCGTGGCCCGCACCTTGGCGATGATAGCGTGCAAATTGGATTCGAGCAGGTCGGGCGAGAGCCCGCGCAGGCCGTCGTTGGCGCCCAGGGCCAGGACGAAGACGTCCATCGGCTGGCGGAGGATCCACGACACCCGCCGCAGGCCGTCAGAACTGGTCTCGCCGCTCAAGCCGGCATTGACCACCCGCCAGGGCAGGCCGGCGCGGGCAATCTGGGTTTGGATCAGGGCGGGGTAGGCCTCGGCCGCTGGATCGGCCAAGCCGTAGCCCGCCGTCAGGCTGTCGCCAAAGAAGATCACGGTTTTTTCCGGCGGGGCCGGTGGCGGCGTCTCGGTCTGGCCGCGGAGGGAGCCGACGGCCGCAACTAAGGCCGCCGTGGCCAGCGTCCGGAGGAAAAGGGACCGGAGCCGGATGAAATTGCTTCGCCGCATGGTTGCAAAGGCTTTAAATGGGAAGAATGAGTGTGGAACCATGTTGAAAGTCGAGCGGCTGACGAAAACTTACGCCACGGCCGCCGGAGCGTTGACCGTTTTGCGGGAGATTAGTTTCGAATTGGCGGCGGCGGAAAGTGCGGCGATCGTCGGCCCGAGCGGTAGCGGCAAGACGACACTGCTCGGCCTCTGCGCCGGGCTGGACCGGGCTACGGCCGGCAGCGTCATCCTGGCCGGACAGGTGCTCGACCAGCTGGACGAGGACGCGCGCGCCCAGGTGCGCAATGCCTCGGTCGGCTTTGTCTTCCAGAATTTCCAGCTCATTCCGACCCTGACGGCGTTGGAGAACGTCCGAGTGCCGTGGGAATTGCGGGGTGGAAATGGGGGCGAAAAGGAAGCGCGCGAACTCCTGCGCCGGGTCGGACTCGAACACCGCCTCGGGCATTATCCGGTCCAGCTCTCCGGGGGCGAGCAGCAGCGGGTGGCGCTGGCCCGCGCCTTCGTCAACCAGCCGAAGATCCTGTTCTGCGACGAACCGACCGGCAACCTGGACGGCGAGACCGCGGCGGCCATGGCCGACCTGATTTTCGGCCTCAATCGCGAGCGCGGCGCCACCCTGGTCTTGGTGACCCATAATCAGGAACTGGCCCGGCGATGCGGTCGGATCTTGCGCCTGGAGGCCGGGCGTTTGGCCTGAGCCGGCGCATGCGCTTCATCCTCCAGATGGCTTGGCGGGACTCGCGCGCCTCCCGGCGTCGCCTCTTGCTGTTTTCGCTTTCGATCGCCCTGGGCGTCGCCGCCTTGGTTGCTTTGGGCTCCCTCGCGACGATCCTGGCCGAGGCGGTCCAGATTCAGACCAAAAGCCTGCTCGGCGCCGATCTGATCGTGACCTCGCGCGCGCCCTTTGACCCCGAAGTCGGCGCCTATCTCACGGCTTTGGGCGGCCAGCAGGCTCCCCAGGTCGCCCTCTCGTCCATGATGGTGTTTCCCGGGGCCAAGGACGCCACGCGCCTAGTCCAGGTGCGCGCCATGGCCGGCGGTTTTCCCTTCTACGGCGACTGGGTGACGCAACCGCGGGCCGCCGCCGACCAATTGCGCGCCGCCGCGGCCCTTCCGAAGGGGGCCAGTCCCGCCGCGCTCGTCGTCATCCTCGAGGACACCTTGATGCGCCAATTCGGATTGCGGCCGGGCGACCGGGTCAAGCTGGGCCGGGCCACCTTCACCGTCCTGGGCGCCTTGCAGAAAATGCCGGGCGAATCGTTCGCGGTCGCCCTCCTGGCGCCGCGGGCCTTGATCCCCCTCCCGGCGCTGGCCGCGGCCGGCCTGGACGACCGCCGCAATCTCGTCAGCCGCCGGGTCGCGCTCAAACTTCCCCCCGGAGCGGATCCGGAGGCGATCGTCCGGGAGATGCGGGAGAAGTTCGGTCGCCAGCGGCTTTCCTTCGACACCGTGGCCGCGCGCCGGCGGGAACTGGGCCGCACGCTCACCAATGTCGACGGCTTCCTCAGCCTGGTCGGGTTCATCGCATTGCTCCTGGGCGCCATCGGGGTCGCCTCCGCCATCCACGTCTACCTCCGGCAGAAGCTCACGACCGTCGCGGTGCTCCGGTGCCTGGGGGCGCGGGCCAATCAGGCCTTTGCGATCTATCTCGTGCAGGGCTTTGCCCTCGGCCTGGCCGGCGCCCTGATCGGGGCCGGGATCGGCGTTCTCCTCCAGCTCGCCCTCCCGCCGCTGCTTCAGGGCATGCTGCCGTTTGCGGTCAGTTTCCACCTGGCGTGGCCGGCGATTCTCCGGGGGATCGCGGCCGGGGTCATCATCTGCCTCCTCTTCACGCTCCTGCCCCTCCTGGCGGTCCGGCGGATCTCGCCGCTGGAGGCACTGCGCGCGGCTGCCTCGGCCCGGCCCGGCCGCGTCGATCCCTGGGTCGTGGTTCTGGTCGGCGGGATCGCGGCTGCCGTCGCCGGCTTTGCGGTCTGGCAGACCCACAGCCGGCGCGTCGGCCTGGGCTTTGCCGCCGGCCTCGCCGTCTGCTTGGCCGCGCTCGCGCTCCTGGCCCGGCTCACCGCCTGGGCGGCACGCCGCTGGGCGCCCCGCGGCCTTCCGCCAGGGCCTGGCCAATCTCCACCGGCCGAACAACCGCACCGTCCTGATGCTGACTTCCCTCGGGCTTGGGACCTTTCTGGTCCTGACCCTGGTATTCATCCGGCTCTCCCTCGTGCGCGAGATCGAGGGGGCGGGGGCGGCGGGCCGGCCCAACCTGCTCTTTTTTGACATCCAGGAGGACCAGGTGGCCCAACTTGACCGCCTCGTGGCCACCGAGGGGGCCCCGGTGCTGCGGGAGGCGGCGATCGTCACGATGAAGATCGTGGCCGTGAAGGGGCGGGCGGTCGAGGACGTCCTGCGCTCCTCCGGCGATCGCATTCCGGCCTGGACGTTGCGGCGGGAATACCGTTCGACCTTCCATTCCGAGCTCACGCCAACCGAGCGGGTGGTCGCCGGACATTTCGTCGGGCGGGTGGCGGCCGGTACCGCCGTGGTCCCGATCTCCGTCGAACAGAGCCTGGTCGAGGACATGCGCCTCAAGCTGGGGGACGAGATCGACTGGGACGTCCAGGGGGTCCGGGTCCGCAGCCAGATCGCGAGCATCCGGGCGGTGGAATGGCGCCGACTGGAACCGAACTTTTTCGTCGTCTTCCCGGCCGGCGTGCTGGAGGACGCCCCGAAATTCTATGTCGCCGCCGTCCGGGCCGCCACGCCCGAGGCATCGGCCGATCTGCAGCGCGATGTCGTCCTCTCCTTTCCCAATGTCACCGCCATCGATCTCACCCTGGTCCTGCAGACGCTCGATGACATATTCGGGAAAGTGGAGTTTGTCCTCGGCTTCATGGCGCTCTTCACCGTCGCGACCGGCCTGATCGTCCTGGCGGCCGCCGTCCTCAATGGCCATTATCAGCGCCGACGCGAGACGGCGCTTTTGCGCACGCTCGGGGCGAGCCGCCGGCAGCTGACGCAGATCCGGCTGGTCGAGCACGCGGTCTTGGGGGCCCTCGCCGCCGCGGTCGGCGGGGCCTTGGCCCTCGCTTCCGCCGGCCTCCTCGCCCATGCCTTCTTCCGCACGCCGCCGGTCTATGCGCCGGCGGCCTTGCTCGCGGCCATCGCCGTTGTCGCGGGCGCCGCCACCCTCACCGGCTGGCTGGCGGAAGGGCCGGCCGCGGCCCGTTCGCCTTTGGAAATTTTGCGCGAGGAAGGGTGAGGATCCGGCCCGCGGCGGTTTTCTCCTTTCGCCTACTGGCATTCTGCATTATCCGTTTTTCTTATGGACGTCCTCGGCATCGATATTGGCGGTTCATCGCTCAAAGGCGCTCCGGTAAACACCCGCACGGGAAAGCTTTTGGCCGAGCGCGTGCGGGTTGCGACGCCGGGCAAGCTGACCCCGAAGCAGATGGCCAAAGAGGTGCATGATATCGTCGCGCATTTTCGCTGGAAAGGTCCCGTCGGCCTCGGCTTCCCCGGGGTTATCCACGGCCCGAAGATCATGACTTCAGCCAATCTCCATCCGGCTTTTATCGGATGCGATGGCGTGCGCCTTTTCAGCAAGGCGGTGGGCCGGCCCTCGGCCCTGACCAATGACGCCGCCGCCGCGGGCATGGCGGAAATGAAGTTCGGCGCGGGCCGCAATTTTCCCGGCAAGGTGCTCTTGCTGACCCTCGGCACCGGCGTCGGCTCGATGCTGGCCTACCGGGGCGTGGTGGTGCCCTGCGAGTTCGGGCACCTGCCGTTCAAGGGCAAGGACGCCGAGAAGTCGGTGGCGGCGTCGATCAAGAAGGAGAAGCATTTGACCTGGAAGCACTGGGGCGGCCGCCTCAACGCCTATCTCGCCATGCTGGAAAAGGGCATCTGGCCGGAATTGATCATCCTCGGCGGCGGGGTCAGCGCGAAACACGGCAAATTCTTCAAATTCCTGAAAACGCGGGCCAAGGTCGTGCCGGCGGAATTCTTCAACGAGGCGGGGATTGTGGGCGCCGCTCTCTGGGCCGCGGAGCAGTAGTCAGCTCGGAGGGATGCGCCGAAAGACAATGGGCCGGCGTTGGGCCTCATGCAGTTTCAGGTAGAAAGTCCGCAGTTCATCGTAGCGGGATTTATCCAGAAAACCACCCGGCCGAGAAAGCTCGGTGCGGTAAATGACTGTTTTTCCTTCGGCGCGATAGCTGACGCGGCCCGTAGCCATATTACCCTGTTGAGCCCAAGAATCCGGCATTTCTTCCACCCGATAACCATCTGGGATCGGCAAGGAGGTTTCTTCCGTGATCGCGCTCGCCGGGAGCCAGACCACGCCTTCGCGTTTGCTGGTCCAAGGAACGAGCGTCTCTCCGACAGGTAGAAATTGGGGGGAAATCATTTCGGTGCCTTCGTCCAACGGACGAATGAAGTCCCCGGCCTGAAAGTGGAGGCTTAGACGGTATC
>Ga0302279_10007271_pt1 | contig 11382 bp, 8 predicted proteins | sample III_Bog_N3_3_FD_194541 | JGI IMG/M metagenome (GOLD analysis project Ga0302279, IMG submission 194541) | Peat permafrost microbial communities from Stordalen Mire near Abisko, Sweden - III_Bog_N3_3 | ecosystem: Environmental > Terrestrial > Soil > Wetlands > Peat | place: Sweden: Abisko...
GGCCGCGCACGGCCTCGAGGTCCTTGTACTGCCGGTGGAACACCGAGCGCACCGCGGCCGCGAGCCCGGGCGGGCGCTCGTGGATCCGGTACGTCTTGCACAGGTCGTGCACGCGGGCGGCGGGCTGCGCCATGGCCGCGGAGCCTAGCACCGGTTGCCGATCGTCGAGGGCTGCCCTCGCCGGAGCGCCCTGGACCGACTTCGCCGTTCCGCAGCGGCAGGTCCTTCGCTCATCCCAGCGCCCTGGAGGGATTTCGGTTAGCCTCCCGGGCCATGATCGGGGCCACCGTCTCCTCGCTGGTGCGTCGTGGCTGATCCCGACCGCGGTCCCCCTCCCGCGGTGGATTTCCACAACAGCCCCACGCTCGTTGCCGTCGATCTCACCGAGGCCGGGCCGCCCATCGCGACGGTGGTCGCCAGCCCGCCCAGCGTGCCGTCGGGCGATCGGCCGCGCCTCGCCGGTCGGTACGAGATCCTCGCCCTCGTGGGCGCGGGCGGAATGGGGACGGTGTACCGCGCCCGCGACCTCGAGCTCGACGACGTCGTCGCGTTGAAGGTGATGCGCCCGGAGCTCAGCGCCACCCCGGGGATCCTCGATCGCTTCCGCCGTGAGGCCAAGCTGGCGCGGAGGGTCACGCACCGGAACGTGGCCCGCGTCTTCGACATCGGCGAGCACGAGGGCGACCGGTTCCTCACCATGGAGTTCGTCGAGGGCGAGTCGCTCTCGGCCGCGCTGGCGCGCGAGGGCGCGTTCTCCCTCACCCGCGCGCTCGTCATCGCCGCCGCCATCGCCGACGGGCTGGCCAGCGCGCACTCCGCGGGCGTCATGCACCGCGATCTCAAGCCCGACAACGTCCTGCTCGGCAGGGACGGGCGCGTCGTCATCACCGACTTCGGCATCGCCCGTGCGCTGGTGGACGCGCTCCAGGGGAGCGCCGTCAGCACCCAGGGCATGTTCGTGGGGACGCCGGCCTACATGGCGCCCGAGCAGGTCGAGGGCCGCGCCGACATCGACGCCCGCGCCGACATCTACGCGTTCGGCGCGCTCCTCTACGAGCTCTTCACCGGCCAGCGCGCCTGGCCCGGCGACTCCCCCTACACCGTGGCCTCCGCGCGGTTGCTCGCGCCCCCGCCCGATCCCCGCAGCAAGCGCCCCGATCTCCCCGCGGCCTGCGCCGAGCTGGTGCTCTGGGCCATGGCTCGCGCGCCCGAGGATCGGCCTCCCTCCATCGGCGCCGCCGCCGCCGCCCTGGCCGTGGCCGGTCTCGCGCTGGGGGCTCTGCCCTCGCACCGATCGCCGGGGACGGTCACCGCGGGCGGCGCCAGCCGCGCTGCCGCAGCGACGCTCTCGACGCGCTCGGCGTCGTCCGACAAGACCGTCGCGGTCCTGCCCTTCCGCAACGCCGGGGCGCCCGACGACGACTACCTCGCCGAGGAGCTGACCGACGATCTCATCGACTCGCTCTCGATGACCCGCGGCCTCAAGGTGCGCTCGCGCGGCGCGGTGCTGCGCTTCCGCGGCGTCGAGACCGATCCTCGCGAGATCGGCCGGGAGCTCGGCGTGCAGGTGGTGGTCGAGGGATCGGTGCGGCGCGCGCGCGGGAGCGCTCGCATCAGCGCGCGGCTGATCAGCGTGGCGGACGGGTTCCAGATCTGGGCCAAGCGCTTCGATCGCCCCGAGCAGGACGTGCTCTCCATCAACGACGAGGTCGCCCGCGCCATCGCCGAGGCGCTCACGGTCGACGGCCGCGTGGCGCCGCGCGAGGCGCCCAGCGATCCCCTCGCCATCGACCTCTATCTGCGGGCTCGCCACGAGTACCGCAAGTTCTGGCCCGAGCCGGTGGCGCGATCGATCGGGCTGTTCGAGCAGGCGCTGACGCTCGCGCCCGACGATCCCCTCCTCCTCGCCGGCCTGGCGCTGGCGCTGGCGCGCCACGCCTTCTTCGTCGGCCCCTCCGGGCTCGCCCGGGCCCGGGAGGTGGCCGTCCGCGCCGTCGCCGCCGCACCGCACCTCGGCGAGGCGCAGCTGGCGTACGGCTCCGCGCTCTTCCAGCTCGGCGAGATGCCGCTGGCCGTCCGCGCCCTGCGCGCCGCGGTGATCCAGAGCCCCGGCCTCGCCGAGGCGCACGGGGTGCTCGGGCGCCTGCTCACCGAGGCCGGCGCCGTCGACGAGGGCCTCCGCCGCCTCGAGGCCGCCATCGCCATCGATCCCGACGCGCCGCTGGTGCTCCCCGACCTCGGGCGCACCTACGCGCTGCTCGGTCAGTGGGACAAGGCGGAGACCATCTTCGACCGGCTGCGCAAGGACGCCGGGCTCGGCTACTGGACGCTGCGGGGCCGCATGGCGTGGTGGCGCCGCCAGGGCGCGCTCGCCGAGGACTACTTCGCCCAGATCCCCGACGGCGACGGGACGCTGCGCATCGCCAAGCTCCTCGTCGAGGTCGTGCGGTCGGGGCGCATCGCCGCGGACGCGCTCGACCTCGACGAGCGCGAGCGCGGCGGCGGCGGCGCGCGGCGCCAGGCGTTCTTCTTCCAGCTCCGCGCCGAGGTCTCCGGCTACGTTCGCGATCTCGAGCAGACCCTCGCCTCGCTCCACCGCTCGGTCGAGGTCGGCCTCATCGATCGCATCTGGCTGGAGCGCTGCCCGCTCCTCGACCAGGCCCGGGGCGACCCGCGCTTCAAAGTCCTCCACGCCGAGGTGGTCGCCCGCACCCAGGCGATCCTCGACGCCTACCGGCTCCCGTGACGCGTCAGAACGGGAGATCGTAGGCGAGGCCGACGGTCACCCGGAAGCGATCGATGGGGACCAGCTGCTGCTGCGGGTTCTGCGGCGTGGGCTGGGTGAGGGGCCCCGAGGGGTAGGGGGCGCTGGAGGCGAACGCGTAGTTCGCGCTCGCCCGGTACGAGAAGTGTGACACGAGCGGGATGGGGCCCGAGAGCGCCGCCCGCAGCTCGACCAGGGGCGGGGCGTAGGGGGTGGGGACGTAGCTGGTGTTGGCCACCGGGCGCGTCCCGGCGAAGCGACCGATCAGCGCGAGCACCGGCAGCTTGCCTCCCAGGTCGTAGGACAGGCGCGCGTTGCCGAAGACCTGGGCCGCCGCCGGCAGCTCGGTGGGCGCGCTCCCGTCGCCGGCGTCGTTCCTGGAGTACGCCGCCGTGGCGGCGACCCCGTAGCGCAGCCGGCGGGCCAGGGCGGAGCCGTCGAAGGCCAGGTTGACGCCGTAGTTCTCGATCGAGGCCTGGTTCACGTACTGCATCGCGGTGGTCGAGCTGGGCGCGAGCTCGCCGCTGGCGTGCGCCGCGGCGATGGCGGCGCTGGAGGCCGACCCCAGCGCCACCAGATCGGTCCACCAGGCCCGGAACACCCCCACGAAGAACCGGTGCGAGCCCACCCGCTGCTCGAAGGAGGCCTCGACCGAGCGCTCGACCTCCGGGAGCAGGTGCGGGGAGGCGATCTCGGTGACCCCGTCCGACTCGTAGCGCTCGTAGGCGGAGGGCGCCCGGAAGGCCTCGGCGTAGATGGCCTTGAACGATCCGCCCCGCCACGCCGACGCGGTGACGCCGGCGCGGGGAGAGAGGTGCGCGCCGGAGGCGGAGTCCACGTCGACCCTGGCGCCCGCGTTGAGGGCGAGCCAGGTGACCGGCCGCGCGGTCTGCTCGAGGTAGGCGCCCAGCACCTGCTCGAAGTGCTGGTAGTCGTGGTCCGCCTGCTGCTGGGCGCCCGTGACCGCGTCGCTGTAGTCCTGCGCGCTCTCGTAGACGTCGCGCAGGCGGCCATCGAAGCCGACGAGGGTGCCGAAGCGGCCGTCGTGGAACCAGTCGAAGCTCACCTGGACCTCGGTGCCGAGCACCTTGGAGCCTCCCTCGAGGTGGTAGTAACAGCCGTTGACCTGGCCCGCCGGGCAGGCGTCGGCGGAGGGCAGGGGCTCGAGCTCGGCGTAGTCGTAGAGGTCGCCGTAGAGGCGCGCGGAGACCTGGGCCACCGACGAGACGCGGGCGTGGTAGCGCGCGTCCAGGGACACCCAGCGATCCTGCTCGTACCCCGGGTCCTTCACGTCGTCGTCGCCGTCGTAGAAGGGCGACCAGCGCCGGAAGATCGCAGCCCGAGCGCTGACCTCGAAGTCACCGACGACCAGGCGCGCGTACGCCGAGGGCACCTGCGAGAACAGCGTGGCGGAGGCGTCGCCCCGCCAGGTCCCGGTCACCGTGCCGTCGAAGCTGAACCGCGTGGGCATCCCCGTCACCGAGTCGTTCCCGATCACCTGCGGTCCGAGGGTGAACCCGGGCCCGCGCGAGGCGTAGTACTCCGCGACGGCGGTGACCTCGGCGGGCTTGCCGAGGAGGGTGAGCTCCTTGCCCACGCCCACGGCGGCGCGGATGGAGATGGGCAGCTCCGACTCGACCACCGCGTGGACTCCGGCGAAGTCGCGCGCCGACCGGGTGACCACGTTGATGACCCCGAGCATCGCATTGGACCCGTAGAGCACCGACCCGGGGCCGAGGATGACCTCGATGTGATCGACGATCTCGAGCGGGATGGCGGCGCCCCGGTCGAAGTACGCCGTGCCGGCCCAGGGCTCGTTGAGCGTGTGGCCGTTGAGCAGGAGCAGGACGTGGCTGCCGTAGTCGCCGGCGATGAGCACGCCGCGGGCGCCGATGTCGGCCGACTCCTGGTTGTTCTCGGTGATCATCCCCATCGAGAGGAAATTGAGCGCCTCGGCCAGCGTGTGGATCCCGTAGCGGCGCAGGTCCTCCGACGAGATCACGGTGACGGTCGCGGGCGCCGCGCTGGCGGCCTCGGCCTTCTTCGAGACGGTGGAGACCACCGGCTCCTCGAGCAGGCTCGCCAGATCGCTGTCCCGGTCGGCGCGGGCAGGGGCGCCGAGGCCGAGCAGCGCAAGGAGCGTCCCGGCGGCGCCCACGGTGCGGTTTGCGCGTCGGATCACTTGAACACCTTCATCAGCTCGAGGACGTTGGAGCTCAGCTCCACGTGCTGGCGCCGCGCCTGGGTGAGGTTCACGAGGAGCTTGGGCTTGCCCGCCACGAGATCGAAGCCCAGCACCGCCCCGAGGGGCACCAGGCGCGGCTCCGCCGTGACGGTCATCACGCTGACCCCGTCGAGCGCCTGGGTCATCGCGCTCATCTGCTCGGCGGAGAACCCGGGGGTGAGGTACACGATCGAGACCTGCTCCGCCGTGCACGCGCGGGCCAGCGAGGGGGCGTCGGCGTAGGCGACGGTGGTCTCCTCGTGCGGGAGCCCGGCGATGGTCGGCATCGCCGCGAGCGCGCTGGTGAGCTCGGCCGCGACGGCCAGGGAGGCCGCGTCGCGCCCCGAGGTCAGGATGCGGACGCGGACCTTGCCCCCGGCGCGCGCCTGGAGGTTCCCGTCGTAGGCGACGATCTTGGTCATCAGCTCGGCCTGGAGCCCGACCGGCACCGGCATGGCCTCGGCGAGCGCCCGCACCGCGACTCCCAGCGAGAGCAGCAGGACCATCAGGCCGAGGAGGCGGCGGAAGGGGGCTACCATCGGCGCGCCCGCGGCTACGGGCCGCTCCGGCGGCGCGCGTCCAGCTTCTCGCGGGTCGCCCGGGTGCGCATCAGGCGGAACGCGGCGCGGACCTGGGCGGCCAGGGCATCGAGGTCGCCCTTGCGGGTGAAGGCGCCGTCGAACCCGTGGCTCTTGTAATCGGCGGCCACCTTCTCGTCCGACGTGTACACGTAGAGGAGCGCCGCGCTCTTCTCGGTGGCGGCCCTGCGCAGCGACTCGGCGACGCCGCCGCCGTCGATGCCCGGCATGTGGAAGTCGATGATGACCAGGTCCACCGCGCGCAGGTGCCTGGCGTTGCCGATGGTCTGGGTGGTGGCGATGACGTCGAAGCCCTCCGCGACCAGCCGCGCCTCCACGCTGGCCAGGAGCGTCTCGCTGTCGTCGATCACCAGGATGTTGCCTGCTTCGCTCATCTACCGTCTCTCCCTCACCCCTGGTCAGCGCTGCTCGAGCGTGAACCGCGTGCCTCTGGACGCCTCGGTCCAGACGCTGATCTTCCAGTCGACCGCGGCCAGGTCGGAGGCCACCGCGGCCAGCCCCACGCCTCGCCCCGCCAGCTCCGACGCCGACGCGGCGGTGGACAGGCCGGGCACGAACACCAGCTCGCCGGCCCCGTCCGCGGGCTCGGCCACGCCGAGGCTCCTGGCCCGCTCGCGGAGGGCGCGCGCGTCCAGCCCGGCACCGTCGTCCTCCACGGTGATCCGCGGGGAGCGCCCGCCCGCGACGCACGCGAGGACGATGCGCCCGGTCCTCGCCTTGCCGCGCTCCTCGCGCTCCGCCGGCCGCTCGATGCCGTGGGCGACGGCGTTGCGGCACAGGGCCGCCAGCGCCCCGCCCAGCACGCGCGCCACCGCCGCCGGCACCAGCACCTCGTTGCCCTCGATGTCCACGCGCACCTGCTTGCTCACCTTCTCCGCCAGCGGAGGGACCGCGCTCGCCTGCCGGAAGGCCAGCTCCCCGAAGGGGCGCGCCGTGAGCTGGATCGCGGCCTGCGCCAGGGCGTCGTCTCGCCCGGCTGCGAGCTCCTCGATGCGGGCGACGTCGGAGCGGCGCACCGTCACCTGGTCGAGCACGGTGCGGCCGATGGGCGACCTGGCCACGAACTCCTCGGTGGCGGCGCGGATCGCCGCCAGCGCGCCGTCGAGCCGCGCACCGAGCTCCTGGCGCTGCGCGGCGGTGGAGGCGCCCGCGCGGAGCCTGCCGAGCAGACCCTCGGCCTGGAGCGCCTCGGCCTCGAAGTGCTGGAGGTCGAAGGTGCGCGCCTCGCCGCGCAGCGTGTGCACGATCTGGAACACCTCGTCGAGGGCCGTGGCGGGGAACGGCTCCGCGGCGAGGAGGACGGCTCCGCGCTTCAGCCGGGCCGTCGCGTCCTCGGCGAACCCCGCGAACTGGTGGGCTCCCCCCGCGATGAGGAGCCGCATCGACGCCATCTGGCGGGCGTGCTCCAGCCGGGTCACCACGACCGCGTGCTCGAGGGTGCGAGCCTCGGTCACGTCGGTGGCGAGGAGCATCACCCGCGTGACCTCGTCGCCGCGGTCGATGGGGCGAAACTCCAGCGTGAGGACGATGCGCTCTCCGCCGCGCTCGAGGGTGAGCTCGGCCGGGCCGAGCTCGGCGAGCTCGTCGAAGGCAGAGGCGGGCGAGGCGAACACCAGCTCGCGCCACTCGTCGAGGGCGCGGACCTCCACCGAGTGCCCGGGCGCCCCCGGATAGAGGGCCTCCGCGATGCCGAGACCCTGGAGCGAGGTGGTCCCGAAGAGGTCGACCGCGCGCCGCGAGGCCGTGCGCTCGACCTTGCCATCCGGTCCGAACACCAGGATGGCCTGGCGCATGTGGTCGAAGAGCTCGCCGAGCCGCCGCTCCCGGTCGGCGATCGCCGCGGCCATGGCGTTGAAGGCGCCGCCGAGCCGACCGAGCTCGTCGTTGGCCCGGACGTCCACCCGGGCGGCGCGGCCGTTCTCGACCTCGCGCGCGGCGCCGGCGAGGCGCTCGAGGGGCATGACGATCATCCGGCGCGTCACGCCGATCAGCGCGGCCGCGACGGCGGCGGTCAGCAGCAAGGACAACCACAGGATCCGCCGCTTGGCGCCGTCGTAGGCGGCGCGCTCGGGTGCGAGCGAGAACTCGACCACCGCGCTGCCGAGCCGCTTGCCCGTGGGATCGGTGATCTCCCGGCGGGCGACGACCCGATCGCCGGCCATCGCCGCGCGATCCCCCGGGGCGCCGGCCTCGAGCGCCGCCGGGCCGGCGTGACCGTGGTGGAGCTCGGCGAGCGGCTCGACGCTCCCCTCGCCGCGCACGACGGCGTACTCCACGTCGCCGCCGTTCTGCTCGAGGTTGCCGAGGTTCTTCTCGATTCCGGCCGCGTCCCCGAAGTCGAGGGGCGCCACCAGGGACGCCGCGAGCAAGTCCCCCACCATCGCCGCCGCGGTCCGCTTCGCCTGGACCAGGTTCTGCCATTCGCGCTGGGCGAGCTCGAGATAGAGCACGAGCCCGACCAGCGACAGCAGCGCGGCGATGAATGCCACCAGCTTGGTCCCGAGGGACAGGAAGCGGGTGGAACCGGGTGCGGACAAACCTTCCTCCCTCCGCCCGTCCAGTGAGGACGAAGGGCGCCATGGTCGCACACAGGGGGATACGTTGGAACCCCCGCTCTTGGCCGTCACCCCCCCGACGTTTCTGACCGAGGGTAGGTACCGCTAGGTGAGGTCCTCTGAAGTGCCCGCTCAGGGGTGCCCGCTCAGGGGTGCTCGCCCTGGCCCGGGAGGAGGTCGGCCAGGCCGATCTCGTCGACCGCAGCGAAGCCGCTCCGGGTCGAGAAATCCATGGCGTGGGGGAGCCGCTCCAGCGCATCGGAAGGATCGATCCGGTCGAAGTCGATGCCGGCCATGTCCTCGCGCGGGAAGGCGGCGGAGAGCACCGTCACCGCGTCGTCGCGGCCGGTGGCCGTGTCGAGCCGCTGGACGCGCGCGTGGACGATGACGACCTGGAAGGGGAGCAGCGCGAGCAGCTCGCGGGCGACGCGGATCGCCGCGCTGGCGACGTGGTCCTGGTAGACCTCCCCGGACCGCTTCACGCCGAGCTTGCGCGTCGAGAGCTTCCCGGTCGGCGTCAGCGAGAGCGCCTCGGCGGGCACGATCTCCGGGCCGTGCACGACGAAGCGCGCCTCGCCGAACCAGGGCTCGCGCGCGGTGGCCTCGATGCCGGCGCCGACCTGCGGAAGCGCCCGGAAGGGAGCGAGGTACTCGAGGGCAGCCTCGTACGCTTCCCGCTCTCCGGAGTTGATCCCGTGCGCCAGGTGGCTCCACCACTCCCACCGCGCGACGTCGGCCGGGAGAGCCGGCGCGGGCGCGGCCTCCAGAGCGTGCCAATCGTACGGGTGCGAGGCCTCCTTGTGGAGCGAGGTCAGCGCCGCGAGGTGCTCCTCGAACACCGCGACGGCGTGGGCGGCCTGCTCCCGATCCTCGCCCTTCGCCGCGCGGGGTGCGGGCGCCGCGCGCTCGTCGGGCTGGGTGCTCGCGGCGCGCTGGCCGCCGAGCGAGGTGCTCCAGCCGAGGCCCGTGCCCGGCAGAGAGACGCTGAGCCGCGGGCCGCGCGGCCCCGTGCCGACCCGGAAGCCCTTGACCCCCCACGAGGCGCCCACGCCGCCCTTGCCGAGGTTGAGGCGGAAGCCGCCGGGGAGGCTGAGGCTCTTGCGAAACGTGAAGCCCACGGAGGGCGAGGGTACCCGAAGCCGTGACCGCGGGCACCCGGCGCCGGGCCCGCCCTCCCTGGCGCTCGAGCTTGCGCGGTGAGGCGGCCTCACGTACCCTCCGGCCGAGGAGGCCCGCCATGTACGCTATTGCGACGACGAGCCTCGCCCTCCGCGCCTGACCGAGCCCGGGGCGAGGCTCCACCCCAGCGGTTGCTGATTCGGTTTTGGCCGAGTGGGCCTGGCGTGCGTGCGCGCCAGACCCCGTGGAGCAGACCATGGGACAGGACAGGCGGCGGAGGCAAGAGCCCCCGCCCGATGGGATGGATCCGACTTCGATGTTTGCGCCGGCCGAAGACCGGCGAGGCGAGCGGAAAGAGCGCCAGCTCTGCCGCCAGGTACACGAGGCGCTCGGCTATGCGTTGCCGGCGCTGAACGACGAGATCCTCCAGGATCTCTGGGTGATCGCGGTGGAGCCGGCGCCGGACGCGGCCCGGCTGTGCGCCGTGGTGGAGGCGCCCCGCGGCGTCGCCGCCTCGGAGGTGGTGGCGCGCCTCGATCGCGCCGCGGGCCTGCTCCGCAGGGAGCTGGCCCAGGCGATCTCGCGCAAGCGGACGCCCACGCTCACCTTCCGCGTCGTCCCGGCCGACTCCGGGGCCGCGGAGGAGCCGCAGTGACCGCGCGCATCGAGGCGTGGTTGCCGGAGCCCGCGTCGCGCGAGCTCGAGGCCGGGCTGGCGCGGCTCGCGCGCACCGAGGACGTGGTCCAGGTGGCGGTGATGCCCGACGCGCACGTCTCCGAGGACGTGTGCGTCGGGACGGTCACCGCGACGCGCCGCCGCATCCTCCCGGCGGCGGTGGGAGGGGACATCGGCTGCGGCATGGCCACCGTGCGCTTCGACGGGCACGCGGAGCTGCTCGCCGATGGAGCGCTGGCCGCGCGGGTGCTCACCGGGCTCCGCCGCGTGATCCCGCCGGTGCTCCGCGCCAGCGCGGAAGCCCGCTTGCCCGAGGAGCTCTCGCGCCTGCCGCTGAGCGCACCCTTGCTCGAAGCACACCGGCGGCGCGACGGGCGCCTCGAGTTCGCCACGCTGGGCCGGGGCAACCACTTCCTCGAGCTCCAGCGGGACGAAGAAGGGGCGCTCTGGGTCCTGGTGCACAGCGGGTCGCGGGCCATGGGGCCCGCCATCCGGCATCATCACGAGGCGAGGGCTGCCCGCGATCCCGCGGGGCTCGCCTACCTCGAAGCGGACGGGGAGGGGGGCCTCGCCTACCTCGCCGACGTCGCGTTCGCAGCCGAGTACGCGCGCCTGTCCCGCGGGCGCATGCTGGAGGCTGCCGCGGCGCTCGTGGAGGAGACCCTCGGGATCGCCCGCGATCCGCCCTCCTTCCTCGACTGCGATCACAACCACGTGCGCCGCGAAGCGCACCGCGGGGAGCTCTTCTGGGTGCACCGGAAGGGGGCGATGCGCGCCGGGCCGGGCGATCGGGGGGTCGTCCCCGGCTCGATGGGGAGCCCGAGCTTCCATGTCGAGGGGCGCGGGCTCGACGCGGCGCTCTGGTCCTCGGCCCACGGCGCCGGGCGCGTGATGAGCCGGAGCGAAGCGCGGCGACGGATCTCCACCCGCGCTCTCGAACGGGAGGCCTCCGGCGTGTGGTTCGACCACCGCATGGCCGATCGACTGCGCGAGGAGGCGCCCTCCGCATACAAAGAGATCGGCGCGGTGATGCGGGCGCAGCGGGACCTCGTCAAGGTCGTCCGGCGCCTCTCCCCGGTGCTGTCTTACAAGGCCTCCTAGGCCGGCCCGGGCGCCGGTGCCGCGCGGCACCGGCGCGCCCGGCGGACGACGCCCCGCGTTCGGCGCGGTACCCGTCCATGGAATGCCGTTTCTCCCGCGTTCGTTCCTCGCCCTCCGGCCCCGCAGTGCGGCAGGCCGAGGAAGCACAACGGACGAACCATGGACTCCTCCCCCCCTCCCGACCGCCCCCCGCCGCCGGATCCCCGGGCCCGCCGTCCAGCGACCGCCTATCGCGAGCTGCTGATCGTCTTCGGCGCGACGTGGCTCCTGCTCGTCTTCCACGGCGCCCTCGGCCGTGACCTGGTGATCGCCGGCGTCACCCTGGAGAAGCCCGAGCTCTCCGCG
>Ga0302279_10007273_pt1 | contig 11381 bp, 8 predicted proteins | sample III_Bog_N3_3_FD_194541 | JGI IMG/M metagenome (GOLD analysis project Ga0302279, IMG submission 194541) | Peat permafrost microbial communities from Stordalen Mire near Abisko, Sweden - III_Bog_N3_3 | ecosystem: Environmental > Terrestrial > Soil > Wetlands > Peat | place: Sweden: Abisko...
GTGCGCGCTCAAGGGCACCTTCCCCGGACCGAGGGGCACCGCCATCTTCGATGCCCGGAGCGGCGGCCACGCGGTCGCCACCTTCAGCGGCGCCGTCCAGGCGCTGACGCTCGACGACTTCCCCGCCGACCCGACGGCGGGCCGGGCGCGCGTGCGGACCTCGCTGGGCGCGTCGTCGCTGCGCATCGACGGGTGGGTGGCGGCTGCCGACGTCGCGGTGTTCACCCGTCGCGACGTCCCCGTGCAGAGCGGGCACGTCGCGATCGCGGATGCCCAGCGGGTGAGGCTGGTGTCCGCGTCGGGTCACGCCGGGGGGGACCCCCGGACCCTCGGGCTCGGCATCGAGGTCACCGTGGCCGGCACCGGCGGGCAGACCGTCCGGGCCCTGGCGCCGTGCGACGCGCTCGCCCTCCAGCCGGGGGCGGTCACGGTCATGGCGGTGCCCGGCAACGGTCGCGGCTACCTCAGCAAGCTCCGCGCGGTGGAGCTCTTCGACCAGCCCGCGGGCAGCGCCGTCTTCTCGCTCCAGGTCATGGAGGGCGCCTCGCACCTGTTCTGGAGCACCGAGACGCGCGGGGGCTTCGTCCACGTCACCGCGCGCGGCAACCTCGCCATCGACGCCTGGGCGCGGCTCGGCAGCCTCGAGCCGCTGAAGAAGGGCGAGATGATGGACCAGTTCCTCGCGCCCACCACGGCGGTCGCCGGCGCCCAGCTCGCGCTCGACCGGCCGCCGCGGCTGCTCACCGCCGCGCGGGAGATCCCCCTGCGCGCGCACCGCGACGAAAAGGAGACGCCGATCGGCGCGATCGAGGCCGGGGCGGAGGTCTACGTGATGGAGACGCTGAGCGGCTGGACCAACGTCCTGCCCCGGAACCTGGGCCTCCGGCCCGGAGAGGACGGCGGCTTCTGGGTCCCGTCGGCCGAGCTGGGCCCGTGAGGCCGGTCACCATGGGGGGATCCCGAGGCGAATATCGGGGATAGCCCGAGCGCGTCGGCACGCTCCGGTGCGGAGGTCCCGCATAGAGTGTCGGACGCTTCTGCATGGACTCCGCATCCCCCCTCGACGCCATGGCTCCGTTCCTCGCCGGGGCCCTGGAGGGGCTTGCCGGCGCCGACGTCGAGGCCCACCGCCGCGCCGAGGCGGAGCTGGCGGCGCTCTTCGCCGGCGCGCCGCTGGGCCTGGCGGTGTTCGACCGCGCCCTCCGCTACCAGCGGGTGAACGAGGTCATGGCCAGCTTCAAGGGCGTCCCCCCGGAGGCGCACCTGGGCCGCACCCTGGCCGAGATGCTGCCCGAGCGCGCCGCGGTGCTCGAGCCGATCCACCGGCGCGTCCTCGAGACCGGCGAGCCCCTCCTCGACCAGGAGATCGAGCTCCGTGGCCGCGACTACCTCGCCAGCTACTTCCCGGTGCGCATCGCGGGCGAGATCGTCGGCGTCGCCTCGCTGGTCCAGGACCACACCGAGCGCCGGCGGGTGGAGCGGGGGCTCGCTCTGCTCGCTCGCGCCGGCGAGGCGCTGATGGGCGAGCTGGACACGGGCGCGCGCCTGGGCCGGCTGGCGCACCTGCTCGTGCCCGATCTCGCCGACGTCGCCAGTGTATTTCTCACCGACGACCGTGGCGAGATCGAGCTCGTCGAGACCTGGGCCCTGGATCCGGCGCAGCGCGCCTTCACCGTGGCGCGCGCCCGCCGGCACCACCCCGCGCAGGACCTTCCGCAGGGCGTGGCGCAGGTCATCCGCCGCGGCCAGAGCGAGCTCATCGCCGAGATCTCCGACGCGCACCTCGTCGCCGCGGCGCACGACGCGGAGGATCTGGCGGCGCTCCGTCGCTTCGGCCCCTGTGCCTGGATGGGCGTGCCCATCCGCGCTCGCGGGCGCACCCTGGGCGCCCTCTCGCTCTCGCGGGGCTCCTCCGGAGCGGGCGCGCGCGGCTACGACGCCTCGCACCTGGCCCTCGCCGAGGAGCTCGCGCGGCGCGCCGCGGTCGCGCTGGAGAACGCGCAGCTCTTCGAGCTCGCCGAGCGCGAGCGCCGCCGCGCCGAGGAGGCGGGTCGGCTCAAGGACGAGTTCCTCGCCAACCTCAGCCACGAGCTGCGCACCCCCCTCACCGCCATCCTCGGCTGGAGCCGCGTCCTGCGCACCCGCGCCCTCCCCGACGACAAGCGGGCCCGCGCCCTCGAGTCGATCGAGCGCAACGCCCTGGCGCAGGCCCGCCTGGTCGAGGATCTGCTCGACATCTCCCGCATCCTCGGCGGCCAGCTGACGCTGGAGAGAGGCTCGGTCGAGCTGGGGCGGGTGATCGAGACCGCGCTCGCCGCGGCGCGCCCGGCGGCCGTCGCCAAGGGCCTGCGGGTCGTCTCCGTGATCGACCCCCGCGGCGCCACCCTCTGCGGGGACGCCGAACGGCTGCGGCAGGTCGTCGCCAACCTCCTCTCCAACGCGGTCAAGTTCACCCCCGCAGGGGGCTCGATCGAGGTCCACCTGGAGCGCGACGGCACCTCCGCGCGGCTGGTCGTGTCCGACACCGGGCAAGGCATCCGCAGGGACTTCCTCCCCCACGCCTTCGATCGCTTCCGCCAGGCCGACGGCGGGCTCACCCGCGCCCACGGCGGCCTCGGCGTCGGGCTCTCCATCGCCCGCAGCCTGATCGAGCTCCACGGGGGGACCCTCGACGCCCACAGCGCCGGCGAGGGGCACGGCGCCACCTTCACCGTCCGGGTGCCGCTGGCACCCGGTTGACCCTCGACGCCTCCCGCCATCCGCGCTACCCGGTCAGCCTGCGGGACGCCCGAGAGCGTCCCGCGACGTCACCCTGCGGGACGCCCCGCGACAGGCCCGGCTTCGTGGACGAAATCCGCTTCTATATCGACCGCCTGGGCACCGTGACCGGTCCCGTCACCGACGACGCGGTCCGCGACGCTCTGCGTGATGGGGCGCTCTCGGCCGCCACCGCGCGGATGCGTGTCGCCGGGACCGAGCTGTGGGCCTCCCCGCGGGCGTTCGCCACGCTCGCGCGCGTCCCCGGCGTGGCCCGGACGCCGGAGCCGACCCCTCCCACGGCGGTCGCCTGCGATCTGGCGCCCGACCTCGCCGCCGCCCCCCAGGCCTTGCGCGACCTGCTGCTCTTCTGGCTCCACGAGGGGACGCTCGTCTTCGGACCCCTCAGCGGCCAGCAGCTCCGCCTCGGCTTCGAGGCGGGTCAGTACCGGGACGCGGCCGCGATGGTCGTCGACAGCGGCGTGTGGTGCCGCGCCTCGCAGATCGCCGTCGCGCGCGACTCTTCCAGCGTCGCGGCCGCCGAGCTGGCCCGCGAGCCCTCCGTCCCCGGCGCCGTACCCGCCGAGCCCGGGGCCGCCCGTCGCCCGCAGCGCGCCCTCTATGCCGGTGCCGCGGCCGCGCCCCCGCTGAGCTCGCGTCGCCAGGGGGTCCTGCCTTCGAGCCCTCGCGTCGAGGGCTCGCGCATCTCCGCCAGCGGACAGGGCTCGATCACCGTGCGTTGCGCCGTCTGCCTGGAGCGCATCCCGGCCGGCCTGGTCACCTGCCCGGAGTGCGGCGAGGGGCCTCTCGCCGAGCGCGCCCCGCCCTCGACCAGCGGCTCGCCCTCGATCCCGGACGACATCCCGGGCCAGAGCGCCCTCGCCATGCACTGGCGGCCCATCGTCACCCTGGGCGCGATCGTGGCGCTGGTCTGCACCGGCATCGCCCTCCGCCACCTGGCGCCGGGGCGGTTCCTTACCCCGCCGCGCGCCTCCAACCGCGCCTCCGCGGCGATGGCCGGCGGGACCCCGAGCGGCCCTGCGGCCGGGTGCAGCGCTGCCTGCTGGAACGGGGAGAGCTGCCAGGCCGGTCTACCTGGGGGGAGCCCCCAGACCCCCGGTCAACCTGGGGCGGCCGCCCAGCCCCTCAGTCAACCTGGGGGTACCCCCCAGTCCCCCGGGCACTGCGTCTGGCAGCCGCCCAACGACGTGGGCCACATCGCCGTCCACGCCGAGCCCACCGTGGGCGGCCCGTTCGCGCTCCCACGTGACGTCTCCGACGCGCTCCCCCTCGACGGCGAGCGCTTCGCCGTCTCGCTGCTCACCGGGATCGAGGTCTACAACGCGCGCACCGGGGGCGTGCTCAGCCTGGTCACCGACGCGCCGCAGTCGCGGCGGCTCTACCGGGTCGGCAAGGTCGTCTATGCCACGGCCCCGCAGCGGATCTACGTCGTCGCCGCCGACACCACCCGGCTGCTCAAGACCATCGAGACCGGCGCCACCGTCGGCGAGATCACCGTGGGCGCCTCGGGCCGCCGCGCGCTGGCGTCGCTCCCCAGCGCGCACGCGGTGGCGGTCCTCGCCACCGAGTTCCACGCCGAGATCGACCGCATCCAGTTCGGCGACGACGCGGTCGGTCCCATGGGCTTCGACGACACCGGCAAGCGCGCCCTCACCACCACGGGCGGGGTGCCGCTCCCCGGGCTCCCCCAGCCGCAGGGCGGCGCGGCCTACGCCTTCGATCCCAGCCGCCTCGCCTCCGCGCAGGACCGGGTCCGCGCCTCGATGGTGGGCAACCCGGTGAGCGTGCTGATGACCCCCGACGGCGAGCACAGCTACGTGGTGCTCCGCGCCGAGGACGCCCTGGTCCCCCTGGAGTGGCTGCCCTCCGGCGCGGTGCGCCAGGAGGCGCGCATCCCCACCTGCCACGAGCCCGAGCAGATCGAGCTGGTGCGCCGCGGTCGGCTCGGCGTGGTGCGCTGCAACGAGGGGCGCGCCATCGAGATCTTCGACCTCGCCCGGCGGGAGCTGGTGCGGCACGTGCCCTTCAACGCGCGGGTCGCCGACCTGGCCATCGCGCCCGATGGCAAGCAGGCCATCGTCGCGCTGCCGGCGGAGGGCGCGGGCTTCGTGGGGATCGTCGATCTCGAGACCTGGGCGGTCAAGGTGCTGCCCGTCGGCGCCGAGCCCACCCGCGTGCGCCTCTCCCCGGACGGCTCGATGGCGCTGGTGCTCTCCGATCGCGCCAAGGTCGCGTGGGTGATCCGGTGATCGAGAAGCGCGTCCCTTGCCCCAAGTGCAAGGCGCTCATCGTCGAGGGCGCGCGCAAGTGCCGCTCGTGCAAGGCCTGGCTCGACGGCCGCGAGGAGCCCGGGCGCCTGCCCCGCGCCGCGCTCATCGTCACCACCGCCGTCTCCACGGTGATGGCGGTGCTCGTCTCCAGCCGCGAGTCCCCGGTGGGGGAGGCGCCGCCCCTCACCCACCTCGGCGCCGAGTCCGCCTCGGCCGCGGGCGCCGGCCAGCCGCCGCTGCCGGGCGCCATCGGGCCCGACATCGAGCCCGAGCCCGAGGCCCCGCCGCCGGACCCCAACCGCCCCTGGCACGCCCGCGAGATCAAGATCGGGGAGGTCCACCCCCTCGACATCGTCTGGAACCCACGCGGCCAGTCCATCTACGTCACCGCCGACGACGCCACCCTGCGCGAGTACCGCATCAAGAACGGCGATCTCATCCACCAGGCGTCGATGCCGGCGCAGGGCGATCAGATCCGCCTGCTCTTCGGCCGCTGGGTCGCGGTGCTCCGCCACCAGGACGCCGCGCGCATCCCGGTCATGGACACCACCACCTGGGACCGCGACCCCATCCTCCTCGACGTCGGCCAGAGCCCCGGCGACATCATCGAGCTGCCTGACGGCCGCACCGTCGTCGCCGCGTCCATCGAGGGCAAGCGGGTCTCCCGCTTCGATCTGGTCACCGGCACCCGCCTCGCGGACATCACCCTGCCGCACGCCACCGGGCAGCTCTTCCTGGTGCGCGCCGAGAAGCGCCCGTACGTCGCCGCCATGGGCGCGCTCAAGCACGCGGGCCAGCCGGCCGGCGCCTGGCTCGATCTCTTCGACCCCAGCGAGGGCCCCTTCGGCGCCACCCGCCGCAGCGTCGCCGTCGGGCGCGAGCCGCGCTTCGGCGCGGTGACCACCGACGGCGGCGCGCTCTTCTTCCCCGACCGCGTCTCCAACACCGCGGTGCTCCTCCGCGTGGACGGCACCACCGAGGCCCGCCAGGTCTCCGTCGACTCCTCGCCCGAGGCGGGCTTTTTGATGGACGACGATCACTTCGGCGTCACCATCAACAGCGGCTCCCGCACCGCCACCGTGGTCGCCCTCCCCGGCCGCGACGCCGGGCGCGCCCACGCCGCCGGCGGCAAGGCGCCCGCCATGGAGGTGCGCGCCACCCTGATGCTGGGCGGCGTCCCCTGCTCCGGCGACACCTCCCCGGACCGGCGCACCCTCTTCGTCTCGCTGGGCGGCACCGAGCGGCCCCCCAAGGGGAGCGGCGTCGACGTCATCGCCGGCGACCCGCCCCGCGTGGTGGCCTCGCTGCCGACCGGCAAGGGCGGGTGCGCGGTGGCCGTCTCGCGCGACGGGTCGCGGGCGGCGGTGGCGTCGTACTACGGGAAATCGATCACCATCCTCGAGCAGTAGCCGCGGGCGGGCCGCGCTCGGGCTCGGCCAACTGCGCGCCAACCTGGGGGCGCCGGCTCGATTGCCAGGCCACCCCTCCCGGGCTACGCGCTCCGCCATGAACGCTCACTACGCCGACCTGTCGCGCACGCTCACCGACGCGCTCGCGCTCGCCCTGCCGCCGATCGCGGTCGCCCTCGCCGATGCGGTCCCGCCGGGCGTGCCCGCGTACTCGGGCCACGCGCCCGCCGGGTGCTCGTTCTGGCAGGAGGCGGCCAGGGGGGCCTTCGCCACCTCGCCGAGCGATCACGGCCTCTGCGCCATCGGGATGTACACGCACAACCTCGCGCGCACGCCGGCCGAGGACGCCGAGCTCGGCGCGGCCCTCGGCGTGTTCGCCGAGCTGGGCTACGTCCGCGCCGAGGACGTGCCGCGCATCCCCGTGCTCGCCTCGCGCCCGAACCACGTGATCTACGCCCCGCTCGCCGCGTCGCCGCTCCCGCCCGACGTGGTGCTCCTCTTCGTCAAGCCCAGCCAGACGCTGATCCTCGCCGAGGCCACCGAGTCCGTCGACGGCGTGCTCTCCCCGGCGATGGGCCGCCCCGCCTGCGCCATCGTCCCCCAGGCCAAGAACAGCGGCGCCGCGGCGCTCAGCCTGGGCTGCTGCGGGGCGCGCGCCTACGTGGACGCCCTCGCCGAGGACACCGCGCTCTACGCGCTGCCGGGAGCGCACCTCGACGCCTACGTGGCCCGCATCGCCGAGCTGGCGAAGGCGAACCAGGTGCTCAGCAAGTTCCACCAGATCCGCCGCCGGGACGTCGCCGCGGGGGGGAGCCCGACCCTCGCCGAGTCGCTGGCCAGGATGGCCTGACGAGTCGCGGACCGCTCTCGGGCGTTCGGCAGGATGACGAGTCGCGGAACGCTCTCGGGCGTTCGGCAGGATGACGAGTCGCGGAACGCTCTCGGGCGTTCCGCAGGATGACCGCTCAGGCTCGCGACGCCGGGCTTGCCAGCGCGGCGAGCTTCTCCACGGTGCGCCAGTTGCGCACCGTGGTCGTCGTCGCCAGCGTCGCGTCCAGGTAGGCGCTGGTGATGCGAGTGCGGGCGAAGCCCTCCGGACAGCGCAGGTAGAGGTGGCGCCCGCGCGCCCGCATCTCGTCCGGCGGCGATCGGTCGGGGTCGAGCGCGGCGAGGCGTGCCGCGTCGGGCTCGCCGGCGAGGAAGACCACGTGGAGCGTGGCCGGATCGGCGCCTCCGGCGAGGCCTCCGGCGAGAAACGGGTTGTCCTGCACCACCGCGGCGAGATCGCCGGCGGTGCGCATGACCACGGGGATGCGGTACCCGAAGCGGTCGGCGATGGCCCGCTCGATCCGGCCGGGCACCGCGTCGGCGATCGCCGCCGGCGCCTCGAAGACGACGTTCCCGCTCTGGATGTAGGTCTGCACGCCGGCGCAGCCCGCCCCGACGAACATCGCCGACAGCTCGGCCATGGGCAGCTTGTTCTTGCCGCCCACGTTGATCCCGCGGAGGAGCGCCACGTAGGTCGCGCGCGGCGCGCTGGACGAGGCGGACGGTGAGGCTTTGCGGGCCGGCATGATCGGGCTCAGCGCTCCTCGGCGGTGCTGTCCCCGCTCAGCCGGTCCACCTCGGCCCACAGGGCGTCGACGTCGATGGACAGGCCTTCGCAGCCGGGCACGGGATCGAGCGTGCCCTCGGTGGCGGAGGCGGCGTGCGTGTAGCGCCCGTCGGCGCCGAGCTCGAGGATCTCGAAGGTGCGGATGGCCGGGTCGACGATCCAGTAGAAGCGCGCGCCGAAGGCGGCGTACTCCCGCAGCTTCTCGACGCGGTCGCGACGGGCATCCTTCGGTCGGGGGGAGACGACCTCGACCATGATGTCGGGCGGGACCGTGACGAGGCCGCGGCGCGGTGGCCTGCGCCCCGCCAGGTAGACGTAGGCATCGGGCTTGCGCCCGCGCGTCGGCGAGACGCCGAAGCGGGTGTCCGACATGCCGACGAAGCCGAGCCCCGAGGCGAGCCAGCTCCGCAGGATCCAGATCAGCCAGGCGCCGACGACGTCGTGCTCCGCCCCCATCTCCTCATCCTCGACGAGCTGGCTGTCGATGAGCTCGCCCGCCTCGTCCTCATCGAGGTCCGCCCACTCGTCGAGCGTCATCGCGCGCGCGCTGGAGTCGGCCGTCGAGGCGTGGCTCATGGGATCGAGGGTAGCATGGTCGACCCGCCCGGGCGTGGGCCGGCCGCCCCGCTCCACGCGGTGCTCGAGGCCGCGCAGTGACGGCCCCCTGGCGCCGTGCTACCCCGCGCCCGTGCGCAAGCTCCCTGCTCTCCTGGCCGTGGCCTCTTCCCTCGCGGCGCTGGCGACCGCCTCGCCGGCGCGGGCCGACGCGTCCGCGTGGGTGTTCCTCGGCGGCGGCGCCATGGGGTGGCGGCAGTCGGAGAGCCTGAGCGTCAACCCCGCCGGCACCATGGTCGTCGACGTGGGGGCCGGAACCTCGCCGGATGCGAGCGTCATCCTGGGCGGACTGTTCCGCTTCCAGCCCATCCTCCCCGGCGGCGTCGACCTCGCCCTGCTCGCTCGCTTCTGCACGCACGGCTTCCAGGCTGGCGACTGGGGGGTGGCCATCGATGCCGGCGGCTTCGCGCGCCCCTGGGGCAACGAGTCGGTCGGCTTCACTGGCAGCGTCTCGATCGGAATGCCGCTGGGCTTCACGCTGATGCTCCAGACCGAGGCGGGGATCGATCATGCCGTATCGTTCGGGGCGGTCGCCGGCATCGACCTGCTGCGCCTGACCCTCTACCGGCAGACCCTCCTCAAGTGGTGGCAGAACCCCTCGCCCGCCTGGAAGAACGGGCCCGCGCCGGGGTCCACCGCGCCCGCGCCGGGGTCCACCGCGGAGGCCTCCCCGCTCCTGCGCTTCTGACCGGTCATCCCACGGAACTACCCCACGACGCGCGGGCGGACCGCTCCGCTTTCGTGATACTTTCGTCGGCGCGACCGACAGGGGAGGGGGGATGTTGGAGCCCGCGAGCGGACACCTGGTTCCTGAGTCGACGAGCGAGATCCCGTCGTTTCAGCGGCGCATCGCTCTGTTCCTGGCGACGACCCGCGCGGTCGCCGATGCGCCCAGCCTGGTCGATGCCGCGCGCCGGGCGCTGGCGGCGCTCAGCGACGCGGAGGGTGCCAGCGCAGGCATCCTCTGGGTGGCCACCGAGGCCTCCGATCGGCTGCGCTGCGCGGAGGTGTGGAGCGCCCCGGCGCACCCGGCGGCCGAGCTGGCGCGCGTCTCCCGCGACGCAACCATCCTCCGCGGCGAGGGGCTGGCCGGCCGCGCCTGGGCCTCGGGGCGGACCGCGGTCAGCGACCCGGAGCGCGCGTGGAGAGAGGGCTTCCGCGCCCTCGCCGCCATCCCCCTCCCGCTCGGCCCCGGCGGGGAGCTCGCCGGCGTCCTCGAGCTCTTCGAAGCGGCGTCCCGCCCGCGCGCCCGCCCGGACGCGCTCACCGAGGAGATCTGGACCGCTCTGGGCGTGACGATGGGGCAGCTCGCGCGACGCGTCGCGCTCGAGCGGGCGGTCCGCCGCGCCGAGGAGCACACCGAGGACGCGCGGAGGCGGTCCGAGGCCCAGCTCATCGAGGCGGATCGGCTGGCCTCGCTGGGGCGGCTGGCCGCGGGCGTCGCGCACGAGATCAACAACCCCCTCTCCTACGTGCTCCTCAACCTCGACGTGCTCCTGCGGGAGGCCGCGGCCGACACCGAGCGTGGCCCCGACACCGAGCGCGGCGTGGAGATGATGGCGCGCCTGCGCGAGGCGCGCGCCGGCGTCGAGCGGGTGCGCCTCATCGCCCAGGACCTGAAGTCGTTCTCCCGCGTGGACACCGAGCGTCGCGTCCCGGTCGACGTCCGCCGCGTGCTGGACTCCACCCTCGAGATCGCCGCCAACGAGATCCGCCACCGGGCCCGGCTCGTCCGTGACTACCACGACGTCCCGACGGTGCACGCCGACCCGTCGCGCCTCGGCCAGGTGTTCCTCAACCTCCTCGTCAACGCCGCGCAGGCGATCGCCCCGCAGCCCGGGACCACCCACGAGATCCGCGTCTCCACCGCCGTCGACGCGAGCGGGCGCGTGGTCGTAGCGATCGCCGACACCGGCGCGGGCGTGCCGGCCGAGCTGCTGGAGCGCATCTTCGATCCCTTCTTCACCACCAAGCCCGCCGGCGTGGGCACCGGGCTCGGCCTCTCCATCGTTCGCGGCATCATCACCGCGCTCGGCGGCGAGATCGCCGTCGAGAGCCGGCTCGGACACGGGACCACCTTCCGGGTGGTGCTCCCCGCCTCGTCGTCGTCGTCCCCCGTGGTGTTCGACGAGCCCACGCCGCCGCCGGTGACCTCGGCCGCGGCGACGCGGAAGGAGGGGGCCGCCGGCGCGCGCGCCACCGGGACCGCTAGCGCCGCCACCCCGTCCCCCCGGGCCCGCCGCGGGCGCGTGCTGATCATCGACGACGAGCCGGCGCTGGCCGCGGCGCTCGCCCGCTCCATCGACCGCGACTACGAGGTGGTCGTGATCGCGAACGGGCAGGAGGGCCTGGAGCGCCTGCGCGAGGACGCCGCCTTCGACGTCATCCTCTGCGATCTGATCATGCCCCACGTCACCGGGATGGACATCTTCACCGAGCTGCAGCGCACCGCGCCCGCGCTCGCCGAGCGCGTCGTCTTCATGAGCGGCGGCACCTTCACGGTGCGCACCCGGGACTTCCTCGCCGGGGTGAGCAACCCGGTGCTCGACAAGCCCTTCGACATCCCCACGCTGAGCGCCCTGCTCCGCGCCCGCACCCGCCGCTGACGGGGTCATCCTGGGGAACGCCCGAGCGCGTTCCCCGACTCATCCTGGGGAACGCCCGAGAGCGTTCCCCGACTCATCCTGGGGAACG
>Ga0302279_10007275_pt1 | contig 11380 bp, 10 predicted proteins | sample III_Bog_N3_3_FD_194541 | JGI IMG/M metagenome (GOLD analysis project Ga0302279, IMG submission 194541) | Peat permafrost microbial communities from Stordalen Mire near Abisko, Sweden - III_Bog_N3_3 | ecosystem: Environmental > Terrestrial > Soil > Wetlands > Peat | place: Sweden: Abisko...
GGCCCCGGCGGGTGGGGGCCTGGAGAGCCACCGCGAGCGCGGCGAGATAGCGGACACGCGGCCACTGCTCGGCACCGAAGCGCGCCAGGTGGTCGGTGTACACCTCGCAGTCGACGAAGGCGAAGCCCCACGCCGCGAGGTTGCCGAGCAGGGTGGCGAAGGCGATCTTGGAGGCGTCGGGGGCGCGCGCGAACATCGACTCGCCGGTGAACATGCGGCCGAGCGAGACGCCGTAGAGGCCGCCGACGAGCTCGCCGTCCTGCCAGGCCTCGATGCTGTGGGCGTAGCCGAGGCCGTGGAGCGCCTCGTAGCCGGCGAGCATCGGGGGCGTGATCCAGGTGCCGTCCTGGCCCGGGCGCTTCGTGGCGCGGCAGCCGAGCATCACCTCGCGGAAGGCGGTGTCGGCGCGGATCTCGTAGCCGCCGCGGCGCGCGCGCTTGCGCAGCGAGGTGGGCACGTGCGCCCGCGCGGGCTCGAGCACGAAGCGGGGGTCGGGCGAGAACCAGAGCAGCGGTAGGTCCCGGTGGGGCCAGGGGAAGATGCCGCTCGCGTAGGCGAGGAGGAGCCGCTCCGGCGAGGGCTCGGCGCCGAACGCGACGACGCCCTCGGGAGAGGCCGTTTCGGGCCGCGGGAAGACGAGCTCGGGGCCGAGCCTCGGGATGGGCATCGTGGTGGCGCGAGGATCCCACCGAACGCGGCGGGCGCCGAGGGCTGGGCGCGTTTTTTGGCCCGGTCGCCGGATCTCCGGTACCGACCGTCTCACCGATGGGCCTTCCCATCCAGCCCGCGCGGCCCCGACGCCGCGCGGCGTGGAGGAGCGGCGAATGAACGGCGGCTACGCGTTCCAGTCGATCGAGCACACCAGGAGCGCGAGCTTCCACGCCGACTTCCGCAGTCTGCGCGGGGTGCTCGGCGCGCCCAGCGAGCCCCCGCCGTCCTCCGGGCGGTCCGAGGTGGCCACCCAACCGTACGCGGACCCGTTCGCGGACACGATGGCGTCGCCGCCGAGCCTCGCCAGCGATCACCCCGACTGGTGCGTCGATGACGGGCAGGCGCTCCTCACCATGACGACGTTCGAGCTCTGGCAAGGGCTCGAACGCGCCGAGGTGATGCCCTGGATGCGCGTGTGGCGCGAGGGGATGGAGTGCTGGACGCCGGTCGGCGAGATCGCCGAGTTCACCTGGGCCACCGCCGGGACGCCGGATCCCACCAGCGCGCCCGGTCCACGGTCCGAGCCCGAGCCGCTCGCCGAGGCGGAGACCAGCCCGCCGCCCGCGCCGGGCCCCGCCCTGGAACCGCCCCCCGACAGCGCGGTCCGTCCGGTCCGCCACCGCGGCGGCGCACGCTGGATCGCGCTCGGATCCGCGGTCGCGGTCGCGGCCGTGGTCGTCGCCATGTTCGCGCGGAGCGAGCCGCCCCCGGCGCCTCCTCTCCCGGCCGCAGGCGCGCATCCGATCGAGCGCCTCGCGGATGGGCCCCTCCCGCCGGTCACCGACACGCCCGAGGCCGAGGCTGGGCACCACGTGGAGCGCGGCCAGCACCGGCTCCCCCGCGGCGGCGGCCGCGGCTACGGCCGGTAGTACCGGGCCACCACCCGGAGCAGCTCACCGACGTCGAAGGGCTTCCTGAGGATCGCGTCCGCGGTCCTCGCCCCCCCGCTCAGGCTGGAGCTGCCCGTCATCAGCACCACCGGGGTGTGCGGGGCCGCGCGGCCGCGCGCCGCCGCGAGAACGGCTTCCCCCGAGCCGTCGTCGAGCGACCAGTCCAGGAGCACCAGCCCGGGATCGTCGCGCTCGAGCGCCCCGATGGCGTGGAGGACATCCGGCGCGGTGATGGAGGCGTAACCCTCGTCGGCGAGGAGCATCCGGAGCGCCGCGACCGTATCCTCGTCGTCTTCCACCACCAGGATCGGACGCTGAGCACGCCGGGCAGAGCCCCCCTCGTGACCGGGTTCTCGCGGTCCGGCCTCGGCCATGGAGCTTCTTACCAGCTGGAAGCGAGGGCGCCCCGAGGTCTCCCCCGGAACGCGGGGTCGGCCGCTGCAGGAAGCCCGCGTCCGGCGCCCCCCGGGTTTGCTAGGGAACGGCGTCGTGAGAAGAGTGCGAATTGCGCGCGGTCGCGCTATCGTGCCCGACCAATCCGGTGTCGTCCAAGGGCAGGACGGGGGACTTTGAATCCCCTAATCGGGGTTCGAATCCCTGCACCGGAACAAGTGTTTCTGAACGATCGGCCTTGGCGGGGGCCGATTCGGGGGTGCGGTCGTGGAACCGCTCGCGCGGGCCCGCTTGCTGCCCCTCGCCATCCGTGGTCCGCCCCGCGACCTCGATGCGCCTCCTCCCCGCCCTGCTCGTCCTTTGCACCGTCGGTTGCGCCGCGCCCCTCACCTCGCCCGCGAAGGGCCTGGCACAATACTTCGAGACGCTCCGGCTCGAGGGCGACCACCTCGTGCTCGGCGAGACCGGCGCCCTCGACTTCTCGGAACGGCCCGTGCCCTGGGTCTCGCACCGCGCCGCCGGTGACACCGACACGACGCAGATCCCGGCCTTCAAGGCCCCCCGGGTGTGGGACCTCCTCTACGCCGACTGGACGACCTTCCACTCGGCCACAGCGATCGAGGACCCCACGCGCGCGCAACGTGAGCAAGAGTCCACCAACTACGCCGCCGCCTGGAAGCTCGTCCACTACCCAGCCGCCCGAGCACGTCTCCGCCGTTGCAGACCACCGGCGCCGTCTTAGGCTTTCCCCTCATGACGACCCCTCGCTCGCTCGCAGCGTCTCGACCGCACCTGGGTGCGCTCGGCTTGCTGCGGGCGCGCATGCTCGGCGTGTCCGCCGTCTCGAAGCAGCGCAAGGCGGTGGCCTTCACGGTCGCCCTGCTGGCCGACCTCGCCCAGATCGTGGTCTGGCCCGCCTTCGCCGGCGGTGCGGTCTCACCGTTCGACGATGCCCTCGACGCGGCGGTGGCGCTCGTCCTCTGGCTCACGCTCGGGTTCAGCCCTCGCCTCGCCCTCGCCTTCGCGCTCGAGCTGGTACCGGGCGCCGATCTGTTCCCGACCTGGACCGCGGTCGTGGCCAGCATCCCCGCGCGCGAGGAGCCCGATCTCGGCGCGCTCCGAGGCGACGCGGACGCGCTCACGAGGCCCTCGCGCACCTGATCTCTCGGGACGACGCGCTCCACGGAAGGCGCGCGGAGGCGGCCTCTCTCCGCGCGCCCGGTGGTCGGCGCTGGCGCTCGCCCCCGCAGGGCGTCTACCGTAGGAGCCGGAGCGACCCGGGAGTTGGCGAGCGAGGAGGAGATCGAGGCACTGTTCGTCGCCCGTCTCATCGCGCGCGACGAGGGCGCCTTCAACGAGCTCGTCGTCACCTACCAGCGCCGCGTGTTCGCCCTGATCTACCGGATGCTCGGCCACCGGGACGGCGCCGAGGATCTGGCGCAGGAGGTCTTCGTCCACGTCTTCAAGGGGCTCGAGCAGTTCCGCGGCGAGTCGAAGCTGTCGACCTGGATCTACAAGATCGCCGTCAACCTCTGCAAAAATCGCATGAAGTACCTGAGGAGCAGGTACGCGGGGCAGCCGATCGACGTCCACGTGATGGCCGAGCGGTCGCCCTTCTCGTCCGCCAAGGGGGTGAGCGTCGGCACGCTGAGCCAGCCCGACGAGCTGGTCGAGGGCATGCAGGTCGAGGTGGTGGTAAAGCGCGCCATCGCCCAGCTCTCGCCCGAGTTCCGCGAGGTGCTCGTGCTGCGCGACGTGGAGGATCTCTCCTACGAGGAGATCGTCGCGATCACGGGAGTGGCCGAGGGGACGGTGAAGAGCCGTCTCCACCGCGCCCGCGCCCAGCTCCGCACGCTGGTCGAGGAGGCGATGAGCGAGAAAAGGAAGACCGGCAAATGAACGAGGGCGAGAAGAAGCCGGATCTCGACGCGCCGGTGGCCGGTCACGAGGAGGGAGACCCCCACGCCCCCGAGCCCATGGACGAGGATCTGCCCGAGCTCGACGACGAGGCGCTGGCCGCGCTGGACGAGCTCGACATGCGCGACCTTCTCCGCAGCGCGCTCGCGCCGCCCCCCGGCGCGGTGGCCCCCGACCTCCTTCGCGGCGTCCAGCGCAAGCTGCGCCGACGCTCCCGCGGCAAGTTCTACGGAGACGGGTGGAGCACGGCCACGTCGCCGCGCTCCACCTACCTGTTCACCAGCGTGCTCATGCTCGCGCTGATCGCGTTCGTCTTCCTCGTGCTCATCCCCTGGGGCAGCGGCTCGCTCCCCTGACCGCCCGGAGTCGCGGAACGCTCCCGGGCGTCCCGCAGGTTGCCCGGTCGTTCCAGGATGCCCGGTCGCGGGACGCTCTCGGGCGTCCCGCAGGATGACCAAGCGTTCCGCAGGGTGACCGTCGCGGGACGCTCTCGGGCGTCCCGCAGGATGGTCACTGCGTCCAGCGCACCAGGACGGCGGTCACGTTGTCGGGGCCGCCGTTCTCGTTGGCGGCCTCGATCAGCTTGGAGGTGGCGATCTTGATGTCCTCGCCGTGCTCGGCGAGGATGGTCGCGATCTGCTCGTCCTTGACGGGCCCGCAGAGCCCATCGGAGCAGAGCAGGTACACGTCGTTGAGCTGGGGGATCTCGAAGCGCGTGTCGACCTTGACCGTGTCCTTCATGCCCAGCGCGCGGACGATGACGTTCTTGTGGGGGAAGTTGGCGATCTCCTCCGCGGTCAGGCGCTTCATCTTGATGTAGTCGTTGAGGAGCGAGTGATCCTCGGTGAGCGCCTCGAGCTTGCCGTCGCGGAAGCGGTAGACGCGGCTGTCACCGACGTGGGCGACGTAGACGCCGTCGTTGGCGGTGAAGATGCTGACGAAGGTGGTGCCCATGCCCCGCTTCTTCGCCTCGCGCTGCGCGGTCTCGTAGATGCGCAGGTTCGCGAGCTTGATGCCCGTGATGAGCCGGTTCTCCTCGTAGCCCTTGGAGCGGTCCATCTTGTAGGGCCACGTCCGCTCGGGGTCCTCCTGCGTCTGGCTGAAGAACTCCTGCATGGAGTCGACGGCCAATTTCGACGCGACTTCGCCGGAGGCGTGGCCTCCCATGCCGTCGGCGACCAGGAACAGGCCGAAGTCGGGCATGATCGCGAAGTTGTCTTCGTTGTGATTGCGCTTGCGGCCGACGTTGGTCTCGCCGGCCACCTCGATACGGAACGGTTGTGCCACGGGTCACCAGCAGGGCGATGGAAGGCATGCGGCCGATCAGTGGCCGCGCGTCGGGCGATGCTCGCGTTTACGAGTGGCGGGTGTCAACAGGCAGCCGCCTCCGGTCGCGCTGGAGGGGGAGGAAGGTCGCTTTTTCGGGGCTAATGCCCGGTCTGGGGACGGCGGGCAGGGAGGGGGGCGGGGGCCGGAGGGGGCGGATCATAGCCCAGCTCGGCCGGATTCACCGGGGGCGGGGGCGCGGCCTTGGCCTCGGGTGCGGCGCGGAGGACGACCACCACCTCGCGGTACTTGCCCTGGCTGAAGAGCGTGAGGGGCACCTTCTCGCCGACTCCGTGGGCGCGGATGGCATCGGCGAGCGCCTCGGGCGTGGTCACCGGCACGGCGTCGACGGCGAGGATGATGTCGCTCTCGGAGTGGTCGCCGCCCTTGATCTTGGCTTCCTCGGCGGGGCTCTGGGGGTGGACGCCGAGCACGCGCACGCCCTTGGCGACGCCGCTGGTCTCGGCGACGCCCTGGATGCCGAGCCACGCCGCCGGCGGCAGCGCGGTGGGCGGCACGGTGCGGAGGAAGTTCTTGATCGCGGCGATGGGCGCCCCGAACGCGACGGGCGTGCAGGGGCGGTTCTCGTTCTGGGCGCAGCCCCGGCCGAGGATGGCGACGACGCGCCCCTCCTCGTCGATGATGGGCGCCCCCAGATCCAGCGGCGAGACGCGCGAGCCGATCTCGATGGCGTTGTCGATGGGCTTGTCGTCGCCGCCGAGCAGCGAGCGGTGCGAGCGCAGCACGATGGGCACGGCCGCGATCCTGGCCTTGCTCATGGTGAACGAGCGGATGGTCGCGTCCTGGCGGACCGGCTCCCGCGAGGATGCGGCCACGCCCTCCTGCCAGCGACCCGTCTGCGGCACCAGGAGCGCCAGATCCCAGGCCCGATCGTGGTGCCCGAGCTTCACCCGCACCGTGGTCCCGTCGGCGAAGCGCGCGTCCAGATCGTTGCCCGGGCCGAGCGGCGACAGCGCCGTGAGGATGCGCCCGTCCCCCATCAGCGCGACCCCGAGCCCGAGCGGCTGCCCCGCCCGCTCGATGGTGACCACCCCGCGGAGCGCGCGCTCCTCCGGAGAGAGATCCTTGCGGGCGTCCTTGCCGGCGGGATCGCCCTTGGCCTGACCGATGGGCGCCGCACCCCTCCGGCTGGGAAGGGCCGCCGGGGGCGGACCGGCCAGCTCGACGGCACCCGGGGCCCGACCGCTCACCTCCGGCGGAGCTGCGTCCGCGAAGGCGAGCGCCGGGAGCAGGAGCAGCAGCGCGCTGCTGGCGGCCGCGAGCGTCCTGGCACTCCTGGCACCGCGGCGACCGGGGGGCTGTGACGAACTCTTCACGGTGGGGGTGTCAAGCGACGGACCCAGCGGCGAGAAGAACGGGGCGAGAACATCCATGGGGAGCGGCTCCTCCGGGCGGTAAGGGCGCGGCGCAGGCGCACGAGTCGGGGCGCGACCAGGGACGCGCTGCAAGGCACGGGCCGGACAGGGCGAGCGTACCGCGAAGCAGGACGAGGCGCGAGGCGAGGTGATGCAAAGAAGCGTCGCTGGCCTCACCGTCAGCCTCGCCGGTGAGGCGACCCGGAGCGTCGGCGGGGCAACGAAGGCGGCGGGGGTTGCGCCTGGGGGCGGGTTCTCCGACCCTCCCGGTGCAAGGCGGGCCGCTCTGCGCCGTTCTCTCCGCGGATCGGAAGCCGCGCTCACCCGTCCATGGGGGCAGGTGCTCCCCGGGAACGCGGAGCGGCGCACGCGGCGGTCACAAAAAGAGGGGACGTTGGCACATGGCTGGCGATGAGGGATCCATGACGGCAGAGCGGCTGCGCGCACCGCCCGCTTCCAGCGGGGATGGGCAGGCGATCGAGGCGCTCGTCGCGGCGGGCCGGCACCGGGAGGCGCTGGCCGCCTGCGCGCGAGCCTACGGGCTGCCGCTCGGGCGGCTGTGCCTGGCCTTCACCGGCTCGCAGGCCGAGAGCGAGGAGCTCGTCCAGGAGGCCCTGCTCGCCGCCTTCGACGCCTTCCCGCAGTACCGGGGCGAGGGGAGCGTGCGCGCCTTCCTGTTCGGCATCGCGCGCCGGCTCTGCGGGCGCCACGTGGAGATGCGATCACGCCGCGAGGCGAGGCTGCGGCTGGTGCACGACACGGGGCGCAGCCGCGACGCGGGGGAGCTGGCGCTGGAGCGCTAGCGCGCGCAGCGGGCGCGCGACGCGCTCGCCAAGCTCAAGCCGAGCGAGCGCGAGGCGGTGGTGCTGCGCTACGAGGGCGAGCTGTCGTTCCGGGAGCTGGCGGCGGCGTGCGGGGTCGACGAGGCGGCGGCGCGCAAGCGGGTGAGCCGCGCGCTGTCCCGCCTCAGGGCCGATCTGGGCGAGGAGTAGGACGATGAGCACGACTTCGAATCCGGTGACCTGTCAGGACGTCGAGGACTCCCTCGCCGACCTGCTCGATGGAACGCCCCTGACCGGAAACGGCGCGGGCGGCGACAGCGCGCGGCTGTTCGATCACGTGGCCGAGTGCGACGCCTGCCGCGACCTCAAGCACGAGGCCGCCCTCGTCGCCGGCCGCGTTCGCGACGCGGGGCTCGACTTCCGCCCCGCGGACGATTTTCTGGACAGGCTGGTGAGCAGGCTCGAGGCGGCGCGGCCGGTGACCGGCACCCCCGCTCACCCGGTGCCGCCCGAGGAGCATCCGGCATCCTCGGGGCCCGTCGCAGCGGCATCCTCGGGCAGCTCCGCCGGGACGGCCGAGGGCGAGACGGTCATGACCTTGTTCGATCCGCTCGCCGAGGCGAAGGTGGTGGAAGCCGAGGCGTCGAGCCGGCGCGGCGCGGCCGTCACCGCGCCCAGCGGCGTCGCCGCGACCACGCTGCACACGCCGATGACGGCCGCCGTGGTGGGGGAGCCCCCCGTCCCTGCGGACAGGGTCGAGGCGCAAGCAGCGCACGCGCCCCCGCGCGACAGCGCAGCGCCCCGTGCGGCCATCCCGGGGAATGCCCGAGAGCGTTCCCCGACCCTCCCCTCCCAACCGACCCCCCCCTCCCAACCGACCCCGGCCATCCCGGCGAGCGCCCCGCGGTCTCCGCCGGCGGCGCGCGGCAAGGTCACGCCGCAGAGACGCCCGGCGTTCCTCGTCGGCGCGATTGCGGCCATGGCTGCGGCCGCTGCGGTTGGCTTCTTCATCAAGGGCAAGGGCGCGCTCCCGCTCACCTCGGCCGACACCCCCTGGTCCGGCACGGTGGCCTCGGTCGCGCGGGCGTCTGCCGACAAGACCGGCGGCCTCGAGGTCTGCGACCCCAGGGGCGCCTGCGTCACGGTGGCCGTCGGCGCCGCCGTCCGCCCGGGCGCCACGCTGCGCACCGACGCGCGCACGCGCGCCCACGTCACCCTCGCCGACGGCACCGATCTCGCGCTCGACCGCGCCTCCGAGGTCGAGCTCGATGGCGGGCGGAACCGCAGCGCGCAGCTGCGGCGCGGGACCCTCGTCGCCGACGTCGCCCACGTCGAGCGCGCGACCGCGCGCGTCGCTTTCCCCCACGGCGAGGTCGAAGTGCTCGGCACCAAGCTCGCCATCACCGTCGGTGGCACCAGCGGCAACGAGCGCGCCTCCGTCGAGGTCGCGCGCGGCTCGGTGCGCGTGACCAACGACTCCGGCAAGGCCGTCGACGTCCGCGCCGGCGAGGAGGCCACGCTCGCCGGCAACGCCGATCCCGTGGTGAGCAGCTCGACCACGCTCGCCGACGTGATGGAGTGGAGCGACGACAAGCCCGAGGACGTCGACTCGCCCCTGCTCCGCGGCCTCGGCGAGCTCCGCGCCCGCAAGCCGGGCCAGACCAAGGAGAAGGATCGCGCGGTGCGGCTGGCGCGCCACGGGGTCAAGGTGCGCATCGTCGACGTCGTCGCCCGCACCGAGGTCGACGAGACCTTCACCAACGACACCGACGAGGAGCTGGAGGGCATCTTCCGCTTCCCGCTCCCGCCCGGCGCCCAGATCGAGAAGCTCTCGCTCGAGGTCGACGGCAAGATGGTCGACGGCGCGTTCGTCGATCGCGACAAGGGCGCGGCCATCTGGCGCGGGGTGATCCAGAACGCGGCCCCGAAGACGCCCAAGCCGAAGGAGGAGATCTTCTGGGTGCCCGGCCCGTGGCGCGATCCCGCGCTCCTCGAGTGGCAGCGCGGGGGGCGCTTCGAGCTCAAGATCTTCCCCATCCCCAGGCGCGGCTCGCGGCGCGTGGTGCTCACCTACACCCAGACCGTCGACCAGTCCGCCGGCGTGCGGCGCTTCACCTACCCGCTCGCCCATGATCCGAGCGGCTCCACCAAGATCGGCGCGTTCGATCTCGACGTCCAGGTGCTGGGGCTCGACCGGTCGATGGGCCTGCAGACGCGCGGCTACGATCTCGCCACCGAGGGGGAGCGGCGCACGCTGCACGCCGTCGACTTCGTCCCTGCCGGCGATCTCACCGTGGAGTACGGCCTGCCCGATCGCGACAAGGACGTCACCGCGTGGGCGTACGCGCCCGCCCAGGTCACGCCGCCTTCGGCGACGTCGAACAGTCCCGCGGTGAGCGCTCCTGCATCGAGAGCCTCCGGTAAGAGCCGGTCGCCCGAGGAGGTGGCGGCCCAGCAGACCGCGAGCGCCATCCTCGACGACCGCTCGCCCTACGTGGCCATCGCGCTGCGCCCCCGGCTGCCGCGCTGGCAGGAGGCCAGGGAGCGCCTTCACGTCCTCGTCGTCGACGCCAGCCGGTCCATGTTCGGCGAGCGCTTCGCCCGCGCTACCCACCTCGCCTCGGCCATCGTGCGCGAGATGGACCGGCGCGACACGTTCCTGCTCCTCGCCTGCGACACCGTGTGCCGGCCGATGACCGCCGAGCAGGGCGGCCCGGCCGCGGCCGAGGCGCCGGGGGCCAACGCCGCCGGGGACGTCGAGCGCTTCCTCGGCAGCCTCGAGCCCGAGGGGGGCAGCGATCTCGCGGCGGCGATGGCGGCTGCCCGCACGGCCGCCGGCCCGCTCGGGGCCAGGGAGCTGCGCATCCTCTACCTCGGCGACGGCACCCCCACCGTCGGTCCCACTCGCCCCTCGCACCTGGAGACGGCGGTGCGATCGGTCCTCCCCTCCGGCGACGCCGCGGTGGTGGCGGTCGCGCTCGGGGCAGACGCCGACACCACCTCGCTCGCCGCGCTGGCCCGCGGAGGCGGCGGCGTGATGGTGCCCTACGTGCCCGGGCAGAAGATCTCCACCGCCGCGCTCGAGGTGCTCGGCGCCGCCTACGGTGCGGTCCTGCGCGACCCCGAGATCGAGCTGCCCGCGGGGCTCTCCCAGGTGACGCCGGCGCGCCTCGACCCCATCCGGGCCGGCGGCGAGACGATCCTCGTCGCACGCATGACCGGCGGCGCCGACGTCTCGGGGACGCTCAAGCTCACCGGGCGCGTCGCCGGCGAGCGCTTCGAGCAGACCTACCCGCTCGAGGTGATCGCCAGCTCCGGGGCCGGCAACGCCTTCGTCCCCCGCCTCTACGCGGCGGCCAAGATCGCCGAGCTCGAGCGCACCGGCGGCGAGGCGCAGAAGCCCACCGTGATCGAGCTCTCGCGGCGCTTCGCGGTGGCGAGCCGCTTCACCTCGCTGCTGGTGCTCGAGAGCGAGGCCATGTTCAAGGCCTTCGGGCTCGAGCGCACCGCACCGGCGGCCTCGTTCACCGGCGAGCAGCAGGCCGAGAGCTCCACCGCCAAGGCCGAGGGAGACGCCCCCGGCGAGGAAGAGAAGGCCTTCGGCAAGCGCGACGAGCCCAGCCCGCTGGTCGGCGGGCTCGGCCTCTCCGGCATCGGGGAGGGCGGCGGCGGTCGCGGCGACGGGCAGGGGTTCGGCTCGGGCCATGGTCGCCTCGGAGGGCCGGCCCCCGCGGCGGCTTCGAAGGCTCCCGGCATCCTCGCGCCGGACAGCGACGACAAGGGCTTCTCGCCGTCGCCGTCGCCGCCGCCGCCGCAGGCCAGGGCCGCCGCCGCTGCGCCGGCGAAGCAGTCCGCCCCGCGCGACTTCGCTGATCCCTTCACGAGCAACGGCTGGGAGGACGTCCCCCGCCGCCCCCAGCGCTTCGTCCCCATGCACAAGGTCTTCGATCGCCACGTGGCCTTCGATCCGGTCAACACCTTCGTC
>Ga0302279_10007277_pt1 | contig 11378 bp, 10 predicted proteins | sample III_Bog_N3_3_FD_194541 | JGI IMG/M metagenome (GOLD analysis project Ga0302279, IMG submission 194541) | Peat permafrost microbial communities from Stordalen Mire near Abisko, Sweden - III_Bog_N3_3 | ecosystem: Environmental > Terrestrial > Soil > Wetlands > Peat | place: Sweden: Abisko...
GGCGCAGGAATCGATCGTGTTCGCCGCCAGCGCGCGGGAAAACATCCGCTTCGGCCGGCCCGACGCCACCGACAGCGAGGTCGAGCGCGCCGCCGATCTCGCCCACGCCAGCGAATTCATCCGCCGCCTGCCCAATGGTTTCGAGGCGCAGCTCGGCGAGCGCGGCGTGACCCTGTCGGGCGGCCAGCGCCAGCGCATCGCGATCGCGCGCGCGATCCTGCGCGACGCGCCATTGCTGCTGCTCGACGAGGCCACCTCGTCGCTGGACGCCGAATCCGAGACGCTGGTGCAGACCGCGCTGGAGGAACTGATGCGTCACCGCACCACGCTGGTGATCGCGCACCGGCTCGCCACCGTATTGTCCTGCGACCGCATCATGGTGATGGAGCAGGGCCGCATCGTCGAGCACGGCACCCACGCCGAACTGGTCGCCGCCAACGGTCTCTATGCCCGGCTGGCCAGGCTGCAGTTCGAGGGGATCTAGCGTCCGTTTGCGGCGCACCGACGCGCCATATACCGGGTGTCGTCACCCGCGAAAGCGGGTGACCCAGTATTCCAGAGAAGTCAGTGATTGAACCGTGAGGCTGCGGCGTACTGGATACTCCGCTTTCGCGGAGTATGACGGCGGAATAGGGCGATGCGCCGCGAACCGCACTACCCCTTCCATTCCATCTTCTTGACCGGCCGCCCCGAGGTCGGATTGACGTCCTCGCCGGCATCGACGAACCCGTTGCGCCGGTAGAAGCCGATGGCGCGGCTATTGCCCTCGTTGACCAGCAGCGTGATGCGATCGGGCGACAGCCGTTTTGTCTCGTCGAGCAATCGGGTCGCGACGTCGGAACCCCAGCGGGCGGGCGAAACCACCAGCTGGTCGAGATAGCCCGATGCGTCGATGGTGACGAAGCCGATCAGGGCATCCGCGGCTTCCGCGACGATGATCGAAGCCTTTGGCACCAGCTCGCCGCGCCAGCGCTCGCGCCACCATGGCACGCGCGCGGCAAAGTCGATTCCGGGATAGGCGCGCTGCCAGGTCTCGAGCCACAGCGCGATGGCGGCGTCTTCGTCCTCGGCGCGATAGGGGCGCAAGAGAAATGGGGCGCTCACATCCGTCATGCCCGGGCTTGTCCCGGGCATCCACGCCTTTCTTTTCGGTGGTGCCTCAAGACGTGGATGGCCGGGACGTCGACGCGAAGACGCGCTTCGCGCTTTTGCCCGGCCATGACGAGAGAGGGGGCTTGCGATCCAGACACTGTCACTACCGTTCCGTCAGCTTCAGCTCGATGCGGCGGTTGCGCTTGTAGGCTTCCTCGGTGGCGGCGGTGTCGAGCGGCTGGAACTCGGCGAAGCCGGCGGCGACCAGCCGCTGCGGCGGCACGCCGAGCGAAACCAGGTACTGCACCACCGAGATCGCGCGCGCCGACGACAGTTCCCAGTTCGACTTGAACTGCGGGCTGTTGGTGATCGGCCGCACGTCGGTGTGGCCGTCGACCCGCAGCACCCAGGCGATTTCCGCCGGGATCTGCTTGTCGAGATCGATCAGCGCGGTGGCGAGCTTGTCGAGCTCTGCGCGGCCTTCGGGCAGCAGCAGGGCCTGTCCGGTGTCGAAGAACACTTCGGACTGGAACACAAAACGGTCGCCGACAATGCGGATATCCGGCCGGTTGCCGAGGATGGCGCGCAGGCGGCCGAAGAATTCCGAACGGTAGCGCGACAGTTCCTGCACCCGCTGCGCCAGCGCCACGTTCAGGCGCTGGCCGAGATCGGCGATCTTGCCCTGCGATTCCTTGTCGCGCTTCTCGGATGCGTCGAGCGCTTCTTCCAGCGCCGCGAGCTGGCGGCGCAGCGCGCTGATCTGCTGGTTCAGGACCTCGATCTGCGCCAGCGCGCGCGACGAGACCGATTTCTCGGAATCCAGCGCCTTGTTGAGTTCGTTGGCGCGGCCGGCGGCGTCGTTGCCGGCGCCGGCGAGGCCCTCATAGAGCCCCTTGACGCGGTCGCGCTCGGTTTCCGCCGAGGCGAGGCCGGCGCGCAGCTGCGAGACCTGTTCGTCGAGGTTGAGCTTGCCGAGCTTTTCCAGCGACAGCAGGTCGTTGAGCTGCGCGATCTTGGCGTTGAGCTGCTCCAGCGCCTTGTCCTTGCCGGTGACCTCCTGCGACAGGAAGAACTGCACCACCAGGAACACCGACAGCAGGAATACGATCGAGAGCACCAGCGTCGACAGCGCGTCGACGAAGCCCGGCCAGTAGTTGAACCCGGATTCGTTGCGGCGTGCACGGGCAAGGGCCATTGGTCTCTCCGCTATGACAATTTCTGCGTCAGCTCTTCTCGGGCTGGCGGGCGAGCCGCTCGAGCAGCTTCTTGATTTCGCGGTTCTGCTCACCCTGGCCGTCGGCCCATTCGCGGATCATCTGCTGCTCGGTCCGCATGTGCGCGACCAGGCCCTGGATCGCCTCGGCGAGATTGGCCATCGCCGCCGTGGTGCCGCGGCTGGCGCCGCCCTCTTCCAGCGTCAGCCGCAGGCGCTCGACCGCGGCCTGCAACTCGCCGCCGCCCCCGGAGGCGACATCGCCGGAATATTCCCGCACGGTGGAGGCGAGCCAGTCCTCGAGGTCGGTATAGAAGCGGTTCTGCGCCTGGCTCGACTGCAGGTCGAGAAAGCCCAGGATCAGCGAACCGGCGAGGCCGAACAGCGAGGACGAGAACGAAATGCCCATGCCGCCGAGCGGCGCGGCGAGGCCCTCCTTGAGCGTGTCGAACAGGGCGCCGGCGTCGCCGCCGACCTTCAGCCCGTCGATCACTTTTCCGACCGAGCCGACGGTTTCGATCAAGCCCCAGAAGGTGCCGAGCAGCCCGAGGAACACCAGGAGGCCGGTCATGTAACGGGAAATGTCGCGCGCTTCGTCGAGCCTTGTGGCGATGGAATCCAGCAGATGCCGCATGGTCTGCTGCGAGATCGTCATCCGCCCGGTGCGCTCGCCGCCGAGGATCGCCGCCATCGGCGCCAGCAGGGTCGGGTGCCGCTCGATCGCCAGTCCCGGATCGGCGATGCGGAAATTGTTTACCCAGGCGACCTCCGGATAGAGCCGGATCACCTGGCGGAACGCCAGGATGGTGCCGATCAGCAGCACCAGCCCGATCAGCGCGTTGAGGCCGGGATTGGCGAAGAAGGCGTTGATGATCTGCTTGTAGAGCACGACCATCAGCAGCGCGCACAGCACCAGGAACACCAGCATCCGCACCAGGAAAATCCGGGGCGAGGACAATTTGGTCAGTTCGATCTCCATCGCGGAGCGGGAAGAGGAGCCTGAAGGCATTGCCGGTGTCATCCGTTGCGAGGGACCGTTGTCGAACAACCAATATGGCACAGCGGGGCCGGGAAAAAAGATCGGATCCGCCCCGATTTAGGGGTGTCGGGCGGAACCTCCGGCTGAAACCGGGCTTGGGTTGGTGCGTATTTGGCGAGGGCTTTGACTATAGCGCTGATTTCCGGGATTTTCATGACCGTTTTGGCTTTCGAGGCACTGGCCGGGATCGCGGTGTCGATGTCGGTCCTGATGGGCGTAGCCTGGCTGGTGCGAGAGCGCAGCGGCAATTCCGGCTGGGTCGACACCATCTGGACGTTTTCGGTGGGCGCGGTCGGGGCCGGGGCGGCGCTGTGGCCGGTGGCGGGCGCGGCCCCCAATGCCCGGCAATGGCTGGTCGCAGCGCTGGTCCTGATCTGGTCGCTGCGGTTGGGCACGCATATCGCCATCCGCACCGCCGGCATATCGGACGATCCCCGCTATGCCGCCTTCGCCCGCGACTGGGGCCTCGACGCGCCGCGCAAGATGTTCATCTTCCTGCAAAATCAGGCGTTCGGCTCGATCCCCTTGGCGCTTGCGGTCTGCATCGCGGCGCGGTTTCCCGATTCGTCTCTGCGGCTTCAGGACGCGCTCGGCGTGCTCATCCTGGTCGCGGCCATCGCCGGCGAAGCGCTGGCCGACGCGCAGCTCAAGCGCTTCCGCCGCGCGCCCGCCAACCAGGGCCGGGTCTGCGACATCGGCCTGTGGCGCTGGTCGCGCCATCCCAATTATTTCTTCGAGTGGCTCGGCTGGCTCGCCTATCCCGTCATCGCGATCTCGCCGCATTATGGCTGGGGCTGGGCGAGCCTGCTGGCGCCGGTCTTCATGTACTGGATCCTGGTTCACGTCACCGGCATCCCGCCGCTGGAAGCGCAGATGCTGCGCTCGCGCGGCGAGCGCTATCGCGACTACCAGTCGCGCACCAGCGCCTTCTTTCCGCTGCCGCCGCACAAGGGAGTCGTCACATGAGCGTGGTATCGAGGGTGATCGGCACCGCCGAACGGGTGCCACTGCCGGACCTCATCATTCGCGCCGCCATCCAGCGGCTGTCCTCGCGCACCGCCACGAGACTGGCCTCCGGCAGCGCCGAAAGCGACGCCCGGTTCGCCGACGCCATGGCGGCCCGCGCCATCGCTGAACATGCCGACGCCGCCAACGCCCAGCACTACGAAGTGCCGGCGGCGTTCTTCGCGCTCGTGCTCGGTCCCAACCGCAAATATTCCTCGTGCTTCTACAAGGAGCCGCAATCGACGCTGCAGGAGGCCGAGGAAGAAGCGCTGCGCCAGACCGTCGAGCATGCCGATCTCGCCGACGGCCAGTCGATCCTCGAACTCGGCTGCGGCTGGGGTTCGCTGTCGCTGTGGATGGCGCGGCAGTTTCCGAATTCCGAAGTCACTGCGGTGTCGAACTCGCATTCGCAGCGCGCCTATGTCGAAGCGGAGGCGGCGGCGCGCGGGCTGACAAATCTACGCGTGATCACGCAGGACATGAATGCTTTCGCCCCGGAACGTCAGTGCGACCGCGTGGTGTCGGTCGAGATGTTCGAGCACATGATGAACTGGCGCGAACTATTGACGCGGGTGAAATCATGGCTTGCGCCGGACGGCCGTTTCTTCATGCACATCTTCACCCATCGCTCCGGCGCCTATCTGTTCGACCGCGACGACCACGAAGACTGGATCGCGCAGCATTTCTTTACCGGCGGGGTGATGCCGAGCCATCATCTGATCCGGCAATATGCCGATCTGTTCGAGGTCGAGAAGGAATGGCGCTGGAGCGGAGTGCACTATCAGCGCACTGCGCAGGACTGGCTCGGCAATTTCGATGCCCGTCGCGACGAGATCGAGACCATCTTTCGCAACGTCTATGGCAACGACGCCAGCCTGTGGATGCGGCGCTGGCGCTGGTTCTTCCTCGCCACCTCCGGGCTGTTCGGCTATGCCGGCGGCAGTGAATGGGGCGTCAGCCATTTCAGGATGAAGCAAGCCTGAAGCGTTTTCCAGCGAAAGCCGGCCCCGGACTTGATCCGGGGTGGAAACCGGTTCGCGTCAAGAAAACGCGTCAAATCATGAAACTGAAGCCCCGTTTCGATTCAATCGAAACGGAAAAGGCCAGTCGAGGCTGCCTTGTGGCCCGTGTTTTTCCGGCCCGTATTGTGCCCGAATTGTCAGCTTGCACATTCAGTGCGACACTATCGCGCAGGAACGGTTCTGATGAAATCCGCCCGCCGCCTGTGCGCCGGGCTTTAGATTTGGAGTGTCCCTTGGCCGACGCTGTACGACTTGTCCCAAAGTCCGAGCTCGAACGGGCGCGTCTCATTAGAGAGGCCCGCGCGATCTACCAGAGCATATTCCCCGACGCCGAAGCGCCCAAGCAGCCAAAACGTGGATAGCTTTGTGTCCAGCCGGCGTTGCACCGACTGAGGCAGCCTTATTTATTTATCTGCTTCGCCCAGCAGTTTTCCGGTCTTGCTGTTGATGAAATGCAATCTGGTGCAGGCGTTGCAGACCACCGTGGTTTGGGTGCTCGCCGGCTCGTCTGGCGCGTCCGCCAGCCAATGCTGCACACTCATCCCGGTTTGGGGACATTTGAATATGATGTGACGGCCCATAGTGCTTTTTATGCCGGCACTCTTTCGCCATCGAAACTACGGATGTTTACCTAGGTCCCATTCGCGGAAGTGGGGTTTTCGACATCTCATCCGCCAGCAGCTTCAAAATCGTCTGTCGCCTCACATCGTCCTTTTGATCCTGTGCGGCCAGCAACCTGCGATAATGGTCAAGATTTTGCCGATGAATGAATTGTTCCACACGGACCTCCCCGGGGAGCATCGGCCAATTGCCGCATTCCCCCCTTCGCATAAGAGACGTGGGGCCAATTTGTTCCGGGGCGGCAAATGTGAAGGTTCACTGGTTCAAAACAGGCCACTCTCCGGATCAAGGCGCGGCAATGCTTCGCGCCTTCTGCTCGCTCTCCATCACATAGGATCCGACCAGCATGCTCAGCGGGATGGCGCTGTTGGTGCTGTGGTGGGTAAAGGCACGGTGTTCGGGGGTGCGGTTCCAGGAATTCAGCGTGCCCAGCGCGTCGAGCCAGCCGAGATATTGGTCATAGCGTGCTTGCGGAAACTCTTCCTCGATCACGCAGCCCAGCGTGACGACGGAAAGTCCGCTCCCGCGGGGCGATTGCAGTGAGCGCAACGCATTCTCGATCGCCAGTGCGCCCTTGCTGTGGCCGACCAGGCGGGTGATGCCGGGAACGGCGTCGAGGATGGCGTGGACATCGTCGGAGGCGGCGCTGCCGTGGCGAAACACCGGCGCGCCGGTCGCGGCCGGAAGCCGGCCCGGCGTCGAGCGCGCCAGCTCCTTGCCCATCATCGCCAGGGTCGGCGCGCCGTCCGAGGGACGGCGGCGCTCCGGCAGGAAACCAGGGCTACTTGCCCAGCGGCTTGAGAATCTTCACCAGTTCGCCGTGGATCGCTTCGTTGCCGCAGATCACGTTGCCTGACGTCAGCGCGTCGTCATTGCCTTCGAAGCCGGAGACGGTGCCGCCGGCCTCGCGCACCATGATCTGGCCCGCCGCCATGTCCCATGGCTGCAGATTGCGCTCCCAATAGCCGTCGAGCCGGCCGGCCGCGACGAAGGCCATATCGAGCGAGGCGGCGCCGAAGCGGCGCAGGCCGGCCACCTTGGCCTGGATCGCGGTCATCTCGAGCCGCGACAATTCGAGGTCGCCGCGGCCGATATGCGGCAGGCCGCAGCCGATCACGCAGTCGTGGAGCTGGCGGCGGCCGGCGACCCGCAGCCGCTGCTCGTTGAGGAAGGCGCCCTTGCCGCGTTCGGCGATGTAGAGCTCGTCATTGGCGGGGTTGTAGATCACTCCGGCGATGATGGTGCCCTCGCGCTGCAGCCCGATCGAGATCGCGAATTGCGGGATGCCGTGCAGGAAATTGGTGGTGCCGTCGAGCGGATCGACGATCCAGGTGTGGGTCTTGTCGTCGCCGGCGCGGACGCCGCCTTCCTCGCCGATGAAGCCATAGCCCGGCCGCGCCTTGGTGAGGTCCTCGAGCAGCATCTGCTCGGCGCGCTTGTCGGCGAGGCTGACGAAATTGGCGGGTCCCTTCAGCGACACCTGAAGGTTCTCGATCTCGCCGAGGTCGCGCTTGAGGCTGCGGCCGGCGCGGCGCGCGGCTTTGACCATGACGTTGATGAGGGCTGAATGCAGCATGATCTCGGCTCAAGACGACCTGAGCGTCAGGTCAGGACAGGGAATGGCGGGTTGGTTCACTATTTGAGCGCGGTCGGACGCAAAACCGGACGCCACCCCCAGATCAAGTCCGAGGGCATGCTTTTGTTGACCGCGCCCTGTGGGTGCCCTGCGGTGGCCGTGGCGTCAAGGCGGATCATTTGGTGCCGAGCCATTTGCGCGCGGCGGCTTCGGCCTTGGCGCGGTCCTCCAGGCTCAGCTGGGCCATGGCCTCGTCGAGCATGGGATCGCCCTTGCCGGCTGTTTTCGCGACCAGGTGCCATTTGAAGCCCTCGATCTTGTCCATTGGCGCGCCCTGGCCGCTCACCAGCACCCGCGCCAGGCGGTTTTGCGCGATCGGGCTGTTTTGGCGGGCTGCTTTCCGCAGCAGCGCCACCGCGGCGGCCTCGTTCTTCGGTGTCCCGGTGCCGTTGAAGAGCGCGATGGCATATTCGACCTCGGCATCGACATTGTCGGCCAGCGAAGCCGTCTGCAGCAGCCGGACCGACTTTTCGACGTCCTTGGGAACGCCGGTGCCCTCCTTGTAGAAGGTGGCGAGCGCGTATTGCGCCTCGGCGTTGCCGGCGTCGGCGGCGAGGCGGAGCAGTTCGGCGGCGCGCCGGACGTCCTGCGGCAGCGTCTGTCCGTCGAGATAGAGCAGCGCCAGATTATAGGCAGCCTTCGGGTTGCCGAGCTTGGCCGAGGAGGCCAGCAGCTTGACCGCGTCCTCGCGGTTGGCCGGGGCGCCGCGTCCCTCCAGGCGCATCATCGCCAGCGCGAACATGGCTTCGCGGTCGCCGGCGTCGGCGGCGCGCTTGTACCAGTCGGCGGCTTTGGCGTAGTCGCGCTTGACGCCCAGCGCATTGGCATAGAGCTCGCCGAGCATGGTCATCGCCTTGGGGTCGCCGGTCGCCTGCGCCCGCTTGCTCGCCAGATCGAACGCGGTCTTGTAGAGACCGCGCTGATAGGCGCCGTAGACGAGGTCGGCATTGAGATCGTCGGGCACGGGGGCGGGGATGACGGTCGTGGCCGTCGGCGTCGCGGCTTTCGGCGCCGCGGTCGCGGGCTTTTTGGCGACCGCGTGCGGCTTTGCCTTCGGCTTGGCGGCGGCGACAGGCGGCGGCGCCAGCGAGACCTGTGCTACGGCACCCGCCGTCCACAACAGGCCGGCCGCCACGACAGATATGGGACGCAGGATCTTCATTTCCGGCGCTATTCCTGTTCGGCTTCGGCTTTTCCGGGCGCCGCCTCATGCGCCTGCCTGATCGCCTGTTCGACTTCCTTCAGCGCCGCCGCGGCGCCGCGCCGATCGTCCCAGATGAAATCGCCGACCAGCACGAAATCGGCTCCCGCCGCTGCGAACGCATGGGCCTCCTCGCGCGAGGCCGCAAAGCCGACGCAGGGCGGCTCGAACAATTCGGCCCACCATTGCAGCCGCTCGGCGATCGCCTCCACCGAAGGCCGCTGCCCGTTCGCATCCGGCTCGCCGAACAGCACGTAATCAGCACCCAGTTCGCCCGCGGCCATCGAATCGTGCCGGGTCGCCAGGGCGCCGACACCGGCGATGCGGTCGGGCTTCAGCGACAGCAGCGCTTCCTCCAGGGCCGCGATCCCGTTCAGATGCGCGCCGTCGGCGCCGGCCCGCGCCACCAGTTCGACATGGCCGTCGAGCAGCAGCGCCGCGCCACGATCCTGCACCACCGGCGCCAGCGCCTTGATCCGCGAGATCATGCCGCGCTGGTCGACTTGTTTCAGCCGCAGCAGCACCGCGGCGACGTCGGCGGCGGCGAGCAGGCCGGGCAGGGCGGCGATCAGGCTGGCGGGATCGTCCACGACCGGCGTCGCCAGATAAAGACGCGGCAGCGGGCGCGCGGGAACGGGTTTGGTGGCCAATTCTATGCCGCCTTCTGTTCCAGATCGGCTTTCCATTCGCCGCGGGCGGCGAGCGAATTCATCCGCGCGCGGTGGGTGAAGGCGCGCTGGCCCGCGGCCACGTTCTCGGGCTTGCCCGACCATGCCTTTTGCGGCGCCGCCTGCAGCGCGCGGCCATAGGAGAAGGTCAGCGCCCAGGGCAGGCCGCCGATCCGGTTCATGGCGTCGAGATGCGCGGTAGCGTCCGCGTCGGACTGGCCGCCGGAGAGGAAGGCGATGCCGGGCACTGCCGCGGGCACGCAGGCCTTCAGCAGCCGGACGGTCTTCTCGGCGACCTCCTCGACGGAGGCCTGTTTTGCGCTCTTCTTGCCCGGTATGGCCATGTTCGGCTTCAGGATCATGCCTTCCAGCTCGACCCGCTGAATCCGCAGTTCCTGGAAGGTCTTGTTGAGGACGCGCTGGGTCACTTCATAACAGCGGTCGATGTCGTGATCGCCGTCCATCAGGACTTCCGGCTCGACGGTCGGCACGATCTGCGCCGCCTGGCACAGCGCGGCGTAGCGCGCCAGCGCGTGGGCGTTGACGTGAATAGCGGTCATGGTGGGGATCTTCGCGCCGATGTCGATCACCGCGCGCCATTTCGCGAACCGCGCGCCGCGCTCGTAATATTTCGCCAGCCGCTCGGCCAGCTTGTCGAGCCCGGCGGTGACCAGCTCGCCCGGGCATTGCGGCAAGGCCTGCGTTCCCTCGTCGACCTTGATGCCGGGGATCGCGCCGGACTGCTCGATGATCCGGATCAGCGGTGTGCCGTCCCTGGCGTCCTGCCAGATGGTCTCGTCGTAGAGGATGACGCCGGAGATCGAGCTTCGCATCGCCTCGGTGGAGCGGAACAGCATTTCGCGGTAGTCGCGCCGGCTCTCCTCGGTGGAGGCAACCCCGATGGCGTCGAAGCGCTTCTTGATGGTGCCCGACGATTCGTCGGCGGCGAGCAGGCCCTTGCCCGGCGCCACCATGGCGCGGGCGACCTTGTTGAGATCGGCGAGATTCATCGAAGCCTCCTGCGGAGCGGATACGCTTTGCAAGTCAAACTAGACGGTTCTCGGGCAAAGCCCAAGGAATCGACCAGGGAATCGACCCAGAAACCGGCCACGGAACCGACCAGGAAAACAGGCCCGCAAACACGACCCGCAAACGGCAACGCCGGCGGGCCGCCCGGCAGGGGCTCGCCGTCACGCGACTTTCGGATCGAGCTCGCCCTTGACGTAGCGCCTGGCCATCTCGGCCGTGGTCAGGACCTTCTTGATCTTGCCGGCTTGTCCCGCGGTATTGAACTCCTGCAGCCGCTGCTTGCACAGCTTCGCCATCGCTTCCATCGCCGGCTTGAGATATTTGCGTGGATCGAATTCTTCCGGATTGTCCGTCAGCACCTTGCGGATCTGGCCGGTCATCGCCATGCGGTTGTCGGTGTCGATGTTGATCTTGCGCACGCCGTTCTTGATGCCGCGCTGGATTTCGGAAACCGGCACGCCCCAGGTCGGCTTCATCTTGCCGCCATTTGCGTTGATGATGTCCTGCAGGTCCTGCGGCACCGAGGACGAGCCGTGCATCACCAGATGCATGTTGGGCAGCTTGCGGTGGATCTCCTCGATCACGTTCATGGCGAGGATGTCGCCGTCCGGCTTGCGGGTAAACTTGTAGGCGCCGTGCGAGGTGCCCATCGCGATCGCCAGCGCGTCGACCTTCGTCTCCTTGACGAACTTCACGGCTTCGTCGGGATTGGTCAAAAGCTGGTCATGGGACAGCTTGCCCTCGGCGCCGTGGCCGTCTTCCTTGTCGCCCATGCCGGTCTCCAGCGAGCCCAGCACGCCGAGTTCGCCTTCCACCGAGATGCCGCCGAGATGCGCCATGTCGGTGACGGTC